>ERZ824473.1308-NODE-1308-length-36243-cov-5.544075_pt1 | contig 36243 bp, 33 predicted proteins | sample MGYA00519874_ERZ824473 | MGnify/ENA primary metagenome ERZ824473 (study PRJEB31778, sample SAMEA3449151) | human gut metagenome | biome: human gut; feature: human-associated habitat; material: faeces | place: United Kingdom | collected 2010/2012 ... | reverse complement strand
ATCGAACCGGCACGGTTTATTCAACCGCAGGATTTTAAGTCCTGTGCGTCTACCAATTCCGCCACATCTGCATAGATAATAGAATTGGTCACGTCCTAAAGACAATTACTATTATAATATCAAATTTAACATTTGTCAATATTTTTTTATAAATTTTTTCATTTTTGTTTCACACCAATTGTAACACTACAATTTTATAAATTTCTTCATTTTTTACAAATATTAAATTTAACAAAAATCCTATTACCACATCAAAATCAAGTAAAACAAACATATTTAACTATGCTTTATTCAAATCAAAATAAAATTCAACTCCATTATCACAATTAATAACACCATATTTCATATCATAATTTGTCATAATAGCCTTAACAAAAGCTAATCCTATACCAGTTCCCCCTTGAGAACGATTTCTAGATTCATCTACCTTATAAAAACGTCTCCATATTCTCTCCATATTTTCCTCAGAAATTTTATCACCTGTATTAAACACTTTAACACGAACTACATTTTTATCAGGAAGAATTTCATTTTCAATTTTAATATATTTTTCTCCATCAAAATCTTTAACATTTTTAATTGCATTTGTTAGATAATTTGTAATAACCTGTTCAATATAAAAATCATCTGCTAAAACATTTATTTCATTATTATTATCAAAAATAACTTTAACATTTTTCTCTTCTAATAAAAGTCTAGATTTTTGAATTACCATGTTTTCAAGTTCCACAATATTAAATTCTCTATTATTAAATTCTCTTTTTCCATATTCAAGTTTCATTAATTCTAATAATTGCTTAACCAGTCTATCCATTTTATTAGTTTCATCCAAAATAACCTCTGCATAAAACTTTCTACTTTCTTCATCTGAATTAACATTCTCTAATAATCCTTCACTATATCCTTGTATCAAAGCTATAGGAGTTTTAAGTTCATGAGAAACATCTGATATAAAGCTTTTTCGCATTTCATCAATTTTAGATTTTTCTTCAATATCCCTTTCCAATTCTATATTTGTACTACGCAACTGATTAATAGTTCTTTCTAATTTATCAGACATAGTATTGATGCTCTTTCCCAGATTATTTATTTCATCATCAGCATCACTAATATGATATTTATGGCTAAAATCCAAATTAGCCATATTTTGTGCAATTTTATTTAATTCCAAAATTGGTTCAGTAAATTTTCGAGAAATCACAGAAACCATAATTGCAGAAATCAAAATAGTAAAACCTGCAATCATTATCAAAAAATTATTCGAAATCTGGACACTATCTTGAATTGATGATACTGGTATTCTAATATATAAATAATATCCATTATCAAATTCTCCTGAAAGCATTATGTAATTTACACCATTTCTAAAATCCTTTTGCTTAAATATAGTATATTTATCACTACTTTCTAATAAATTTTTATCTTTATCATTAATAATAGAAGTTACCGCACTTCCAACAAAAGAATAAAAATTTTTATTAGAATTATATATACTTATATTATCTTCATCTTTTATTAAAATATCAAAATTGTTTTTAATCGCAATTTTCTCTAATTCACTTTCCAAATCCAATTCATGATCTTTTCCATTATAATAATCATTCAACTGTTTATATACATCTTTTATAGTATTTTCTTTACTATATAAATAAAATTTTTCCAAAGCAAAACTATTTAATATGATTAAAAAAATTATAATACACAAAACAGTTGCACATAAAGTTAAAAACAATTTTACCTTCACAGAATGAAACAATCTTTTTATACGTTCTATTCTCTTTCCTCTTTTTTGACTCATTTTTATCAACCTTTTCTTTATTTTATCTCAAATTTATATCCAATTCCACGAATTGTTTTTATATATTTGCCTTTTTTGCCCAATTTATGTCTGATTTTTTTTACATGACTATCAATTGTCCTTGTATCACCATAATAATCATAATTCCATACATTATTTAAAATCTTATCTCTTGAAAGAGCAATATTTTCATTTTGAACCAAGTACACTAGCAATTCATACTCACGCAAACTTAATTCTACTGGCTTTCCATCAACAGTTACAGTTCTTCCCTCTTTATCTATTTGAATACCACCAAAATCTTTAACTTCTTTACTATCTTTACCCGCCCTTTTCAAAATTGCTTCTACTCTAGCAACTAAAATTTTAGGACTAAAAGGCTTAGAAATATATTCATCCACACCTAACTCAAATCCAAAAAGTTCATCTTGCTCTTCACCTCTTGCAGTAAGCATAATTATTGGCAACTCTTTATTTGATTGTCTTATTTGCCTTAACACAGACCATCCATCTAATTTAGGCATCATAACATCTAACAAAATAAGCATTATCTTAGACTGATTTTGTTGATATATTTCTAATGCTTTTTCTCCATCTTCAGCTTCTAATATATGATAACCTTTATTAGTCAAAAAATCTTTTATCAATTTTCTCATTCTATCTTCATCATCAACTACTAATATACTCTCTCCCATACTTAAATCAAATCCTTTCTTCATTAACAAATTTTTACATTATGCACATTATATAATATAAATATGTCCAACATATGAACAAAAGCGGACATTAATAACATTGGCACCTATTAGAACATTTTAAAGTCCGCGTCTTTGTTCGTGCGCGAAATTTGCTTTGCAAATTTCTGTGCATCGTTATATTTTCTGTTCTAGGAAGTTCGGAGAACTTTCCTAGAATAGAACAAAATCAGTCATTAAAACGACTTTATAAAATAAAGTCGTTTGGACAATTTTATTGTTTAACGAAAATTGTTTTTGTATCATATGCTAATTGAATATTTTCTTCAGCCAAAAGTTTCATTAACATATAATTAATTTTCTCTTTTTCCTCTAAAAAACTAGCATAATCCACTGAATTTGTATAACTATAAACTAGCAAATCTATACCATTATTTGAAATAGCCTCAAACTTAACAATAACAGATTCATCTATAATATCATCATGTTTAATCAACATTTCCTCTATTCTATTAGCTAGTTTACGCACTTTATCCAAAGGCGTATCTATTTCTAAGCATAAAGTACATTTAAATCTTCTTTTTTCCATTCTGCTCCAATTATTAATAGATGTATTTGAAAGAACAGAATTTGGAACATTCACAACTGAATTTTCAAAAGTACGAATTCTTGTACTTCTAAAAGTAATATCTTCAACAGTACCTTCATATTTATCAAATTGAATCCAATCACCAACCACAAAAGGTTTATCTAAAAATATCACAACTCCACCAAAAAGATTTTTTGCTGTATCTTGAGCAGCCAAAGTTACAATAAGACCTGTAATACCAAATCCAGCAATCAATCCATTTAAATTAATACCCAATTCAGTAATAATTAAAAATACTGCAATTACATAAATTACAAAACGTATAATTTTCAAAATAAAATTAAATGACGTATCTACTTCTTCCTTTTCTGTAGCCTTTACCATCTTATATACCAAGTATGAACCAGGCACAAAGCTTTGTGCTAAACCTCTTGCAAAAATAATTATAGAAATAATTGAAAAAATTTTATTTACTATCTGCATAATTGACGCAGAAAGGTTCAAAGGTTTTTTCAAAAAATATATTGCTACATAAAAACCTAAAATCGAAATAAAAATCTTTAAAGGTCTATAAAACGCACTTTCTTTTATTTCTCTACCTCTTTTTACTTTCATTTTAAACAGTTTAATAATACCATAAGATATACTACCACTTAAAACTTTAAATAAAATTATAATACAAATAGCAAAAACTATATCAGCAAATTTAATTGCACTAATACTACTAAAAAAATCATTTATCTGTTGCATATATAAATTCTCCTTGATTAAATTTTAGTTTTAGTTTGACGCCGCTAAAATTGTAATAATATTAGCTCTTTTTATAATTTGAATGAAATTAAATTTTGGCAAGGAAAACAAAATTAAAATTTATGAGGCGTACGCGGGTACGTTGATTAAATTTTAGTTTTAGTTTGACGTCGCCAAAATTGTAATATATTTACTCTTTTTTAATTTGAATGAAATTAAATTTTGGCAAGGAAAACAAAATTAAAATTTATGAGGCGTACGCGGGTACGTTGATTAAATTTTAATTTTAGTTTGACGCCGCCAAAATTGTAATTTCATTCAAATTACATGTAATCACGAAGCTTCTTACTCCTACTAGGATGCCTCAATTTTCTAAGTGCCTTAGCCTCAATCTGACGAATTCTCTCACGAGTAACATTAAACTCCTTACCAACTTCCTCCAACGTTCTAGACTTACCATCCTCAAGACCAAAACGCAATTTAAGAACCTTAGCCTCTCTAGGAGTAAGAGTATTCATAACCTCTTCCAATTGTTCTCTAAGCATAGTATAAGAAGCCGCATCATGAGGAGCAGGGCTTTCCTCATCTTGAATAAAATCGCCAAGATGACTATCATCTTCCTCACCAATTGGAGTCTCCAAAGAAACTGGATCCTGAGCAATTTTCTGAATTTCAGCAACTCTCTCAACAGGAATTTCCATTTCCGCAGCAATTTCTTCAGGGGTAGGTTCTCTACCCAATTGTTGTAACAAATGTCTAGAAGTACGAATAAGTTTATTAATTGTCTCAACCATATGAACTGGGATTCTAATAGTTCTAGCCTGATCAGCAATAGCTCTAGTAATAGCCTGTTTAATCCACCAAGTAGCATAAGTACTAAATTTAAAACCTTTAGTATAATCAAATTTTTCAACAGCCTTCATTAGTCCCATATTGCCCTCTTGGATTAAATCTAAAAATAACATACCTCTTCCAACATATTTTTTAGCAATACTAACAACCAATCTCAAGTTTGACTCTGCCAATTTTTGTTTAGCATCTTCATCACCTTCTAGTATTTTTTGAGCCAAATCCAATTCTTCCTCATAAGTTAACAAAGGAATTCTACCTATTTCTCTTAAATACATACGAACTGGGTCATCAACACTAATACCTTCAAAACTTGTGTCTGTAATTTGATCTAATTTCAAATTTTCAACTTCTTTTAAATCCTCTACATCTGGTTCAACATCAAAATCATCTGTTAAATCAACGCCAATTTCTTCAAAAGCATCAAAAACAGAATCCATTTGTTCAGGATTAACATCATCTAATTGATTTGCTAAATCTTCATAAGTAATTTTTCCACTTTTTTTAGCTTCTTTTAATAAATTTTTTATTTTTTCTGATGTTTGTTCATCTACTTTTGCATTTTTATTTTTTTCCACTTCATTTACTTTTTTTACACTTTCATTTGCACCATCAATATCCTTATTTTTACTTGGCATTTTATTCACTCCTATTTCATTCTAGCTAATTGATTAACAATATTAATCAATTCTCTTTCTAATTCCTTTTTTTCATTAACATCATTTTGACTTTCTAGTAAAGTCAAAATCTGCATTTTTCTATCTACCAGTTTTTCTCTTTGATATGACTGAATAATATCATCAATTGCCTTTTCCATATCATCAATCTCATAATCATCAGCCATTATTGCTGTAATATGACTTTGTTCACTATCATCCAAATTATCTAATATTGCATTAATATTACTATTTCCTTTTTCAAATTCTTCATACAGTTTTTGTGCAATTTTCCTATTTAATTCATCTTTAAATTCATCACAATCAACATTTACTTTAATAACTTGATATAAATCTAAATTTCCAGTAAGTAAAATTGATAAAATCATATTCTCACGTTTTCTTAGTGCCGGTGATATTTGTGAAACTTCAGGCTTTTTATGTACAACAACATTTTTACTTTTATCTAAAAGTTTTTCTCCTTGATTTTTATAACTAAGTTTATTAACCTCAGCATAAATAGCCTCTTTTGAAATCTGATAAGTATTAGCTATTTTTTCAATATACACTTCTCTTTCCATTGTATTATCAATATTTGAAAGTAATTTAGCTATTTCATTTAAGAACTTAATTTTATCATTTACATTTTCCAAATTTAATTTATTCTTTAAAATTTTAATTTTAAATTCAACAACAGAAATTGCCTTATCAACAACATTTTGAAACCTAGCATTTCCATACTTTATAATATATTCATCTGGATCTTTTGCACCTTCCATTTGCAAAACTCTTAAATCTAACCCCATATTTTGCAAAACGTCAATTGCTCGAATTTTAGCTGTCTGGCCAGCCTCATCAGAATCAAAACTTAATATTATTTTTTCTGCATTTTTTCTAAGTAAAAATCCTTGTTGCTGAGTCAAAGCTGTTCCTAGAGCTCCAACTACATTTTTCACACCTCTTTGATGTAAAGATATAACATCCATATAGCCTTCAACAATTAAAAGTTCTTTTATATCATACTTTTTAGCAACATTTAATCCAAACAAATTTCTACCTTTACTATACACAACATTTTCTGGTGAATTTATATATTTAGGCTTACTATCATCTAGAACTCTTCCTCCAAAAGCAATAACTCTTCCTCTTACATCACAAATAGGAAACATCAATCTATTTCTATATCTATCTATAAATTGACCATTATCATTTTTGTTTACTAGTCCAGATTCCAAGATTTCAGGTTCTTGAAAACCTGCTTTTTTTAAGGCATTATATAATTCGTTAAATCTTCCTGAAAAACCTATTTGATAATTCTTTAAAGTGTCATTTGATAACATTCTTTTTTTGACATATTCTTGTCCTAATTTAGCATTTGGTGTATATAAATTTTTATGATAAAAATCTGCTGTAAACTCATTTACCTTATAAACTTTAGCTTTTAACTCTTCTCTTTTACTATCAACATTATTTTCTAAAGTAGGTAATTGAATATTTGCTCTTTCAGCCAAAATTTGCAAAGCTTCTACAAAGCCACATCCTTCTATTTTCATAATAAAAGTAATTGCATTGCCTCCAACTCCGCAACCAAAGCAATGAAATATTTGTTTATCAGGTGAGACAGAAAAAGATGGCGACTTTTCATTATGAAATGGACATAATCCAAAATAATTTCTTCCGCTTCTTTTTAAATTAACATATTGAGAAATAACATCAACAATATCATTAGATTGTCTAACTTCATCAATTATTTCTTCACTATATCTAGCCATTTTCCCCCTCCCAAAAATTTCCGCTTTATTTCATAATTATATTATTCGACAAATTTTACATAAATCCTTCTTAATTACATAAATTATACTCAATTATATCAACTCATTTTAAAAACTCATCATTTTATTATCTAATTTATGTACCATTTTAGCACAAGTAACAAGTTCTTTAGAAGATGCCTTTGTAATCTCACTTTGAGGTTTATATTTAAGTTTATGTTCTAAACTAGCCCAAAAATCCATAGCCATAGTTCTAATTTGAACTTCAACCTTAACATACATATGTTTATTAGACAAAGATATAGGAACTTCTAAAATCATATGATAACTAGAATACCCACTCTTTTTAGGATTATTAATATAATCTTTTTCCTTTAAAATTCTAACACCAGGAATATTTCTAACTAAATCTCTAACAGAAAAAACATCTTTCTTTAAAGGACAGATAACACGAATACCCGCAATATCATTAATATTTTCAATCATATTTTGATAAGTAATATCTAATCCACGTGATTTCATTTTATTTACAATACTATCTGGTTTTTTTATTCTTGTTTGCATATGATCAATCAAATCATAATCATAAAAAAGCTTAAATTCATCCTTAATTATCTCTAATTTAGTTTGCAATTCTTTACTTGCAACAGAATATAAAAACATAATTTTTTCAAATGATTTTGTGTTCTTTTCTATTTTTTCATCTTTTCTTAATAAAGTCGACATTGTTATTAATTCATTTTTTTCTTTTTTCATACTAATCCAACTCCTTACAGACTAAAGTTAGCCTTTTGTCCTTATTCGAATTTAACATACGACTATATTATATGAAATATGTTATCAAATATAACCCAAAATGTGTATTTTCTGTGAAATATATTATCTCTCATCTCCAGGCTTAGAACCACGCAAAGCAATCTCCTTATCTCTCTCTTTAGCTTTTTCTATATTTTCCAAAATCAATTTTTTACAATATGCTTCACTATATGGCTTAGGTTTATGAACCTTTTTAGCTTCAACAATTTTATTATATTCAAAACCAATACACTTAGGAAGTTGTAATTTCATATTATCATCATCTAATAATCTTTGAAAATCTGACAAGTATAACATCGCACCATATCTAGCTTGTTTATATGCCATATATATTGCAATACATTTTGCCATTCCTTTAGCATCATTTTTAAATTTTTCATCATTTTTTACATTTTGCAAAATTTCCAAAAATACAGGATGAATAATACCACCATTTTCAACATAATTAGGATTAGTATGCTTATTTTCAGCCATATCAACAACATCATATAAAACCCTATAAGGATGAGGCTCTTCTAATAATACCGGCATAAAATTACTAACATCATGTGCAACAGCTAATTTCATCATTACCTTAACAAATGTTTTTCTTGGAACAACATCTGTAGAAAAATCTTTCTCCAAAGCCTCTGTATCAATAGCATCAAAGACTTGACTAGTTTGTTTTGGAGATAAATCTTGCAAAACATTTTCATCAGCAATTGCCTGTATTTTTTCTTGTTCATCTGACATAGCTTTAACTAATTCAGGAACAACTTCTGAATTTTCAGTTGAAACATCTGAAATCTTCTCTCTAATTGTATCATCATCAGCCTTTTTTATCCTTTCAATTTCCCTTTTAAATTCTCTTTCCCTTTTTCTACTTTCTCTCGTTTCTCTTATATGTTGAAAAATATCCAATTGAATCACTCCTTTTTATCGTTATTTAACCGCATATGAAATTCGATTTACAAATTCCTACGCATTTTTATATTCTAGAAAATTTATTTTGACTCACTAGAATACATATAATTTTGTGGATTTACATGTTGACCATTAACTCTTATTTCAAAATGTAAATGTGGTCCTGTTGAATTACCTGTACTTCCAACAGCTGCAATAACATCACCAGCTTGTACTGTTTTTCCAACTTTAACATACATTTTACTTGTATGACCATACCAAGTTTCTACACCATTGCCATGATCAATTTTAACTAAATTACCATAAGAACCAGTATATGAAGCACAAGTAACAGTACCACTTGCAGCTACTTTAATTGGTGTACCTACAACTGCAGCAATGTCCAAACCTGTATGTGTAGAAACTCTTATTCTACTACTTACTCCATATCTTGAAGTAATATTTCCCTGAACAGGCACTACTGCTAGCTTAATACCATTAACATCAGGTAAATTATTCTCAACTTGTTCTTCTTTTAACTGCTCTTCTAATAAATTAGCCTTATTTAAAATATTGTTTTTAGCAATTTCAAAATTACTTGTATTTATACTATCCACATCTTGAGTATTAACTTCTTTAATTTCGAACTGCACATCACTATCTATTTCATTAATCTGATTAATAATCGTCTGTGCTTCTTCTAAAGTATCAACACTTTCCACTTTTTCATTATCAATATATATGTCAAAATATTGATAATTTATAATCATATCTTTTTGTAATGCTATTAAAATTTCATTCTCACTTGTCTGCTGTTTTTTATCAACAAGTTTCAAACTATATTCTGGATTATCAGATATACTAACACTAATAACATTTTTTGAACTATAATTTTTAATATAATTTTCAACCATATTTTCAAAATTATATTTATTCAAAACATAACCTAACTTTTCTCCAGAAACTTTTACTTCGTAAGCTGGTTTATATTTAAAAAGTATCAACGCTAATATAAAAGCCAAGCCTAACAAAATAAAATTTAAAACTTTAAACATTTCTTTTGTGTAGAAATTTAACCTTCTACCTAAAATAAAATCCACTCTCCTTCATTTTTTAATAGCGTGACTATTCTCTATTATACTACATATTGTTCACAAAATCAAATTATGTATACATATTTTTATTTTTTACTTATTAGTTCTATATTTCACGTAAAGTTACTTCCATACTTATAAGTTAAATGATATATTATTAGTCAGAAAAAAATGGCTATATTAGTTGAAAAATAGTACTATTTGTTTTTCAATTATTTATTGCCTCAAGAAAGGAAAGTGATAAAAATATGGCAATTGATTATTCTGTTATAGGTTCAAGAATCAAAGAAGCTAGGCTTTCTAAAAATTTAACACAAGAAGAATTAGCAGATGAAATAGATATATCTGTTGCATTCTTAAGTCGAGTTGAAAGAGGAAATTCACATATAAACTTAAAAAGATTAAATCAAATATGTGGATTACTAGATGTTTCAGAAGGCTATATTTTAAATGGAGCTGCAAACAATTCTAAAAATTATTTGGAACACGAATTTGCAGAACTTTTAAAAAAAGTTTCTCCAAAAAAACAAAAATTAATTTATAATGTAGCAAAAGCTATTGCAGAAACAGAAGATTAAAATATTTGTAACTATCTTAGTTTTAATATAAGTAATTTACATAATATTATACACAATAAATGTATCTTTTTTAGATACTTGGAAATACTAAAATAGAAAAATATAAGGAAGGATTGTGATAAATTATGGAATTTAAACAATGGAATGGATTTAAAGGCGGAGATTGGAAAGAAGAAATAAATGTTAGAGATTTTATTCAACACAACTATACACCTTATGAAGGAGATTCAAACTTCTTAGAAAAAACAACTGAAAAAACAGATAAACTATGGAATGAAGTATTAGAATTATACAAAAAAGAACATGAAAGTGAAGGCGGAGTATTAGATATAGACACAAAAACAATCTCAACAGTATCAGCACATGATGCAGGATATATTGATAAAGATTTAGAAGAAATTGTTGGTCTACAAACAGACAAACCTCTAAAAAGAGCAATTATGCCATTTGGTGGAATAAGAATAGTAGAAAAATCTTGTGAAGCATATGGAAGAAAAGTAGATGAAGAAGTAGAAAATATCTTCCATCATTACAGAAAAACTCATAATGACGGTGTATTTGATGTATATACACCAGATATTAGAGCTGCACGTTCTAGCCATTTAATAACAGGATTACCAGATGGATATGGCCGTGGTAGAATTATTGGAGATTACAGAAGAGTTGCTCTTTACGGTGTTGATTATCTAATTAAAGAAAAATCACAAGAACTAGAAATACTAGATGTAGATGAATTAACAGAAGATATTATTCGTGAAAGAGAAGAAATAAAAGAACAAATAAAAGCATTAAATGAATTAAAAGTTATGGCAAATAAATATGGATTTGATATTTCTGAGCCAGCATCAACAGCAAAAGAAGCTGTTCAATGGTTATATTTCGCATATTTAGCAGCAATTAAAGATCAAAATGGTGCTGCAATGAGTTTAGGTAGAACTTCTACATTCTTAGATATTTATTTTGAAAGAGATTTACAAAATGGAACACTTACAGAAAAAGAAGCTCAAGAAATTATGGATCATTTTATAATGAAATTAAGATTAGTTAGATTTTTAAGAACACCAGAATACAACGAATTATTTAGTGGAGATCCTGTTTGGGTAACAGAAAGTATTGGCGGTATGGGAATAGATGGTAGAACTCTAGTTACTAAAAACTCATACAGATTACTACATTCTTTAGAAAATTTAGGACCTGCACCAGAACCAAATATGACAGTACTATGGTCAACTAGATTACCAGAAGCATTTAAACGTTATGTTGCAAACTTATCTATAAAAACATCATCATTACAATATGAAAATGATGATTTAATGAGAATCACTTTAGGTGATGACTATGGTATTGCATGTTGCGTATCACCTATGAAAATAGGAAAACAAATGCAATTCTTTGGAGCAAGAGCTAACTTAGCAAAAACATTGCTATATGCTATAAATGGTGGAAAAGACGAAAAAACAGGAAAACAAGTTACTCCAAAATATGCACCAATAACATCTGAATACCTAGATTATGATGAAGTTATGGAAAAATTTGATCAAATGATGGATTATGTTGCAAAAATTTATATAAAAGCTCTAAATGCTATTCATTATATGCATGACAAATATTCTTATGAAGCAATAGAAATGGCATTACATGACAAAGAAATAATAAGAACAATGGCTTGTGGTATAGCTGGTTTATCAGTTGTAGCAGATTCATTATCTGCAATAAAATATGCAAAAGTAAAAGTAATTCGTGATGAAAACAATTTAGCTGTTGATTATGAAATAGAAGGAGATTTCCCAAAATTCGGAAATGATGATGATAGAGTTGATAAAATAGCAGTTGATATTGTTAAAGCATTTTTAGTAAAATTGCAAAAACATCAAACATATAGAAATTCTAAACAAACATTATCAATCTTAACAATTACTTCTAATGTTGTATATGGAAAAGCAACTGGAAATACTCCTGATGGAAGACGTGCAGGAGCACCATTTGGACCTGGAGCAAATCCATTACATGGAAGAGATAAAAATGGAGCTTTAGCAGTAATGAATTCTATTGCAAAATTACCTTTTGAAGAAGCAGAAGATGGAATTTCATTTACATTTTCTATTACTCCTGGAACTTTAGGAAAAACAGATGAACAACGTATTGATAATTTAGTAACAATGCTTGATGGATATTTTAAACAAACTGGACATCATATAAATGTCAATGTTTTTGATAGACAATTATTATTAGATGCTATGGATCATCCTGAAAAATATCCTCAATTGACTATTCGTGTTTCTGGATATGCTGTAAACTTTACTAAACTTACTAGAGAACAACAATTAGATGTTGTTAACAGGACAATACACGAAAAAATCTAATTATTTTCCAACTTATCTATGCCTTAAGAAAGGAATACAACAAATATGGAAAAAGAAAATTTAAAATATTATGCCAAAGTACATTCCATAGAATCTTTTGGAACTGTAGATGGCCCTGGTATAAGATTTGTACTATTTTTACAAGGATGCCATCTACAATGCAAATATTGCCATAATAGAGATACTTGGGATATGAATGGTGGAAGTTATAAATCTTTAGATGATATTTATGAAAAAATACTAAAATATAAAAACTATATTTTTGAAACAGGCGGTGTAACTGTTACAGGTGGTGAGCCATTATTACAAGTTCATTTTTTAATTGAATTATTTAAAAAATTAAAAGCTGCTGGATTTCATACCTGTATTGATACCTCTGGAATGTTTGCTATTACTAAGGATATAAAAGAATTACTTACTTACACTGATTTAGTTTTATTAGATATAAAACACATTGACATTGAAAAATGCAAAGAACTTGTTGGTGTTGGAAATTCTTTAGAACTAAACTTCGCTAAATATTTAAGTGAAAACAATATTCCAGTTTGGATTAGACAAGTTCTTGTTCCTGGCTACACAGATGATGAACAAGATTTGCTTAAATTAAAATCTTTTTTATCTACTCTATCTAATGTAAAAAAGATTGAGATATTACCTTATCATGATATGGGTAAATTCAAGTGGAAAGAACTTGGATTTAAATATCCTTTAGAAAACGTTAGAGTTGCCACTTCTGAAGATTTAGATAGAGCAAAGAAAATATTAGAAATAAACTAAGAACAAAAGCAGACATTAATAACATTACTTATTAGAACATTTTAAAGTCCGCGTCTTTGTTCGCGCACAGAAAGATGCTGTTATAAATATACCTTTTTCAAACATTAGGATATAATTTATAACAGCATTCTTATAATATATGAATTCTTCGTACTTCCTAGAATTCTTTTATTTTATTAACTACCTCATCTATATTTTTCTTAGGAGTAGAAGCTCCAGCCATAATACCAATTTTATTAAAAGACTTAATATTAGAAATATCTAAATCATCTGCATTTTCTATACAAACAGTATTTTTACAATTTGCTTTAGCAACATCAAATAGTTTTTGAGTATTTGAACTATTTTTTCCTCCAATAATTATAATAAAATCAACTTCAGAAGCAATTTTCCTGGTTTCATCTTGTCTTAATTCAGTAGCCATACAAATTGTATTATTAGAAACAAATTCTATATCACGGTTTAACTCATTTCCTAAAATTTCTCTAATTATAAAATATTTTTCTACACTAAAAGTAGTTTGAGAAATAAGTAAAACCTTTTTTACTTCAGATTTCTCTATAACTTCTAAAGCATTAAAAACATCTTTATCATTACTAACAACATAAACATTTTCCCCGCAATAGCTCAAAGTTCCAATATTTTCTGGATGCTTTTTATCTCCACATAACACAATAAAATACCCATCATCAGCATATCTCTTAGCAATATCATGTATTTTTAAAACATTCGGACATGTAAAATCTTTTATCTCAATGTTGCTATTTTTAGCATTTTCATATACTTCTTTAGGCACACCATGTGCTCTAATAATAGTTATATCTTCTGCATCTGATATATTATCAATAAATTTAATTCCATCTTTTTTTAAACCTTCAACAACAGTTTTATTATGTACAATTTCTCCTAAACAGCAAATATTTTTTCCATTATCTTCTTTCAAAATTTTTTTACAACCTTCTACTGCCCTATTCACACCATAACAAAAACCCGCATTTTTCCCTACAATAATTTTCATATATAATTCTCCTTTTTATATTGTAAAAAGGACCAAAAAATCAAAACATTTTTAAGTCCTTATACTCCCTTACATTCCTAATAATTTAAGTTCAATATTTTCCATTCTATATTTGCCATCAACAAGTTTAAATTCAACTAAAGTGTTTTCCAAAGTCTCTTCATTTTGTCTTAAATCAGTAGTAAAATACAATTTTAATTGAGGAATTTCAACTTGATTTGTAACAATTTCTCTAAAAGTTTCTGCCATATTTTTTTCATCTTCACAAACAAAAATCAATTGAGGCATTGCACTAAATCCAGAATCACCAGGAACAAAATTAGCATAAAAGTCTTGATATAATCTCATTTTGTCAACCAATTTTTTCTTCCAATCTGTTTCTCTTCTAATAACTTCAAATAAAAATTGAATTGATTTACCATTTTTAGTCAATTTTACACAACCACCTGTTGCTTTAAAAACCTTACCTGCTGTTTTAGCAGTCAAACTTGGCTTTACAATAAAATCATCAAAAGCTTTAACTTTGCGTAAATATGCAATTAATGTTTGATTTCCAGCTAATCTCTTTTTAATCATTGGAACAGGTTTAGTATTATCAGAAGGTTGCCATTTACATTCAATTTCTTTAGAATTTAATAAATATTTACCCATTTTTTCTAAGCAATAAATTCTATAAATTCCCTTTCCTTCTTCAGAAGTAAAATAGTATCTTGTCAAAATTTTAGATTTTACTAAAGCTTCCAATTTATTATTTAATTTATCTTGTGATTTTGCATCAATTCCCTTTATCTCTAGCATTTGGTATAATTGTCTTGAAGTAATAAATTCAAATTGATTTACTAATTCTAATATTTCAAAATGTATATCTGTAATATGTCCTATATTTATCTTATGTACAATTTGATTCATAGATACATATCCATCTTTTCCATCAAATGTCTTTATTTCACCTTCTCTAATCGCAAATGGTGATACTTGTGCTTTAATTTGGTTATCTTCAACCATATTAATTCCTCCTTTAAAATTTAGAATTTTCTATTAAGGTGTTTTTACTCTGTCCCTAAAAACATCAGTGCTTTTTGACTCCGTCCCCAAAAACATCATATGATAAATAATTTTACTTTTCTTTTGTTATAATCTATTTTCTTAATATAGACATCTATTTTTTGTCCATATTGAAAACCAGGTTTATATTCTGCCATACCCACTAAATTAGGCGCTAATTCAATAAAAATACCATTCTTATTTTTTTCAGTTTCCCTTACAATTCCTTGTACTTTTTGTCCTGCTTTAAAATTTTCTACATTTTCTTCCCATGTTCCAAAATTTTCTTTATAAGATAATGATATTTTTCCATTTTCTCTGTCTATACATTTTACCACAATATTTACTTTTTGTCCAATTTTTAACCTTTCATAAGGTGTTTTTATGCGAGCTACAGATAAATCTTCAATATGAGCTAAACCTACTACACCACCACCAATTTCAATAAATGCCCCATATGGTGTTATATTTTTGACTATGCCATTAATCTTATCACCAATTTCTAAATCATTCTTAACAGATTTTATAGCTTCTTCTTGCACACTTTTTCTTGATAATATTGGCACATTTTGCTCATCTACACCTTTTATTTTAAACTGTACAAACTTATGTACTTTTCCTGTACATAAATTTTGTTTTGGTAATCCATTTTGTTCTACATTTATACCTTCTACTTCTTCTCTTGGCATTATTCCTATCATGTTATTTCCTATATTAACATGTAAATTATAATTGTCATCACATTTTTCTACTATTCCTTGATAGATTTTATCTGTATCAGCCAACTTTTCTATACTATTATTCAAATCATAAGTATTTTCAGTATTCCAACCTTCTGGTAAAAAATTAAATCTATTCATTTGTAATCTCATTCCTTTTCTCTATTTTCTTAGGTTTATTTTTCCATATTATATACTTTTAAACTTTTTTTTGCAATATCTCTTTAAAAATTCCTTACCTCGTCATCTCTTAAATATCTCCATTTACCCAAAGGCAAATCCTTAACTCCAATATTACCAATTTTAGTTCTATGAAGTGCCAAAACTTTTCTTCCAACAACCTCACACATTTTCCTTACTTGCCTATTTTTTCCTTCATGTATCACAATCTCTAATCTAGATATATCTTTTTCCTCATCTGTTTTTAAAATCTTAACTTTAGCAGGTCTTGTAATATATCCACCAATATCAACACCTTCTCTTAATTGAGCCACCTCTTCATTTTTTATAATTCCTTTTAAAGTAACTGTATATGTTTTTGTTATTTCATGTTTTGGATGTGTACATTTATACACAAAATCCCCATCATTAGTAAGTATTAAAGCTCCAGATGTATACATATCTAATCTCCCAACAGGCACAACTCTTTCCCTTATTTTTATCAAATCCATTACTGTATCACGATTAAATTGATCTTTTACTGTTGTAACATAACCAATTGGTTTATTTAATAATATATAAACTTTTTTATCCTGTTTATTTACTTTTTTACCATCAAAACAAATTTCATCAACATCAGGATTTACTTTTGTACCAAGTTCTGTAACTATTACACCATTTACTTTAACTCTTCCATCTAAAATATATTGCTCACATTTTCTTCTTGAACCAATTCCTTGATTTGCCAGATATTTTTGCAACCTTTCCTCCATATAAAAAACCATCCCTTCTCAGAACCTTTATCACTTCTTCAAAACAAACTATTTTCAGAAAATATTAGGTCATAATACAACTTATTTTTCACTTTTACATTTATCAATTATTTGCTGAAAATATTCTGGGATTTCAGCCTCCACATACATCTCCTTATCTGTAATAGGATGTTTAAATTTCAAACTTTTAGCATGTAAACACTGACCATGTACCCCCCATTCATTTTTACCATTTGAATATACCTCATCCCCAATAATTGGATAACCTATTTTTGATAAATGAACTCTAATTTGATGTGTTCTACCAGTCTCAATTTTAATCTCTAATAAAGTCACATTATGACTATAAAATCTTTCTAGAACTTTTATATGTGTAACAGCATTTTTACCATCTCTATTAACAGCCATCTTTTTTCTATCATTTTGACTACGAGAAATTGGCATATTTATAGTAGCCTCATTTTCTTTTACAATCCCTCTAACCAATGCCACATATGTTTTTTCAATTTCATGGTTTTTCAACATATCACTAAGTTTAATATGTGATTTATCATTTTTAGCAATTATTATTGCTCCAGAAGTATCTTTATCCAAACGATGCACTATACCTGGCCTCATCTCTCCTCCAATTCCTGATAAAGAATCTTTACACAATGCCATAACTGCATTTACTAAAGTCCCATCTGGATTACCATTAGCAGGATGAACAACCATTCCCTTAGGTTTATTTACAACTAAGATATCATTATCTTCATACAAAACTTCTAATGGAATATCTTGAGCCTTTAATTCAATATCTTTAATTTCCTCTGGTTCCACACTAATAACATCATTATCTTGAATTTTATATGATGGTTTTACTTTCTTATCATTTACTCTTACATTTTCTTGTTCAATCCATCTTTTTGCTGTCTCTCTTGATATTTTTTGTTTTTCACTTACAAATATATCTATTCTTTTTCCTGCTTTTTCATTTTCTACAACAATTTTTTCCACTTTTATTCATCCCCTTCTTAATACTTGGTTAGAAAATAATTATTTTTCAACCTCAGCATTTAATCTCTTATATATAACAAAATTATCATCTTTATACAATTCCTCATAATTCTCATCATGAGATTTTTTAATAATCATACTAACTTTAGAATCCTTATATGTAATAACATGAGTAATATTATATTTTTTAAAAGTATCCTCATAAAAAGTTGCAACAGAAGAAGTATTTATAAAATCCATAAAAATGTCTTCTTTTTTATTAAATTCAGGAGCATATAAATCTGCACGAGAATCAATAAAAACAGGAATTCCTCTAAATAACATATAACTACCATAATTGTACTCATTATAAAATCTAGCTTTTCCTAAATCAATATTTTCCAAAATATAATCGCAAGCCTTAACTGGATAAGATTTTTCACTAACAAATTTTGAATCTTTCTTAGGAATAGCCTGTTTATAGCTAACAAACACAACCAAAACAATTAAAAACACTGAAACAACAGGTGTCATTACAACTTTTATCAATTTATTATAATCATAATTATATTCTTCAAACATTTGAGTCACTAATCTAGTAAAAATAAGTGTACCAACAATTGCAAACATAGTTATTTGTCTACTAGAAGATAACATTAAATAACACAAACCACCTGTAAAAAATAAATCTCTTAATCTTATACGTGTTTTTGTAAACATCAAAACTGCTAAAAACAAAATTATCATACAAAGCGCATTTGTATTACTTACAAGAGTCATAGGCAAATGCTCATTAATATTTTGTGTTGTATTTCCTATCATTGTTTTATACAAATATGTATATGGCACATCCCCAAGTGGAGTTAATAACCCAGTAAATGCACAAATAATCATAATTATAATCAAATACTTTACATTTTTTTCTTTTACAATTTTAATTTTATATGCCTTTTTTTGATTTTGATTTCTTCTAATTTTTACTCTTGAAGCTTTTTCATTCATTTCTTTCAATTTGTCTTTAGCTTTTTGCAATTTTTCTCCTACATTTTTTTGTCCTTGTTTTTCTATTCGTTCTAAATATTCTACTTTTCTTTTCATAAAAAATCTTTGTGCTTTATCATAAAAAACTAATTCTGACAAACATGATAACAAATATTCTCCTATATATGGCAAATATAAAATAAAATAAAATGGCCATACTGCAACATGCAAATTAGCAATCGCTATAGGTATTAAAACTAAAGGAATAGCATATTTTATTTTTCCAGTTTCTATAAATTTTTCTATAAAATATATTGTCCATATAAATAATATAAATGTCACTAACTGTGCCCTTGCAGCAATATATGGTTTTAAAACATACATTGCACCTATTGTTACTATAAATGCTACCACCTTATTTTTAGTTAATTTTTCTGTAACTAAAAACATTGAGATTCCTAAGACACATGACAATATACAAGTAACCACAAATATTCCCATAAATCCAGTCGCAGAATACAAGTAGTATGTTAATAAATCATATAGCCAATGTGGGTATGTATATCCTAAATCTTCATGCCATGAAAATGAATCTTTCATGTCTATTCCATATTTACTTATATGTTCTCCTACTTTTATTGTGTAATATGTATCATTTTGCATTGTTAGTGGTGATATTGATATGCAAAATATTGCTATTAAAATTATTGCCATTATCATAAAAAGGCTTGTTTTTGATATCTTTAAAATTTTTTTATTCATTTACCATTTCTTCCTTTTTTAATATTTTTATATTAATTAAGATTATATCATATATTACAAATTTTTACGAACAAATCCAAGAAAAATTTTTTAAAAATCCATCTATATAATTTTTTAACTGAAAGATGATGTTTTTTGAGTCCGTCCCCAAAAACACCTAAAAAAGTCTATCAAGAATATAAACTCCTGATAGACTCTCTTATCAAATTCTCTATATATTAAACTGCTTCTTGACTATTTTCTACAGCTTCAACTTCTGAATTGTTTTCATCTTCTTTTTCTTCAACAACTTCTAAGCTTCCTACAGAAACTTCATAAGCTACTTTTACTTCAGAAGTACCATCTTCATATTTTTTCTCATATTCTCTTGATTGAACTCTACCTACAACTTTTACTTTTGTTGCAACTTCTAAGTTTTGGCAGAATCTAGCATTTCTTCCCCATGCTATGCAAGGAATATAATCAGATTTATTATATGCTCTATTAACTGCTAATAAGATATCTGCAATCTCTCTTCCAAAAGGTGTTTGTCGATAAATAGGTTTTTTACAAATAAATCCTACAAGTACTACTTCATTTGTAATACTATCTTTTTTAACAATATCACTATCTTCTTCATTTTCTTCTACTTTAATAACATCTTTAGCAAATACTGTTAATATTAATTTGTTTCTTCCATTTTCATAACTATTATAAGAACGGAATTGTCCTTTTACTAATAATTTTGTTCCTTCTTGTAGCATTTCATCAGTAATTAATCTCTCTGATACTGTAATTGGTATATTGTCTGCATTTCCACTTAAACGTGGTATACTTAAGTTAAAAATAAAGAATCTTTCTCCATATATTTCATGGCTAAATTTCTTTTCTCCTGTTACTCTTCCAACTAATGTTAAATAGTTATTTTCTAAATAATTTGTATCCAATTTGGTTTCCTCCCTATATATTTTATTTTTTTTCAATTGTATAATCATCTCAGAGTTTTCCTACAATTACCATTATACAACATTTTTTAGAGTTTGTCTACATAAAAAGTTAATTTTTTTAATTTTTTTTGTTTTTTACCATAAAATTCTGCCAAGTAATCCACAAATATATTGATTTTTCAAGCAAATCAGGTCATATTTGTACACTTTTTAAATATATTAACTTTAGAATAAAGATTGCCATAACACCATAAACGTCCATCTCTTTAACTGTATTAACACGTTTTTCACCTATTACCATTAAGTTACCATATTTATCTATAATTTCACGTTGCAAAGCAACTAAGACATATTCTTCAGTAATACTTGATGCAGTAACTGTACATTTATGATTTAACCCATAAGTAATTACACACAATCTATTATTATTTAAAATATCTAAAAAATTATTTCTATCAGAATTTATAATTAAATATTTCAAATTTTCACAGATTTTTTGAAAAAACATAATATTACTTTCTTTTATGTGTAATTCATCATTAATAATTAAAGCTTCAAATTTAATATTTTGTAAATTTTCAATATTATCTTCACTTATAAGAATAAGATTCACATTTTTCAAAGACTTTTCTATCTCTTTTTTCATAATATCAAAATCTTTTTTACTTGAAATAATTCCAAAAAAAATCATAGACAAACCTCTCACTTCTCTTATTATTTACATATATGGAAATTTTATACATATTTTTAATTCTTTTTTTGCACTCCATTTACATCAATAGTATAATTTTCTGTATAAATAATATCAGAAACTCTAACAACATCAAATCCAGTTTTTTTAATATTTTTTATAATCATATCTAATGAATCTGCTGTATGTTCTGTTCCATTATGCATCAAAATAATATCACCTGAAGTTAACTTATTTTTTAATCTATCCCACATTTGTTCACCTGTTAATTTAGTGTAATCTAATGTATCTAAAGACCATTGAATTGGTATATACCCATTTTCATTTGCAACTTTAATTACTGTATCATTATATTCACCATATGGTGTTCTATATAACTTAATATCTGCACCTGTAGTTTCTTTTATAATTTTAGCACTTTCTCTTAATTCAGATGCATTTTTTTCATAATCTAAATTATTTACATGTGGATGTGTATTCGAATGTGTCCCTATCTCATGCCCAGCATCTTTAATTTTTTTAGCCGCTTCTGGATACTTTTTTACCCAATCTCCAACCATAAAAAATGTAACCTTACAATCATTATCTTTTAAAGTTTGCAAAATACTATCTATATCTGAATCATTCCAAGCACAATTTAAAGTTAAAGCAACTTTTTTATCTTTTGTATCCACTTTATACACAGGCAACAACTTTCCAGCAGAAGCACTTGTTAATATAGTATCTGCATTATCTGTAATCATAACACTTGCAGCACAAAATAATAAAATTACAGTTATTATAGAAATTCCATATGCACAAATTTTATCTTTATTAAATACTAAAAACATAAAAACATCTCCCTTAATCAGCCATTAAAATAATTAATTATTCCCATATAAATCCCCCAAGCCAAATGATTTTGATAATCATCATCTAAAAGTTGCTTTTCTTCTTCAGGATTTGATAAAAATCCACATTCAACAATTGACAACGGAATTTCCACATGTTTTATAATATACACATTATCTAACTTCATAGGCACTCTATCATTTTCTTTTTGTATAGATTCATTTAAACTTTTTTGCAAACTTTTAGCAAGTTTCTGACTTAATTCACTTTTAGCTTGATAAAAACATTGCCATCCAAAATATTGTGGTTGTGGTATTTTATTTAAATGTATTGATACAAATATATCTGCTGATGAATTATTTCCAATTTTTACTCGATTGTGAATATCTGAAATTTTCTTTTCTTTTAAAGTTTTTGCATCTAAACTATATATAGCATTTTCATCAGATCTTGTTAATATAACTGTGCATCCACTTTGTTCCAATAATTGCTGCACCTTTAAAGTTATTTTTAAATTTGTCTCCGCCTCTGTAGTTCCATTACTGCTTTCTGCTCCTTCATCAGGTACTCCATGCCCAGCATCTAAAATTATTACTTTATTTGATACAGGTGTAGCTGTTACACTTTTTTCTTCTTCTACTATTTCTTTTTCTGCCGTCTTGTACGAAAACACAAATATCCCCATCATTATTACTAATAACATTACACTTATTCTTTTTCTGTTTAAAACAATCATAATAAAAAACCCCTCATATACATTTTTATATTATATATATATGAGAAGTTTAATTTTTTATGTATTTAATTTTATTACTATTAAAAATTTGCTACTAAAATTGCAGAAATTTAATAATACTATTGATTATATTTACATAAAGTATTATAATTTTAAATATCAGCAATATAATAAAATGGAAGAATACTTGAATATTCAAAAAATGATACTTAAAGCAGAAGAACCATTTTACAATGGTACAGAGCTTGTATTTCCAAGAGTACAACTAGTTAAAATGCTGGAAGATAAAAGTATAAATCCTTCTGTATATCAAAAATATGCTAATGAAATATTATTGAGAAATAATATTGTTCCTAGACGATTTACTATTGAAGAAGCAGAAAGAGATTAAATTTTAATCCCTTTCCGCTTCTTTTTTTTCTTCCTCTTATCAAAGCTTCTACTACAGAATTATATCTACCATTTTTGCCAGACGTTTTATATGTCATATTAGGATTTACTATATCTTCCGAACGTTCAAAAACTTCTACTCCTCTTCTCTCTAAGGTTCCTGCAATATTCAAAAAATTATTATATTTTTTGTTATGACTCTCTATTATTGTCATTCTTCCTATTCCCATAGCTTTTTTCATTTCTATATATCTTTCAAATATCGATAGTAATGATTCTTCTCTTGAAACAGCTAATAATCGAGCTACTATATCATAATCTACTTTATATTTTTGTAGTAAATCTAATGTATAAACAGATTTTCCCATAGTTCCCTCAAGAATAAAATTATAACCATTTTCTATTGCTTCTGCTGATAATCTTTCCATGATTTTTCCTGCTGACTTCCCTGTTATTTCAGAATATAAATCAGGATATCTCCTTGCTATTTCAAATGACTTTTTGTATAATCCTCTATACATATCTAAATCAAAAACTATTAAATCTTTGTTCATTTCTAAAAATTCTTTTTTCGTTTTTAAAACTATGCCACTCTTTCCTGCTCCAGGTTGTCCCCCTGTAAAAATTGCTATTGGTCTACCACGTGTTGGTATGTATCATCACTATCCTCCAACACATCTCTTACTTGTTTACCATACTTTTTATAATTTCCTCTATATCTCTCATATCTCCTTGATAAACTTTTAGTTTTAATTTTAATATTTTATCAATCATTTCATTATCATTATTTGAAATAGCACTTACCATACACATTGATAAAATTTCCATCGTTACTTCGACTTTCACATGTTCTCTCACTAATAAATTCCTCCAAAATTATTTTATTGCTACATTATGGCATTTCTTTAATAGTTTTACAAATAAATCGTAATATAAATCTACTGATTTCACAAACTGTTCATCATCAATTAATCTTTTCAATTCTTCAATTGATACCCATTTAGCTTCTGAAACTTCACTTTTTTGTAATACTAGATTATTTATTTCAATATTATCTTTTACCAACCACACATCAACAAAACCATGTTCTCTTTTAAATGATAACAATAACTCTATTTTATTTTTATCTATATCTATCCCTAATTCTTCTTTGCTTTCCCTTATAGCTCCTTCCACAGAGGTTTCCCCTGAATCTACAATTCCTCCTGTAAAAGCCCATTTACCTGGATTTCTTTTTAAATTTTCATTTCTTTTTTGTATCAAAATCTCTCCTCTGTTATTTAAAATCCATACATGCACTGACAATTTATATTCTCCGTCTTCAGGCTCTCCATCTTCTCTTATAAAGGTTTTGTTTAATTTTTCTCTTTTTCCATTATATAAATCTATAATTTCCATTTTTAATCTCATTCCTCCTTTTCATACTAAATCTATTTTTTCAAAATCATCAGGTACAAATACTTTTCCATTATAATATTTTTGGGCATCTTCTATAAATACTCTTTTTCTATTTATTAAATCATTATCAATTTTTTGATTGGTTGAATTTTTTTCCATTTTTAAAATTAACAGAATTAATAATTAGGTGATTATGTATAATATACTCTCTATTAGTATGTGTTGCCACTAATACCTGAAATCCTTTAAAATAATTTGCAAGGTTAATTCCGATTTCATGTGCCTTTCTATAATCCAATTCATCTTTTTTACTAAATGATTGAACAATATGTATATATTGCCTACCTCTGTAAGTATTCCCCTTCATCAGGTACTCCATGCCCAGCATCTAAAATTATTACTTTATTTGATACAGGTGTAGCTGTTACACTTTTTTCTTCTTCTACTATTTCTTTTTCTGCCGTCTTGTACGAAAACACAAATATCCCCATCATTATTACTAATAACATTACACTTATTCTTTTTCTGTTTAAAACAATCATAATAAAAACCCCCTCACATACATTTTATATTATATATATGGGAAGTTTATTTTTTTATGTATTTAATTAATAATATTATATTTTTCTTCTATCAACAGAATAGCTACTACCCATAACAGATTTAGCAGCATGTTTAACTTGAGCACCAACCTCACCTATTTCAAGCATATTGTAAAAACGATTAACATCAGCCACAACAACACCAATAGAAACAGAAGTAAGAGGAAATTGTTCAATAATTCCTTTACGATTAGCAACTTCTATGTAGCCCCTTTCGATATCTTCTGGTGTAAAAAATTTCAAAACATTAGTATCAAACATAGAAATAATATCTTGGCAAATCTTATCACACTGTGTTGTTGGTACTATTGCCACAAAATCATCTCCACCAATATGGCCAACAAAACTACCTTCTGGAACATCTTGATGAACACAACTAACTATTACTTCAGCAGTAAACTTAATAATTTCATCACCCTTTAAAAATCCATAAACATCATTATATGCCTTAAAATTGTCCAAATCCACATATAAAACAGAAAATGGTTCTTTATTAGCTAAACGTTTTTTTAATTCGGCATGAATTTGAACATTACCTGGTAAGCCTGTAAGTGGACTTATACGTCTATTTATAGCCAATAAACGCAAAACATTTTTTACAGTATAGTATAAATATTTTTCATTAACAGGTTTCTTTATATAATATTCTATAGACTCACGCAAAATATTAATTCTATGTTCAGAATCATCATTAGAAGAAACTACAATAACTGGAGTAATTGTATTATCATCATCATTTCTAATTTTCTTACACAAATCTATTATATCCATATCAATAGCATCTTCATTTATAATAATCATAGAAGGTATATTTTTTAAAGCCACATCAATCATATCAGATTTTACACTTATAAACTTATATTCAATATCTTCTTTAAACAATTCATTAAAAACTAGTATTGATGACTCATCATCATCTATTATATATATATCTTGTACCATAATTATTTCTCCTTTTGTCCACTAAAAGCAACATAGGTAATTTTTGAAAAATTCTAAAATCCCCCATGCTGCTTAAAATTTTATTTTTTAAACATAACTGCTTTCTCAGAAGTTTGGTCATCAGAATTCGTAACTTGAACTTTCATTTTATTATCACTGCCTTCTTTCAAAGCAATTTCAAATTGAAATTCTTTACCACTCAATTTTTGGCCATATTTTTTACTATCATCTTCATCTAAAGTAATAACAACCTCTTGTAACTCTACATCATCTTTTAAATTTATAACATACGCAGTTTTATCATCATTAAATTTGATATCTATTGTTGGAATTGAAACACCATTAGTCTCTTGCACTTTTGTTTCTGTCCTGTTATTTACATCTACAACAACTACAGTTAATGTATGTTTTCCATTCAAAGTATCTATTGTTTGATCAATAGTATCTGAATTAATATCTATTTTATTTTCATCTTGATCATCCCAACGATATGTTAAATAAGATATTTCTGTATCACCTTCATAAGATATTCTAATTTTTCCATTTCCTACAGCTTCTAGTTTGATATTACTATTTAACTCATATTTTTTAGAATATGTACTCTCCTGATTTTGATTATCAATAACAGTAATATTTAAAACATTACTTCCTGAAGGAATTTGAACTTTTTGCTCTAAATATTTACCACCATTACCAGTTAAAGTAGTCTTTTTACCATCATTCCATTGATATACAACAGTCTTAATTCCAATATCACTTGTAGCTTTTAATGAAATAGTAGAATTATCACCATCAACATTTTCTACAGAAATAACAGGCTTTGACATCACATTTACTGATGTTTTTCTGCCTTCACCTTTATATAAAGCATATGAACCAGTCCCTATTACACAAGCACCAAATACAATCAAACCAATTGCAAAAAACTTTGTAACACTTGCAATATCTTTAGAACCTGATTTCACATTTCCAACTTTTTTACTTTTTTGTTTTTTTGGCTCTGGATTTGTAGCTAAAATTTGATTCATATTGAATATCATTCCTTCCTACACTTCTTATACTTCACATCAAATTATAACATAGCAAGAATTAAAAGTAAACAACTTTTTCTAAAAAAATAAACCATCAAAGCTTTAAAACTTCAATGATTTATTTTTTTATATATGATTATAAAACAAATTTCTTAATTAAAACAATTCCACCTGCTAACATTACTAAAACTGTAAATCCAAGAGCAAAATATGTTTTAACTTTACCTGTAGAAACTGATAGCATAACTGGTGCATCATCAATATCATCTTCGCCATCTTTTTTATTATCTGGTGTTGAATCTCTATCAGGAACACCCCTATCATTATAATCTTTAGAAATTTCCGCAACATTTGTTTTTAATCCCATATTATTTTGTCCATTAATCCAAGTCAATAAAACTTGAACATCTGCACTCTCACCTGGTTGTAACAATTTATCAGCTAATAGATTTGTTGTAATTACATTATTACCTAAATCTGTCCAACCTGGGTTATCAGCTGCAACAAATTTTAGACCTGCTGGAACATAATCTTTAACTTCTTTTGCATAACCAGCAATATCACCTTCATTAGTTACTCTAATAGAATATCTAAATTTAACTGTAACTTTGTTTAATTTTTTACGATTTAACTCAACTTTTACAATTGGTTCAGGATCTTGTTCTGGTGTATGACCTGTTTGAGTAACAGTCTCTTTTCCATTTTCTATTACAATAGCTTGAGTTACCCATTTTCTTAAAGCCAAATCAAAATAATTTAATTTAATATATTCTCTATCTTGATCATCTTCGCCATCATTCCATTCATCAGGTATTGAATCTATATCATCAATATCTTTACCATCTTTATCAGTATCTTTTGAAATTTGTGCAGAGTTTACAATTATTTTATCAGAAGTATTAGGTTCTACAACCTTAAATGCAACTTTGACATCTAAGTAATCTGGATTTTCATCTGATATATCTTTACTTCCATCAAAAGCCTTTAACAAATATGGATTTTCTTTCAAAGATGAATCTTCTTTCATTTTAGCTTCACCTTGTTCTTTTGATAAATAATCTGTTCTAATTTTTACAGCTTTTGAAACATCATCTGTTGTATTTCCATCTTTATCATACATTACCCATCTGTATTCTTTATTTGTTTCATTATCTGGTAAAAATTCTAGACCAGCTGGCATATCATCAGAAACTTCTGCTGCATAACCATCTTTCATACCTTCATTAAATACTCTAATTGTATATGTAACTACATCACTTGTTACAACATCAACTGGATCTTTTGTATGTTCATATGTTATTTTGTTATTTTCAGCATCATATTTAACTTGTGGTATACGAGTAGTTACACCTGTATTATTAACTTTTGTTATAAATTTTCTTAAAGCTAAATCAAAAGGTTTTATAACTACTTTTTCAAAATCATCATCATCTTGTTGTCCTGGTACATAATCACCTGTTTCATCATCTTTATATGATGGTAATTTGCTATCTTCAGGAAGATTTACATTATCTTCTTCTGAATCTCTATCTTTTATTGTATTTTTATTTTCATCTGTAAATTTTGTAATATCTGCTATATTTGTTATAACTTCATTAACTTTTGCAGTATCTTTTAATTTACACATAATTGGAACTTCAACATAATTTAAAACAATTTTTCCATTTGCATCTTTTTTATATTTTTCAACTTTACTATCTTTTAAATAATCTGTTGATACTGTTCTTCCATCCTCTGAAACTTTCCAATTATATTTTGTATTAAATTCTCCATCTACAAATTCTAGTGTTGGAGGTAAATGATCTTTAATTTCTGTTGCATACCCATCAACTTCACCTTCATTATACACTCTTAACATATATACAACAACATCATTTTTATTTACTTCTACTGGAGTTTTTGGATGATTATATGTAGCTGTTGTAATTAATTTTCCATCTGTTCCTGTTGTATTTAATTTTGAAGTATCAACTTGTGGAACTCTTTTATAATTTCCCTTTGAATCTTTTAAATATTCACTATCTGAAATCTCTGTATCTGAGCTTACAGCTATTATAAATTTTCTTAAAGCTAAATCAAAAGGTTTTACTTTTACTTTTTCAAAATCATCATCATCTTGTTGTCCTGGTACATAATTACCTTTTTCATCATCTTTATATGATGGTAATTTGCTATCTTCAGGAAGATTTACATTATCTTCTTCTGAATCTCTATCTTTTATTGTATTTTTATTTTCATCTGTAAATTTTGTAATATCTGCTATATTTGTTATTATCTCATCTGCATTTACTGTATTTTTAACTTTACACATAATTGGAACTTCTACATAATTCAAAACAATTTTTCCATTTGCATCTTTTCTATATTTTTCAACTTTACTATCTTTTAGATAATCTGTTGATACTGTTCTTCCATCTTCTGAAACTTTCCAATTATATTTTGTATTAAATTCACTATTTACAAACTCTAATGTTGGAGGTAAATGATCTTTTATTTCTGTTGCATAACCATCAATTTCTCCTTCATTATATACTCTTAACATATATACTACAATATCACTACTACTTACTTCTACTGGAGTTTTTGGATGATTATATGTAGCTGTTGTAATTAGTTTTCCATCTTTTCCTACAGTATTTAATTTTGATGTATCAACTTGTGGTGCTCTTGTGTAATTTCCATTTGAATCTTTTAAATATTCACTACCTGAAATTTCTACATCTGGACTTACTGCTATTATGAATTTTCTTAAAGCTAAGTCAAAGTTTTGTAAAATTACATTGTCATAATCTTCATCATCTTCTTTATATGATGGCCATTTTTTATCATCATCATAATATTTGTCATCATCTTCTTTTTTCCAATCTTCAGGTGTTGAATCTCTATCAATTATATCATTTCCATCTGAATCAGAATCTTTTGTAATAGCTGCTTCATTTCTTATAGTTGTTCCACCAATATTATCTGAAACAACTTTCATGTAAACATATACATCTTTATAATCTAAAGTTTGAGTAGCTGAATCAAAAGCTTTAATTAAATTAGTACCTGTTCCAGCTTTTTCTGCACCCTCACCTTTAGCTAAATAATTTGTAGTAACTACTTCAATTTTATTTGTATCTTTGTTTATAGTTTTTGGTGTCCAAATTAATTGATTATATAAAATTGCATCTTTTTCTGTTTGTAATAAAGTTGTATCTTTATCTAATTCATCTTCTAATTTCTCAGACCAAACAAATTCTAACCCTTCTGGTACATCTTCTGAAATTTCTGATGCATAACCATCTGTAGCACCTTCATTATATACTCTGATACCATATTTTATAATATCACCTTTTTTAACTGCTACAGGATTTTTATCCATTTTATATGTAGCTGTAGTAATTAGTTTTCCATCTGAACCAACTGTATTTAATTTACTTGTATCAACACTTTTAATTCTTTCAGGAACTTTTACATTATTAACTTCTGAAATACGTTTGATTAGTTTCAAGTCAAATTCATTTGGTTGTAAAACTAATTTTTCAAAATCATCATCATCTTGTTCACCTTTATAAAAATAATTTGAATCTCCTAATTCATTTTTATTAGATGTATTTCCTTTATAATCTGACATATTATCTTTATTTACACTTGGTTTTGTATCTGGCTCTGAATCTCTATCATCACCAACAGTTTTTGTTATTGTAAGATTATCCACTGAGTTATATTCTTCTGAAATCCATGCAACATTTGTCAAAATTTCTTTGTTTGTATTACTTGCTTTTTTAGTAACTGTACATGTAAATTCAATTGTTTCTGATTTTAGATTTCCATTTGTATATGCTGCTAAATTGTCTGTATTACTTGACTTTCTTGTAAATGTTACTGAATTTGTAGTAGCATCCCATGTAGCATCATAAATATTTTTAGCACTATCTGACAAACTAGTAAAAACTAAACCTGTTGGTAATTGGTCAACAATTTTTGTAGCCCTACCAGCTTTACTTCCTTCATTATAAACTGAAATATTATATGTAACTACATCTCCTGTTTTTACTGTTACAGGTTCTTTTCTATGTTTATATGTTGCTGTAAATTCAGTATCAATTGTAGAAGTATTTATTGAAGGAACCCTTGTTGTTGATGTTGAATTTGATAAATCTGTTGTAGCTCCTCCTTTAGTTGTTACTTTTGTAATGTATTTTCTTAAAGCTAAGTCAAATGGTTTTTCTTTCTCAATTGAAATTATTGGTTGATGATCTTCTACATTTGGATCTGTATATAATGTAATTTTACTTTTTGAAGTTATAGTTCCATCTTTATATTTTGATATATTAGCTTTTGCTGTATTTATTAAATAATCATATAAATAACATGCTTGTTCATCTCTATCCAATCCTGCTTCTGATTTATTTCCATTAACTATTGGGTTATAATCTTGCAAACTTGTATATTCACTCATTGATGTAGTTTTATAGAATAGCCATGTCTTTTTACCTAATTGATTAAATACGTTTGTATAAGAATCTCCTCCATCATAATTTGTAAAATACCATAATGCTGCTTGTTGAACTGCATCAACATCTTCATCTGTTAAAGCTGTATTATAATTTAATGGATTAACATTATTAGCTTTTAATGCTGCATTTATTAAATCTGTTTTTTCTTGTGCTGTTGATTCCTCTGGAATATACATCAAATCAGCAAGTGCTAAAATTCCATAATAATTATCTGTACTTACTAAACTATATAATGTGCTATTTCTATCTTTTAAGCTTAACAATTCAGCTTTATCTTTTACTAAATTATATGAAGTTGTGTATGTTGCTCTTTTAATAGCTGGTTTACTTGTTCCTGTTGATGTATCTGTACTTAGTTCTCTAAAACCTACACCTGCTTTAACACAATATAATGTAAGAGCTGTACTATAATTTGTATCACTTTCATTATTACTATTATATTTAACTATTTCCCATATTTTATATCCTTGGTCTATTGTTAAATGGTTATTTGGTTTTTTTATAGAATACCCCATATTTTCTGGTGTTGTGTTACTTCTATATTCATTAATTCCAATATACCAATTTGGATTTAACGGTGTAGATGCTTCTACAGAATGTGGTATAAATAAAATTGCAAATAAACTAATTGCAAATAATAAAATAGTTAATCTTAATTTTCTACTTTTCATATTTAATCTCCTTTTATAATTTATATTTTAGTATAAAATTAACGTCTAAATAAGTTTTTTAAATACATTTATTAAAAAACCTTTTTCCACACAATATAATTATAGTACATTTTGTCGTCAAAATCAAGGTTTTATCGAAATTTTTATACAGCTTTTATACATAATTAAGAAATAATATATGTATATTATTTCTTATATATTTTTTACGAATAAAATACTAAAAAACCAATATAATTAAACAGAGGTATGAATATGATAAAAAAATCACGCTTAAAAACAACAATTGTAACAATTTTAATAATGCAAATATTCTTTCCAATAACAGTATATGGAAAAAATATAACAGCAGAAGAAAAAATCAATTCACGAGCATATGTAGTAATAGACAGAAACAGTAATACAATATTATTAGGAAACAATGAACACCAAAAAAGAAAAATGGCATCAACTACAAAAATAATGACAGCAACTATTATACTAGAAAATTGCAATTTAAAAGAAACAATAGAAATTTCAAGACAAGCAGCAAATGTAGGAGGATCAAGGTTAGGTTTAAAACTTGGAGACAAAATCACAATAAAAGATTTACTATATGGACTAATGTTAAAATCAGGAAATGACTGTGCAATTGCACTAGCCGAATATTGTGGAAACAGTATTGAAGGATTTGCAACATTAATGAACCAAAAAGCAAACGAACTCCGGACTAAAAAATACACACTTTGAAACACCACATGGTCTAGACAATGACAATCATTATACAACAGCATATGAGTTAGCTTTACTCTCAAATTACGCAATGAAAAATAAAACATTTGCCCAAATTGTAAATACAATAGAATTTACAGTGACAATAAATGGTTATCCCAAAACCATTCGAAATACAAATGAATTACTTGGAAATATTAACGGAGTATATGGAATAAAAACTGGTTTTACAAATGGAGCAAATAGATGTCTAGTAAGCTGTTGTAAAAGAAATAATTTAGATATAATTTGTGTAGTACTAGGCGCAGATACCAAAAGCTTCAGAACACGTGATAGTATAAAATTAATAGAATACACATTTAAAAATTATGAACTCACAAATATTGAAGAAATAATGAAAAAAGAGTTTATAAAGTGGAAAGAAAAAAACTCAAACTTATTTAATATTGAAAAAGGTACAACTAATAATATAAATTTAGAAATGCAAAAACCAATTTATTCAACCATTCCAATAAACAAAGAAAAACTTCAAAAAATATCAATAAATATTACATGTAATACTAATTTAGTAGCACCTATAAATATTAATTCAGAAATAGGAGCAATTACTTGTAAAATTGATGATACAATTCTTTTGCAAACTAATATAAGAGTTATAAATGCAATAAATAAAAAAAATCTCTTTAACTATTTAAATGAATTTATAAAAAAATATAAATACATAACAATTAAAATGTAATAATAAAAATCCTAGTTTTTAAATCTAGGATTTTTTTACCAATTATTATTGTACATTTTCTTTAATGTAGTCAACTACATCTCCTACTGTTACAACTTTTTCTGCATCACTATCTGGAATTTCTATATCAAATTCTTCTTCAATAGCCATAATTAGTTCAACAATATCTAATGAATCTGCTCCTAGGTCATCTATAAATGATGCTTCCATTGTTACTGCTGTATCTGTTACTCCTAATTGTTCAATGATGATTCCTTTTACTTTCTCTAATATTTCTTCTGAACTCATCGTACGAGTTCACCTCCTCTCAAGTTGCAAATGATTTATTCATTTGATATTTTCTTTTTTATACTACCTTTATAATATATGTTATAACTTTTGTCAAGTATATTTCAAAATATTTTTAAATTTATACTGATAAGTCGGAAAAAGCCTCAATCATCTTATCTACAGCCTTATTCTCAACAAATTTTTCTGCCTGAATAATAGTATATTCAAACAATTTTTCATCACTACTACCATGAGCTTTAACAACTGGTTTTTTCACACCCAAAAACAATGCACCACCATAAGATTTGTAATCCATAACTTTAGAAAATCTGCTCATAGCAGGCAAAGCTGGAACAGTAGCAATTTTTGATAAAACACTCTTAAATAAACTTTCTTTTAAAGACCTTTTTACGAATTTACCTAATCCTTCTGTAGTTTTTAAAAATACATTTCCTGTAAATCCATCTGTAACAATTGCATCAATTTCGCCAGAAAAAGCATCTCTACCCTCTACATTTCCAACAAAATTAACACCCAACTCTTCTGATTTTTCTTTTAATAATTGATAACTTTCCTTAACTAATTCATTTCCTTTAGTTTCCTCTGTACCAATATTTAAAAGCCCTATAGCTGGTTTTTCAATTCCAAAAGTATTACGCAAATATATTGTAGACATTTGAGCAAACTGCAATAAATTTATAGGTTTACAATTTGTATTTGAACCACAATCCATTAATAATAATTGACTTTTGTATGCTGGCAAAATTCCTGCTAATGCTGGTCTATCTATTCCTTTAATTCTACCAACTAATAAAGTAGCTCCTGCAAGCAATGCACCAGAATTCCCTGCAGAAATAAACACATCACCTTCATCAGCTTTTAACATATTAAATCCAACTACCATAGATGAATCTTTTTTATGTTTTATTGCAACTGTAGGTTGGTCTTCCATCTCAATTGTTTCTGTAGCATTTTTTATTTTTAATCTATCAGAAATTTCTTCTATTTCTTTTCCATAAAATTCTTTAACTTTAGCACGTATAACTTCTTCTTTTCCAACTAAAACTATTTCAGCCTTAACTTTATTTACAGCTTTTACAGCTCCTTTTATATTTGCGTCTGGTGCATTATCTCCACCCATTGTATCTAATATTATCTTCACGTATATTTCCTCCCAATATTGTTTATATAATTTTATTTGTAATATACCTATTTTATTATTGTTTACTAAAAAAATCAATACTTTTATCATAAAAAGTTCCCAATCACGCAAATTTGCATGATTGGGAGAATTTCAAAAAATGCTTGCATCAAACTGATTATATTTAACTTGATAAATATCTCGAATTTCTTGAATCTGATGATTTCTTTCTGTATAAATATCATCCAATCGATTCTTAAAACTCAACCAGTTTTTAATTCTCTTGAAAAATCCAGTATCTAATTTTTTAAGTTCTTCATAATCTCGTTTTGCTTCTTCCTCTACTGCTAAAAATTCCTCATTTATTCGGTCTATTTCCTTTTTTTCCTCATACCGAATTTTCCAAAGCTGAATTATTAATTTTTGTGATTCTTTATACATAGGCTTTTGCCCTCCTTGGTTTTTATACTAATATTATACCACTTTATGTTTACAATGTCAAAAAGAACTAGAAATATATGTTTCTAGCTCTTAAAAATCATAATTATTCAATAATGTCTGCAACAACACCTGAACCAACTGTTCTACCACCTTCACGAATAGCGAATCTTAATC
>ERZ824473.1301-NODE-1301-length-36399-cov-3.312954_pt1 | contig 36399 bp, 35 predicted proteins | sample MGYA00519874_ERZ824473 | MGnify/ENA primary metagenome ERZ824473 (study PRJEB31778, sample SAMEA3449151) | human gut metagenome | biome: human gut; feature: human-associated habitat; material: faeces | place: United Kingdom | collected 2010/2012 ... | reverse complement strand
ATCTCACGCTCACGCTGCCGGTGCGCGTGGGCACGCTGGTGGCGGCGAAGTTCTGGGCTGCCTTTTTGCTGGCGGCGGCGTTCACGCTTATGGCCTGCGCGCTCGCCTCGCTGGCCATGCTCGCGATCACCGACGGCGATGGGGACATGGTGTCGGCGGTGCTGTCGCTTTTGGGCGGTTGGTCGGCGCTGACGGGCAGCGGTGGTGTGGCCTCGTCGGTCATAGGCGTGGCGAACGCGCTCGTGTCCGCCGCCTACACCGTGGGGCTGGCGTTCCTCTCGTTGACGCTGGGCGCTTGGTGGGCGCGGCGGCATAAGGTGGCTGCGGCCGTGGCGCTGTATGTGGGAATTGGCTGGGTGATCTCTCTTCTGTTCTCTATTGTCGGCGTTCTGGCCATGGTGGGGGACACGGGCACGGCGTCGTTTATGCTCAGCGTGGTGTCCATCATGCAGACGGTGGTGAACCTTGCCGTGGCCGGTGGCGGTGTCGCCCTGTCCGCCTACCTCGTGCGCGCCAAGGTCGACCTGAGCTAGGGAAAATTTGCGGCAGCCTTAGCTGGCAGCTAATGAAACGGTTAACGAGAACGGATACCCTTCTTCCTTGTCCGTTAGGAATAGCGCGTTTGGAAGAAGGGAATCATCTATGGAAACGCAACCTCGCTCGGCTATGGCCGTGGCTTCTCTCGTATTGGGAATCGTGGCACTGGTCACGTCGATTCTGCCGATTATCAACAACCTCTCCTTCCTTTTGGCCATTCTCGGCATCGTCTTCGCCATCATTGGATTGGTAGGTATTTCGAAGGGGAAGAAGAGCGGCAAGGGCCTAGGGATCGCCGGCCTCGTGCTTTCCGTGATCGCCTTCATTCTCGTGCTCGTAATGCAGAGCGCCTTCAGCGCCGCCCTCGACCATGCCATGGAGGAGAGCGGCCTGGATACGGCGACAGCGCAGGGTGCAGCGGTCGAAGATTCCGGATCTGCGACTGAGCCCCAGGCGGCCGAGCAGAGCGCATCGGACGCGGCCGCTTACGGCGTGACCATCGACGGCTGCCGGGTGACTGAGGACTACCAGGGAAATCCGGCTGCCGTGGTGACCTACACCTTCACGAACAATTCCGACGAGGCGACCAGCTTCATGGTGGCGCTTTATCCCAAAGTGTTCCAAAACGGCGTTGAGCTGGGCACAGCCATCGGCAGCGATTGGGATTCCGAGAAGTACTCGAGCGATGTGAAGTCTGGTTCCTCTACGACGGTGGAGATGGGCTACGCCCTGGAGGACATGAGCGACATCACGGTTGAGGTCGAGGAGCTTTTGAGCTTCAGCGACGCCGTCTTGGCCGAGCAGACGTTCTCGCTGAGCTAGCGTGCCCGATGGCGCACGTCTCGGGCGCCCGTCTCCGAAGGCGGGCGCTCGAGGCGCTACAATAGGGGCTTCGTGATATGGGTCGAAGGAGAAAGAAGCGCGTGGAGGAACCGCTGACAGAGGATATGCTGGCCGAGCTCTTGGACGCGCCGGATCCGCGGGCGTTCATCAAACGGCGCGAGGTGGGCGAGCGCAGCTTGGCGGAGTACCTGGACGCCCTTCTGCTAGAGAAGGGGCTGAAGCGCTCAGTGGTGGTGAGAGAGGCCGGTATCAACGAGACCTTCGGCTACCAGATTTTCACCGGCGCTCGGCGCGCCTCGCGGGATAACTTGCTGAAACTTGCCTTCGCTATGGGATGCTCGTTGCGCGAGACGAACCGCCTTTTGCAGGCGGGAGGCGCCAACGAGCTGTATTGCAAGAATCGGCGAGATGCCATTGTCATCTTCGCCATCAGCCATGGCTATACGCTGCAGAAGACTGAGGAGGAGCTTTACCGGTTCGGCGAGGCGACCATTAGCTAACTTTGGTACCATGGCATTTATGGAAAACGACCCTCTTGCCGCATACCTTGACGCCCTTGCCCGCGACGTGTGCTATCGCGTCGATGAGGTATTGAAGACGGCGCCCCATGAGACGACCGAGGTGGTGTACTTTGTGGGGGCCAACGCGGCGGAGCTCGGACCGTTCGTTCGCAAGCGCATCGCGGCTGATGCGGCCATGGGAGACGCCTACGGTCACTTGTTCCAAGCGCAGCGCGCCGGGCGTCGCTTCCGACATTTGCCGCGCATCTACGATGTTCATACCACTGGCAACGAGCTGGTGGTGGTCATGGAATACATCCAGGGACGCACGCTGCGGGACGAGGTGTACGAACGCGACGGATCGGTCGCCCTGGCGGCGCAGTGGTTTCCACTCCTTTGCGACGGGGTGATGGAATTGCACGAGCAGTTCTCGCCGCCTTTGATCCATCGCGATTTGAAGCCGACGAACATCGTGGTGAGCGATGCGGGTCTCACGATCATCGACTTCGGCATTGCCCGGGCCTTTCGCGAGGGGGCTGCGGGGGACACGGCTCATTTCGGCACGCGCTGCTACGCGCCGCCCGAGCAGTTCGGCTACGGGCAGACCGACGAGTGCAGCGACGTGTACGCGCTGGGAATGCTGCTCTACTACCTGCTGGCCGAGCGCGATCCGTCGCCGTCGGTGGCTGCGGCGGGGTTCGCGGGGCCGGAAGTGCCTTTCGCGCTGCGCCCCGTGCTCCAGCGTGCCTGCGCCTTTGATCCGGCGGCCCGCTTCCAGACGGTGCGCGACCTGAAGGCTGCGTTCCTCGCGGCGCTCGCCCCAGCCGGGGCTTCTCCTGCAGACCGGGGTGTCGTTGTGACCCAGGTCGCCGGCGCGGGTCGGGTTTCCCCTGCGGATTGGGCCGCGACGGCGGTGAGTGCCGCAGCTCCGATCGATGACGGACCGCATGGCGTAGTCGTTTCTCGGGTAAGGCGTGCTTTCTCGACGCTCTCCTCCGGTGAGACGGCAGGGCTCGTGGTCGATGTCGCCCTCTTGGTGGTGTGGCTGCTGTTCATGGCAGTTCTCATCGCAATGCCGTTCACGCCCGACGAACGTTACGCCACCTGGCCGTTCTGGCTGATCGCCTTTCAGTATTGGACGTTCGGTATTCCGTTCTTCACGGGCTTTCTTTTCATTTTGACCGACGTCCGCGTTTTACGTCGGGCGGCTCCGAGGCTTCGCCTTCTGCAGGGAGCTCGTTTGCGAATCTTGGGCATCGCGCTGGTTGTCGTGGGCGTGATAGCCGTGGGCGTGACGATGGCGATCGCGAACGCCATGGGACTTCCGACCGGCTCGTAGGGGGCCGAGCTTCCGCTCCATTCGTAGGGGGCGACCTCGGTCGCCCCTCACAAGAGGGATAACCTTGCCTGATGAGGGCTGACCAAGGTCAGCCCCTACGGGATGTGGCTGCGCGACGCTAGCCTTCCCGGCGGGTTTCCCAGAAGGCGACGGCGCTGGCGGCGGCGACGTTCAGGGAATCGACCCCGTGGTGCATGGGGATGCGCACGGTCCAGTCGCAGGCGGCGATGGTGGAGGCGGCCAGGCCGTCGCCTTCCGTGCCCAGTACGAGGGCCAGCTTGTCGGCTGCCTTCAGGCGCGTATCGGCGATGGAAAGCGCGTCGTCGGCCAGGGCCAGGGCGGCTGTGACAAAGCCGGCCTCGCGCAGGCGCGCCACGCCTTCGGCCGCCCAATCGCGCGCGTGCCCGATGCGGGCCCAGGGCACTTGGAACACCGTGCCCATGGAAACGCGCGACGCGCGGCGGAACAGCGGGTCGTGGCAGGCCGGCGTGAGCAGCACCGCATCGATGCCGAGGGCGGCGGCGCTGCGGAAGATGGCCCCGATGTTGGTGTAGTTCGTGACGTCCTCCAGCACGGCGACGCGGTGGGCGCCAGTAAGCAGGGCGGCCAGGTCGGGCTCGGGCGGCCGGTGAAAGGCGGCCAAGGGCCCGCGGGTCATCTCGTAGCCGGTGATGGAGCGCATCTCCTCCGAGGAGACCACGGCCACGGGGGCGGCCGGATTAGCCGCGCGCACCTTTTCCAAGAGCGCTTCGGAGGCGGCGAGCCAGCGCGCATCGGTGAGCACGGCGAAGGGGACGCACCCGGCATTAAGGGCGCGGTCGATGACGTTCACGGACTCAGCGACGAACAGGCCCGACGCCAAGCGCTCCGGCGCGCCCTCCGGGTCGATGGCGCGGGCCAGGCCCACGAGCTGCTTGGGGTCGCGCAGCTGCCCGTCGGTCATGGACGAGAACGGCGCCAGATACGGGTCCTGCCCCGCCAGGAAAGATGTTTGCGACTTGTTCATGGGCCCTAGTATACGTTAGTGCGGCGTCTTCCGGAGCATGGTGGCCGGCGCGGGCGGCAGATAGCGGGCCGGATACACGATGATGCCGGCCTTCCCAAGGCGCGAAAGGGCGGCCATGATCAGCACCGGCATGCCGTAGCAGACGAGCGCCGCCCCCACGGCCGCCATCCACGGTGCTGCCGCGATGGAGATGCCGGCCGCCTTCCAAAGATGGAAGTACAGGGCGAGGCAGATGCCGTGGAAGAGCCAGATGGCCATGGTGTAGCGGGTCACGAAGCCGTAGAAGCGGTTCTGCCGCCCGCTGCGGAACACGGTGGAGAACAGGGAGGTCGCCCACAGCACGCCGAGCGCGTCCAGAACGGCGTGGGACGTCTCGCCGGTCCAGCCGGCGTAGAAGGCGATCACGCTGGTGGCCACCCACAGGGCGCCGAGGGCCCAGGCCTTCTCGGATCCGCGCACGAGGGGCAGGCCCCGGTAGAGCGCCATGGCCATGCCGCCGGCGACCCAGATCCAGTTCTCGGCCACGGAGGTGACGGCGTAGGGGAGGCGCGTGGCCATCTCGGCGGTGGCGGGCAGCGAAGCGAGCGCCACGATGGCCGCTTTCGCTGCGACGGCGGCGAACAGGAGGCCGCTGGCGTTGCGGCGGCTCTTCACGGTGGGGGTGATGGCGTAAATGATGAGGCAGGTATAGAAGTAGCCGACGGGAATGACGGGCTCGATGAAGAGCGCGCGGAGGAGATCGGCGACCGACAAGGGCGGCTGAGCGCCGACGGCCGAGTTCGTGAGCAGCACGAGCACGGTGAACGCCGCGAAGGGGATGCCCATGAGCGCCAGCTCGCGGCGGAGGTTCTGGCCCCAGGCGCGAGGGGTGCGCGTCGTGCGGTAGCGCTGGTAGAGAAAGCCCAGGCAGAAGTAGAAAATCGGCAGCTGGAAGGGAACGAGGTACTCGAGAATCCACCGACTGGCGGTCGAGGGGGTGAAAAGGCCCTGGGCGCTGCAGGTGGTGATGAGGGTGCCGAAGGCGATGAGGAGGGACGCGGCGGCTTCCACGTTGTGCGCCCAGACGTCCTTGGGGCCGCCGGAGCCGTGGCCGTGCATCTCGCCTTCGGGGACGTCGGGCGTCTTTCGAGAGCGGCTTCCCGCAAATGTTGCCGAGTCTTTCGGGCGGCCGTCAGGGGAGGCGGTCGTTGTGCTTTCGAGTTGCGGCGATGCAGGGCACGCTATGTCGGCGAAGTTGCTCATGGGTTCACGGTAGCACGCGGGCACCACGACGAAGGCGGCGCGCGGGCGCCTGTTTCCCCAATGATGACCTCTCGCGGACGCGCCTGCGAGTGCCGGCGCCGCCTAGCAGATGGGCGGGCGCGCTAGCGAACGGCGCTGGCTATGGCCGTCCTCCCTCCTGCCTGCCGTGGCGCAGGGCTGCCCTGCTGCGGAGGGTCGTGGGGCTGCCAGCGGGACGGTCGGGATCTCCGCGCTCTTGCTCGCTGCCAGGGTTTTGCGCGGGGAGGCCCGTCGCCGGGTTGTCGGAGCCGCCCCCGGGCAAGCAGGTATTTTGGCCGCGGAGGGCGCATCCGGGGCGCGCGGCGCCTCGGCCGTCGGGCGGTGTCGTTTGGTTGCTGCGGCAGCAGGGAGTGTCGCGACGGCCGCCGTCGCTCCGGTCGTCGTTGCGCTCGTCGGCCAGGATGACACGCTCGAAATCGCGCCGATTGCTGACATAGGCCTTCCGGAAGATATTCGTGGCATGGAATTGCACCGTGCGCACGGCCAGGTGCCGCTCGGCGGCGATGGTCGCATAGCTTTGATGCTGCAGGATGAGCTTGGCAATGGGCATCTCCTTGGGCGTGAGGCCCAGACTGTCCAGCTCTCCCTGGATCTGCTCGGCACGGGTGACGCGGCGCATTTGCTGCGTGCGCAGGCTTCTCTCCCGCAAGGCCAGCATCATGCCGAGTGCCGCCAGGGCGCAGGCCGCTGCCAAGGATCCGAACACGAGGGTCGACTGGTCGAGGTTCGCCGGCGCTGGCGCTCCGGCGGCGAACGAAACGGCAGCGCCGATGAGCACGAGAGCTAGCCCGAAGGAAGCCACGGCGCCTGCGAACAGGAGCGCGCCCGTCCGGTCGGTGCGCTCGCCGGTGTTTTCGCGGTTGAGCGGGGAGGGATGGAGGATGGGCGGGATCAGACCGCCGGGGTGGGCAGCTTTCAGCATGATAGTATCCTTTTGTCGGAAGGGGGAGACCCTTCGGTTGGTGGGCGCATCCGTGATGAGGCAAGGACGTCCGTGCGCCGCGGGTTGTGCCGCAGTGCGCCTGAGCGCCAGGAAGAGGGCGAGGCCTGTTGAGTTGAAAGCTGCGTTTGCCGGGCCGGAAAAACATTTCGCTTCCGGTCTCTCGCGGGTGTCCCATGATACCCCAATGGAACTGACATCGTTGGTAAAAGTGCGATCTTCGATAGTTTTATTACCACGATGCTTGGTGTTCGTTGGCGCATCGTTGCTTTCGAAAAGAGGCCTTGATCAGGGAAAACGAACCTGCTTGATATGTTGTATCTGACATGAAATCGGCTATGTCCACAAGCCGTGGTGGAATGGGCGGCACGCGCGACACGACGGGTTGTGTCGCGCGCTGCGAGCGCTGGGCTGGCCGGCGCCTCGGTAGACCAAAGTGACAAACGTGGACTTTCTCCGTAGGAATCCTGACGATTCGCAGTGCCGTGATAGCATTTCCGAGGCTCGAAAGAGGGAGTGCCCCTTGTGCGCTTTTCCTCGTGTTGGCGGCGCGCTCTGGCCTGGGTTGCCGCTCGCCGCTTGGGCCGACAGGCAAGCAAATCGTACGGAGGCAGTTTCTGTGGACATGTTCATCGAAGTTCTGAAGGCGTTCTTCATCGGCGTCGTGGAGGGCATCACCGAATGGCTGCCCATCTCTTCCACGGGCCACATGATTCTCGTGGACGAGTTCGTGAAGCTGAACGTGTCGGCGGAGTTCCTGGAGCTGTTCTTGGTGGTCATCCAACTGGGTGCCATCATGGCCGTGCTCATCCTGTACTTCCATAAGCTGAACCCGTTCTCGCCGAGAAAGACGTCGGTCGAGAAGCGCGGTACGTGGCGGCTGTGGGGCATGGTGGCCATCGGCTGCATCCCAGCGGCGGCCATCGGGCTTACGCTGGACGACTTCTTCAACGAGTACTTCTACAACGCGTGGACGGTGGCCATCGCCCTTATCGTCTACGGCGTCGTGTTCATCCTGCTGGAGCGTCGTAACCGTCGGCGCGAGGCAGCCTATCTGGCCAGTCGCGCCCCCCGGCGTCCCCGCGGCGCCCATGCGCGTCCCGTGCCCGAGGTGGGTCCGGGCGACGATGGCGACGACGCCGAGATGGCCCTGTTCCGCGTGCGCACCGTGGACGAGATCGACTGGAAGACGTCGCTGAAGATCGGCTGCTTCCAAATGCTTGCCATCATCCCCGGCACGTCGCGCTCGGGCTCCACCATCATCGGCGGCATGCTGTGCGGCTGCTCGCGCACGGCGGCGGCGGAGTTCACGTTCTTTCTCGCGATTCCCGTCATGTTCGGCTGGGGCGTGCTGAAGCTCATCAAGTATCTGATGGCCGTGGGTCTGGCCATGACGGCCACCGAGATCGCCGTGCTCGTGGTGGGCATCGTGGCGGCATTCGTGGTGTCGGTGATCTCCATCAAGTTCCTCATGGGCTACATCAAGAAGAACGACTTCACGGCGTTCGGCGTCTACCGCATCATCGTAGGTTTGCTGGTGCTCGCCTACTTCGGCGTGAAGGTGTTGCTGTAACCGACGCAAAAGCGGAGCGATTTCAACGTGAATTAACCGTGCGAATCGGGAACGAAGGCCTTCTCGGAAAAGCTTGCCGTCGGATTCGGGCTGTTTTTTCGAGTTGTTAGACTTTAGGTACGCGCGATGGTTCGCTCAAAAACTGTGGCAGAACAAAATGTGTAAGAAAAGTAATAAAATACGATATATGAGAAGACAAGATGGAAGCAGGCAATCACCTGCGAGCGCGTTGGATGTCTAACAACTCGAAATTCTTGGTGCTGCTCTCCCTGAATCTTTCCTGACGGACACATCGCTTCTTCGATTGTCTTATGATAATCTTAACGCCGGAATGCGGGGTCGGTGGGTTCCGTAGGCATTGTCTAGGGCAAGAGGAGGAGTCGTGTTCAGCGAACTGGTGGTTGCTTACCTCTTTCTGGGAGGGACAGGGGCGGGCGCGCTCTTGATTGCCGCAGTGCTGATGCTCCTCGCTGACGAGAGAGCCGTGAGCCGCGGAGTGGTTGTGCGCTTCAGAGACAACGGAAGCGCTGCCTATCGCCGACTGTTCGTGCCGATACTCGTGGCCTCGCTGGTAGTCTTAGTGCTGGGGGCCCTGTGCCTTGCGGCTGATGTGGGGCGCCTCGATCGCATCCTTTTGCTGGCGGTTTCATCCCCTTCGAATTATCTGGTCGTAGGATTCTGGGCACTTTTGCTTTGTGGCACGTTGGCGGCAGCCATGCTTCTTGTGTGGCTCGGGGTGCCGTCGGTGTCTCTGCCTCTATTCAGAGCGCTCGCTGTCTTGCTTGCGGCGGTGTCTTTCGTCGCGGTGATCTATACGGGACTGTTGCTGTCGGGTATGCCGTCGGTGCCGTTGTGGTTCGGCCCGTGGCTGCCGGGGCTGTTCGCGATCTCGGCTCTCTCGTGCGGAGTGGCGCTTGTGGGCATGGTGGCAGTATTTTCGGGAATGGCGACGGTTTTCGGCCGAACGATGCGGCAAGTCGTTCGCGCCGATATGGTTCTCCTTGCCCTGGAGGCGGTCGTCGTGGCGCTGTGGCTCGGTGCAGCGTGGCTGGAACACGGCGGCTCGGCTTCCTCGGGGGCAACGCCTACCGATGCGGCCGCGTTGGCATCGGTGGCCTCCGTATTGAACGGTGCGTGCTCTCTGCCGTTCTGGGGCGGCCTTGTGCTCGTTGGCCTTGTTGCTCCTTTTGCGATAGAGGCTGTCCTCGCGCGTTGCAATGCGAGTAAGGACGTCGCCGAGGCGTCTCTCGCCTCGCGCGCGTTGCTCGCCAGCGCCGGTTGCGTTCTTGTTGGCGGCGCCTGTTTGCGCGCGGTCGTAGTGGCGGCCGGGATGCTGCCCGTTGTTTCCGTCCCCTTCTAGTCCTTGAGAGAAAGGTCGTCCATGTTTCCCTTCGAAGTTGATCCGACAAGCGACTTGCCCCTGTGGGTGCAGCTGCGCAACCGCATCGCCTACCTCATCAACGACGGCACCCTGGCGCCCGGCGACAAGCTGCCCACGGTGCGCGGCCTGGCTTCGGAAATCTCCATCAACTACAACACGGTGAACAAGGCCTACCTGAGCCTCGTGTCCGACGGGTATTTGGAATCGACGCGGGGTCGTGGCGTGTTCGTGACCGATTTGGGTGCGAAGATGGGTGCGGAAGGGGAGGGCGAGGCCGACGCGGTGCTGGACGAGTGCATCGCCTCGTGTCGCGAGCTGGGCATGGGACTAGACGATATCGAGCGCGCCATGAGCCGAAAGATCAAGCGCCTGAAGTACGATGAGGCCCGTGAGCGCGGCGAGGTGTCCGCTCGCATCATCGATTTCGAGAAGCCCGCCGTGCGGGCCGAGAAGGGGGCGTGACAGCTCGTGTCTCCCGCCCCTGTTTGTGTCTCTGACTGCGCCGAATGACGCCGTCCCGCAAGTCCCGATCTGAAGGAGTTCCCATGTTCGGCAAAGAGAAGTCTTCCGACGAGCGCCGCTTCCGCGTGGCGCCGGATGTGTCTACGGAAGTGGTGGGGGAGCGCGCCTCTTCGGCGGGCGTGCTGCTGTTCTCCGCCGTGCTGTTCGTCGTGGTGCTGGCCTGCGCGTTGGGCGTTGGCGCGCTTGCGATCGGCCGCGTGACCCTAGGGCTTATCATCGTGGCCGCGCTGGCGGCGCTTCTTGCCATCGGTTGCTGCCATATCGCTCAGCAGTGGGAGCGCGTGGTGGTGCTGCGCCTCGGGCGCTTCAACCGCGTGTCGGGGCCGGGGCTGTTCTGGACCATCCCCGTCATCGAGTCGAACACCATGCGGGTGGACACGCGCACCCGGGTGACCACCTTCTACGCCGAGGAGACGCTGACGGCCGATCTCGTGCCCATGAACGTGGACGCCGTGCTGTTCTGGCACGTGTGGGACGCCGCCGCGGCCTGCACCGAAGTGGGCGACTTCACCCGCGCCGTGGAGATGGCGGCCCAAACGGCCCTGCGCGACGCCATCGGCCGGGCAAGCGCCGCCGAGGTGGCCATCCGCCGCGAGCAGCTGGATCGGGAGCTCAAACGGGTGCTGGAGGAGAAGGTGGCGCCCTGGGGCGTGACCGTGCTTTCGGTGGAGGTGCGCGACATTCTGCTGCCGAAGGAGCTGCAGGAGGCCATGAGTCTGGAGGCCCAGGCCGAGCAACGCAAGAAGGCCCGCATCATCCTCATGGAGGCGGAGCACGACATCTACGAGATCTTGGACGAAATGGAAGGGCTCATCGGCGACCACGAGGCGGTCTCGCGCCTGCGCACCATGCACCTGCTGAACGAGTCGCTGCGCGAGGGCAAGGGCACCGTCGTCATCCCTAGCGCCTTCGCCGAGGGCTTCAACGAGGGCCTGGGCGACCTGCTCAAGGGCTAACTGTCAAAAATATTTGACAATCACCTCGTTTTCCAATCTATCAAGAATATTTGACATTTTCCCGATATCGGCTAATATCAAGAAAAATTGATATCCGATGGGAGATGTACGATGAAGTGGACCAATGTGTACGGCCTTGACCAGCTCGGGTCGTTTCTCCAGAAAACCCGCAAGGAAAAGGGGTACACCCAAGATGAGTTCGCCGAGATCATCGGTGCCTCCCACGCCACCCTTTCGGCTCTTGAAAATGGCAAGGGCGTCAGCTCCCAGACCCTCATGCGTGCCATCAGCGATTTGGGCTTGAAGCTGGTGGTGCTCCCCAAGGGCGCTCAAGCCGAAGTGCATGATGCCCCTGCGTCGGTGGTGTCGCTTCTGCGCTCGCGCCAAGAAGGGGGTCAACAGTGAATTCCGAGACCCTTGAGGTTCGCCTCGGCGGCGAGAAGATTGGGCAACTGGCTCGCACGAAGAATGGCGCTCGTTTCGCGTTCTCGGAAGAGACGGTTTCGGAGCGCCCCTTTTCGCCTCTGCTCTCAACGGCGCTCTGCGTGCAAGAGGAACCCTTCGGTGTCCGGCGGACGTTTTCCTGGTTCTCGGGGCTTTTGCCCGAAGACGCGAGGCTCGCTGAGCTGCAGCGGTTCTACGGCGTTGCCGAGGGCGACTATTTCGGATTGCTCGCCCAGATTGGTTGGGAGTGCGCCGGCGCCGTTGAGGTGATGCCCTCGGAAGATTGGGCGTTGGCGCGTGCGAGCCAGGAGCTGCCGCGCGAGAAGCGATTGACTCCCGAGGAACTGTCGGCGCGCCTGGCGGCATTGCCGTCGCACCCTTACGATGACGCATCTTCTCTGCGGGTGTCGCTTGGCGGGTTTCAGGAGAAGCTGTGCGTGATTGCGAGATCAGAAGACTGGGCTGCGGCCGAGCCGGGCCATAGGGCTTTGAATTCTGTGGCGCTTCCTTTGGACGGGGCTCCTTCAACACATATATTGAAGCCGCAGCCCCAGGGCCGGCTTGCAGGATTAGTCGAAGCGGAAGCATGGGGAATGGAGGTCGCGCGACATGTGACGGAGACGGCTGGCTCGGCCATTCTCGATTTGCCCGACGCGCCGCCTACGCTGGCTGTGGAACGCTTCGACCGAGTTGAAACCGAACGGGGGCTCGTGCGGCTGCACCAGGAAGACTGCGCGCAGGCGTTCGGCATAGAGCCGGGGCGCAAGTACGCGGCAACAGCGACGCCCACGAAAAGCGATCCGACCTATAAGGGCATTGCCGAGCTGCTGTCCCGCTATGCCGCCGACTCGCTGGAAGAGCGCAAGCGGCTGCTGCGGCATCTCTTCGTGAACACCGTTCTGGGAAATACCGACGCTCACGCCAAGAACTACGCGCTGCTCCACGGGGGCGACGAGGTGTGCCTCGCGCCGCTCTATGACGTCGTGCCAGCCCTTGAGATTACGCCGAACGTGCTGTTCATGGGCTTGCGCATCGATGGCCGCATTCGCATCGATAGGATCGAGCGAGAGAATATTGTAGCTGAGGCCCGCTCATGGGGCCTGCCTGCTCGCGTCGTAGACGAAGTGCTTGGAAAGGCGGCGGAAGATGTTCGCCTCGGCATCGCGATTGCCTCCGAGCCGTATCCCGAAGCCGGCGCCCGCCACGCCGCGCCCGCTTTGGAGCGGTTGAAGGCGATGGGATTCTAGATTCCTACAGGCAGGCAGCTTGGTTGAAGGGACGGATTCGCTTGAGCTCGGGGGCGAGCTTGCGCCTTGTGATTTCCAGGTCGTAGGCTTCTTGGGCGCGAAGCCAGTAGCCATCGGTGAGGCCGAAGAAGCGGCAGAAGCGCAAATCAGAATCCGTTGATCTATGGAACTGAATTTGATATTGAATAAGGTATCGATTTTGAGTACTATATAGATACCTAACTAAGAACTTTAAGGAGATTGCCATGCCAGTTCCTGCATATGAGGCACCAAGGGCTACCCCTATCTACTCCTTTGCCGCCTTGAAAACCAAGCAAAGAGAAATTAAAGACAGGGCTGCTGAAGAAGTGGTCCACATTACCGAGAACGGCAATGCTGCTTACATCTTTTGCTCCGAGGATGTTTTAGCACAAGAAAAAGCGCGTGCTGTAGAGGAGGCGTTGTACGAGCGAAGAGTTATGGAAGTGCTCGAGAGGGGAGAGGCCGATTTTGCGGCCGGGCGTGTATTCCATGGCGTAGCGGAAGCAAGAGCCGAAGTCGAAAAGAGGCTTGGTCGTGGCTAAAGTCGAGGTCTCTGAAGGCTTTGTTGAGGATATGACCCAGGTATACATGGACTCAAAGCGCGAGGAGATATGGTATGCGGTATCTCTTCTTGAGTTTGCGCCCGAGATGGGGTCGAGGATACTGCCCACTTCAATCAAGCGACGCTTCGGCGACACGGTTCGCAAAGTCGTTGTAGACCCCTTCGATATAATCTACCGCTATTTTGCTGAGCAGGATTTGGTCTATGTAGTGGGCTTAGTGCACCAGCGCGCGGCTCACAATAGATGAACTATCCTCAAAATAGATAACCTGTTTTGAAAATTGTCCTATGATAATCCTTGCATTGTCATAGGACAATTTGCTATAGTGCTTCCCGTGGAATTTGGCCAATTCTCAAGGATTACCAGAAGAGGGGATAGCGACCTGCGCAGTTGAGGAGACGCAGGCGCAAAGAGTCTAAGACCCACTGGCGCGGCGACATTGTCGCAATCCATTCGCGGCGCATGCATTCGCCGCAGGTGCGCGTGGCGTCCCACGGCTCGATCCCTGGGAATTCAAAGGAGGAGAGATGTCCGAAGCAACCCATCCCACGGGCGGACTCACTCGACGCGGTTTCTTGAAGACTACCGGCGCCGCAGCCGCGGGCCTCGCCTGCGCGGGCGCTGTGGGCGTGGCCATTGGCGCTGGCACCGACGAAAGCCACAGCTGACGGCGGCGAGAAAACGATTTACACCCTGCACCAGTTCATGTGCCAGGGAAATTGTTCCATCAAGTGCACGGTGCGCGACGGCCATCTGGCGAAGATCGAACCGAGCGATGCCGTTGATCCGAAATATCGGCGCTGCTGCATGAAGGGTCTTTCCGAGATAGAGCATGTGTATAGTCCGCTGCGTCTGCAAACGCCCCTGAAGCGCGTTGGCGAACGTGGAGAAGGTAAGTTCGAGAAGATCAGCTGGGACGAGGCTATGGAGATCGTCGGCACCGAGCTCAAGCGCGCCTGGGACGCTTACGGCAAGGAGTCGGTCTACATTTCCGCCTCTAACGAACCGCGCTTTGGCATGCTCGCCTCGATTCTGGGTGCCGGCACGGGTGTGGAGCCGGGTATCGATCGAGGTATCGGCAACGGTGTGGATCCTGCCATTGGCGGCGGTGGCTTTGCGTCGTGCTCCAACGAGACGCGGGACTGGGTGAACGCGAAGACTATTATCTTGAGCGGTATCAATTTCTTGGAGACCTCACTCATGCGTTCCGATGATTTCTTCGACGCAAAACGAGCCGGCGCTGAAATCATTGTCGTGGATCCGCATTTCTCGACTACGGCATCGAAGGCAAATCAGTGGATTCCTCTCAAGCCCGGAACTGATGGCGCGCTGTACTTGTCGATGATCTCGCATATCATCGACAACAAATGGTACAACGAGGACTATATGCGCGCCCATACTTCTATGCCGTTCCTCTTGGATCTGGCTACCGGCGAATTGCTGCGTAGCGGAAAGACGCCCAAGATCGATCCTGCCACCGGCGAGGCCGCCGATCCCGCCGACTATCTCGTATGGGACACGGCGACTAATGCGGCTGTTCCCTATGACGCTCCCGGTGTTTCTGCCGCGCTTGAAGGTATATATGAGGTCGCAGGCCAGAAAGTCGTTCCGGTGTTCGAGCAGCTTAAGGCCAGTCAGAAAGACTACACCACCGCCTGGGCCGCGGAGAAATGCGATATCGATCAGGAGGTCATCGAGGCGCTGGCGGAAAAGTACGCTACCGGCGGTCCTGCCTATCTGTGCTTCGGCTACGGTGGTTCAGACAAGTTCTCGAACCCCGATATCCAGGGTCACGCCATGGTAATTCTCACGGCGCTCACGGGGCAGATTGGTAAGCCTGGTGCGGCTTTGGGGCACCCCGGCGGCGGTCAGGGCTATGGGGCGGCGCTGGCGGCGTGGCCCTTGCCGGAAGATATGGTGCCGGCAGACATTCCCGTGCGTGCCGATCGTTTCGCCGATACGGACGCGGGCGTGCATGTCATCATATCGCTCGGCAACACCTTGCAGCAGTACTACGCGAACATGAACAAGACGCGCGAATGGCTGCCGAAGCTCGACTTCATTTTGCATGTGGGCATGTACGACGAGGATTCCGCGGCTTTTGCCGATGTGGTGCTGCCGGTATGCTCGAAGTTCGAGGACACGGTGGAGCACAGCATTGTGCGAGGCGGCTACAACCATATTCAGCTGTCGCAGAAATGCATTGATCCGCTTTTCGAGTCGAAGCCCGATTACGATGTCATGTACCTTATCGCCAAATCGGTGGGTCTCGAATCGGTGCTTCCCGAAGGCGCCGAGCAACTGGCCCGCTTCCAGATCGATGAGGCGACCGATCCGCTGGTGGCCGGCATCACCTTCGACGCTCTCGTGCAGAACCACAATACGATGCCCCTGGCGGGAATCGAGGAGCCGCGCATCGGGTACGCCGATCTCCAATTCCCCACGCCAACGGGGCGTATGGAGATCTACTACGAGCCCCAGCACCATTCGGGTCAGGCGCTTCCCCAGTGGGAGGAGAACAACGAGGTCTTCGACGGCAATCCGCTTATGGAAAAGTATCCGCTGCAGCTTGCCCAAACCCGCACGCGATTCTTCGTGCACTCCCATTTCCGCGGTGCGGCGTGGCTCGCGCAGTTCTACACGCCGCGTATCGAGCTGAATCCGCAGGCGATGGCCGAGCGCGGACTTGAGGATGGCGATGCCGTGGAAGTCTTCAATGATCGCGGATCGTTCAGTTGCCAGGCTTTCGGGAACAACGCCATTCGCCCCACCTCCGCGCGCATTTACGAAGCCGCGTGGTCGAAGGATTGCATCTCGGGGAATCCGCAAAACGTGACGAACGATCATGTGAACGAACGCGACGCCGACCTTCTTACCGGCGCCCCCATTCCCTTCAACGACACGCTAGTGGAAGTGCGAAAGGCTTAAGGTGACTACCATGACGAAACTGGGAATTGCCATCGATCTCGAGCGTTGCGTTGGCTGCCATACCTGTGCGAACGCTTGCAAAATGCAGAACAACGTGCCCACGGGAATGCTTTGGAACCGCGTTACCACCGAGGGGTGCGACGTGATCGACGGAGCCGTCGGCACCTATCCGAACCTGACGCGCACGTTCCTCCCCGTTGCTTGCCAGCATTGCGAGAATCCTGCCTGTCAGCGCGTGTGCCCGACGGGTGCCACTTACAAGGACGAGATGGGCCGCGTGGAGATCGACTATGACAAGTGTATCGGCTGCCGCATGTGCATGGCCGCCTGTCCCTACAATGCGCGCTCTTTCAACTGGGAAGAGCCGGTGCGCGACGTGGACTTCAACTACGGCGATGCGGAAGTGCCGGTGCGCCCGCGCGGTGTGGCCGAGAAATGCACGCTGTGCCGCGAGCGAACCGATCGCGGCGAGGAGCCCATGTGCGTCGTGTGCTGTCCGACCCATGCCCGCATCTTTGGCGACCTGGACGATCCGGCCTCCGAGGTGTCGAAGGCCGTCGTCGAGCGAAAGGCTCACGCGCTTCTCGAAGAGCAGGGCACGCGTCCGCAGGTCTACTACTTCGATTAATGCGATCAATGCGCGGCGGGGCGGTTGCGCCGACGGCCTGATAAGCCGGTCCGGCAGCTCTTTTCGGGGGTTTGACGAGATCCCCTGGGGAAATGTGGCCCCTTGTGGCTGGCGCCCCGCCTTCTCTCCCTCATTCTGAAAGGTTCGAGAAATGGAACTTCTAACCAAGAACAAACTGCTCACGGCGGTACTTGCGGTGCTGTCGGTGGCGGGTATCGGAGCCTACATCTTCCAGCTGGTCGGCGGCCTGGCGGTGACGGGCATGTCCAACGGCGTGTCGTGGGGTCTCTACATCACCATGTTCATGTTCTTCGTGGGGCTTTCCGCCGGTGGCCTTATCGTGGCCTCCTCGGCGAGCGTCTTCCACATCAAGCGCTTCAAGGCTGTGGCTATGCCGGCAATCATCCTATCGACGGTGTGCATCTGTCTGGCGGGCATGTTCGTCCTCATCGACCTGGGCGGCATCCAGCGCATCTGGCGTATTGTGACCGGCCCCAATCCCACCTCGCCTCTGGTGTGGGACATCTGCGTCATCACGCTTTATCTGGTGATCAACGTGCTGTACCTGGTGAACATGCGCCGTGGCAACGACCACGCGGTGTCCGTTATCTCGCGGTTCGCCCTGCCCTGCGCCATTCTGGTGCACTCGGTGACCGCCTGGATTTTCGGTCTGCAAATTGCTAAGGAGGGCTGGTACTCGGCCATTATGGCGCCCATCTTCGTGGCCTCGGCCATGGACTCGGGCCTGGCGCTTCTGCTGTGCGTGCTGGCCGCGCTGAAGAAGGCGCGCCTGTTCGAGACCTCCCGCGAGCTTATGGCATCGCTGGCTGGGCTTCTGGCCACCTGCATCGCTGTAGACGCGTTCTTCATCTTCTGCGAGGTACTGACCATGGCCTATCCTGGGGCGGCCGGTGCTGAGACGCTGGCGCTCATGACGAGCGGGCCTACGTCGCCGTTCTTCTGGTTCGAGATCGTCGGCGGCTTGGTTGTCCCGTTCCTTGTGCTGGTGTTCGCGAAGAACCGCGAGCGCACGGGGCTCGTGGTGGGGGCGAGCGTGCTCGTCATCGCCGGCGTGCTCTGCAAGCGCCTGTGGCTTTTGTTCACCTCGTTCATCGTGCCGAACGTGGAGGGCGCCCCGGGCATCATGTCCGACGGCGGCTGGGCGCTTCTCGGCTCCTACGCACCGACGGTGCCCGAAGTGCTGATCGTGCTGGGCGTCGTGTCGGTGGGTACGCTGGGATTCATGGCCCTGGGCTCGAAGCTGCTCGTGCCCGCGACCGAGACCGAGCGCGTCTCCGCTCGTGCCGTTGCGGCAGTCGAGCCCGATGGTGATTTCGAGCCCCTGACCGCATAAGCCACAAGTAGATAACAGCACTAAGCTTAGGCGACCTGTCAGTAGTTGGCGGGTCGCCTTATGCTATACTTGCTTGGAAGCTTGGTACCAAGCGCTTGGTGAGGAGGAAAGCATGGCGGAGGCGGCTCGCATGGCGCCGCAGCGGATCAAAGTGTCCAGCAAGCGGCAGATCACTATTCCGGCAAAAGCTTATAAGGACATGGGCTTCACCGAGTATGCTCTCATCGAGCAAACCGACGAGGGACTGCTCATCAAGCCGCTGAACGTGGAGGACGAGGGAATGTCCCTTGACGTGCTGCGCCGGCTTATCGCCGAAGGCTACGAGGGTGAGGCGCTGGTCGAGCGCTACGCTGCCGTGTGCCCTCATGTGATTAAGTTCGAAGACGCACGGGCATGCACGGCCGTGGACGGGGGCGACGCGAGCGAGGCTAAGCGGTTGAACGAGGCCGCGAATAAGGACTGCGTGTCCCATTTTGGCATGGCGCGCGAGGTCTGCGAGACCGAAAGGGCGCATGTGCTTGAAGCTGTCGCCTCTGAGTGTGCCCGTTTCGCCGCCATCACGAAGGGCTACGTGTTTGGCTCGTTCGCCCGCGGGGATTTCGCTGCCGAAAGCGACGTGGATGTTCGCCTCGAGTACGATGGGGCGGCCCCCTTCACCCTGTTCGAGGTGTCCCAGTTCCAAAAGCACCTCGAACGTGCCTGCGGGCGCGCCGTCGACGTGGTGACGGCCAAGCAGATAAAGAATCCCAACCTCGCCGCGGCCATCGAGCGGGAGAAGGTGCTGGTCTATGAGCGCTAAGGCCACTGATCTCGCCCGCATTCAGGAAATGTTCGATCTCATCACGGAGACCCAAGGGCAAATTGAGCGTTTGGGCATCACCGAGGAGCGCTTCAAAAGGCCCGCTACTGATGCGGATCGGCTTTTCTCGGAGGCCATCATGAATCGGGTGCTCCGGGTGACTGAGGAAGCCGGTTCGCTCAGCGACGAAGCCCTTGCGCACTACGAATTCGAGCGCCGGGCTATCAAGGGCGTTCGCAATCGGCTTGCCCACGCCTATGGTGATGTAGACACCGATATTGTCTGGGATGTGGTGCAAGGGGACTTTCCCAAGTTGCTAGAAGGTTGTCAGGCGTACTGCGATGACTTGGGTCTGGAGCTGGAGTCTGCGCGACGCTAGAGCTATCCCCGCTGTTAACAAGATGGCAACAGCATTATTTCGCGCGGGTGCTCTTGTTGACGGAATGGTGGCAAGCTTCATCTCTGTTCAACCGATTGTTTTCAAGGAGCCCCCGACGGGCTTGGTTTTGTGCGCTCGCTTTACCATGACGCCCATAAGAGATAGCTTCGATGTCGAGTGCGCCATGGGAGGGGCCGGCGCCCGTCGGTATCGGATCGAGGCGAGAACGCCGTACGGGTCGGGCGATAGGAGCAGCGTCATGGAGAAGTTTCTGAACTTGGTGCGATCGAATAACATGGTGCAGGCGGTGCTTTGCATCGCATTCGGTCTGTTTCTGATGATCTATCCGTCCATTACCGTGCAGGGTATCATCTTGCTGTTCGGCGTGGCGCTCGCGGTCATGGGCGCGGCGGGGCTTGTGTCGTACTTCCGTCAGCGCAGTGTGCGCTACCGCGATTCGGGCACCCTTATGTCGGCGGTGTTCTACGTCATCATCGCGCTCATTGCGTTTATCTTTCCGAAAGTGATCGCCGGGTTCTTTTCGGTGGTGCTCGGCGTGGTGCTCATTTTGCTCGCTATCGTGAACGTGGTGCGCGCCTTCGGGCTGCGCGCTTTCGGCAGCAGCATCTGGATTGCCGTGCTGGCGACGGCGGTGCTGGTGGGTATCGGCGGTGTGCTTATCGTGGTGAACCCGTGGGGCGCCTCCATGACCTTCGTGCTCGTGCTGGGCGCGACGTTCATCGTCAACGGCGCGGTAGATCTGTTCATCGAGTGGTACACCCGCGATTCCGAAAAGAAGGCCGGCGGGATTTCGCGCCGGTAGACGTCTCTGCTGCGGGGCGAGCACCTCGCGGGACAGCGCGCCCCTGGGCCGCCCCGGCGCCGTGCAGCGTGGCAAATCGCGCAGGTCGGGATCGGCGACATCCTCGGCGCCGACGCGTTGGACACGCCCTTCGTTTTTGCCGATGCCTGCCCATTAAGGGCTTCTATATCCGTTTTCCCTTGCGACCCCCGTGCGGACGGGGGTCTTTGCTATCATGAACGCCACGCGAGGGCGGCGGCGCTTTAGGGCGGTGCGGCCAGGCTCGTTCAAGTTTTTGGTACACGAAAGGAAAAGCGATGTCTGAAGAGAACAGCAATCTTGCCGAGATTCAGAAGCATCGTGAGCAGATCGATGAGATCGACCGCGAGATCGTCGCGCTTCTGAACAAGCGCGCCGGCCACTCGCTGGTCATCCGTGGTCTGAAACCCGGTGCGCATCTGGGTCTGTACGACGCGCGCCGCGAGGAGGAAATCTTCGCGCGGGTGGATAGCTACAACGAGGGGCCGCTCTACAACGAGAACCTCCGGGAGATTTACGCTACCATCTTGAAGATCATGAAGGAGACGCCGTCCGTATGAGCGAAGTGAAGATTGCCCCCATTCCCGATCTCGGCCAGCGCACGGACGAGATCACCATTTACGCCGGGCCCTGCTCGGTGGAGTCCGCCGAGCAGTTCGAGGAAGTGGCCGAGTGCGTGGCCGATTTGGGCTTGCACTGGATTCGCGGCGGCGCGTTCAAGCCGCGCACCAACCCGCATTCTTTCCAGGGTCTCGGCGAAGAGGCCCTGAAGATCATGAAGGCCGCCGGCGATAAGTACAACCTGAAGACGCTCACCGAGGTAATGGACTCGGCCCATTGCCAGCTCGTGAGCGATTATGTGGACGGCCTGCAGGTGGGCGCCCGCAACTTCCAGAACTTCAGCCTGCTGAAGAAGATCGGCCAGGTGACCGCCGATACGCACCAGATGGTGCTGTACAAACGCGGTTTCGCCGGCACCATTGCCGAGTGGCTCGCCGCCACCGACTACATCACTGATCACGGCAACACCAACGTGGTGCTCTGCGAGCGCGGCATCCGCACCTTCGAGACGGCCACGCGCTTCACGCTGGATATCGCGGCGGTGCCGGTTATCCACAAGCAGTCGCTGTACCCGGTGTGCATCGACGTGTCGCATCCGGCCGGCCAGCGCGATTTGGTGCCGGCCTTGGCGAAGGCCGCCGTGGCCGCCGGGGCCGACTCGCTCATGATCGAGGTGCACCCCAACCCGCCGGTGGCGCTGTCCGACGGTCCCCAGCAGCTGACCCCGGCCCAGTTCCGCGAGCTTGTCGCCGAGCTGCGCGAGTTGGCGGCTTGCCTGGGCAAGAAGATCGTGTAAGACGCTTCGACCGCCTTCTGGAATGGAAGCGGCCGCCCTTCCGAGTGGAGGGCGGCCGCTTTGTGCTTAGGGGCTCGACGTGGGCCGAGCGCATTGAGCGGGCTCGGCGCGCTACTTGTCCTTGCGCGCTTCGCGACGGGCCTTCCGAGCCTCCTTGCGGGCCTCGCGGAGCTGCTTGCGAGTCTCGGCGGCCAACGAGTCGCGCAGAGCCTCCCCGCGTTCCACCTCCGCATTCACCTCGTCGGCGTCCCAGCGGTAGATGATGCAGGTCTCGTCGAACTGGGCGTCCAGAGCGTCCTCGCTGTCCTCCTTGGCGAGCATCACGAGCGCCGTCGCGCCCGGCGTAAGCTCGCTCGCGCAGTATTCCATGAGGGAGTCATCGTCATCGATGTCCTTGTCGTCCATGGCCATGCCGGCCACAAGGCCGATGCCGGCGCCTAGAAGCACGCCGACCGGGCCGCCGAGCAAGCCGACCACGGCGCCGATGACCCCACCGAAGGCCGTGTTGTCGGTCTCGTCGTAGCCGTCCTGGTATCCGTCGGGCACCATGATGGCCCCGTCGACGTTCTTCACCACGGCCATCTCCAAAATGGTGAAGTCGGCCGTCGCCTCGTTGTCCTTCAGGCGGTTGAACTCCTCGTAGGCCTTGCCCTCGTCTTCGAAGGTGACCAGAATCACGTTATCCATGAGCGCTCCTTTGTCTCGCTGCGAATGGGCCGTCGCATCGCAGGGGCTGCGGCGGCAGTGCGCCAACGCCCCAGGACGCCGCGCGTCTTCGAGTATAGAGGCAGCGCGCCGCCCCGGCGCAGCCCGCGTCCGTCTGTCACGAGAGCGTTGCGGGACGGACGCACCTTCGGGCGCGGGACGCGGGGCGATGGCGGAAAAACGAGGACCTGCCGCGCACAGGCTACGGCAGGTCCTCGGATGGGGAGGGCTAGGCGAAGGGCGCCCCGGCGATGCGCGGCGTGGGGGCTAGCACCAGCTTTCGTGGGCGGCGGCCTGCTCGCCGGCGATGGAGCCGTTGACGAGGCAGTCCGCGATGGAGCAGGAGCCCAGACGGCACGCGCCGTGGACGCCGCCCGTCGCCTCGCCGGCGGCATAGAAGCCGTCGATGGGCAAAGAGGAGGTGCTGATGACGCGGCAGTCGGCGTCGGTTTTCACGCCGCCCATGCAATGATGCACCTTGGGCCAGACGCGCGTGACCCAGTAGGGCGGCTCCGCCACGGGAAGCGCGTCCTCGGGAATCTCCTTGCCGAAATCCTCGTCGAGCTTGTTGACCACGAAGGTGTTGTAGCGGGCGATCTCCTCTTTCAAGGGCTCGAGTGGGATGCTGAATCGCTCGGCGATCTCCTCGATGGAGTCGAAGCGCCAGGTGCAATCGGCCTCAATGCACTGCTCGAGGTACTCCAGCGACCATTCGGGAAGGTTCCGCTCGTCGACGATCTGAATGAGCGGCTCCTCGTTGGCGAGAATCGCGTCGCAGTAGCGCTTGCGGTCGGTCAGCTCGTTGACGATGCGCTTTCCGGTTTGTGGGGCCACGACCGGCCCGTAGGGGAATCCGGCGTCGATGTACGTGCCGTCGGGGCCGTAGGTCTTGATGTCGGGGCTGCACCAGGGGCCGAGCTGGATCCAGTCAAGATGCACGGTCATCGCATCGGCGCGTAGGGCGGGCAGAAGCGCGTCCCGGTCCGAGTCGGCGCGGTTGGTGCAGCCGACGGTCTCATCGAGCCGGGGGTCGTGCTGCATGCGCCATTCGACGTCGTCGCCGAAGCCGCCCGTGGCCAGCACGACGCCTCGGCGGACCTTGATGTTCGCGCACTTCTTGCGGGACACGGAGCTTCGGCCGAACCCGGAGCACTTCGCGACCTTCGCGCCGATGACGCGCCCGTCGTCATTCTTGATGAGCTCGGTGAGCATGAGGTTGCACTGGGCCTCAAGTCCTTTCGACTCGGCCTCTTTCCGAAGGGCGCCGACGATGGCCGCGCCGGCTCCCTCGGCCTTGAGGGTGCGGCGGGTGGTGTGGCCGCCGTAGGGGAGCACCTCGGTCTTGCCGTCAGCGCCCTTCACCCATTGCACGCCGATGCTGTTCAGCCATTCGAAGATGTCGTTGGTGCGCTCTGCGATGAGACGGCACTTCGCCACGTCGTTCAAATAGAGTCCCGCGACGAGCATGTCGTTCACGTAATCGTCGACCGAGTCCTGGATGCCGTTTTCCGCCTGGGCGGACGAGTTGCAGACGCCGAAATCGCCGTCGCATTTGATGGAGTTGCCGCCGATGCTGCTGCGCTTGTCGATGAGCATCACCTCGGCGCCGGCGTCGTGGGCGTGAAGGGCGGCCGCGTAGCCGGCGAACCCGGTGCCCACGACGAGGACGTCGGTTTCGGCGTCCCAGGACGTGGGCACGCCTCCTGTTGCGGACGAGCAGGCGGAGAAGCCGGCAACGCCGAGCGCGCCGGCGCCGAGCAGCGCGCCTCCCTTGAGAAAGTCCCTGCGCGACAGTTTCTGAGATGCGACCATTGGGGTACCCCTTCCGATTCCGTGTGACGTTCTCCCGTCTTGGGGCGAGAGCTCCTGCCGTCTCGCCCCAAGACGTCACCGAGTGTGGCACGGCGGAGGGAATTCGTCGTTCCCGAAAGTGCGGTATCTTCGTACCCAAGAATGGGGTATTTGGAAATAATGCCTGGTAAATGACTCTTTTTAATAGGTGTCTCTAAAGAACCTTGCGGGGACTGGCGAGCCGGATAACGTCGTCTTTGCTGTGAACACCCAGCTTGCGGTAGATTCGCTTCGTGTGGGTGCGGATGGTCTCGGGCGACACGTAGAGCATCTCGGCAATGGTCTTGGCGCTGTAGCCCTGGGACACGAGCAGGGCGATTTCGGTCTCCCGGGCGGTCAGGCCGCGCTCGCGGGCCACCTCGGAGAGCGTCTCGTAGTTCGAGGTGCTCTTGGCGGAATCGAGCACGGCCTCGGTGATGGTCGGGGCATAGCGGATGAAGAACACGAACGCTGCGGCGACGAGAACGAAGGCGAGGGCGAGGAGGATTCCGTGGGCGGAGGTCGTCACGGCGGCGTCCCCGAATTGGAGCATGACCGGCAGGGCGGTGCCTATGACGATGAGCATGAGCATGTTGAGGGGCAAATACAGGATGCTAAACGCCGTCGTGCTCGATACCTGGGAGTTGCGGGCGACGTTCGTGGTGAAGATCCATAGAAGCAGCTTGAACCCCATAAAGACGGCCCCCAGGATGCTTCCCGCTTGCTGCGGCTGCGCGAAGACGCCGAGGACGGTGGCGAACAGGCAGCCGAAGAAGGCGAGGGCGAGGGTGCTCCACGCCACGATGAACATGCGATCGGCGTTGCTGCTGCGCGAGCTGATGAGCAGCGCCAGGGAAAGGAGCGCCGCGCAGGTGGCAGACGTGAGCAGCGCCGAGGCCTGGGTAAAGGGTGAGGCGATGGAGAGACTGTCGCTGTAGTTGGCGAAATCGTGGGCGAAGCCCGCGCCGCAGAGGAACAGGCCGCAGATGACGAAGGTTGGAATTTGGGCGTTCTTCAAATCGGCCAGGCGATGGGAAGCCGGCGGCTCTTCGCCGGTGCCACTTGCGAACCACCATAGCACGCTCGTGGCGAAGGGGGTGAAGACGATCACCGCGTTGCCGAGGGGGTTCGGGAGCATGCTGCAGAACGTGACGGCGATGCTTGCCGCGAACGACAGGACGGCGATGCCCATGCCGCGCCGGGCGGATTCCCCGATGATGATCCGTCCCCAGGCGAACGTGACGACGATGAACCAGAAGATGGGCACGGCGCTCGCGCCCAGCCGTGCGGCCCAGAGGGCGGGGGTGGTCCCTTGCAGGGGAGCCAGGACGAGGGCGGCCCCGAGGCTGGCGGCGAGCGAGAGCGCCGGGACGAGCCAGCGCTTCTCGGCGAGCAGCTTCTCGACCTGCGCTCGCTTCACGAATAGGATGGCGATGGAAGCGACGGCGACGGCGCAGTAGGCGGCGAAGGCGGCCCAGGCCCCGCTGCTGAGTCCGGCCTGCAGGGAGATGAAGAAATCGACGCGCGTGATGTCGGCCATGGACCAGTAGAAGGCCATCCCGAAGACAACGGCCAGGTAGCGCGGAACATCGGGGTGGGAGGGGGAGGGTGCTTGCGCGGTCGTCTGCACCATGTTCTCGGCCCTTCGCTTTAGGCGATGGGGCTCGGCGACCCGACTCGCAGAACCATCCCCCGCCTCTTCCAACTGCTCTTCAAGGATGTTAACACACCGTCTATCGTCGGAGACGTTTCCAAGGGCATAAAAATGCGCCCCCACCTTAGAGGCGAGGGCGCACGGCGGGAAAGGGCGGCGGGGGCGCTACACCTCGTCCACGGCGAAGATGACCGCTCCGGTGCCCGCGCCGGAGCGCTGGGCATCCTTATGGGGCAGCACGAACAGCGAAGGGGCCGTGTCCGTCTCGGGCAACGGCTCGATGAGGGCGTCGGTGCCGGGGAAGCGCTCGGCGAGTTCCGCGAGCTCGCCGAAGTAGAGCGCGCGCGTGGGACAGCTCTCGACGCAGGCCGGCTGCTCGCCGGCCTCCACCAGCGCTTGGCACATATCGCACTTGGTGACGTGGCCCGCCTCCTCGTCGAGGTGCGGCGCGCCGTAGGGGCAGCTCTCGACGCAGGTGCCGCAGCCGATGCAGACGTTGGGGTCGGAGTTCACGACGCCCGTGTCCGCGCTCTTCTGCATGGCTCCGGTCGGGCACGTCTCGACGCAGGCGGGGTTGGCGCAGTGGTTGCAGGAAAGGCTCAGGAAGTAGCGGAAGATGCCCTCGGGCGCATAGACCCCGTCCTCGCCGGCCGTCCAGGTGCCGCCGCCGTACTGGTGCACCTGGCGCCAAGCGATGGCCGCCGGCAGATCGTGGGCCTCCTGACAGGCCACCTGGCATGTCTTGCATCCGCTGCAGGCCGCCGAATCGACGGCGAAGGCGTACTGTCCCATGTTAGGCCTCCTCACCGACGGTGCGCGCGGGGCGCAGGTAGTCTGCGACCAAAGGCTCGCCCGTCCATTTCTCGACTTGCACGTTCAGGGAGTTGAACGGCTCCATGCCCTGGCCGCACGGCCGTGCGCCGCAAAGGGTGTTGGTGCAGCCGCCCATATCGATGCCGGTCTCCTCGTCGAAATCGAACCAGGCGCCCTGGCCGAGCTCCACGACGCCGGGCATGATGTAGTCCACCACGTGGACCTTGCGCGCCACCTTGCCGTGGCGGCTCGTCACCAGCACGCTGTCGCCGTTCTCCAGGCCGCGCTCCTCGGCGTCGATGCGGTTCATGAGCACGTCGCTGGCGTGGGCGTGCTGCAGCCACTTCACGTTCTCGTAGGAGGAGTGGGAGCGGCGGATGTAGTGCACCGTCACCATCTGCAGCGGATAGTCGCCCTTCACCTTGGCGTCCCAGTCGGCGTAGGTGTCCTCCACGCCCTCGTCGGGCTTCTCGTAGACGGGGATGGGCTTGGTCTCGTCGAAGCCGTAGGCCGTCATGGTGGTGGCAAGGCTTTGGCAGTAGATCTCCAGTTTGCCGCTCTCGGTGTCGGCGGGGTTCGCCGCCGGGTCGGAGCGGAACAGGGCGCGGGGGCTGTCGTTCATGGCCTGGTACATGTCGCCCTCGTGGCGCTCGACGGCGTAGCCGCCCTGGTTGAGGAAGTCCTCCAGCCCGATGAGGCCCTCCTGGGGCGCTCCCTCCACGCCCCAGGCGTCGATGTCGTCCTGGGTGATGGTCACCAGCGGCGAAGCGCCGGCTTCCGAGGTGGGATCGAAGTAGGTAGTGGTGGCGCACAGGTTGAAGAACCGCTGCTCGGCGCTGAGCGGGTGGGGGCGCGTGATACCCAGTCGGTCCGCCAGCTCGTTTTCGATGGTGGCGATGTCCTTGTGCTCGAACATCGGCTCGCCCACGCCGCGGGAGATGATGATGTTCTCATGGTCGCCGGTCATCTTGTGGTAGCCCACTTCTTCCCAGACGGTCGTGCCGGGCAGGATAATGTCGGCGTACTTCGACTTGTTGGACAGCACGATGTCGCAGGCGACCACGGTCTCCAGCGAGCGGAGCGCCTCGACGGCCTTCACGGTGCCCGATTTCTGGTTGGGGTGATTGCCCTCGCGGTTGAGCGAGAAGTACATGCGGATATCGCAGTCGATGACGCCTCGCACCGTGGCCGTGCACTTCTTCGTGAGGATGGCGTCCCAAAGCTCGTCGTAGGTCACGCCCACGAATTCGGTGTCGAAGGGCTCGCTGAACGAGTAGCCGCCGTAGAGCCCGGCCGCCTGGAAGCAGGGGTTTACCCAGCCGGCGCTCTCTTCGCCGGTGTTGCCCGGGAAGATGAGGTTCATCCCGCCCATGCCGTCGCGGTAGCGATTGACCACGGCTCCTCCGGGAATGCCGAAGTTGCCGGTCATCCATCCCACGGTGAGGAAGGCCTGGCCGAACTGGTGCCCGCGGTGGGTGCGTGCGGGGGCCATGGCGGCCTGGAAGATCGTGGGCTTGACGGTGGCGACCTCTTCGGCGAAGGAGCGGATGGTGTCCACTGGCGTCCCGCAAATCTCGCTGGCCCATTCGGGCGTCTTCGGCGTGCCGTCGTAGGTGCCCAGCACGTAGTCTTTGAAGTTCCCCGTCGGATCGACGCCCTCGGGCATATGCTCGGCATCGAAGCCCACGCAGCAGCTGTCCAGGAACTCCTGGTCCTGCAGGTTGTTCTCGATCATGTGGTAGGCCATGGCCAAGAGCAGGGCCGTGTCGGTGGAGGGGCGGCAGGGGATCCATTCAGCTCCCAGGGCCACGGCGGTGGCGTTGAGGTTCGGGGCGACGATGATGAACTTCGCGCCGGCCTCGCGGGCTTGCTGGTAGTTGTAGGTGGGCATGCCCATAGAGCTCCACGACGGGTTCTGCCCCCACATGACGATGAGCTTCGCCTGCTTGTAGGTGAAGCGGTCGGGCGCGGAGGTGAGGCTCAGCCCGAAACCGGTGGGCGCCATGACGTTCGTACCGGCCATCTTCGCGCGCACCATGGGCCAGTCGCCCTCGGAGTTCACGCCCCAAATCTCGCGGTTGCCGCCGAACTCGGGGGAGTGGGTGAGGGTGCAGCCGTCCACGATGGCCCCGTTGCCGTAGGTGTCGCGCACGCGCTTGAGCTCGCCGGCCACCAGATCGAGCGCCTCGTCCCAGCTGATGCGCTCCCATTCGTCGATTCCGCGCAGCTCGCCGTGCACATCCACGCCGCCGGGCTGCCAGTGCTTGCGCTTCAGCGGGTAGTCGATGCGGTCTTCGCCGTAGACCTGCTTGCGCATGGCGCGCCCGCGCAGGCACCCCTTGCGCAGGGGGAAGTCGGCGCTGTCCTCATGGGAGCAGTCTGCCATCTGGCGCACGACCACGCCGTCCTTCACCAGGCCGTAGTTGACGCAGGCGCCGCCGCAGCCGTTGTAGCCGCAGGGGATGGCCCGCCAGGTGCCCTCGGTTTCCACGGGGTTGGCGGCAACCTCCCCGGTGGCGGCAAGCTGGTCCGCTCCGCCGTCGTCCGCCGGCGCGCACGCCGTCAGACTTGCCAAAGCGGCGGCCCCTGAGGCGCAGGTGCTCCATTTCAGGAAGCTGCGGCGATTGAGTGTCGTCCCACTCATAGTGTTTCTCCCTTCTCCTCTCTCGGGCCGCGGGATGCTCCGCTGCCCTCGCCTCCATGGTATATCCGCGCCTTCCAAGCCGTAATGGACAAGGGCGGCCCGGTTTTGTTTCGCGGGTAACACTCTGTGCCCTCACTTGTTTCCTTGTTGGGCGTTTAGGTCATCGAAAACGCCTTTCTCGCGGCGAAAATCGGGCTTTGTGCTATAGTGGCCCGCGAGGAAAGGGGAGGGGATTGAAGGCGCTCGACACCCGTGACAGCGCGGCCATCGCCTTTGGCGATGCGCTCATCGCGCTTTTGGCCGAGAAGGACATCGATCGGATCACCGTGACGGAGCTCGCCAAGCGGGCCGGTTATTCCCGCAAGACCTTCTATGCGCGCTACAGCAACGTCATGGACGTCATGGACGAGCTGGTTCAAACGATGCGCGAAAACACCGGCTCCATTGCCGATCTGCCCGGCTTCGCCACGGATCCGTCGGTCATACCGACCTATCTGCGCAGCGCCCTGGGCAAGGCCGGCACCGGGCCGCAAAGCGTGAAGCTCATGCGCTATGATCTGATCGTCTTCGACTTCTACAACCGCATGCTCGCGGAAAGCCTGCTCGAAGAGTGGGAGCGGCTCTATCCCTTCAAGCGGGACCGGCTTGGCATGTACGCCGATGCCGTGGTGGCCGGCGTCTGCAGCATCTGCCACAACTGGGCCAAGATGAAGCGGCCCTTGCCCATCGACGAGCTGTGCGATTTCCTCGAGTTCTACCTGGAGGGCGTATTCGGTGCCCTGCAGGGCGCGCCGCGCGAGGGGGTCGACGCCAAGGGGCTGTACGGAGAGCCGCCGCGCCCCGATGTGCCGGCTCGTTGGCAGGTTGCCGAATTGAGGGGTTGCGCGATCGGGATTCTGTGCTAAAGTACGCAACCAGCAATTGAATATACCTTAAACCGATGAGGCGAAAGTCAAGCCATCCGGGCACTCACAGAGAGCGGGCGCAGCTGAGATTCCCGCAGAACGCCAGAGGGTAAATGGATCGCCGAGGGAAAGGGGAAAGGCCCGCCGTCGTTTGTTCCGATGAGGCCGAGTATCTGGACCGTGAGCCTGCGTTAAAGGCAGAATGGGTGATGGCCCGTTCATGAGAGGGTTCGCATCGCGCGAATCAATTAAAGGTGGCACCGCAGATCAAGGGATCTGTCCTTTAAGCGAAGGACAGGTCCCTTTTTTTGTTGGGGTCGGCTGGGAGCCTCTCGAAAGGCGTCGGCGAAGGAGCAATTGCTACGGAAAAGGACGCCCGCAGGCGCGGGCACGAGGGGCGGTGAGGAACCGCCCGAGAAAGGACTGATCGACATGGCAGAACTCCGTATGACCGCCGACGCTGAAACCGCGACCCCCGCCGCCGGTGCCAAGCGCACCGTGGCCGCATCCGAGAAGAAGGGGCTGGCCATTCAGGATCTCATTCTGGTAGCGGTGCTTTTGGCTGCCGGTGCCGTGCTGAAGCTCACGGTGGGCAGCCTTCTCGCCTCCTTCGGTATGAAGCCGAACTTCATCATCGCCGCCTACTGCTTGGCTATCATTCTCATTCGCCCGACGATCGCCCAGTCGCTCGTCATCGGCCTTATCGCCGGGCTCGTGTGCCAGATTCCGATGCTGAACGCCACGCCGCTGCTCAACATCCCCTCGGAGCTGCTGGGTGCTCTGGTGTGCGGCCTGCTCATCCGCGTGCCCATGAAGATCGGCAAGCTGGATGTGAACCCGCTTGTGAACACGTTCATTTCGACCTGCGTGTCCGGCTTCACCTTCGCGGCGCTGTCCGCCTACATCAACGTCGTGTCCGTGGGCGGCGACTTCGCCGTGGCCATGGCGGCCTACGTGGCCATCGTGCTGGGCACCGCCACCTTCAACTGCATCTTCGTCGAGGTGCTGGCGACGCCCCTGAAGAAGGTGCTGAAGCGTTAAACTGCTGGTCCGGCACGAGCAAGAAAGGTCATCATGATCGAGTTCAACGAGTTCAGTTTTCGGTATCGGGAAGGGGTCGAGCCCGTGGTGCGTGATATCACGCTTTCCATTCCCGATGGCTGCTTCGTCGGCATCACCGGGGCGGCGGGCAGCGGAAAGTCCACGCTTACCTACGCTATCAACGGTATCATCCCGCACTGCTATCCGGGCGACTTCTACGGCTCGGTCACGGTGGAGGGGCGCGACACGGTGGACACCTCGCTCACCGACCTGTCGCGGCTGGTGGGCAGTGTATGCCAGGACATCGACTCGCAGATGGTGTCCACGGTGGTGGAAGACGAGATTCTCTACGGCCTGGAGAACTTCGCCGTGCCGCGCGAGGAGATTCCCGCGCGCGTGGACGAGGCGCTTGACGTCATGGGCATCGCTGATTTGCGCGACCGCACCATCGACAGCCTGTCCGGCGGCCAGAAGCAGAAGGTGGCGGTGGCCTCGGTGCTGGCGCTGCACCCCAAAGTGCTCGTGCTGGACGAGCCTACCGCCGAGCTGGACCCGGCCTCGTCGGTGACGGTGTTCGATCTGCTTTCCCGCTACGCCCGGGAGCACGGCACCACGGTCGTCGTGGTGGAGCAGAAGATCGCGCTTCTGTCCGATTATGCCGATATGCTTGTCATCGTTGACGAGGGCCGCATCCGCTTCGCCGATACGCCGGACGCGGTGCTGGCCCACTCCGAGGAGCTGCTGGCGCTCGGTGTGAACGTGCCGCGCTCGACGACGCTTATGAACGCGCTTTCCGCCCAGGGTCTGTACGCCGGTCCCACGGTGCGCAACGTGGCCGGGGCCGCGGCGGCGCTGAAGGAGGTGCTCGCATGATCGAGTTCAAGAACGTCTCGGCGTCCTACGACGGCGAGCTGGCGGTGCTCGCCGACGTGAGCTTCACGGTGAACGATGGCGACTTCGTGGCCTTTGTCGGCACCAACGGGGCGGGGAAGTCCACCACGATGCGCCTGGCCAACGGGCTTCTGAAGCCCACCTCTGGGGAAGTGCTCATCGATGGCGTGCCCACGACCTCTCTGAAGACGAGCGAGCTGGCCCGGCGCATCGGCTTCCTCTTTCAGAACCCCGATCGGCAGATCTGTTGCAACACCGTGCGCGAGGAGCTCATGTTCGGATTTGCGGCCCTCGGCGAGGAAGGGCCCGGAGCTGAGGCGCGGGTGGACGCCATGATCGAGCGCTTCGGCTTCGACGCGGATGCCGAGCCCTACCTGCTGAACCGCGGCACGCGGCAGCTGCTCGCCCTGGCCTCCATCATCGTGCTGGCGCCGCCCACCATCATTCTGGACGAGCCGACCACGGGCCTCGACTTCCGCGAGTGCGTGAAGGTGATGGACGTGGTGCGCGAGCTGAACGAGAACGGCACCACGGTCATTATGGTCTGCCACGACATGGAAGTGGTGGGAGACTTCGCTCGCCGCGTCATTGCCATGACGGCCGGGCGCGTGGTGGCCGACGGCCCCACCTTCGAGGTGCTGCGCGACGGGCGCGTGCTGAAGGAGGCGCACATCCTGCCGCCCCAGGTGACCGAGGTGTCGCTCATTCTCGGGCGCGAGGCAGGCTGCCCGGCGGCCGTGGCCGAGGCGAACACCGTGGCCCAAATGGTGACGGCGGTGGCCCAGGCATGCGATAGGGAGGTCGAAGACGTGGAAGTGGAGGCGATCGACTAATGGCCAAGTTTCTGGAATATGTGCCGGGGGAGAGCTTTCTGCACCGCATGAACCCCTGTGTGAAGCTCATCGGCGCGGTGCTCATCGCCATCGCCTGCTTCGTGACGAGCAACCTGGTGTTTCTGCTGATCCTTCTGGCCGCCGCGCTCGTCATGGCCGCCTCGTGCGGGCTGGGCCGCGAGACGGCGGGGCTGTGCAAGGCGGTGTTCGCGTTCTCGCTCATTCTGGCCGTGGTCATCCTGCTCACGACGCCCCACGGTATGCCGCTCGTGCCTCTGCCCTGGGGATACATCGGCACCGGCAGCCTGCTGGCGGCCCTCACGGTTATCGTGCGCCTCATGGCGGCGGCCATCCCGTTGTTCCTCGTGTTCTACGTCACGAAGATGAACGACCTGACGAACGCGGCCGTCAAGCAGCTGCACGTGCCCTACAAGTACGCGTTCACGTTCACGAGCACGGTGCACTTCATCCCCGTGTTCATGAACGACATGGCCGGCATCATGGAGGCCCAGACGGCTCGCGGCGTGGAATTCGACGGCTCCTTCGCGAAGAAGGTGCGGCTCATGATTCCGCTGTGCGTGCCGCTTCTGGTGAGCTCGGTGCGCAAGACGAACTCCGCCGCCATCGCCGCCGAAGTGCGCGGCTTCAACCTGCGCACGCGCACGAGCGGCTACAAGGACTATCCGCTGCATGGCGAGGACTTCGTGGCCCTGGCCGTGTGCGTGGCGGTGCTGGCCGCCGCCATCGTGCTGGCAGTGGTGGGGTAGGGACTGGAGGCGGGCGGCCTACCGCAGCGAGAACAGCTTGCGGGCTTCGGCGGCCAGTTGCTTGCGGCCGACCAGGAGCAGGATGGCCAGCAGGGCCGCGGCGGCCGCGCCGGCGGCTATGGCCAAGGGCGGCCAGGTGATGAGGCCGGCGGCCAGAAGCGCCAGGGGAACGAGCCCGAGCAGCACCTCGTAGATGAGGTACTTCGCGTATCCGGTGACAAACGGTCCGCGGAAGGCGATGAGGAGCACCGCGTTGAACGCGAGGGCCAAAAGACACAGCCCTGGTATCACGTAGGTGGTAACGATGAGATTGCCCGTGGAGAGAAACCACAGCCCCGCCACGGCCAAAAGCACGAGGAAGTAGCGCTCCACCACGCGGATGAAGTCGGGGGCGTGCACGATCATGTTCCGCACGAACAGCCAGTTCAGGGCCACGGCTGCACACGGCGCCCCCACGGCCAGCGCGCTGCCGCCCGCAGTGCCGCCCAAAAGCGCGATAAGTGCGATGCAGATAAGGGTGAGCACCGCCAGAACCGTGCGGACGCGGGTGCTCTTGCGCTCGAAGGAGTTCGGCGGGAACACCGATGGCACGGGAGCCGCCTTGCGGGCGGCCGCCAGCGGACCGGGGCGGTGGAACGCCGGCGCGTCGCGGTTCGCGTTCAGATATCCGCGCATCCCCTCGTCTTCCAAAACCTCTGCCAGGGCGCGGGTCACCTTCTGGCCGAGGAAGCGGCTGGAGATGCCGATGGATAGATCGTCGCCGTAGGTGCACACGATGAAGTTGAGGCCGGAGGTGGACGTGAGCGCGCTGATGCCCTCCACGTAGGGGGCCGTGCATTCGTCCAGCGCCACGCGGCCGAGGCTCGAGACGGTAGTGGTGACCTCGCGGGCGGCGCGCGCGTCGGCGACGGCCAGCGCCGCATCCTTCACGATGAGGGGCGCCGCGCGCAGAAGCGGGTTCTTCTCCAGCTTGATCATGGCCATCATGCGGCGCTTCAGGGAGGCGGGCTCGCATCCGGCGGTCAGCTGGCGCTGCACCTCGGCGGCCACTTCAACCAGGGGCGCATTGGCATCGCCGGGGGTGTAGGTGATAAAGGCGAGCCCGAAGAAGTTGCGCAGGGTGGCCGAGCCGAAGAGGCTGCGCAGGTCGACGGGGACGTCCAGGTGGATGGCCCGGCGCCGGTCGCGGGCGGTCATCGTGGCGCGCACGGCGCAGATGACCGCCGCGATGAGGTAGGAGGTGACGCTGACTCCGGCGTCTTTGGCGGCGGCATGCACGGCGCTGGCCGATAGGTGGTATTCCAGGTAAAGCGGGTCGGCGTCGGTCTTCAGGCCCGTCAGATGGAAGACGCGCGGCTTTTTCGCCTTTCCCGCCGCGGAGCGGTCGTAGTTGGCCGTGAAGCTGTCCTCGGTCTTCTGCGCCTCGGTGCCCGCATAGGCGCAGGCGGCGGCCTCGGGCAGCCCGTAGCGCTCGGCCACGTAGGCGCCGAGCAGCGCCTTCAGGAACTCCAAGGCGCCGCGCCCGTCGGAGATCATGTGGGACACTTCCACGTTGATGCGGCGGCGGTAGTAGCTCACGCGGAAGAGCACGCTTTGGGGCCCGGCGTGCAGGCCGTAGCAAATGGGCAGGTTCTCGGGGGTCACGCGCGGCGCGGTGCCGGAAGGTTCCAGGTAATGCCAGAACATGCCGGAGCGCAGCGACACGTTGAAGCCGGGGAACTGCGCCACGGCGGCGTCCAGCGCGCGCTGCAGCGCTTGCTCGTCAACCTCGTCGACCATGGTGGCCGCCAGGCGGAAGATGGTCTGGTTCGGGCTTCCCGCCTGGGCGGCGTAGAACTTGCCGACGTTGTCTAGTCGGTACCAAGAAGCGTCAGCCATGGCCGGTCAACGGGTTTCGGGAGCGGATCGCCATCGAGGAAGTGCGCGATGAGACGGTAGGTGTCGCGCACGAGCGAGAGCACGGAGGGGTACAAAAAGTAGCCGTGGACGCCGTCGTTCATGCGGAAGCAGGCCACTTCGTTGCCCTCCGCATCCAGGCGCGCAGCGAAAGCCTCGCCCTCGTCGCGCAAAGGGTCGTACTCGGCGGTGATGACGAGCGTGCGGGGCAGGTCGGCCAGCGACGTCGCGATGAGCGGCGCGAAGCGGGAGTCGTGGAAATCTTCGGGCGTGCGCAGGTACAGCTCGATGTAGTCGACGATGGCCTGGCGGGTGAGAATGTAGTCCTCGCCGTTGTCGCGCACGGAATCGAACAGCGTCGTTTCGGAGTGGTCGTTGTACACGAGCGGGTACAAGAGGATCTGGGTGCGCGGGCGGAAGTCGCCGCGCTCGCGGGCGAGAAGGCTCACGGCCGCTGTGAGGTTGCCGCCGGCCGAGTCGCCCATGAGCACGATGCGCTCGGGATCGGCGTCGCGGATAAGCGTGCCAGCGAACAGCTGCCGCGCCACGGCATAGCAGTCCTCAAGCGCGGTGGGGAAGCGGTGCTCGGGGCTGCGCCGGTAGTCGACGGCGATGACGCGGCGCTCGAGCTTCAGCGCCGTGCGCATGCAGGCGTCGCTGTAGAATTCCACGTCGCCGTTGGCCCAGCCGCCGCCGTGTAAGTACAGGATGGTGCCGCGGTGGTCCTCGTTCACGTGCAGGCCCCGCTTCAGGGAGAAGTCGATGTCGAGGGGCGTGAACACGCGCAAGGGGATCTCGTAGCCGTCGTCGGCTTGGGCGGTGATCTCGTCGATGCGGCAGCGCGGGTCGGCAATGGTGAGTTTGCCGGCGGCGTCCTCCACCTTGCGCTGGGAGTTCCAGGAATTGGCCACGTCGGGCTGCAGGCGCGTGATGGCCTTGATGACCGCTTGGACGGCGGGGTTCATGGGCATGAGCGCTCCT
>ERZ824473.1293-NODE-1293-length-36568-cov-5.837127_pt1 | contig 36568 bp, 34 predicted proteins | sample MGYA00519874_ERZ824473 | MGnify/ENA primary metagenome ERZ824473 (study PRJEB31778, sample SAMEA3449151) | human gut metagenome | biome: human gut; feature: human-associated habitat; material: faeces | place: United Kingdom | collected 2010/2012 ... | reverse complement strand
GTGAGTGTATCATTTTGCGAAAAACGAAAGTAAACGATTGGGAACAGCGTAAGTTGGGAGATATCATAACTGAATATAAAGAAACTGTTGATTCGGATTGCACATTACCAATTCTTACTTCATCCAAAACAGAGGGCGTAATACTGCAAGAAGAGCATTTTGGAAGAAAGCAACAGCATGATATTACCGGGTACAATATACTCCCAAGAAATTACTGTACTTATCGAAATAGAAGTGACGGAGTAGACTTTACATTTAATATCAACAAATGCTGTGATAAAGGGATTATTAGTAAATTTTATCCCGTTTTTAGTGGCAAACATAGTGATGTTTTCTTCCTCTCATTGGTATTGAATAATAGCGAAGAAGTTGTACGTGAAATAGCATATACATGTACAGGAACAGGACAGAAGGTACTGTCATTTCTCGATTTGCAAAAGATGAAGGTTAGGGTACCCAATTTTGATGAGCAAAAAGAAATTGCAGCATATTTTGAAAGCCTCGACCACCTCATCACTCTTCATCATCATGAGGAATTTTGCACTGAAAATGTGCTTATTTATATAGAAATTAACATAACAATACAAATTAAGGAGGATATTATGGCAGAATTAGAGTCAGTAATTGAACAAAAATTGATTGATCAGTTAGTTTATGGAGATTCGCAGTGGACTTACAGAGCGGATTTGAAGACAGAAGAGGACCTTTGGAATAATTTTAGATATATTCTGGAGCAGAACAACAAAGACCGTTTAAATGGAGAGCCTTTATCGGACACAGAGTTTGAACAGGTAAAAAACCAATTACAGTTTTCTTCTTTCTACAAGGCAGGAGAATGGCTGGTTGGTGAAAATGGAAAAGTTATGGTGCATGTGCAGCGTGATACAGAGAGACTTCATTTGGTAGTAATGAATCATGAGCATATTGCCGGTGGCAGCAGTGTTTATGAAGTGATTAATCAGTATCGTGCATTGGCAGATGAGGAAAGTCAGACAAAGGCACAGGACAGAAGATTTGACGTCACTCTTATGATTAATGGTCTGCCTATGATACATATTGAATTGAAAAATAAACAACATTCCTATATGGATGGTTTTTGGCAGATTAAAAAGTATATTGGTGAGGGAAAGTTTACAGGCATTTTTTCAGCGGTGCAGATGTTTGTAATTAGTAATGGTGTTGATACAAAATATTTTTCGGCGGCAAGTGATACGGAATTAAATCCGAAGTTTATCAGTGGTTGGTTAGATAATGAAAATAATCCGGTTCCTGATTATTTGGATTTTGCTAAAAGTGTACTTCGCATTCCGGAGGCTCATGAAATGATAGCGAGATATACGGTATTAGATGAGGAAGCGAAGCGTCTGATTTTGCTTCGACCTTATCAGATTCATGCCATTGAAGCAATTCGTGAGGCATCAAAGACGGGAAAATCAGGTTTCGTCTGGCATACAACAGGTTCTGGTAAAACATTGACATCTTATAAGGCAACCAGAAACCTTTTGATGGATATTCCATCGATTGATAAAGCAATCTTTTTGATTGATAGAAAAGATTTAGATACGCAGACATCGATGGCATTTCAGGCATATGCAAACAATGATTTAGTAGATGTAGATGAAACAGATAATGTGTTTGATTTAAAGAAAAAGCTAAAATCCGATGACCGTCAGATGATTGTAACGACAATTCAGAAATTACAGAGATTGATTACCAAAAAATTAGCAGAGGGAACGCCGGAGTATAACAAAATTAAGAGCTTAAAGATTGCCTTTGTTGTAGACGAGTGTCATAGAGCGGTAACGCCGGGAACAAAGCGCGAATTAGAACGTTTCTTTGCAAATTCTTTGTGGTACGGCTTTACAGGAACACCGAGATTTGCAGAAAACCCATATCCGCAGTTAGGAGATTTGCCACGTACAACAGAGGAACTATATGGAGAGCGTCTACATCGATATACGATTCAAAACGCAATTCATGACAATGCGGTATTAGGATTTCAGGTAGAGCATAATGGACCGAAAAATATGGATGATGAGACAGATAGCAGTATGTATGAGAATGAAACACATATGCTGAGAGTTTTGGATGTGATTTTGAATAAATCATATCACAAATTAGGATTCCAAAACGGAAAAGGAAAGACATATGAGGGACTTCTCACTACGAGTTCGATTCAGTTGGCGCAGAAGTATTATGAACTTTTAAAGAGAGTCAAAAATGGGGAAACTGAGCTTCAAATTGATGAGAAAGTGAAACAGATTTTACCGGATTTTCCGAAATTTGCAATTACTTACTCTGTGACAGAAAATGAAGAAGGCTCTCATTTGAATCAGGAAAAGATGAAGGAGTCAATTAATGACTACAATGAAATGTTTAGTACGAAACTTGATATTTCACAGATACAAAGTTATAACGCAAATCTGAACAAGCGTCTGGCAAGGAAAGAACCGAAGTTCCAAAGCAGAAGTGAGCAGTTGGATTTGGTGATTGTAGTGGACAGACTTTTGACGGGATTTGATGCTCCATGTATGTCAACGTTGTTTGTGGACAGGCAGCCGATGGGACCGCATGACTTGATACAGGCATTTTCAAGAACAAATCGTATCTTTGATAAGAATAAAACGTATGGTCAGATAGTGACGTTCCAAGCACCAAAATTATTCAAAGAATGTGTGGATAATGCGGTGAAATTGTATTCGGCAGGAAGTACAGAAATTGCGTTATTAGCTGAATGGGAAGAAATTGAACCTGCATTCCGAAAGGCATTAAAAGCACTTAGAGTATCGGCGGAAACACCGGCGGAGATTCCGGCAATGTCAGAAAAAGAGAAAGTTTTGTTTGTTAAAGCTTTTCAGAATTTTGATAAATTATTTGCGCAGTTGAAATCATTCACCCAGTATGAGGATAGTATGTTGACGGAATATGGAATTTCCGAGGACGAATACGATGATTATGCAGGACATTATCTGAATGTAAAGGAAGAGTTAAAAGCCGGTGCCGAGGACACACAGAGCGAGATGGAGGAACAGCCAATTGATGTGGATTACGAATTGATGGCTTATAGTAATACAAAGATTGATTATGAGTATATTATTAATTTAATTCAAAATATTGTGACCCCGGATGAAGATGTGGAAATGACTCCGGAGGAAAGACAGAAGCAGTTGGAGGAAGTTAAGCAGTACATTGATGACCTCAGAAAAGAAAATCCGAAAGTTGCTGATATTATGTCGACTTTGGTATCAGAGATTGAACAGGACGAGGTTAAGTATAAAGGGCAGTCCATTCTCAATATTGTAGAGAACATGAAACATGAATGTATTGAAAAAGTGGTAATGGATTTTAGCATTACATGGTATGTTTCAAAAGATGATGTTATGTATGCGGCAACTCATTACCGAAATGGGGAGATACCAAATGAAAGTGCCATCAAGAGTACCGCAGATTTCACCAGTTTTAAGGAAGCTCAAGAACGGGCAATTCCAAAGTTCAAGTATTATAATATGATGATTGAAGAACTTAGAAAAACTTTGGAGGAAGAAATAAAACCGCTTTTAAATAATTAGTGCATTGAATTTCGCGGACAGTTGTTTTTTACTGTTTATATCAGCGTGAGCAGTACTTGAAATGGAGGTAGTTTATGCTAAATGATATGAACAGTACAGAACTGTTTTGCAATTATTACAAACAATGGATTGATGTATACAAAAAAGATGCAATAAGAGATGCAACTTTGGCGAAATATCGGATGACCCATAAGTGGGTGGAGCGATTGGTGCCTGAATTAAAAGTTTCCGATTTGACAAGAACCATGTATCAAAAACTTTTAAATGATTACGCCAAAGAGCACGAGCGTCAGACGACGCTTGACTTTCATCATCAGTTGAAGGGAGCAATTCTGGATGCTGTTGATGAAGGCCTGATTGAGCGGGATCCAACAAGAAAGGCAATTATCAAGGGGAAAATGCCAAAACCAAAGAAAATCAAATATTTGAATCAGTTCGAATTACATACGCTGATTTCGCACTTGAACATAAAAGAGGCTCCTAATTGGGATTGGTTTATTCTTTTAGTGGCAAAGACCGGTATGCGTTTTTCAGAAGCGCTGGCTGTCACCCCGGCAGACTTTGATTTTGCCAGACAGACATTGTCTGTAAGTAAAACGTGGGATTACAAAGGGGAAGGGGGCTTTCTCCCTACAAAGAACAAATCCTCGGTGAGAAAAATTCAAATAGACTGGCAGATTGTAGTTAAGTTTTCGGAGTTGGTTAAGGATTTGCCTGAGGACGAGCCCATTTTTGTTGGTAAAGATAAGGTGTACAATTCCACTGTAAATGATATTCTTACAAGACATTGCAAAGCTTGTGGAATTTCGGAAATTTCAATTCACGGACTTCGTCACACCCATGCTTCGCTGCTTTTGTTTGCGGGAGTATCCATTGCAAGTGTGGCAAGAAGATTGGGACATGCCAGTATGACAACGACGCAGAAAACTTATCTGCATATTATTCAGGAATTAGAAAACAAAGATGTGGATTTGGTAATGCGAACGTTATCTGGATTATAAAAAGAATGTAACTTAAGAGATACGCTTGCGCTGATAGAGAAAAAATGAGGAGGGAATAAGGTAATGGCTGAAGGAAGAAACAAACTGGATGCACTTAATCGGGAAAACGAAATTTCTGAACTGTTTCGTATTGTTCAAAGTGCATCGATAAATCGAGCATTTTGTTCGTTTGCAATTGAAGGTACGTGGGGTGTTGGCAAGACGTTCATTTTGGAGCGCTTGGAAGAAAAGCTGGAATTGGAACAGAACGAGGAAACAAAAGATAATAGATACTTTGTATTTCATTATAATTGTTGGAAATATGACTATTATGAAGAGCCTGCAATTGCAATTATTTCCGTACTTAAAGATAAGGTGGAGAATGCAAACAAAATATGTGGTGGGGTGGCAAAAGATGCTTGGAAAACAGCAGAAAAATATATAAAGAATATGACAAAAGAATTTGTCAAGAATAAAATTGGAATTGATTTAGTACAGGTTGTAGAAGACGTTAGAACTGAAGGAGTGAAAAGAAAAAAAGAGGAAAACGAATTTGATACATTATTTGCTTTTAATCAAACGCTGGAAAATGTTAGAAAGCAAGTTAAGGAATTAGCAGCTACAAAAACGATGGTAATTGTTGTTGATGAATTGGATCGGTGCATGCCGGCATACGCAATTAAAATATTGGAACGTTTGCATCACATGTTTGAAGGAATCGACAATGTATTGGTGATTATTGCAGTTGACAGTAAGCAGCTTAATCATTCTATCCGGGAGATATATGGTGACCAGGTTGATACAGAACGATATTTGAAAAAATTTATATCCTTTAAATATAATATCGGAATAGGAATAGCGCAAAAGTCATTAATGGAGAAATTTGAAGATTATTTCTGCCTTTTTTCAGAATACAAACAAATAGATCAGACAATAACAGAGTTCTTGAAGTTAAGTGAGTTAGATATTAGGACAATTGAAAAAATAATGACAAAAAACAAATTGGTTCATGGACTTGTATGTGACAGCGAGGTCAGTAATTCGGTGTTGCTGTATGAGGTTATGTATTCAGTTTTGTCATATTTAGGTTCTAATCCTAAGTGGAGACAAATTGATATAATGGAGTATGGAACAGATTTACATTGGGTTCCTGATATAAATTTGCAAACATATGCGGATTTAAATCAGTGCATTAGTGATGCAATGTTGAAATATCTAAAAGAGATGGTGATGAGAGCAGAAGGAAATTTGAGATTTAGTGTTGATGGCATTACTATGTGCTCAGTTGCTCTTTCCCCTGAAGGAAAGTGTATTGGATATATGGACATTTTATTGGCGAAAAAGAAAAAAATTCGTTTTAATAATAAGACAGAAGAAATAACGTATGAAATCAAAGTATGTAAAAAATATGGTGAAATGTTAAAGATAATAAGCTGATGATGGTATTTTCATGATGTTACAATTTAATAAAATATGTAGCATACAACACAAATAAAAAAAAGTACAAAATTAGGGTTGTTTTATAAAAATGAGTTATATTAAGACTAAACATCCCCCCGAAAGAAGGTGACACCTATAATTTTTTTCAAGAAAAAACAATCTCCAAAACCAAAGCAAAGCTACGATCATGAAAATGAAAAACCGATCATTAAAGCGAGCATTTGCAATGGGGAACAGATTGCGGGATTTAAAAATATTCACACGGGTAAAATGCGAGAGATTATGTTGCTTAAGAGCCCGGCTGATTTAGAATATTTTAAAAGTATGTATGAAATTGAGTGCGATATCGAAAAGGAATATTAATGGAGGTGTTGAGTTATTATGAAGAAGCAAAACGGAAGGCGAAGTTGGCAAAAAACAATTTATTACAAGGGGAAGTGATTACAGGATGAGTTATCAAGAAGAAAGCAAAAGATATATAGCAGCAATGCGTGGATTTGTTATAGGAGATGCGCTAGGTGTTCCGGTAGAATTTGTATCTCGTCAAGAGTTGAGGGACAATCCGGTAACAGGGATGAGAGAATATGGTACACATAATCAACCTGCGGGTACATGGTCTGATGATTCAAGCATGTCACTTGCAACGATGGAGTGGTTAGGAGAGATGGGAGAATCAAAACCAGATTACAAAGTTTTGATGGATAAGTTTAGTGCATGGCTATTATATGGTGATTACACTGCTCACCAAGAAAATTTTGATAGCGGAATATCAACAAATAAAGCAATAATGAATTATGCAAGAGGGGTAGAACCGCTACAGTGTGGTAATAAGTCGGAATATGATAATGGAAATGGTTCGCTAATGAGAATATTGCCTGCCGCATTGCGATATAGCAAGGCTCTTGCGGGGGAAAAAGTTAAAAAAGCAGATGCCATTTTTAATCTGTCTGCCTTAACTCACGGACATGCTAGAAGTAAAATAGCTTGCTTGATTTATTCAAAAATTATAGCGGATATGTTGTGTTCAAAAGATGATAAATTTAATATGGTGAGTAAGAGTATTTCAAATTGTAAGCATTATTTGGATACGAATTTCGATTTGGAGATAGCATCTGAAATGGAGAAATATGCTCGTTTATGGAATTTAAAAGAATTTAAAAAACTGAATGAAAGCCAGATTAAAAGCAACGGTTATGTGGTGGATACGTTAGAGGCGGTGATATGGTGTTTCCTTAATACAGATAATTATAGGAGTTGTGTTTTAAAAGCAGTTAATCTCGGAGATGATACCGATACGGTAGGCGCGTTGGCGGGAGGACTGGCTGGTCTATATTATGGTATAGATGGAATACCAAAAGAGTGGATAGATATTATTCCCAAGAAGGATTGGATTATCAAACTTACAGAAAATGTGTTCTATTAAATAAAACTGTATATCTCAGAGAAAGTGTGATAAGATAATAAGTAAGATAGTAAGCAAGATAATAAGCAAGATAAGGAGTAATATGACAAATTATAAACCACCGTATACAATTACAAATAAAATGCTTAAATATGTAGCATCTATATCGGAAAAAGTGGGGAATTTAGGGAGTTATGGTCATCTTGATACGAAGCCGCATCTTAGGAAAAATAATAGGATAAAGTCCATTCATTCGTCGTTAAAAATAGAGGCAAATTCATTATCCTTGTCGGAAGTAAGAGATGTTTTGAATGGAAGAACTGTATTGGGGGATAGACGGGAAATTCAGGAAGTTAAAAATGCTTACAAGGCTTATGAAGCAATAAAAAAAGTAAACCCCTATTATGTGGATGATTTAAAAAAGATTCATGGTATTATGACGGCTGGAATTATGCATGAATCGGGAGATTTTCGCAGAGGAGAAGAAGGTGTATTTTCAGGAGAAACTTGCATATTTGTTGCACCGCCACCCAATATGGTACCTGAGTTGATGGGGGATTTGTTTGCATGGATGAGGGAAAATAAGGATGTTATTCACCCATTGATTTTGTCAGCAATTTTTCACTATGAATTTGTTTTTATTCATCCATTTGCCGATGGAAACGGAAGAATGGCAAGATTATGGCATACGGTATTGTTGTATCAGTGGAGAGATATTTTTGAATATATTCCGCTGGAAAGTCAGATTGAAAAATTTCAAGGTGAATACTATAGCGCAATTGCAACATGTCATGGAAATGGAAATTCAGATGTATTCATCGAATTTATGCTGGAACAGATTGATAAGATTTTGGAAGAAGTAACAGAACAGCTAAATAAAGCAGAGTCTAATATTAGTGAGAGTGTGAAGCGAATGCTTGATGTAATGGAATACGATGTTCCTTATACAGCAGTAGCAATTATGGGGAAATTGGGAATAAAATCTAGAGAAACATTTCGAAAGAATTACATGAATCCGGCACTTGAACTTGGAATTGTGAAAATGACGATTCCGGATAAACCTAATAGTAGGAATCAGAGATATGTGAAAAGATAACCAGGAAGGAATGAAGGAAGTAATCAACAATTGCAAAAGACAAAGAGTTATCTTCGAAAGGAGTCGCTATGCAAACTTATCAAACATTGACTGCCGGGCTGCAAAATACAGCTGTCGGCAATTCGTTCCGTGTCAAAGGAATCGAATATGTAAAAATAAATGGAACGGTTCTTATGAGAAAAGACACGGGAACCTATTATACCTATGGCATCGATTTCGGTAAAATGCCGGGATTTTAACTACTCCATCAATAAAAAGAAGATAATTGCCCCATCCCCCAAAACATGCTACACTAAAACCAAACATTTCAACCCCAAAAGCACTAAGAAAGGAGCGCCTATGCCTACTTACCAAACCCTAACCGAAGGACTATACAACACTGCCGTTGGCAAATCATTTCTCGTGAAAGGAATTGAATACATAAAAATGAACGAAGCACTTCTTATGAGAAAAGACACGGGAACGTATTACACATATGGCATTGATTTTGGGAAAATGCCGGGTTTCTAAAGAAGTTAAAAAAATCCGTTCCGGTCGTTACGTCTGGAAAGTAGCAATATGCAGGTGAGCAATAGTGTATTGAATTGGAGGAATTTCATGGATACAAGAAAAAGTGACGCAATTTACGAAATACTATTACAAAAAGGCTTTGCTGAAAGTCTGTGCCGGGAGGTTGCATATAAATATATGAATACCGATTATACAGCGACACGAATGCTTGGCTATTTGTACCGCATGACCGAGCTAAAAGAAGAACAGCTTGTCGACGAAATGATAGCAATCTTAGAAGACAGAGACCGAATCATAAAAAAACATGAGATGGAACAAGCACAGGCAGCCATCAATCGGATTTATAATGAAGGGCTGGAATAAATTAGTTTCGCTGTATGCTTAGCCAGAAAATGAGAATGTTGTTTCACATTCAGAACCGCTCCCGCTTAGAGAACACACGTAGCGGTGCCTGAGGGCAAAATACGCCCTCTAGGCACCGACGGTGTTCAATGTTCCTCATAGTGAAAGCAACATTCTCATTTTTTGCTAAGCATACAGCGAAATATTAAAAGCGTTGTCATACAGGGCTTCAGGTGGATGTCAGAAAAAGTATGCCCTGCCCCCCCAAAAGGCATTACAAGAACTAGTTTATATACGGTGTTAGATATCAGTTTTTCAGGATTCCAGTAAATCATCAAGAAAACGGTTGCGATAAGTGGGTACAAACACGTGGGTATCGAGCATGTGTATTTAACATGCCGATACCCTTACGCGTTTGTTTAACGGGAGTGACCACTTAACGTAACCGTTTTCTTGATAATTTACGAAACTTGAAAAAATGCCACCTTGCAAAACTTATACAAATCCCCTATAATATAGACATAAAATTATAAAGGAGGCCAATTATGGGTTGTGCAAAAATGAAGAAGTTACTTTGCCACGGACTGGCTGTGGCGATGGTTGTGTCATTAACGGCCACGGCATCGGACAGCAGTGCGGCAGCAAAGAAAGCAAAACCTGCAAAAAAAACAATTAAGATTGAGCAGGGAAAATCAAAAAAGATTGTGGTAAAGAATAAGAAGAAAAAAGCAAAATACAAATTTACCGCATCAAACAAAAGAATTAAAGTTTCAGCTTCCGGCAAGGTCAAAGCAGTAAAAGTCGGAACTGCCAAAGTTACGGTGAAGGAAAAGTATAAGAAAAAGACAAAGAAAATTGGAACCGTAAAGATTATTGTAACAAAGAAAAAGAAGTTAAAGTGACGAAGGTACCGGTGCAGACGAGTAAACCAACAAATCAGCCGACAAGCACACCATTGGAGAAACCACTGGTGACCAAAGTGCCGATTAAGACGCCGGAACCGGTTGCGTCGGAAGTATACAGTAACTATTTTGAAGACGGGGACCTCAAAGGATTTGCGCCGATTGGTGGCAAACTGGAAGTTTCCAATTCACAGAACTACACAGAAGGCGGTATGAACAGTCTTCTTGTGAAAGACAGAACGAGTGAAACAGATGGTGCAAAACTTCCAATTTCCGCGTATGTGATTGCCGGTGAGCATTATCAGTTCAGCGTTGTTGTAAAGCAGGATACCGGAAAAAGCCAGAAGGTTGCACTTCGTATGACTTATACGGACCAGAATGGAATGGCAAGAGACGTTACGCTGATTACAAACGCAGATGCAGGAAAAACTTGCATAAGCGGTAAATGGACCACGCTCAAAGGTGAAATTACGATTCCGAAAAATCAGGGCGATGCAGCGATGACACTCACCATGACTACCGCGACGGATTCATTCCTTGTGGATGATGTTATCATTAGCGGAAAAGCACAGAATGATGTGTATAAAGTTACAGATGCTCAGTACGAGGAGATGCTTGAAAATAGTGTGTACTCAACCGGAAATAACGCAAGAATCAAGAAAGTAATCCAAAATGCGAGAGACGGAAAAGACGTCACGCTTGCCTACATTGGCGGTTCCATTACTGAGGGCGCATTAGCAAAACCAAACAGCATGTGTTATGCGGAAGTTTCCGCAAAGACGTTTGGAGCAAAATATGGAAAGAACAATGGAGAAAATGTTCACTTTATCAATGCCGGAATGAGCGGAACGCCATCCGATATTGGTGTGGTACGTTACAATCGTGATGTGATTGATCGTTTGCCGGAGGGAAGCGACCATCCGGATGTGCTGTTCATTGAATTCGCTGTAAATGATTATGGTACGGCAACCGCAGGAAAAGGTTATGAAGGACTGATTCGCCAGGCATTGAAATCCGGCTCTGCCGTTGTGCTTGTGTTCTCAGTATTTCAGAAGGCGAGTGGCGGTGTTGTCTGTGAAAACAATTATCGTCCATTTGGTACGCATTATGATTTACCGATGATTAGTATGGGAAATGCGATTTCGTCTTATTTTAATGGAAATGACCAGAAAGCATTTTATAAATGGTACTTTGGTGATTCTCTGCATCCAAACAACACTGGTTATCAGTTGATGGCAGACTGTATTACACGCATGTTTGATAAGATGGATAAAGAAACGGCAGAAGAAGATAATATCACTGATATGGATGCGATGGCACCGGTTAAGTCATCTGCTTACCAGGGAATGAAGATGTTGGATTCTAAGACTGATGTTACAAAGGACAATGCAATTACATCATTTAGCTCCGGCGGATTTAATCAAAATGATAATGCAACGGGCTCTTTTCAGTACGAGTATAAGGGACAAAAAGGCGCGGCATGGTTCCCGGATAACTGGATGCATACGTCAACAAGTGGCACGGACGCTTTGAAATTAAAAGTAAAATGTAAAGCACTTACGTTAATTTATAAATTAAGCAATTCGACAGAATATGGTTCGGCTGATTTGTATGTAGATGGAAAACTTCAGACAACTCTGAGTGGTTATGATACCAGTGGATGGAATAATGGTAAAGTATATGTAGCCATCGAAGAGGATGCCGAGGCAGAGCATACAATTGAACTTCGCATGAATGATAAAAGTGAATCGAAGAAGTTTACTCTGATGGCAATCGGTTATAACTAGATAGTTGAAGGGAAGAAAAACCTGTGGTACACTATGGTTGAAAATGAAGCAAGGATATGAGAATTATGATGTACACAGGAAAACAGCTAAGGGCACTTGTGATGCCTCTTATGTTTGAGCAGTTTTTAAATGTAATGGTCGGCATGGTGGATACGCTGATGGTTTCCAAGGCGGGAGAAGCAGCGGTATCCGGCGTGGCACTTACGACTAATATTAATCTATTGATTATTCAGGTAATGGCGGCACTTGCGACAGGAGGTGCCGTCGTTTGCAGTCAGTACAACGGACGGCGTGATACAAAAGATGCTGCTTATGCGGCAGGACAGTTGGAAACGGTGTTGTTTATTTTCTCCATGGCAGCAGCGTTTATTTGTGCTGTTTTTGGAAAACAGATGTTACCGGCAATCTTTGGAAGTGTAGAAGATTCGGTTATGCACAGTGCGTGGATTTATATGTTTGTAACGGCACTTTCCTATCCATTTCTTGGAATTTATAATGCAGGAGCCGCCATTTTCAGAAGTGTAGGAAACAGTAAGGTCAGTATGGGACTCAGTGTGTTAATGAATGCGATTAATATTGCGCTGAATGCAGTTTTGGTGGCACTCGGCTATGGGGTGCTTGGTGTGGCTCTTGCAACGCTTGTGAGCCGCGTTGTCTGTGGAATCTGTATGACCGTTTTGGTTGCCCACCCGTATAATCCTTTGCAGATAAAGAAATTTTCTTCACTGCTTCCGAATAAAAAAATGATTCTTCGGATTCTCCGTATCGGAATTCCAAGCGGTATTGAAAATAGCATGTTTCAGGTCGGAAAATTAATGGTAGTAAGTATGATTACATCATTTGGAACGGCGGCAATCGCGGCCAATTCAGTCAGTTATTCCATTATTGAATTTCCCAATATTCCGGGGATGTCGATGGGGCTTGCCCTGATTACCGTGGTGGGAACCTGCCTTGGAGCCGGTGAGGTGGCACAGGCAAAAAAATACACGAAAAAACTGATGTTGTTTGCTTATCTGGGAGATTGGATCATGAATCTAGTTTTGTTTGTATTTGCCGTTCCGATTGTATCGGTATTTTCTCTTTCGCCGGAAGCAACCCGGATGGCGGCGGAGGTGCTTCGCTGGTTTAGTACAATTGCTGTTTTTATCTGGCCACTCAGTTTTACCCTGCCAAATGCATTGCGGGCAGCAGGCGATGTGAAATTTACGATGCTGACAGGAATTATTTCCATGTGGCTGTTCCGCGTGCTTTGCAGTTATTTACTTGCGGTGGTATGTAACATGGGTATTTTAGGTGTGTGGTTTGGTATGTTTATTGACTGGGCGGTTCGCTCGCTGTTATTTGTTGTGAGATATTTGTCCGGGCGTTGGCAGATGAAAAAAGTGATTTAAGATATTTACTGATTTTAAGGAGAACTGGTTATGATACAAGAAATTGCACCCCAAAAGTTTGATAATGCTTATCACGCAAAAAGTCCAAAGCCAGATGATTTTGTGCTTGTTTTTCGTGGACATGGGAAACTGGATGACAGGATTTTGTGCCAGATTGAAGATGGGAAAATTATACTTCCAACCTATAGTGAATTGGGGTGTGAAAAGCATTTATTACAATATTTATTTTCGATTGATGAAACCTGTTATTTTCTTTATATGCCGGGGGATTTATCAGCAGGTTTATTTATATCGGACATTTTTTCTTTTTCCTATGAACCAATTCGGAGCCTTCGCAGAAATGACCCGGTATACACTTGCTTTGCCGGTATGACAGGATATCATTTGTATGTCTGGTACCGCGATAATGTTTTCTGTGGCCGCTGCGGTGCAAAAACCGTGCATGATAAAAAGGAGCGGATGAAGAGGTGCCCGCATTGTGGAAATTTGATTTTTCCAAAGATTGCCCCGGCGGTGATTATCGGGTTAATTCATGAGGATTCTATTTTGATTTCCACGTATGCAGACCGTCCCTACAAAGGGCGTGCGCTGCTTGCCGGTTTCTGCGAAATTGGTGAGACACCGGAGCAGACGGTCGTGCGTGAGGTGCAGGAAGAAGTGGGGATTCGTGTGAAAAATATTCGTTATTTTGACAGCCAGCCGTGGGGATTTGACTCGAATCTTTTACTTGGCTATTACTGCGAAGTAGATGGCGGTACTTCGATTACAATGGACGAAACGGAACTTGCAACGGCACGCTTTGTTAAGCGGGATAAAATTGAAGAAGATAAAAATCTATTAAGCCTTACGGCAACGATGATTGACCGGTTTCGCAAAGGCCTGGAATAGCTTTTTTATGGCGGTATATTTTCCCAGTTTGACAAATATATTGGTACAAAGAATGTGGTGCTGGAAATGAATATTTATGTTAAAAAAACAAGAGGTTAAGTTGTATCTTGGAACCGTTGTCTTGCTTGAACTTTTGGGCGCATTAGGAGCATTTGTAATTCGGGATGGCATAGCAGAATATGGTATGGGAATTCGGCCGGTTATTTCTCCGCCGGCAGTGCTGTTTCCAATTGTTTGGACGATTTTGTATGCCCTGATGGGAATCGGACTTGCCCGTATTTTTAGCAGTGAAGAAAGCATGGCAAAAACAATCGGACTCAATTTGTTTTGGGTACAATTATTCTTTAATCTTATGTGGGGCGTTTTCTTCTTTAATCTGCAGGCCTATGGATTTGCCCTTGTCTGGCTTCTCATTATGCTTTTGTTGATTTTTATGATGATACTTGTATGGCGCCTCATTGACCCGGTGGCTGCATGGCTTCAGATTCCCTATCTTTTGTGGGTGATTTTTGCAGCGGTTTTAAATGCGTCGGTGTGGTGGATGAAAAAATAGTTGTTCATAGTAAATCAAAATAAATTTTCCGCCGATATAATATCTGTACCATAAAAATATTTACAAATAAGATAAGATTAAGGATAAACGAATGAAAACACTTCTTTTAATTGAAGATGATGAAATAAACAGACAGTTCCTTTTAGAAATATTGCAGGAGGACTATGTAGTGCTGACGGCTGCAAATGGGCAGCAGGGACTGGATATATTAGAGAAAGAGGCTCAAAGCATATCGGTGATTTTATTAGACATTCAGATGCCGGTTATGAATGGTTTTTAGTTTTTGAAACACGTTGAAAACAATTCTGATTACAACAGAATACCGATTTTGGTTACGACAGTATTAGATGGTGAAGAGGATGAAAAAGAATGTTTAAAACTGGGTGTTTCGGATTTTATTGTTAAGCCGTACAGTCCATTACTTGTAAAAATGCGTGTGGAAAATATTATTCATATGACGGAAAGTGAAGATATGATTTCGGAGCTGGAAATGGATGCGTTGACCGGGTGAAATACCGCATTATATATAAGGATGGTACGGTGAAGACAGTGCTTGACTATGGGCGGTTTGTGCATACAGAGATGTATGGGGATGTCTATTATGTATTTATTAATGATGTCACAGAAGACTTTTAAAGCATGGAACAGTTAGCAGAAAATTTTATGGGGAGAAAATTTTGTAAAACGAACAAATGTTCATTTTTTCATTGCAATACAATTTTCAATGTGCTATACTTGTATCACGAGTAGTGAACGACCTATCGATAGGGAATGAATCATATGATTTGTTCCCTATGTTGTTATACCAATTCATCTAGACGGAGGTGGACAAATAAACGATGGACCATTTCGTATTACATTCCGAATATCAGCCGACCGGTGACCAGCCGCAGGCGATTGATGCTCTAGTGAAAGGCTTTCAGGAAGGAAATCAGTTTCAGACCCTTCTTGGTGTTACCGGTTCCGGTAAAACTTTTACAATGGCAAATGTGATTGAAAAATTGAATAAGCCGACGCTTGTGATTGCGCATAATAAGACACTGGCGGCACAGCTGTATGGAGAATTTAAAGAATTTTTCCCGGAGAATGCGGTAGAATATTTTGTGTCATACTATGATTATTACCAGCCGGAAGCCTATGTGCCTTCAACGGATACTTATATAGAAAAGGATTCGGCAATCAATGACGAAATTGATAAACTGCGCCACTCGGCGACAGCGGCACTGACTGAGCGCAGTGATGTGGTTATTATTGCGAGTGTTTCCTGCATTTATGGACTGGGTAGTCCAATCGATTATCAAAATATGACGGTCTCTCTGCGTCCGGGCATGGAAAAGGATAGGGATGAGGTGATTCGGCGTCTGATTGATATTCAGTACACGCGGAATGATATGGATTTTCATCGTGGCACGTTCCGTGTGCGTGGTGATGTAGTTGAGATTTTTCCGGCATCGGCAAGTGACCGTGCGATTCGGGTTGAGTTCTTTGGAGATGAAGTAGACAGGATTCAGGAAATTGATGTTGTGACCGGAGAGGCGACGGCCGATTTAGAGCATATGGTTGTTTTCCCGGCATCCCATTATGTAGTGGCACCGGATAAGATGGAGCGTGCGATTGCGGGAATTGAAAAAGAACTGGATGAGCGCGTGAAGTATTTTAAGAGTGAGGATAAATTGATTGAGGCGCAGCGGATTTCCGAGAGGACACATTTTGATGTTGAGATGTTACGGGAGACCGGTTTTTGTTCCGGCATTGAGAATTATTCCATGCATTTGAATGGGTTACAGCCGATGGAAACGCCGATGACTTTGATGGATTATTTTCCGGATGATTTTTTGATTATTGTGGACGAGTCTCATATTACGATTCCACAGATTGGCGGGATGTTTGCCGGGGACCAGTCGAGGAAATCTACACTTGTAGAATATGGATTTCGCCTGCCTTCTGCAAAAAGTAACCGCCCTCTGAATTTTGAAGAATTTGAGGGGCATATTAACCAGATGATGTTTGTTTCGGCAACGCCTTCGACGTATGAGACAGAGCATGAGCTGCTTCGTACCGAGCAGATTATTCGTCCGACGGGGCTTTTAGATCCGGAACTTGATGTAAGACCGGTTAAAGGACAGGTGGATGATTTGCTCGGAGAGATTCGAAAGGTTACTGAGAAGAAGGGAAAGGTTCTCGTTACGACACTGACAAAACGAATGGCAGAGGATTTAACAAAGTATCTGAAGGAAGTCGGGATACGTGTGCGGTATCTGCATTCGGACATTGATACGCTGGAGCGTTCAGAAATTATCCGCGATATGCGTCTGGATGTGTTTGATGTCTTAGTCGGAATTAACCTATTGCGAGAGGGGCTTGATATTCCGGAGATTCAGTTGGTAGCGATTCTGGATGCGGACAAAGAAGGTTTCTTACGTTCGGAGACTTCTTTGATTCAGACGATTGGACGTGCGGCACGAAACTCGGAAGGACATGTTATTATGTATGCAGATAAGATTACCGATTCCATGCGTAAGGCAATTGATGAAACCGAGCGGCGTCGCAAGATACAAAAAGAATATAATGAAGAACACGGCATTGTGCCAAAGACAATTCAGAAGGCGGTGCGCGATCGAATCCGTATTTCAAAGAAAGCAGGTACGGATATTACGGAAGAAGAGAAAGATCCGGAATCCATGAGTTTTGAGGAATTGCAGCGTCATATTGCTAAGATGATGAAACAGATGAATCAGGCAGCGGCTGAGTTGAATTTTGAAAAGGCTGCCAAACTGCGTGACCGGATGATTGAATATAAAAAGCATTTAGAGGAAATCCGCAGTGAACTTTAGAAGCAAAAAAGCGATGGAGGTTAGTATGGATACAAAGCGAGAAATACGGATACGAGGTGCCAAAGAGCATAATCTTCAAAATATTGATTTGGATATTCCAAGAGATAAATTTGTGGTGTTGACCGGTTTAAGCGGTTCCGGAAAGTCATCGTTAGCGTTTGACACCATTTACGCCGAAGGACAGAGAAGATATATGGAGTCATTATCTTCTTATGCCAGACAGTTTTTAGGTCAGATGGAGAAGCCGGATGTTGAGAGTTTAGAAGGGCTTCCACCGGCAATTTCGATTGACCAGAAATCGACGAATCGTAATCCACGTTCTACGGTTGGTACGGTTACGGAAATTTATGATTATTTCCGTCTTTTATATGCCAGAATTGGAATTCCTCATTGCCCGAAGTGTGGCAAGGAAATCCAAAAACAGTCGGTAGACCAGATGGTGGATGAAATTATGAAGTTGCCGGAGCGTACGAAAATTATGCTGCTTGCCCCGGTTGTGCGTGGCCGCAAAGGAGAGCATGTAAAAGTATTAGACAAGGCAAAGCGCAGCGGTTATGTGCGCGTTGTCGTGGATGGTAATTTGTATTCGCTGGATGAAGAAATCAAGTTAGAGAAAAATAAAAAACACAACATTGAAATTGTAGTGGACCGACTTTCTATTCGCGAAGGAATTGAAAAACGAATGACCGATTCTATTGAAACGGTGCTTAAGTTAGCCGATGGTTTATTGGTTGTCGATGTGATTGGAGGAGAAAAAATTTCTTTCAGTCAGAGTTTTTCCTGTCCGGACTGTGGAATTAGTGTAGATGAAATTGAGCCACGCAGTTTTTCGTTTAACAATCCATTTGGTGCGTGCCCTGAATGTCATGGAATCGGTTACCGGATGGAGTTTGATGAGGATTTGATTATTCCGGATAAGACGCTTAGTATTGCACAGGGAGCGATTGCAGCACCGGGATGGCAGTCTGTGGTAAATCCGGATAGCTACAGTCGTGCAATTTTGGATGCGATGGCAGAGTTTTATGGATTTGATTTAGATACACCATATGGGGAATATCCGGAGGATGTTCATGACTTAATCTGGTATGGTACCGGCGGTCAGCGTGTGGAAGTTCATTATACCGGCAGACATGGACACGGTGTTTATAATATTGCGTTTGAGGGACTGCTTGGTAATTTACAGAAGCGGTATCGTGAGACTGGTTCGGAGACTACGAAGCAGGAATATGAGTCATTTATGCAGATTACGCCCTGCCACGTCTGCGGCGGCAAGCGGTTGAAGAAAGAATCCCTTGCGGTTACGGTGGGGGATAAAAACATTGCAGAAATTAGTGAATATTCCATTATAGATTTGAAGAAATTTATGGATGAATTGACATTGACCGACAGACAAAAGCAGATTGGGCGTCTGGTGTTAAAGGAAATTCGTTCGCGTCTAGGATTTTTGGTAGATGTTGGTCTTGATTATTTATCACTGGCGCGTGCGACGGCTACACTTTCCGGCGGAGAGGCACAGCGAATCCGCCTGGCGACACAGATTGGTTCGGGACTTGTCGGTGTGGCTTATATTTTGGATGAGCCGAGTATTGGTCTGCATCAGCGGGATAATGACCGCTTGATTGCTACATTAAAGAAACTTCGTGACCTTGGTAATACGCTGATTGTCGTGGAACATGATGAGGATACCATGCGTGAGGCGGATTATATTGTGGACATCGGACCGGGGGCAGGAAAAAATGGCGGACACGTAGTTGCGTGCGGTACGGCAGAGGATTTGATGAAAGTGCCGGAGTCGATTACAGGTGCTTATTTAAGTGGGAAAAAGCAGATTCCTGTGCCGGCAAAGAGACGCAAACCGACAGGTTATCTGAAAGTAAAAGGTGCCAGCGAAAATAATTTGAAAAATATTAATGTCAAGATTCCTCTGGGGGTAATGACCTGCGTGACCGGTGTATCCGGTTCCGGAAAGAGTTCTCTTGTGAATGAAATTTTGTGTAAGAGTCTGACCCGCACATTAAACCGGGCTCGCTGTATCCCGGGAAAGCATAAAGGAATTGAAGGCGTGGAGCAGTTAGATAAGGTAATTAATATTGACCAGTCTCCGATTGGACGAACTCCTCGTTCAAACCCGGCAACCTATACCGGTGTATTTGATATGATACGAGATTTGTTTGCTTCGACACCGGATGCAAAAGCGAAAGGATACAAGAAGGGGCGTTTCAGTTTTAATGTGAAAGGCGGCCGTTGTGAAGCGTGCAGTGGTGACGGTATATTGAAAATTGAGATGAACTTCCTTCCGGATATTTATGTCCCTTGCGAAGTTTGTGGTGGAAAGCGGTATAATCGTGAGACACTGGATGTTAAGTATAAGGGAAAAAGTATTTACGATGTGTTAGATATGACGGTAGAAGATGCCCTTGAATTTTTCCGAAATATTCCGACGATTCACCGCAAGATTCAGACGTTGTATGATGTGGGATTGTCATATGTCAAATTAGGGCAGCCATCGACTACGTTGTCCGGTGGTGAGGCTCAGCGCATCAAGCTTGCGACAGAATTGAGTAAGAGAAGTACCGGGCGGACTATTTATATTTTGGACGAGCCGACGACAGGACTGCATTTTGCGGATGTCCATAAGCTGATTGAAATCTTGCAGCGGCTGACTGAAGGCGGTAACTCTGTGGTTGTTATTGAACACAATCTGGATGTGATTAAGACGGCAGATTATATTATTGACATGGGACCGGAAGGCGGTGACCGCGGCGGTACGGTTGTTACGCAGGGAACGCCGGAACAGGTGGCGGACTGTGAAGAATCCTATACGGGTTACTATATGAAAAAGATGTTGAAGGAGAATTAGGATGTATTCATTTTTTGCGATGATGGCGCGCATGAAAAATATTGAGCGGTGGGCACTTATGCGAAATTCTATTCAGGAAAATATTAGTGAACACTCGCTGGAAGTTGCGATGTTAGCGCACGGACTTTCACTCATAGCCAATGAGAAATGCGGAAAACACGTGGATTCCAATGAAATTGCTCTCATGGGAATGTATCACGATGCGAATGAAATCATTACCGGAGACATGCCTACGCCGGTCAAGTATTATGATGATGATATCAAAGAAGCTTATAAACGGGTGGAGTATGTTGCGAGTAAAAAGATGGTGGATAAACTGCCGGATTATATGAAAAAGCATTATGAGAAATTGTTTTTCCCGCAGGAGGACAAAGCATATGAGTGGCGCCTTGTGAAAGCGGCAGATAAGCTATCTGCACTGATTAAATGTAAGCAGGAATTAAATTCCGGTAATCAGGAATTTAAGACGGCATATGAAACAACGAAAAAAGCACTGCATGATATGAATATGGAAGAAGTTGAAGTGTTTATGCAGGATTTTCTGCCTGCCTATGATTTGACACTGGACGAATTGCAGGCAAAATAATCGGTCACACATTTTACACAGACTAAACACAGAGTGACCATTTCCTTTCGGTACAATGTGACCATAACAATAAATCATTTGGATATGAAGTGGAGGTTACATATGGAAGGAAAGAAGCCGGGAGAGATGGTCAGTGTGGAGACAAATGGTGAGAAGGCAACAAGTATTACCGTTTCCGATATGTCTGCCATGGGGCAGCCCGGACAAAATTCGCAGGACACTTCTTCCGGCAAATAGCCATGTCAGACCTTTTGTGTAGCATGATTTGACTCGGGATGATTTTGGTCTGAAAGATTTTGGCTTGGAAGATGAATAAGCCGAATGGATTTGCTGCCGTCTGCTTCTTTGATAACGAGGTAGAGAGAATCGGCAGAACCGGAAAACATGGTTAAAATGTTGCTTTGCGGTGGTAATTGTAATTCGCGGAATGCAAGCAGTTTTTGCAGGGAACTGCTTTCGCATTCTCCGCGAAATAAGCCACGAGGTGTCAGAACATAAAGAGTATTTCCAAGATTTGTGATGTGGAAATCCTCTTTTTTTTGTGCAAAACTGCCCAGTGGAAATGTGTGTGTGATCTCACCGGAGCGGATATCATAGTCGCGCAGATAAATTTCTTCGGTCGTTTTTTTTGTTTCAATTGTTAAATAATGCAAATCATAAAAAATATTTTCCCCCGGCATACCGCTTATGGAACTGCCGCCAAATGCCAGTCGTTCTAATAAATTGTATATTGTTACATTTCCGTATTGATAGGTGATGGCGATGGAAGTGCCATTACACCGGATATCTTTGATTTCATCCGTATTTTGTTTGTTGTTTAAGTGGATGAGATTTATATTTTTTATGTTGCCGTTATTTCGCAGACAGACAATGGATTGCTTTGCTAATTTGCCTTTTGACCATTTCTTTTTGCAGGCATAGAGAGCCCCGTTGGTATTATACGAAAAATGCTCTAGTGTTTCGGATTTCTTTATTTTCCATGATTCTACGTTAGTCGTCCAACCGGATTTTTCATCCCAGATATTTCGGATATATTGATTTTTTTTGCGAATAAACTGAGACAAAACACGTTCCGTCGGATGATAAATCAATGTCGATTCTTCTTCATCAGAAAGAGAAGTCACACAATAAGAAATGGATGTTGGTTTGTCCGCAGTTGTTTTTGCTGCCGTTTGCTTTTTCTTTGTTATGGGCTTGTCTGATTCTATGTAAAAAATAAGAAGAAAAGCAGTGCAGCATAAAAAAAACAGTAACAAAAATAGTTTTGTGATTTTCTTGTTTCTTTTGAAAATTTGTATCATAATAATTCCCTCCTTGCTGAATTGCAAACAATGATACGGATTGCTCCGTTGTTTCACAACTTCCGCAATCCTGCAAACATTCGAAATCCGCGGATTTATTGCATAAATCGCTACTTTCTCATGTTTGGCGGGTACCAAGGTCCAATCTCTTATCATGCAAGCATGAACGAGTTTGGACTTTGTGCCTTGCTGAATTGCAAACAATGATACGGATTGCTCTGTTGTTTCACAACTTCCGCAATCCTGCAAACATTCGAAATCCGCAGATTTATTGCATAAATCGCTACTTTCTCATGTTTGGCGGGTACCAAGGTCCAACCTCTTATCATGCAAGCATGAACGAGTTTGGACTTTGGTACCCTTGTATCATTGTATGCGCAGCGAGGGGAAATTATGACAGGCTATGCCATATTGTTTGCCGTTTTGTATTTGTAAATCATCTCTGCGTGATTTTGTTCTTCTGTCTGGATGTGATTTAAGAGTCTTCGGATATTGCTGGCAGAAAAACGGAAAACATCATCATTATAGGTGGATGAAACGAGTTTTTCTGTTGCAATACAGTCGGTACATAAAAATTGGTCATGTTTTTTCTCTTCGGAGTTGTTACCTGCTGCGTAACTTTCGGAAGGTGTGTATCCCTCCATACCGCTGCGGGCGGCACTTACATTTGGTACATCACCCTTGAGCACCATGCCTAAGGAGTCAAAATGTTCCTGCTCCTCATCACCAATGCGGTGAAATAAGTTTTTTAGTTCTTCGTCATGGGCAGACTGCTCATAAAAGCGGTATTTGTCAACACATGCTTTCTCCTGTGTCTGTAAATCTTTGATTACGTTGGTTTCCTGTTCTGTTAATTGCATCGTAATTACCTCCATTTCCTCTGTTAGTATGCACAAAGGATGAAAAAATATTCATGACTGATTGTGATATTAAAGGATGAATTTTACCAGTAAAAATAAGAAAAACTGAGTTTGGAATGACGGGTTTGTGACAAATGTTCGCTGCTGGTTCCTTTGGATTTCAGTAATTCCGTAGAAAAACTTTGCGACTTGTGGGTTTGAGTACGTCGGTATGTGGCACTGGTAGTTTCAGTGCCCATACCGCTACGCACTCAACGAGCGAGAGTGCCCACGAGACGCAAAGCTTTTCTACGGAATTACTGAAAACAGAAAAAGTGCCAACGAACCCTTTACACAAACCCTTGTGTAAATCTAGTTGAAAGCATGGAAATAAATAGATATAATAAGATCATACAGTTTCGTTTTGGAATTATACATAGGAAGAGGTGTTCAAATGAAAAATATCATGAGACGGTGGGAAGCAGTGTTAATTTGTATGGCATTATTATTTTCCTTGTTTTCACTTCGTACAGCAGAAGCGAAAGATGAGGAAACACTGAAAACTATTTTCCCGGTCCATGTGATTCATAAGACAGGTGATGATAAAGAAAATTTTGTCATTGTAATTATGGGAGATGGCTACACGGCAGACGAACAGGACAAATTTTTACAGGATGCGAAGCAGAAAGCACAGGGAATGTTAAGATGGTCTCCGTATAAAGAGTATTCTGACCACATAAATATATATGCAGTGCAGGCTGTATCTAACGAGTCCGGAATTAGTGTGTATGGGGGCAAGAATGCAGATACTTATTTTCACGTTAAAGTCTATGGAAAAGCAGCTGGCTTTTCAAATGGTGGGGATGAGAAGGCAAAAGAACTAAGACAAGATTTGGAGCAAAATTATCTGGACAGGGGGGCTAATGTTGCAACTATTCATGTGCTGTGTAATTCAGAGGGCAGTTATGGTGCTTCAGTAAATTCCTTGTTTTCATTTTCCACTAATTCAGAGGACAATGAAGATGGGATGGTTATGGCACATGAAACAGCTCATAGTATTGGTGGATTGGGGGATGAGTACGAGAGATACACGAATAAACCAAATACTTCGGACACCTCGAATCCGGATACGATTAAATGGAGTAAAATGCTTGGATTTCGAGGAATTGGCGTCACAATGGCAGGAACGGAAACGGCATTTGCACCGAGCCGCGAATGTATGATGAGATGGCTGGGACAGCCTTTTTGTGAAGTGTGTAAAATGGAATTGGCAAGGAAGTTAAATAATACGGATTATGTCAGTAAGCCGGCAGAAATTTATGTCAGTAATCCTGAAATTTCAATTCCGCACAGTAAAACGGGAACATTAGACCGGGATAGTGAAAAATATAGAATCAGCGAGAAAAATATAACAAAGGCAAACAATACGGATTTGGAATTTCGCACCGTGGTACAAAATCTGGTAAACAGAGAGCAGCATTTGAAAATGAGCTTTCAGATTATTGGAGCCGATGGTAAAACAGTTAAGTATCAGGAAGAAAAGACTTACACGATTCCGGCACTCAGTAATTCATACAATCCGGATGAGGCAAGAGAATCACTTTCTATTGTGTTTTCGGATGTGTATGGCTTGTCAAATGGTGATAGGCTGGATGGAAAAGTTATCAATGTGGATACGGGAGAAGTGCTGGCAACGGATAAAACGGCGGAGCAGGAATGGAGCAGAGTTAACATTCATTATCAGGTAAAGAATGCAGACGGGACAAGTGCCTTGCTTCCTTGTGCAGATACGGCAACTGTGTATGTACCGAAAAATTCTACCTATACACTGCGAAATCCGGAATTGTCTGGATATATTTTGGCTGGAAACAGCCTGAATCAAGATGAATTGAAAGTGACAGAGGCGGATACCGATATTACATATTACTATCAGGTAAAGTCCGATCAGTCGGAGGAAACGCCAACGATGACACCAACAGTTACGCCTAGTGCGGTGCCAACAGCGACACCAACAGCGACACCAACAGTTACGCCTAGCGCGGTGCCAACAGCGACGCCAACAGTTACGCCTAGTGCGGTGCCAACAGCGACGCCAACAATAACGCCTAGTGCAGTACCAACAGCAACCCCGACAATAACGCCTAGTGTGACACCAACAGTTACGCTGACAATAACACCTAGTGCAACTCCAATGCAGCAGAAGAAGGACTTGAAAAAAACGAAAAATATTGTAGTCGTGGTAAAAGTAACAGGCAGCAAAAATACTTCAAATGTCAGCCGTTCTGTCAAAAAAGCAGTTAAAAAGGCATTGAAAAAGGCAGGCAGACAAAGAAAGAATATTACGGTCAGACTGAAAAGCAAATCAAAGAAAAACATTACTTTGAAGATTGATAAGTTAACCATCAGGTTTTTGGCTGCAAAAAAAGTAAAAAGTGTGCAATGGGATAGAGGAAAAACAAGAGTTGCCATGAGTTTGAAAAAACTAAAAAAAGTAAACAAACGGATGAAGAAAAATATTTATCTGCAAGTAAAAAAAGGTGTTTTGGTTACTTATTATACTCGTAAATAAAATTAATTGTTTTTTTATAATGTAAATTAGTGTATAATAATTGTTAAGGTGTTTTCGAAAGAATATTACGCATAGGAGATTGTTAAAATGATGCAGTTATCTGAGAAGACAGGTATCAAACAAAACGTTTTACAGGAAATAATTAGGCTGGCGAAGGAAAATGATGTAAAAAAGTTAATTCTTTTTGGTTCGCGTGCCAGGGGAGATTATAAAGAACGAAGTGATATAGATTTGGCGTTTTATGGAGGTAATAGCAGTCAGTTTATTTTAGCGGTGGACGAAGAAACTCCAACTTTGTTACAGTTTGACGTGCTGGATTTGGATAAACCGATTCAGGCAGAATTGCTGGACTCCATAAAACGGGAGGGAATGGTGATATATGAAAAAGTTTGATAATTTGCAGGCTGCCATTCATAATTTAAAGGACATTTATTCTTATCAGGAACCATATGGAAATGTGGAAATGACAGGGATGGTTGGCTTGTATGAGATATGTTTTGAACAAGCATGGAAAGCAATGAAAGAGATTTTAACATATCACGGTTACGCAGAGGGAGCGACAGGTTCGCCACGTACAGTATTGAAAACGGCATATAAAGCGGGAATGATAGCAGACGAAGAATTATGGTTAAGTGCGCTTACATCAAGAAATAATGTTGCACATGCATATAATCAGGCAATCGCATTGGATATTATATGTCAGGCTAAAACAAAATACTACGATATGTTTGAAGAACTAGTTAAAGAGATACAGAAAAACTGGTTATAAAATTAAAATTATATTTATGCAGGAGGGATTTAGATGAACGAAAACCACACAATTACATTGCAGGATAAAAAATGGGGAATGCCGGTGCGTGTATTGACGCTGATTACTTTTTTCCTGGGAGCGTTTACATTGGTGCAGGCAATTCTTTTGTTAAGTGAATACTATAGCAATTATGATGTATCGATGCCGGTTGTCATTTTGTTTTTGCTGATTACGCCATTTGCCTTTGTGGCGGCACTGATGTTTGCTTTTGGTGTACACAAAATTGTGCAGGGAAATGGAGCAGATAAAAATATTATCCTTGGATTTGCAATGATGCTTTTATTAGCAGTGGATAATTTAATTTACATACCGATTCATTACCGCGGAGACAATGGGGATCCGTTAAGTTTTATGATATTGGGTGCAATTGAGTTAATCTGTTTGATTATTTTTTTCCTGTATTATCAGAACTGGGGAAATAAGGCGCTGACATTTTGTGCCGGTGTTCTCTTAGTGCTTAGTTTTGGATTTGAAATGGTTGAGGCCATAAGACTTTTGTGTGCAGCAGATATTACACTTACATTAGATACTTTTTATAATCTAATGAAAAAAGTGCTGAACACGCTGTTAGCAGTTCAGGCACTTCTGTTTGTCTTTGCATTGAACCCATCGGTTCGCGTTAAAGATTGATTTTTTTCATTGCGAGTGCATACTCGGCGATTTCTTTCATACGTTTTTCGTCCATGCGGTGAATGGGAGCTGAAATACTAAATGCGTATTGCGGCTTCTGTTCACCGTGTTTTATACTTGCAGCGATGCATCGCACGCCCAATTCATATTCTTCATTATCCATAGCATAGCCGCGTTTTCTGGTTTCTTCAATTTCTTGCATAAATTTTGAAAAATCCGTGATAGTATGCTCTGTCAGTGGCGTTTTGTCGCTCTTGTCCCAGATGCTTTTGATTTCGTCATTTGACATATCGGCAAGCAGGGCTTTTCCGACACCGGAGCAGTAGAGTGGAATTCGTTTGCCGACCATAGACACTAGCCGCACGGAATTTTCGGATTCTTCCTTGGCGATATAAATCGCATGAATCCCATCAATCTGCACGAGATGGACGGTTTCGCCGGTTTTCGCTGCGAGTTCCCGAAGGCTTGGGCGAGCCTCTTCCACAATATCAATTTTTGAGACAAATTGGTTTGCAATATCCCATATTTTAAAACTTAAGCTGTAGCGGGATGTTTGCGTGTCCTGCCGCACATATCCCATGTAAAGAAGTGAATTTAACAGGCGGTGCACGGTTGTTTTGTTCAAAGAAACTTCTCGGCATAAATCCGACAGTCCAATCGGACCGGTCTTTGCAAGTGTTTCCAGAACAAGAAATAATTTATCAGCAACCTGAATTGGATTTTTGGATTCCATAAAAATTCTCCCTTTGTTTCTTTATATTTTACTGCTTTTTTGTTGACAATAAGAAGAAATGCAGTATAATAAAATCATGGTTCACGATGTGAAATACCGTTTCACAATGTGGAACAATAGTAGAATATCATATGATACAAAAAAAGTAAAGATAAAAATGGAGGCTATTATGAACAAGGTTTTAGAAGAAATCAAAAAAATTGGTATTGTTCCGGTTGTTGTACTTGATGACGCAAAGGATGCAGAGCCATTGGCAAAAGCATTGTGCGAGGGCGGACTTCCTTGTGCAGAGGTTACATTCCGTACCGAAGCAGCTGAAGAGTCGATTCGTATCATTTCTGAGAAGTATCCGGAAATGCTTGTTGGTGCAGGAACAGTTTTGACAACTGAGCAGGTAGACCGTGCAGTTGCTGCCGGTGCTAAATTTATTGTAAGTCCTGGATTTAATCCGAAAGTTGTAAAGTATTGTATCGACCGTGACATTCCGGTTACACCTGGTACACAGACACCAAGTGAGATGGAGCAGGCGATTGAGATGGGACTTGACGTCGTAAAATTCTTCCCTGCTGAGCCGGCAGGCGGTTTGAAGATGATTAAGGCAGTTGCAGCTCCTTATACAATGCTTCAGTTTATGCCAACCGGTGGTATTAATTTGAACAATGTAGAAGAGTACCTTGAGTATGACCGTATTTTAGCATGCGGCGGAAGCTGGATGGTAAAAGGTGATTTGGTAAAAGCCGGTAAATTTGATGAGATTCAGAAAATGACCGCTGATGCAGCCGCATTGGTAAAGAAAATCCGCGGTTAATTATTAAAAAGAATTTTGGAGGATGAATGAAAATGGCAAAGAAAGTAGTTACATTTGGTGAATTGATGTTGAGACTGGCACCGGAAGGATATTATCGTTTTGTACAGGCAGATACACTTGGTGCAACTTTTGGCGGTGGTGAGGCAAACGTTGCAGTTTCCCTTGCAAACTATGGTTTGGATGCAAAATTTGTTTCAAAACTTCCTACACATGAGATTGGTCAGGCTGCTGTAAATTCTTTGAGAAAATATGGTGTTGACACAACAGATATTGTGCGCGGTGGTGACCGTGTCGGTATTTACTATTTGGAAAAAGGTGCTTCCCAGAGACCATCCAAAGTTATTTATGACCGTGCAGGTTCTTCCATTGCAACAGCTTCTAAATCAGATTTTGACTGGAAAAAGATTTTTGAAGGTGTTTCGTGGTTCCATTTTACCGGAATTACTCCTGCACTGAATGATGAAGTTGCTGAGATTTGTTTAGAGGCTTGTAAAGCTGCAAAAGAAGCAGGTGTTACGATTTCCTGTGATTTGAACTACCGCAATAAATTGTGGAGTAAAGAAAAAGCAGGTAAGGTGATGGCTGAACTTTGCCAGTATGTTGATGTATGTATCGCTAATGAAGAGGATGCCGCAGATGTATTTGGTATTACTTCCAAAGGTACAGATGTTACAACAGGTACAGTAAACCGTGAGGGTTACAAAGATGTTGCCAAACAGTTGGCAGACCGTTTTGGATTTGAGAAAGTTGCAATTACTCTCCGTGAGTCCATTTCTGCAAATGATAATAATTGGTCCGCTATGTTGTATGATGGAAAAGATTATTACTTCAGCAAGAAATATAAAATGCATATCGTTGACCGTGTAGGCGGTGGCGACAGCTTTGGCGGCGGTTTGATTTGTGCCTGCCTGAACGAGTATGGTCCACAGGAAACAATCGAGTTTGCTGTAGCTGCTTCTTGTTTGAAACACTCCATCGAAGGAGATTACAACATGGTTTCCATGGATGAAGTTTTGAAACTGGCTGGTGGCGATGGCTCCGGTCGTGTACAGAGATAATAATTACTTTTTGTTTTTCCTATATAATAATGTATAAAGACAAAGGGAGCAGATTTGCTGCTCCCTTTGTCATGTCTATTTTCCTTTTGTGTAATATCCAATTTTGTAATCGGTTGTTTTTCCTTCCTCTGTCGGACTGAGCAGGACATAAAAGGAATTTTCCCCCGTGACCCACATGGATGTCCATTGTTTGGCAATCTGGTAGCGGTCCAAGGTAAGGTAGTAGATGTTATCTGTTTTGAAGTCAGTAACCTTTGTAAAGGCTTTGTCGCCATATTCAGCACGAAATACTCCTTTTTTTGAAACAAGAAGAATTTCATCCTCCCATACACCAAGTGCAAAATGGCAATTTGCATAGGATGCAGTGCCATTATCACAGGCTGCCGAACAATCGAGAGAGTATTTATTCTTTCCGTTGTAATCCTGCACTTCCACGGTGACAAGGTCCTCATTTCCTTGATAGGCAACATAACAGAGAAAATCATTTCCGGTCTGAATTGAGGAAATTGCATTGCCCCGGATACGATTCGACATTTTTTTAACAACGGTATCCGTAGATTCTGCAAAAACCAATCCCTTTTCCAGGGTGTCGTCGGATAATGAATTTACTAAATAGCGGCCGTCTGAAAGAGGAATAAAGGCTACTGCCAGGTCTTTATTTTTTTCTCCGTTTGGTGAGGCGAGAGCGGATAAATCGATTTCTCTTGCTGTTTTCCCATCTTTTGAAATGTGGAATAACAGTGGATTCAGCTCTTCATACTGCTTTTTATATTTTTCCTGGTTCGCATTATAAATAAGAGGGTTCATGCTTGTTTCCATGATTACGACATAAAGGGATTCATCGGAGGCGTACCAGGAATCATATATGTAGCCGCTTCTGTTTTTCATTGTTTTGTTTAATATGTCACTCCAATTTGTTTCGACCTCTTCAAATGAATTTTCCTTTTTCTCAAACATCATGTAAGAGACAAATTCATAAGAGTTTTTGTTGTATTTGGAGCCAAGCCACACGAGATTTTTCTTTGGATTCAACATAAGTCTGCTGTAATAATAAACATAATTGCTGTCATCCATCTGTGGGCAGTTGATAGCATTCTCTACAAATACATCGGGCGATTTTTGAGAAGGAGCATTGGTAGAGTTCTCTTCCTTTGTAACCGGCGTCGAGCCGACACCGCAGGCACACAGAAAAACTGCGATTACGGTAAAGCATGCGATAAGTTTTGTTGGTTTTTTGAATTTCATAATATGCAAAATCCTTTCTTCAATAATATTAGCGCCAAGCGCTGCATAAAACTCCTCCCATCTTATTCTTCACAGTGGTCAATAAAATCCTGTAAGGCCTGAATCTGTTCTTTATCTAATTTTGTTTTTGTGGCAAAAGCAGTGACAAAATGTGAAATAGAACCGCCGAAACGCTCATTTACGATTTGCTCACTTTCTCTTGCCAAATAATCTTCTTCGGAAACAAGTACAGAAACCATGGCTTGTTTATTTTCAAAAATACCTGCCTGACAGAGATTTCTCAAAACGGTGTAAGTGGTCGGTTTTTTCCATCCGAGTTCTTCGTTGCAGCGAGTTACCAGTTCACCAGAAGGAAGTGGTGCATTTTCCCATACAATGCGGGCAAATGCTAATTCACTCTCCGACATAACATTTCCTTTCATAAAAATTATCCCCCTTTATTATTTTATTGGTTTATAAACCATAAACTAAATTAAGTTTATAACATATAAACCAACTTGTCAAGTGAGAAAAAATTGGGTATACTAAAAGGCAGATAATAAATGGAGGAAAGTAATATGAAGTTTCGATGTGTAGATGAATTCGAGCAGTTGTCATTTGATGATTCGCCGATTGTTTCTTTTCAGATGAGCGAGGATGAGGTAACATTTACTTTTGGTGGTGCCACTGTAAAAGCTGGAAATTCGCAGAATGGCAGATTTCAGGATATGTATTGTGGAGAAATAACGCTTACACTTTTACAGGCGCAGATGAAGCGTCTCGTAAAAGAGGGCATGAAATATTATGATGCGGATGGAAATCTGCAAAGAGAAATTCCGGATGAAGATGTGCCGGAACCGGCGGTAGAATCAGTAGCATCCCGTTTTGAAAAAGGAACGGTGTTTACGGTTGTTTCCGGTGAAATTGATGGCAGAAAAAGTGCTGAGTTTGGAATTGATGTGCCGCAGGAAGAAGACGAAGAGGAAGTTGACACATACTGGTTCTGTGTTGTGTTTGAAAAATCGGAAGCATCCTGGGATCGTTACTGCAGTCCGGCAGAAGGGGCAGATTCCTAGATAGTAATCCGATAAAGGCAAAATCGCTCTCTACGGTCTTTGTAAACGGCGTCAGAGGCAGCAATTTCATCTATCCTCTCAAATGTTGTATGACGCTCCAAATAAAAAACAGTGTCATCTTCCGGATAGTAGAGAATGAGTGTGATGGTTCTTGGATATTTTTCAAACGAATCCAAGATACGGTTAATAACAGCGTGAAAAATTTCCGGAGAAAACGGATTAAAAAAGTAAAAAACAGTTTCATTTTTAGAGACAAGATAATCTTCAGCTTTACAATTTACGAAGTGTATCTTGTCTTTGTTTCCGTTATATGTTTTTTTGTTTTCCAGAGCTTTTTCATAATAAACAGGTGAATACTCTACGCCTGTAGAACTAAGAGAGTACCTCTTTTCTATATAAAAATTCAAACGTCCCATGCCGCACCCATAGTCAACGAATACATCCGTTTTTTCCGGTGTGTAAAAAGTAAATAACTCATCCAAAACCTCATAAGGTGTCGGTTCGTAACGATGGCAGTAATAGGTATCTTTGCCGTCGGTTTGTATTTCTTCGGTTTCTATGCATAAACCTTTATCTGTCATTGTATATCCTCATTTCTTATAATCGGTAACGCCGTTAAAACAAATTCTCCTTTTTGAGTATAGCGGATTTTTTTTAATATCACAACATTTCTTTTATAATGTCAAAAAAGTGACATTATTTTTTCATTTGCCTGACAAATTCTTGCGTTATAGTGAGGTCATCAAATTTAAGGGAGGCTACATACATGAAGAAGAAAACATGGATAAAATGCATTGCCGGCTGTCTTACATTGGCACTTTTCGTTACGATGGTACCCGTGCAGGCAGCGGCTAACACGGAAAAAGAGGGAGGAACCGGTACCCCGGGGACAGCTAGCGGAGGTGCTGCTTCGATTGCGACGCCGACTCCAACTGCAACAGCAAGTGCGACGCCGACTGCAACAGCAAGTGCGACGCCGGCTGCAACAGCCACAGTGAATCCGACATTATATGAATTGGATGCGCCGACAGTGACGGCAAGAGGTGGTTCAAACCGGGTTATGCTTTCGTGGAACAAGGTGACAGGAGCGAGTGGTTATTATATTTATTCTCGTAAATCCTCCGAATCCGTATATCAGCAGACAGCAGTTGTGAAAGGGGCAGATACAGTTAGTTATTTGATTAAATCCCTGCCACAGAACACGACTTATTATTATCGTGTGGCTGCATACTGTGAAGTATCAGGAACACAAATTGAAGGTAAATTATCCACAGCGGTTTCTGCTAAGACGGCCGCAGTATCAGCGACATCAAAGGGTGCCAAGAAATACAGCACAAAGGCTGCGTTTACGAAATCACCGGCTTATAAGACATACAAAAAAATGAGAAGTGCCATGAATTATAATAAAAGTTTCGCAATACCGGGCATGAAGACGACAAATGTTGCCGGATTTTCCTGTACAACGATGGTACCTCAGGGATTGTGTTTGGCAGGCAGTTATTTCCTCATTACGGCATATGATTACAAAAAAGAGCTGAATTCAGTGGTTTATGTTGTAAGCCGCTCATCAAAATCATATATTACAACCATTGTTTTACCAAGTAAAGCAAAAGTGGGTGGAATTGCCTATGATGGAACGAATGTATGGATTTCTAAAGGAAAGGCGGTTGCCAGCTTCCCATATTCTGTTGTGACAAATGCAGTAAATGCGGGAACTTCTTATACAGAATTGGCAGCATACAAAAGTATTTCAACACTGGATTCAACAGCGTCCTTTATGGGATATTACAACAATGTGTTGTGGATTGGAACATTTCGTCAGGCAACATCGACGATGAAAGGTTACCAGGTTAATAATAAGGCAACATTGCCTTCTCTTTCACCGGCTTATACCATGGATGTACCAAGCAAAACTCAGGGAATCACGTTTGACTCAGCAGGTACGATGATTTTGACGAGAAGTTACCGTACGAAAAAGGCGAAAAGCGGTTATATTTCACAACTTCGCACTTATAAACCGTCCTTTGCTTCGCCAAGGAGTAATGGAAAGGTTCTCAAAAATACGGCGATGAAAGTGACGACGATGCCGCCGATGGTTAAGGGTGCAGCAGTGTATGGAACATACACATATGCCCTATTTTCATCCAGTTATTATAAGAGCTGTAAATATCCGGTTGACCGAGTAATTGCCATGAAAGAAAGTAAACTGGTTGAGTAATGTGTTCTCATTAAAAAATTAAGAAAGGAACAATCTGTGACAGCAAAGCGAGCACAAGAGCAAGAATCAGCAGCGGGAGGGCTTTGCGTGCGGTGCTGATTTGAATGTTTCGTTTTTGGAAAAATGCATGGCGTCTTGCTAAAAAAAGTACAAAATGAATGAAAAAAGCAATAGCAAACAGACACATAGCAGACGTCTGCTCCTTTTTTAAAAAGAAGCAGATAAGAATCCACTCAAAGGCGAGAATGGCTCCTTGAAAAGGAAACGTCAGCGCATAAGGAATTCCGGCGGTTTTTGAAACAATATTTTTTGGCGCACGTTCTTTTGCCTCTTTGAGGTCTTCTTTCAGCTCGGAAATGCTTTGGTAGCGCTGCTCAGGATTTTTCTCTAAGCACTTACGGATGACGGATTCGTATCGTCCTTCGTAAGTGCATTTTTTGTTTGCCGGTGCGCTGCCTGTAAGCATTCGGTGAAAAATCATGCCAAGCAGAGAAATAAGTTTCTTTTCGTGTTTTCTTTTTGGTGTTTTATCATTGACAAAATCAAGCAGTTTTACAGCGCCTGCTGAGGTGATAAAAATGTTACTTGGTTTGATATCGGAATGAATAATTGGCGGATCCGGGCGCAGTAATCCTGCAATACATTCGCAGAGTTTACTCATAATCCGGTAGGCTTCTTCTTCGGAAAAAACAGTGTTATTTTCTTTGTGCTGTTTCAGAAGTTCTTCTAAAGTATTTCCTTCTAAGTATTTTTCTACGACTAAAGTATTTCCATCAAAATATTTCACATTATAAATGTGCGGCCACTCGCTGTAATCAAGCTGATACAACCGTTTGTAAAGTGCTTCGCGGTTCTGCTGGCGGTACATTTTCAAAATGCCGTCCGGTTTGCCCGGCTCACAAAGACATTTCACATGGTAAATAATCGTGTGATCATTCTGCACGATTGGCTCGCCCATAGGGACATATTGTTTGGTTACAAATTTTTCTTTTTCCGATGGCATGATAAAACCCCCTTTGAGAATATTATAGCAGAAATGTTTGGTACAAGCCATTTTTATTTCATATGTGTTTGTGTCAAGTGTTCGTTGGCACTTTTTTGTTTTCCGTAATTCCGTAGAAAAATTTTGCGTCTCGTGGGCGTTCCCACTAATTGAGTGCGTAGCGGTATGGGCACTGAAACTACCAGTGGTCTCCGCTCCGCTTCGGTCGTTGCATAACAGAAGTCCACCGGACTTCTTGCAACACATACCGACGTATTTAAAACCAAGTCGTTTCACGACTTTTTGTGGCGCGAAACGATGCTTGACATGACACATGCAACAATATATAATATAAATATCTAGAAAAGCAATGGTTCAGACTTAGTATCCAGATTCTATGATTATTTTATAAAAGACTCTTGCTTTATTCCGGAAAAAAGAATAGGGCAGGATTGTATATAAATGTTCCTGCCTTTTGTGACAACATCACAGGAAAGGAGGAAATGATTCTATGAATCAGACAATATTTGAAAACCTGCCTCGGAAGATGAATCTCATCAGTGATTTATTTTCCAGAGTAGTGTTCCGTGACAAGGAGGCCTGTCAGGACTTGGTACGGATTATTTTAGGGGAAGGCTATGAGGTCACAGAGGTGACGTCGCAGTACGATATCACCAATCTGCAGTATCGCAGTGTAGTGCTGGATATTCTGGCAGAGACGGCGGGAGAAGAGCCGATTCATGTAGAGTTTCAGATATCGGATGACGACGACCATATGCGGCGCGTGAGATACTGCAATGGAAGTATTGACACACACCTTTTGAAAAAAGGGAAATCATACAAGGAACTGCCGGATGTGTATCATATATATATCACAATGAATGATTTTATTGGAGGCGGTCAGACGGTGTATGAAATTTTTCGCACGGTACGTGACCGGGAGGAAACATACAGCACACAGTATCCTGTGGGAAATGGAGTGCATGAGCTGTATATTAATTTGGAAATTCCGTTGGGTGATGGCAGTGAATTAGACCATTTACTGCGTTACATAAAAGAAACAACAGAAGAAAATGAAGATGTATGTTTTGGACACATTATAAAAAGTGTGAAAGAGTGCCGGGAAGGAGAAGATGAGATTATGAAATACTACAGTTCACATGAATTTTTTGAGGAAGG
>ERZ824473.1279-NODE-1279-length-36767-cov-13.190292_pt1 | contig 36767 bp, 31 predicted proteins | sample MGYA00519874_ERZ824473 | MGnify/ENA primary metagenome ERZ824473 (study PRJEB31778, sample SAMEA3449151) | human gut metagenome | biome: human gut; feature: human-associated habitat; material: faeces | place: United Kingdom | collected 2010/2012 ... | reverse complement strand
AGAACACAGAGAACACAGAGAACACAGAGAACACAGAGAACACAGAGAACACAGAAAGCCCGCAGTCAAATGGCTGATCATCGGATGGATTGTCAGTCTGGCAGCTTCCGGCATTTTTACCGCCTGTTACGGAATCTTCGAGCGCAGGGCGGAGAGCAGGAGAAATGAACAATACATTGCGGATCCGCTGGAGACGTCGAATACGATTACTTATCTGTATCAGAACTGCTATCTGCTCTACCGTGATCTGTACAACAAAGAACACCAGACTTCCTTAAGCTATGGAGAATTATATATGCAGTCCACGGAGAGGAATGAATGGCTCAATGATGACCAGAAGCGGGCAGAAATGGCGGACGGAGATACGGAGGACCTCACCATACCGGAAGGAGAAGATCCCGAAGACTATGTAGCCCAGGGAAGCTTTGCAGTACAGACCAGGGAATACCTGGAAGAGCACTTCAATACCCTGGAAAGCTCCTTTGGTCAGCTGAATAATTTGTATGATTATAGGATCCGGGATACTAAGACCGGAGAGATCCTAAGTAATCTGGCGGATACGGATATTGTGGCGGAGGACCAGAGCTTTTATCTGACTTTTGTATTTGACGACTATGGAAATGATGCCACCTTAGGGAATACGGTGATCGGATCGGATACGACAACCCTTCGCAAGACAGCGGCGGAAGTGATCCGTAATTGCGGTCTTACGCGCATGGTGGATGCCAATATGGGCAGCGAAATCTCTGCCGGTCATAATACCATGTTCCGGCTGGAAATGCCGAGAAATTGTGAGATCACCTACTGCATCTCCAGACAGGCGGCACAGAGTCTGGGACAGAACGGTCAGTATATTTATTATGATCAGGACATGAACAATGTCAGTGTTTACTTTTCCATGGGAGACCAGTATACATCCTACTATCTGTCCGGATGCCAGCAGATGTTTCTGATCCTGTGTCTGTTGATCTTCCTGCTGGCGCTTGTATTGCCGGGACTTGAGGAAGAGAGAGCCTGGGAGAAGGTGGTTCTGCTGAAGCTGCCTGTCGAGGCGATCGTTGTGATCCTTGTGGTGATCGCCGGCATTGGAAGTGAACAGGTGGTAGGACTGGTATCCTGGGTAAGGAGCGGTCATGCGCTGAACACGGTTTTACAGGGAAACAGTGCGCAGATACAGATGTCGACCACAATACTGACCTATGCATTAAATGTTCTGGCAGTGGCAGCCTTGTTTTTCATTGCCTGGTGCTTGGGAGTATCCCTGCGGGCAATGCGGGTTCAGGGAGCCAGAGCGTATTTGAGACAGCACAGCTTGTGCTATCTGTTAGTGCCTTTCTGGAAAAAACTGTGGAGAGGAATGAAGAAGGGATTCTCCATTGGCAGGGATAAGGTGGTGGATGTCTATCATGATGCAGAGCATTTTGATGTGACGAAGGATGCCAAAAAGCTGATCCTGCGGATTGTGCTGTGGAATGCCCTGATCCTGGTGGTGATATGCAGTCTGCCGCTGGGAGGACTGACCATCGCAATCATCTATTCTGTGATACTGTACTTTCTGCTGCGGCGCTATATCAGCAAATTACAGAAAAAGTATGGTTTGTTATTAAAGGCCACTAATGAGATCGCCCAGGGCAATCTGAATGTGACCATTGAGGAGGATCTGGGAGTATTTGAACCCTTCAAGCCGCAGATCTACCGGATCGAAGAGGGCTTTCGTAATGCAGTGGCGGAGGAAGTAAAGAGCCAGCGGATGAAGTCGGAACTGATCACGAATGTATCCCACGATCTGAAGACCCCGCTGACGGCTATCATTACTTATGTAAAGCTGCTGCAGGAGCCGGGAGTGACGCAGGAGCAGCGCAAGGAGTATCTGGAGACGCTGGATCGGAAAGCTTTGCGGCTGAAAGCACTGATTGAAGACCTGTTTGAAGTCAGCAAGGCAAATTCCCGGAATATCACGCTTGATATCCGCGATGTGGATATCGTAAGCATGGTCAAGCAGGTGGAATTCGAGATGGAAGACAAGCTGACGGATGCCGGACTGGAAGTGCGGATGAGCCTGCCGGAAGAGAAGGTCATCGTGCCGTTGGACAGTCAGAAAACCTTCCGTATTTTTGAAAATCTGTTTGGCAATATTGCCAAATACGCGTTACCCGGCACCAGAGTCTATGTCAACGGTTTCACGGCAAAAGAGGATGTGACGATCATCTTAAAAAATATCACGGCACAGGAGCTGTCCGTATCCGGAGAGGAACTGACGGAACGGTTCGTCAGAGGAGACACCTCCCGTAATACCGAGGGCAGCGGACTGGGGCTGGCCATCGCCAAAAGCTTCACGGAACTGCAGGGCGGAAAGTTCCGGATCGAGTTGGACGGAGATCTGTTTAAGGTGGTACTGACCTGGAAAGTGAAGCGGGAAGATGGCAGAAACAGTGCGGCAGAAGAAGGCATGAGCACTGAAATACCGGAAAAACAGGAACTGCAATCATAAAAAGTATTATGATGCTAGGTTAAAATAAATCAATAATTTAAAGCTAAAACATCCACATTTACGTAGAAATATGTTAAATGTGGATGTTTTCAATTGCAAATGAGTGTGCTACAATAATGAAAACTTCAAAGAGAAGTATTACGGATCTGAAGTGTGGAACAGCTGTGCAGAACGCACAAGCTGTATGAAGAGAAAAAGGAGCAGTAAACAATGGGAATGACAATGACACAGAAGATACTTGCCCGTGCAGCGGGTCTTGAGCAGGTACAGGCAGGACAGCTGATCGAGGCACAGCTGGATCTGGTGCTGGGCAACGATATCACCAGTCCGGTGGCAATCAAGGAAATGGATAAAATGAAGGTGCAGGGGGTGTTTGATAAGGATAAGATCGCACTGGTACCGGATCATTTTGTTCCCAATAAGGATATTAAGTCTGCGGAGCACTGCAAATGTGTCCGTGAGTTTGCAAGACGCAATGAGATCACTAATTATTTCGAAGTGGGAGAGATGGGTATCGAGCATGCCCTGCTTCCGGAGAAAGGACTTACTGTAGCCGGAGATGTGATCATCGGTGCAGATTCCCATACCTGTACTTACGGTGCTTTGGGAGCATTTTCCACCGGTGTGGGAAGCACGGATATGGCAGCCGGTATGGCTACCGGTAAGGCATGGTTCAAAGTACCTGCAGCAATCAAATTCAATCTGATCGGCAAACCCGCAGAATGGGTCAGTGGTAAGGATGTGATCTTACATATCATCGGCATGATCGGTGTGGACGGTGCACTGTACAAGTCTATGGAATTTGTAGGGGACGGTATCGCCAATCTGTCCATGGATGACCGTTTCACCATTGCCAATATGGCCATTGAGGCCGGTGGCAAGAATGGTATTTTCCCTGTGGATGAGAAAGCTATTGCTTATATGGAAGAACACTCCAAGCGTCCCTATAAAGTATTCGAAGCAGACCCGGATGCACAGTATGATGCGGAGTATACCATTGATTTAAGCACTTTACGGCCTACCGTGGCCTTCCCTCATCTGCCGGAGAATACACATACCATCGATGAGATCCACGAGATGGACGCCATTGCCATCGACCAGGTAGTCATCGGTTCCTGCACCAACGGACGTATTGACGATCTGCGCATCGCAGCAAAGGTACTCAAGGGCAGACATGTGGCGAAAGGCATGCGCTGCATCGTAATTCCTGCCACCCAGTCCATCTATATGCAGGCTATGGAAGAGGGACTTCTGAAGACCTTTATTGAAGCGGGAGCAGTCGTAAGCACTCCTACCTGTGGACCCTGCCTTGGTGGATACATGGGTATCCTGGCAGAAGGCGAGAGATGTGTCTCCACGACCAATCGTAACTTTGTCGGACGTATGGGACATGTAAAATCCGAGATCTATCTGGCAAGTCCTGCAGTAGCGGCAGCCAGCGCCATCACCGGCAAGATTTCCTGCCCTTGTGAACTGAAATAGATGAATATAAGAAATAGAAAGGTAACGGAAAATGAACAACGCAAAAGGAATAGTTTTCAAATTCGGAGATAACGTGGATACTGACGTTATCATTCCCGCAAGATATCTGAATTCCTCCGATCCTGCAGAACTGGCCACTCACTGTATGGAGGATATTGACAGGGACTTTATTAAAAATGTAAAAAAGGGTGACATCATCGTAGCGGAGAAAAACTTCGGCTGCGGCTCATCCAGAGAGCATGCCCCCATCGCCATCAAGGCTGCAGGTGTCAGCTGTGTCATCGCAGAGACCTTCGCCAGAATCTTCTACCGCAATGCCATTAACATCGGACTGCCCATCATTGAGTGTCCCGAGGCATCCCGGAAGATTCAAAACGGCGATGAAGTCGAGATAGATTTCAATACCGGAGTGATCCAAGATCTTACCACAGGCGAAAGCTTCCAGGGACAGGCGTTCCCCGAGTTCATGCAGAAGATTATCGCCGCAGAGGGACTGATCAACTACATCAACAGCCAGGAATAAATTGAGTGCATGGCTCGTAACGTAGGGTTGCCATAACCCCCACGAACGCCCGCAGCGGATGGAACATCCTTCCGGGGTGTCAGGTCTCCCGGAGGGAATTTCCTGACGAAAAGTGACATAGCGGTCGAGAAAATATCACCATCGTCCGACAAACATTCCCGGAAGGACATTCCATCCGCTGCAGGGGTTCTACATTTTCTCATAATATCTGTACGTCATAGGTATTTCTGCCTACAGCCATTTCTATTGTTTTGGTGCAAATCGCATCAAAATAGCAAAATCAGTACAAAAAATCTTCTAAATCAAACATTTTTTGTACTGATTTTATTATTTTTCCCATTTTAGCGAAAATAAGCTCTTATAAAAGGCCAAAATCTCCTGTTTTTGTATTTTTTATGCAAAAAAAGGCGTTTTTAATACAAACTTTATTGTACCACTGCCTTATCCACATCAATCACTGCGTAGAAATCCGGGTGGTTCATCTGGATCCGTTTCGTGACGGAGTCAACCACATCCTGATCGGAAACGGGATAATCATAGGGGACTACGATGTCAAAAATGAGGTTCGTGTGGGTCAGTCCCTTGACGATGCGGAAATCATGCATGCTGAGTTTTGGATCGATCTGATCCAGATAAGCTTTTACCTCTGCTTTCAGGGACAGTGTTTCGGGGTCATTGGTGCTGACGGGATCCATGTGGATCACAGCGTTACAGTTTAATTTGCTGCGCAGTTCATGCTCTATGGTATCGATCGTATCGTGCAGGGTCAGAATATTACCGTCGGCAGGAACCTCCGCATGCAGAGAGATCAGAGTCCTTCCGGGGCCGTAATTATGCACGATCAGATCGTGAATCCCGGTGACATCATCATAAGAGAGAACGATGTCGTTAATCTGCTGTACCAGTTCAGGCTCGGGGGGCTGCCCAAGCAGGGGACTGATCGTGTCTTTGGCTGCGACAAATCCGGAGTACAGGATGAACATACCCACCAGCACACCACAGTAACCGTCGATAATGATGCCCGAGGCGGCGGAGACGATAGTGCCGATGAGAACCACGGTGGTTGCTATCATATCGCTCAAACTGTCAATGGCGGTAGCCTTCATTGCCACAGAACCGATCCGGGAACCGATGCTGCGGTTATACAGAGCCATATAGCACTTTACCAGGATCGAAAATACCAGGATGCCGATAATGACAGGGGAGTAGTCAGGAACTTCCGGATGGAAAATCTTACTTACAGAGCTTTTTACCAGTTCGAAGCCCATGAGCACGATTAAAATAGAGACTAACAGCCCGGAGATATATTCGATCCGTCCGTGTCCGAAGGGATGGTCAGAGTCCGGCTTCTGTCCCGCCATTTTGAAACCTGCCAGCGTAATGATGGAGGATGCTGCATCCGACAGGTTGTTGAATGCATCCGCCGTGATGGCGATGGAATGACTGAAAAAGCCTGCCAGAGCCTTGGTAGTGAACAGGATCAGGTTGAAAAAAATCCCGACGATACCGCAGAGCATTCCATATGCCTGGCGAACGCCGGAATCCGTGACGTTTTCATGATCCCTGATAAATAATTTTGCCAATAATGTAACCATAAGATAACCCCTTTTCCCAAATGAGAGTTTAAGGGATATTTTAGCGCATATGCAGGAAAAATACAAGTAAATCCGGATGATTTGCAGAAAAATGATTTGCAGAAAAAACGCCCAAAGATGCAGATCAAGAAATCTGCGGTTGCTATTGCGCATCCGTCGTTTTCAGTGTATAATCTCGGTGGACGTAATGTAAGCTTTCAGAACGGATCCGGGACGCAGACCATTTTCCGGAGCCGTACTGGTAATTTATAATAATCAAAAGTAAAAATGGAGGAACGATCGATGAGAAAGAAACCGGTTGTATTAATGGTCCTGGATGGTTATGGATTGAATGATAAGGTAGAGGGCAACGCTGTAGCACAGGCCAATACCCCTGTGATGGATTCCCTGATGAAGGAGTATCCTTTTGTACATGGTAATGCCAGCGGTATGGCAGTAGGTCTTCCCGAAGGTCAGATGGGTAACTCTGAGGTAGGTCATATGAATATGGGTGCCGGCCGTATCGTATATCAGGAGCTGACCCGTATCACCAAGGAGATCCAGGACGGCGACTTTTTTAAGAATGAAGCTCTGTTAAAAGCCATTGATAATTGTAAGAAGAACAACAGTGCCCTGCATCTGATGGGTCTGTTATCCGACGGTGGCGTACACAGCCACATTACCCATCTGTACGGCCTGCTGGAGCTGGCGAAGCAGCAGGGCCTGGAAAAAGTATATGTTCACTGCTTCTTAGATGGACGTGATACCCCTCCCGCCAGCGGTAAGAGCTATGCAGAGCAGTTAAATGAAGAAATGAAGAAAATCGGTGTAGGTAAGATCGCTTCTGTAATGGGCCGTTATTATGCTATGGATCGTGATAACAATTATGACCGTGTACAGCTGGCTTACGACGCCATGACCGAGGGCAAAGGTCTGACCGCTGCCTGCGGTATCTGTGGTATCCAGGAGTCTTACGACAGAGAAGAGACCGATGAGTTTGTAAAACCTACTGTTGTTGTAGAAGATGGCAAGGCAGTCGGACTGGTGCAGGACAAGGATTCCGTAATTTTCTTCAACTTCCGTCCCGACCGTGCAAGAGAGATCACCAGAGCCTTCTGTGATGATGACTTCAAGGGATTTGACCGTGTGAGAAAGGATATTACTTTTGTATGCTTCTCCGATTACGATCCTACCATTCCTAATAAAGAAGTGGCATTCCACAAGATCGCCATTACCAATACCTTCGGTGAGTGGCTGGCAGCCCATGACATGAAGCAGGCACGTATCGCCGAGACTGAGAAGTATGCACATGTAACCTTCTTCTTCAACGGCGGCGTAGAGCAGCCCAACGAGGGAGAGGATCGTATCCTGGTAAATTCTCCCAAGGATGTGGCGACCTATGATCTGAAGCCGGAGATGAGTGCTCCTCAGGTTTGCGAGAAACTGCTTGATGCGATCCGCTCTGAAAAATACGATGTGATCGTGATCAACTTCGCGAACCCCGATATGGTAGGTCATACCGGTGTGATCTCCGCAGCCATCAAGGCTATTGAGACCGTAGATGAGTGCGTAGGCAAGGCAGTACAGGCAGTGAAGGATGTAGACGGCGTTCTGTTCATCTGTGCAGACCACGGTAATGCAGAGCAGATGATCGATTACACCACCGGTCAGCCTCATACCGCACATACCACCAATCCGGTTCCGTTCATCCTGGTAAACTACGATCCTGCTTATACGCTGAAAGAGGGCGGATGCCTGGCAGATATCGTACCTACCCTGATCAACGTGATGGGTATGGAGCAGCCAGCAGAAATGACAGGAAAGTCTCTGTTAATTAAAAAGTAATCACCGGAATATTTTCGGTAAGATCGCAGAAACCATAAAAGCAGATGAAGATTCCTCAGGCACTTTGCACGGTGCCTGAGGATTTTGTAACTGATTTTTACATGATATCTTCTTATTAGCAGGAGGAAGAATTATATTATATGGAACAGAAGAAAAATCTGGTAACTCTGGGCAGCACCGGAATCACCGTAGAGAAGAACTCCTTCGGAGCGCTGCCCATCCAGCGGATCTCCAAGGAAGCAGCCATTGGACTGCTTCGCAAAGCCTATGCGGCAGGCGTGAACTTTTATGACACTGCCAGATACTATACCGACAGTGAAGAGAAAGTGGGCGCTGCCTTTGAGGGTATGCGGGACAAAATATATATCGCTACCAAGACAGGAGCCACCACAACAGAAGGCTTCTGGAAGGAGTTGCATACTTCCCTGGAAAAATTAAAAACAGACTATATCGACATTTATCAGTTCCATAACCCGGCATTCTGCCCGAAGCCGGGAGATGGCACAGGATTGTATGAGGCTATGCTGGAAGCAAAGGACAAAGGCATGATCCGCCATATCGGCATCACGAACCATCGCCTGAATGTTGCGCATGAAGCCATCGAAAGCGGACTGTATGAGACTCTGCAGTTTCCCTTCTGCTATCTGGCAACGGACAAGGATCTGGAGCTGGTACAGGATTGTAAAAAAGCAGGCATGGGATTTATCGCCATGAAAGCACTGTCCGGCGGACTGATCAATAATTCAGCAGCGGCATATGCATATCTGGCACAGTTTGATAATGTACTTCCGATCTGGGGAGTGCAGCGGGAGAGCGAACTGGATGAATTTCTGTCCTATATAGATAATCCGCCTGCATTGACACCCGCATTGCAGGCGGTGATCGATCATGACAGAGAAGAACTGCAGGGAGAATTCTGCAGAGGCTGCGGCTACTGCATGCCATGCCCCGCGGGAATCGAGATCAACAACTGTGCCCGCATGAGTCTGATGATCCGCAGAGCACCTTCCGCCGCACAGCTGACAGACGAGATGCAGGCGAAGATGCGTAAGATTGAAGAGTGCCTGCATTGTGGCAGATGTAAATCCAAGTGTCCCTATGGACTGGATACTCCGGCACTGCTTGAGAAAAATTATAAGGATTACTGTGAGATCCTTGCCGGAAAAGCGTATTAACGCATAGCAGATCTGAATAATAACCTTCTTATGGGACATACTTACCTAAGAAAAAGTAAGTTAAGGATGCCTGTAAGGAGGTTTTTTATGGAAAAATATCTGGAGATCGTCGAAGTACATGGAAGGGAGATCCTGGATTCGAGAGGAAATCCCACGGTGGCAGCGATTGTTACTGTGAAGGACAAAGAGACCGGCAGATGCACAAAAGGTATTGCGGCAGTGCCTTCCGGAGCCAGCACCGGACAGTTCGAAGCCGTGGAACTCAGGGACGGTGAGATCAGATATTTCGGTCTGGGTGTGCAGCATGCCGTGAAAAACGTGGATGAAAAGATTGCAAGTGTTTTGGTGGGAGAGAATGCATTGGAGCAGATCCGTATCGACCGGATCCTGCGGGAGACGGATGGCACAGATAATAAAAGTAATTTAGGCGCTAATGCCATGCTGGCAGTGTCCATGGCGGTGGCAAGAGCAGCTGCGGAGGCACTGGGCCTTCCGTTGTACCGTTACTTTGGAGGAATCTCTCCGAGACTTCTGCCGGTACCCATGATGAATATCTTAAACGGCGGAAAGCATGCGGCGAACACCGTGGATTTCCAGGAGTTCATGATCATGCCCGTACAGGCGGAAAACTTTGCGGAAGGGTTACGGATCTGTGCGGAAATTTATCATAATCTGAAAAAACTGCTGGAGGAGAAAGGCTTGTCTACCGGAGTCGGGGACGAGGGTGGTTTCGCACCGGACCTGCCGGATGCGGAGAGCGTGCTGGATTTCCTCGTGGAGGCGATCAATGCTTCCGGATATGTGCCGGGGCAGGATATCAAGATCGCCATGGATGCCGCCAGCAGTGAACTATATAATGAAAAAACGGGAATGTACCATTTCCCGGGAGAGAGTAAGCTGAAGGGAGAGGAAGTCCTGCGGGATACCGGAGAAATGATCTCGTATTATGAACGGCTTGTGGAGAACTATCCCATTATCTCTATTGAGGACGGACTGGATGAAAATGACTGGGACGGTTGGCAGGAGCTGACGAAACGGCTGGGAGAGAAAATCCAGTTAGTGGGAGATGACTTGTTTGTCACAAATACAAAACGGCTGGATGCCGGGATCAAACTTCATTGTGGTAATGCCATTTTAGTAAAGGTCAATCAGATCGGAACGCTGTCTGAAGCCTTCGAAGCGGTGGAGATGGCACACAAGAACGGCTATAAGGCAGTGATTTCCCACAGATCCGGCGAGACGGAGGATACCACCATAGCAGATATAGCGGTGGCACTGAATGCCGGACAGATCAAGACCGGAGCACCCTGCCGCAGCGATCGTGTGGCGAAGTACAACCGGCTGCTTGCCATTGAAGAGGAGTTAAAGGATGCCGCGGCATATATGGAGCCGTTTTGCAAAATCTGAGTGACTGCGCAACAAAATGAAAACTACAAAAAATAAAAAATGTATAAAAAAGAAGAATTTTCTGCACCGGAAATTCTTCTTTTTTTTGAGGAAAACTATAGAGACATACATGGGAGAAAGAAAAAAGAACAAAAATATAATGTGTAAATATACATCATATACTGGAAAATATACACTATATACAGGAATTGAAAAACAGAGACTATTTTTAATGAAAAACTTTTTCATAAATATACAGACAAATGTGCGTAGCACACGAACACGGTGGAGATAAATCAGGAATAAGAAAAACACGGAAACTGGCAGATGCTTCATATGTAATTCAGTTGACAGCCTTGAAAAAGTGTTGTAATATAACAAAAGTCGTTGTCGGAAAAGTAAAGTACATTTTACGTACGTGTATACTTGCATACAAATACGAAAAGTGTATTTTATGAATGTCCGTAGGCAAAAGAAAAGCAAGGAGTTGAAGAGATGCTTAAATATATTGCAAAACGTATCGGTCTGGCGCTGATCACGATTTTTACAGTAGCAACACTCACCTTTTTCCTGATGAACATGGTCCCCGGTGGTCCGTTCCTCTCGGAGAAAGCAGTAAGCCCTGCTGCACAGGCAGCCCTGGAGGCAAAATATGGACTGGACAAGCCTTTGTCCCAGCAGTATCTGACGTATATGAAAGATGCTTTGCACGGTGATTTCGGAGAGAGTCTGAAGCAGAGAGGAAGAACCGTTACTTCTATTATAGTATCCAAGTTCCCTGTATCTGCAAGAGTAGGTGGACTTTCCGTTATCGTAGCGCTGTTGGTAGGTATCCCACTGGGATGTCTGGCAGCTACCCATCGTGGCAAGACGCTGGACAGCGTGATCTCCGTGATCTCCACTTGTGGTATTGCGGTACCAAGCTTCGTTATATGTACTCTGCTTCTGTATTTCCTGGGAAGTAAGGTAAAGATACTGCCCACTTACGGAATCGGCACCTGGAAGCATTATGTGATGCCCGTGATCGCACTGGCATTGTACCCCACTGCTTATATTATGAGACTGATGCGTTCTTCCATGCTGGATGTTCTGGGACAGGATTATATGAGAACCGCTACGGCGAAGGGAGTAAAACCTTTCTTCCGTCTGTTCAAGCATGCACTGAGAAATGCACTGCTCCCCGTTATCACCTATGTAGGTCCTATGATGGCTTATACTATGACAGGAAGCTTCGTAGTAGAGAAGATTTTCACGATCCCCGGTCTGGGCAATGAATTTGTCAGCTCGATCATTAACCGTGACTACACCATGATCATGGGTACCACCATTTTCCTCGCAACACTGATGGTTGTCATGAATGTGCTGGTGGATATCGTATATAAGCTCGTCGACCCCAGGATCAAGTTGAAGTAAGATTAACAGGAAGGAAGATACCGATGAAAGAACCGAATGCTATGAGCTTTCATGTAAAATATAAACCGGAAGATTTTATGCCGGCGAACGAAGAAGAGAAGCAGAGCCAGGTCATCATGCGTGAGAGCGTGGGCTTCTGGCAGGATGGCTTCCGCAGACTTCGTAAGAATAAGGTTGCAATGGTCAGCCTCTTCGTTATTATTGTAGTTATGATCTTTTCCTTTATCGTGCCGGCATTTTATCCCTATGATTACAAGACACAGATCAAAGGAAGCGAGAATCTGCACCCCATGCAGTATTCCGAGAAAGAGATAGAGCGTATGGATGCGGGAGAGAAGGTATTCCCCCATGTGCTCGGTACCGATAAAATGGGCCGTGATTATGCCATCCGTGTTATGATGGGAAGCCGTATCTCCCTGTTGGTTGGTCTGATCGCTACTGCCATCATTTTCGTGATCGGTTCCCTGATTGGTTCCATCTCTGCCTTCTTCGGTGGATGGGTGGATCTGATCATTATGCGTATTGTGGATATTATCTATACGATACCGGATTTCCTGCTGATCGTGCTGCTGTCCTTTGCGTTGAAGGATCCGCTGGCGAATCTGGCACAGCTTCCCGGATTCGGATGGATGCAGATCGTAGGATCTAACCTGATCAGTATCTTCATCGTGTTCGCATTGCTGTACTGGGTAGGAATGGCACGTATGGTACGAAGCCAGATCCTGACCCTGAAGGAGAATGATTATGTCATGGCAGCCAAAGCTCTGGGAGCAAAGGATGGCTGTATCATTAAAAAGCATCTGCTGACTAACTGTATCGGTACGCTGATCGTTACTACCACACTGCAGATCCCTTCCTCTATTTTTACCGAGAGCTATCTGAGCTTCTTAGGCATGGGTGTGGCAGTTCCCCTGCCTTCCCTGGGAAGCCTTGCAAGTGATGCCATTAACGGAATGATCACATTCCCGTACCTGCTGTTTGCACCCTGTCTGCTGATCAGTCTGATCATCTTAAGCTTTAACCTGTTTGGTGACGGACTTCGTGACGCATTTGACCCGAAGCTTAAGAATTAATGGAAGGAGTAGTGAAGATGGATAACAATTATCTGGTAGATATACAGCATGAACGTCTCTCTTTCTTTACTCCTGCCGGAGAAGTAAAGGCACTGAACGATGTCTCCATTCACCTGAAGGAAGGGGAAGTACTGGGCATCGTAGGAGAGAGTGGTTCCGGTAAATCCGTAACCGCATACAGTCTGATGGGACTGACCGCTTATCCCGGTAAGCTGATCGGCGGAGAACTTCACTTCAATGGACACGAAGTGGAGAAAATGACCGAAAAAGATTTTTCCAAAATGCGTGGTAAAGAGGTTTCCATTATTTTCCAGGATCCTCTGACCAGCTTAAATCCCGTATATACCATTGGTAATCAGATCATGGAAGTAATCCGTCTGCATACCGATGCGGATAAGAAAAAGGCATATGCAAGAGCAGTGGAGCTTTTGTCTCTGGTAGGTATCAATGAACCGGAGAAACGTATGAAGCAGTATCCCCACGAGCTGTCCGGTGGTATGAGACAGCGTGTCATGATCGCAATTGCGCTGGCATGTGAACCGAAGCTTCTGATCGCCGATGAGCCTACTACCGCACTGGACGTTACCATTCAGGCGCAGATCTTGGAGCTGATGATGGAGCTGAAGGACAAGCTGGGCATGGCGATCATCATGATCACCCATGACCTGGGTATCGTGGCGAGCATGTGTGACCGTATTGCAGTCATGTATGCCGGCCGTATCGTGGAGACCGGTACCTGTGACGAGATCTTCTACCATCCGAAGCATGAATATACCAAGGGCCTTCTGGAGAGTATCCCCCGTCTGGACAGCACGAAGCATGAGAAGCTGATCCCCATCGAGGGTAATCCGGTGGATCTTTTGAATCCTCCCGAGGGATGTGCATTCGCACCCCGCTGCAAGAACTGCATGAAGATCTGCCTGAGAGAGAATCCGCCCAAGACGGATTTTAGCGAGACGCATTATGCACACTGCTTTATGAACCAGAAAGCTGAGATGGAGGGAGGAAATACCAATGAGTGATAAGTTACTTCAGGTTGAACATTTGAAGCAATACTTCCCCGCAGGCGGCATGGGTAAAAACCGTAAGTTCGTGAAGGCCGTGGATGATGTCAGCTTTTTTGTGAATAAAGGTGAGACTCTCGGACTGGTAGGAGAGAGCGGCTGTGGTAAGACCACCACCGGACGTTCTATCTTACGATTATATGAGCCCACCGGCGGCAAGATCACATTTGACGGCAAGGTGATCCTGGACGTTGAAAATAAAGTAAAGGTAGATATGCTGCCTTACCGTCAGAAGATGCAGATGGTATTCCAGGATCCTTATGCAAGTCTGGATCCCAGAATGACCGTAGGAGATATCGTAGGGGAAGCCATAGATATTCATAAGCTGGCTGCCAATAAGAAGGAACGTCATGATATGATCATTTCCATGCTGGAGAAGGTTGGACTGAACTCTGAGCATGCGAACAGATATCCTCATGAATTCTCCGGCGGACAGCGTCAGCGTGTCGGCATTGCGAGAGCACTGGCAGTGAACCCGCAGTTCATCGTCTGCGATGAGCCGATCTCCGCACTGGATGTATCAATCCAGGCACAGGTGGTGAATATGTTCGAGGAGCTGCAGGAGCAGATGGGACTGACCTATCTGTTCATCGCACATGACCTCTCTGTCGTAAAACATATCTCCGACCGTATCGGCGTTATGTACCTGGGCAAAATGGTAGAGCTGGCAGACAGCTACGAGCTGGTAGCACGAAGCCTGCATCCTTATACCAAGAGCCTGATCTCTGCAATCCCCATTGCAGATCCCATCAAGGCAAGAGCAAGTAAACGTATTGTTCTGCAGGGAGATGTACCCAGCCCCTTAAATCCTCCTACCGGATGCCGATTCCGCACCAGATGTCCTTATGCGGATGAGTGCTGTGCACAGAAGGAACCCGAATGGAGAGAAGTGGAAAAGGGTCACTACGTGGCATGCCACCATGTGGAGAAGATCAATGCCTGAAATTAGGTATTGACAGCTGAGCAATTTAGCTGTTTAATATAAAGCTATACAAAGCATAGTGCTTTTGTATGAAAAGAAAGAGGAGGATAACTTTATGAAAAAGAAGTTAGCTATGCTGCTCACCGCAGCAATGCTGGTAGGTTCTCTGGCAGCATGCGGCAGCAGCGACAATGGTTCTTCTGCAACCGGCAGTGCCAGTGCAACTGACAGCACCAAGACCGATGCAGCAGCAACTGAAGTTAGTACCGAAGGCAAACAGCTTACCGTTCAGATCGGTCCCGATCCCGAGACCATTGATCCCGCACTGAACAGTGCAGTAGATGGCGGTAATATGCTGCTTCACTCTTTTGAGTGTCTTCTGACAATTGACCAGGATGGTAAGATCGCTCCCGGACAGGCTGAGACCTGGGAAGTATCTGAGGATGGTCTTACCTGGACTTTCCATCTTCGTGATGGATTAAAGTGGTCTGACGGCAGTGATCTGACCGCAGACGATTTCGTATACAGCTGGAAGCGTGTATGCGATCCCGCAGTAGCAGCTCCTTATGCTGAGACTGTTCTGGGTATGGTTAAGGGCTTTGACGAGGCACAGGCCGGTGATCTGGATGCTCTGGCAGTATCCGCTCCCGATGCTAAGACCTTGGTTGTAGAGCTTTCCAATCCCTGCCCTTACTTCGAGTCTCTGGCAGCATTCGCTACCCTGAGCCCTGTTCAGCAGGCAACCGTAGAGGCTAACGGCGATGCATGGGCTACCGCAGCTGAGACCTATATCTCCAACGGACCTTTCTACATTACCGAGTGGGTACCCGGTTCTCACATTACCATGTCCAAGAACCCTAACTACTGGAATGCTGATGCGATCAAGCTTGGCAGCATCAAATTCGTACTGATGGAGGATTCCAACGCAGCTTATACTGCATACCAGTCCGGTGATGTACTGTTCATCAAGGATGTTCCTACCCAGGAGATCCCCAGCTTACAGGGTAACCCTGAGTTCCATGTAGAGCCTAACCTGGGAACTTACTATCTGTCTATGAACCTGGAAGATCCTGCATTCGCAGATGTAAATGTTCGTAAGGCTCTGAGCCTGGCAATTGATCGTGATTATGTAGCAAATACCCTGATGCAGGGAACCTACTCTCCCGCATACAACCTCGTAGGTGAGGGCTGGGTAGATACCGACGGCAGCTCCTTCAATGCAAATGCTAACGGTGGTCAGAGCTATATCTCCGATGATTTCGATGCTAACCTTGAGGAAGCTAAGCAGCTCTTAGCTGATGCAGGTTACCCCAATGGTGAAGGACTTCCTACCATCACCTATACTACCAATGATGCAGGTTACCACAAGACTGTTGCTGAGTACTTACAGCAGGCATGGGGCGAGCTTGGTATTAATGTAGAAGTAAATATCGTTGAGTGGTCCAGCTTCACTCCGATGAGACGTAACGGTGAGTACATGGTAGCACGTAACGGATGGGTAGGAGATTACAGCGATCCTTCCAATATGTTAGACTTGTTCTGCACCGGCAACGGTAACAACGATGGTAAGTTCTCCAACGCTGACTTCGATGCAGCTATGGAGAAGGCAGCTTCCACCATGGATACCGCTGAGCGTTCCGCAGCTCTTCATCAGGCTGAGGATGTTCTGATGGAGCAGGTAGGATGCATCCCTGTTGCTTACTACAATGACTTCTGGCTGCAGAGCGAGAAGATCACCGGTATCTGGCATTCCGCTTATGGTTTCTGGTACTTCATGTATGGTGACATCGCAGAGTAAGCTGCGGATCTGATCATTCAGAATAAAATACAAAGGTCCCTGTGAGATCGAAAAGATTTCCCAGGGGCCTTTTTTCGTGCTGTCTTTCGGTACTGTCTTGTAAAATGTTGTTGCAATTGTGTACAATATATGGTAATATAAAATCTGCTTGACATTAGGAGGTGTGAAATGGAAGCATTAAGAGTAGCAATCAACATAATTTTTATATTGGTATGTGTAGCACTGACAGTGTTAGTATTGATGCAGGAAGGTAAATCCGCAGGACTGGGTTCCATCAGCGGTGCTGCTGAAACCTACTGGGGCAGAAATAAAGGACGTTCCATGGAAGGTATGCTGGTGAAGATCACGAAGATCCTTGCAGTATTCTTCATGTTACTTGCAGTCGTACTGAATCTGAACGTATTTTAATCATTACGAAGGATGACACTCTTGTGTGCATGGCATACAAGAGTGTTTTGTTATATGTAACTATTCAGAGCCTCGTAGAGGCGGTTTTGCGAATGGAGTTCTGAATAGTTACTATTTGAGAGAGGTTACATGAGTAATAACGAAATCAGAGAGAAGAGAAAAAAAGTAATTTGTGATCTGGTGAAGGATGATTTTTACGTTCCGATGAAGGAAAAGGAACTGGCAATGTTTCTTCAGGTCGCAAAAGAAGAACGGGAAGAGTTTCGTGAGATTCTGCGGGAACTTTTAGCGGAAGGAAAGCTTACCCTGACCGTTAAGGGAAAATATATGAAGTCTAACGGTAAGGTTCTGACGGGAACCTTTATCAGCAATGCCAAAGGCTTTGGATTTGTGGAAGTGGAAGGAAGGGACGAGGATCTGTTCATTCCGGAGGACAAGCAGGGGGGAGCATTCCATAAGGATACCGTGGAAGTGGCACTTCTGCCTGCGAAGACCGGCAAACGCCAGGAAGCGCAGGTTATCCGCATCATTGCCAGGGGTATGACTCAGGTGGTGGGAACCTATGAGCAGTCCAAGAGTAATTTTGGCTTTGTCATTCCGGATAACACGAAGATAGCACAGGATATTTTCGTGCCGAAGGAGTGGTCGAAGGGGGCCATGACCGGACATAAGGTCGTGGTGGAGATCACCGGATACGGCACGAATACGAAGAGTCCTGAGGGCAAAGTCGTGGAGATCCTGGGACATATCAACGATCCCGGTGTAGATATCATGTCTATCGTACGTGGCTTTGATCTGCCGGTGGAATTCGGCGAGAAGATCATGAGCCAGGTGGAGAGGGTATCCCAGGAGGTATCCGGGGCGGATTGTGCCGGACGCAGGGATCTGCGGGATGTGACCATGGTGACCATCGACGGAGAGGATGCCAAGGATCTGGATGATGCTGTCAGTGTATCCTTTGATGGGACATATTATCACTTAGGAGTACACATTGCAGACGTGACGAACTACGTGCAGGAGAATTCCGCACTGGACAGAGAGGCATTAAAACGAGGCACCAGTGTCTATCTGGTAGACCGTGTGATCCCTATGCTGCCCCATGCATTGAGTAACGGTATCTGTTCCCTGAATGAGGGCGTGGACCGTCTGGCATTAAGCTGCCTGATGAAGGTGGATGAAGAGGGCGAGATCGTGGACTATGAGATCTGCGAATCTGTGATCCGGGTCAATAAGCGAATGTCTTATACTGTGGTGAAAAAGCTGCTGGAGGAGCCAGAGTGTGTAGAGCATAACGCCGATATGCCGGACGGAACCTCCGGGGAAGGCGTAGAAACCTCAACAGACTATTCACAGTACAGGGAACTGCTCCCTATGTTCCAACAAATGGCTGAGCTCGCGGACAAACTGCGGAAGAAGAGACAGAAGCGGGGATCCATTGATTTCGATTTTCCGGAGTGCAAGATTCTGTTAGATAAGGAAGGACATCCACTGGATATTAAGCCTTACGAGCGGAATGTAGCGACTATGCTGATCGAGGATTTCATGCTCGCAGCGAATGAGACAGTGGCACAGCATTTTTACTGGCAGGAGCTGCCCTTCGTCTACCGCGTCCATGATGTACCGGATCCGGAGCGGATCCAGAAGCTGTCTACGTTCATCAGCAATTATGGCTATTACATGAAGGCGCTGGGGCGCAGGAACAGCAAGGTCTCCACGGAGGAGATCCATCCCAAGGAGATCCAGAAGCTGTTACAGAAGATTGAGGGAACTCCCGAAGAGCCTATGATCGCCAGACTGACCCTGCGCAGCATGAAACAGGCAAAATACAGCACGGAGTGTACCGGACATTTCGGACTGGCCTGTCAGTATTATTGTCATTTTACTTCGCCGATCCGCCGTTATCCGGATCTGCAGATCCATCGTATTATCAAGGAACAGCTGCGGGGACGCCTGAAGGAAGAGAGAGTGGAGCACTACCGGGATATTCTGCCGGAGGTGGCGAAGCATTCTTCCGAGATGGAGCGCCGTGCCGATGAGGCAGAGCGGGAGACAGATAAGCTGAAGAAGGTAGAATATATGGAACAGCACATCGGAGAGGAATACGAGGGTGTGATCTCCGGTGTCACCAACTGGGGACTGTATGTGGAACTGCCGAATACTGTGGAGGGTCTGGTCCATATTTCGACGATTCCGGGAGACTATTATCACTACAATGAGGCAGCCTGTGAGATGGTGGGGGAAGCCACCGGACGTTGCTTCAAACTGGGAATGCCGGTGCGGATCGAAGTGGAGGACTGTGACCGTTTTATGCGCACCATCAATTTCCGGCTGGTGGATAAATAAACCTATGAATCAAATGAACTGTTAGTTCATTGACAAATACGGAAAATATAGTAAACTGTAACTATTCAGAGCCGTTAAAAATAAGTTCCGCAGGAGTGTTCTGCAATGGGGTTCTGAATAGTTACAAGGTTTTGAAGAGGTAGCCATGGCAAAAGGAAAAGAGTCCCAGAAGCTGATCGCGAACAATAAAAAAGCATATCATGATTTTTTCATTGATGAGACCTATGAGTGCGGCATTGCCTTGCACGGCACGGAAGTAAAGTCCATGCGTATGGGCAAGTGCAGTATCAAGGAGGCGTTCGTCCGCATTGAAGACGGAGAAGTATTCGTCTACGGAATGCATGTAAGTCCTTATGAGAAGGGGAATATTTTCAACAAAGATCCTCTTCGTGTGAAAAAACTGCTGCTGCATAAGTACGAGATCAACAAACTGCTGGGCAAGATCAAGGAAAAAGGGTATACATTAGTCCCTTTGCAGGTATACTTTAAAGACGGTAAGGTAAAGGTAGAGATCGGGCTGGCACGTGGTAAGAAGCTCTATGACAAGAGAGAAGCCATTGCCAAAAAGGATCAGCGCAGAGAGGCAGAGAAGGAATTCAAGGTCCGCAATCTGTGATCCACAGGCTCTGATCCTGCAATGCTTTACTGCAAGTGCTTGACAGTGTGTGTGCCATCAAGTATACTTGGTCTGACAATTGAATAAGGGGTAGTAAAGGTTTCGACAGGGGTTTTGCAGCTGGAGAAGCGAGTCGCATGGTAATGCGTTAAATGGCCAAATTAAAATTAAACGCTAACGATAATTTAGCATACGCTGCCTAATGGCAGCAGTCGGCCCTAGGGCACTCACACCTTAGGATCCCGGCTTCAAACATGTGAGAAACGACATATGCAAAGCTTTGCGCATATGGGCGTAACATGAAGCTACTGAAATGCTCAGGGTGTTTATTCCCGGGGCGCGGAGGGAATGTCAAAGAATAAACTACACTCGTAGAAGGACAGGGAATAGGCTTTTGGACACGGGTTCGACTCCCGTCTACTCCACTAAACCGTAACAAGTCGAACACCCTGTATAACATTGTGGTATACAGGAATATGTTCTGCTTGGTTTCACAGAGGGAATGGTAATTGTGAGAACGGTTATTGTAGATAGAATCTACAGGAAAGCAGCGATATTGTAGGTAGGTGATTACACTTCGTACAGTATCGCTATTTTTTGTAGAAGCATCCCCATGCCTGACGGCAGAAGGGGCAAGGATGCTTTGAAATTTTTAGAACAGTACCAATAAAAGAAGAATATATCAAAGGGCAAGCCGCCAGGAAGATGTAGAACAAGCTATTGACATCTTCTTGGCGGCTTTTGCATTTGTCAATGCCGGGAGAGCCCATGAAGGAGGTAACGACAATGAATATAGATGTTGTAGATGTGAGACTGGATGAAAGGAAGCTGCCGTATCTGGTCAGTGAGACGGTGGCAGAATACCGAGGGGGATATGTGGGAGAGCAACGGCTGAAAGTAAATTCCCCTGAGAAGGTTGTAAATGTGCTGAATAATATTTTTCACATGAAAGACTTTTCGGAAGAAAAATTGTATGTGATGTTTTTGTCCGCTAGTCTTCATGTGATAGCCTATGCGGAAATTGGTCATGGAGTAATTGATTCGGCAACCGTAGGAATCCGGGAAATAATGCAAAGAGCGTTTTTGACCAATGCGGCAGGAATCATTCTGGCACATAATCACCCCGGACTTGGAAGTACGGCAAATCCATCAACGCAGGACATTGATGTGACACAGGGGTTGATGCGAGCCTGTGAAATTATGGGGATTCATATGTTTGACCACATTATTGTAGCAGGAAATGATTATTACAGTTTCAGAGAAAAACACGCAGAACTTTACGTGAAGCGTGAGGAAAGCAGGAAAAAAGATGGAGGTAGAGAAGTATGTTAGCAGAAGCAGTAGATATGAAAGAAGCGGTAAAGGAAGAAATGGAAAGGCGATCCCCGAACTGTAGAATACAGCTGGCAGAGGTGAGAAAGAACAACGGACTGTTACTTCACGGTATTTCTATATATGCTCCGGGAAGCACCATGGCACCGACCATCTATATTGACGGATACATTCAGAATGGCAGTTACATTTGATGAAATCGGTGCAGATGGCATTTCTGTAGATGAAGATGTAGTTTTTGAATGATTTTCATAAAATTAAAAAATCGGCAGGGGCGTTAGAGCTCCTGTCGATTTTACTTTGTCTTATCATGTTCGATAATGTCAGAAACAGGACAATCGAGGATGTAGCAGAGCACATCGAGTGTCTTTGTAGTGATGGCTTCTCCCTTTTTCATGCGGTGGATGGTATTGGCGGAAACACCGTGCTTAAAAATCAATTCATATTCTGTCACATTTTTGCGAAGTAGGGTGTCAAAAAAAGGTTTGTATGATATCATGTTGTTAGATTGAACCTCCTATCAAATATTATAAAAAGAGTATCATACTTAATTTCTTGACTATACCTAATATATTGACTATAATGTAAGAACGATAGAGAAGGATCACATGAAAACAAAAGTTAATCGCTCGAAATAAATTCTCTCAACGAAAGTGAGGAAAACCAACTATGAAACACAGAACACACAAGCTCGCTGCGAAAGCCGTAGCAGCAATCCTTTGCGCAGCACTGATGCTGACCGCATGTGGCAGCAAGGAAACAACCAGTAACGAAACTGCCAGCACAGAGACCACCTCTGCAACAGCTACAGAAGCCACTTCTGTAGAATCCACTGAAATGACAACCACAGAAGCAGCCGTAGAGCCGACCGAAGCTCCTACCGAGACCCCTGCAGAATCTCCTGCACCCGCTGTAGAATCCACAGCAGCACCCGTAGAATCTACTGCTGTAAGCACAGGGTATACTTATTCGGAACTTAGCCAGACCATGTATGCAAAGTCCGCAGTAAATATCAGAGACCTGCCCAGCACGGATGGTAAGAAGATTGGCAGCCTGAAAGCCAGCCAGGAAATCACCGTTACGGGTAAATGCGACCAAACTGGATGGTATCGCTTTGACGGGAATAACACCACTGGTTATGTAAGTGACAAGTACATCGTATCCGAAAAGCCTGCTGGTAATAACACAGCTGCCACGCAGCAGAATACCGCAACACCTGCGCCTGCGCAGACAACCACAACAGGGAGTTCAGAACCTTACTTCGACCGTGCTATGGCAGAACAGGTATTTGCACTGGTCAATAACGACCGTGTAGCAAATGGTCTCAATGCACTTGCATGGAATGAAGATATGTACAACATCGCTGTACAGCGGTGCTACGAAGGTGTCGAAGGCGACATTCATGGTATGATGCGTAGTGGAACCAGCGAGAACAGAGTAGAAGGACCCTTAGATGACTCTGGCGCACAGGGAATCTACCAGTCATGGCATGACAGCCCCGCTCACCATAACAACTACCTGAACGCAACCTACACATCAGGTGCTGTGGCAATCTATGCAATTCCAATACCTGGTGGCTGGGCATTGCCCGATATCGTATCCTACGAAGTATTCACCTGGGATAACACCGCAGCAAACAGCTCTGTAACCATCAACACTCCTGTACAGGAAAACACCGAAGCAGCAGCCCCTAAGACTGCCGATGAGGACACCAGCGCTTCCAGCTCTAACGTAGGCTGGTCGATGACCCCGCCCACGCAGGAGGACGGCTTGAAGAAGTGGCAGGAGCAGAACCCTGATGTGGAAGTGTCGTTCGGAAATTAAATAACAAGTGCCAAGGCGGACGCTGATGCGTCCGCTTTTCCTATTTTACGGAAGGTCTGCTGTACAGACTGGGCGCAATACGAAAAAGAAAGGCTGTCGCTTGACAGAATGGTAAAGAATTATGGATCGAGATATGGACTTATGGAATGCTCTACAGAAGCACATGGGGCACAATGTAAAAATCACGTTCGAGGGTGAGGAAGATAACCCCGAAAATATCTTACTGCAATGTGAGGACTGCCATTTTGATATTTTGAGTGCTGACATTGAGACCGTGTGTGCGAGAGAGGATTGTTGACAAAGGAATAAGGAAAAGCATACCGCAAAGAATAATAGCATACTCCATTGACTGCATAACAAAATTTGTGTATAATTTTACTATCACAGAAGGAGGTGCTTTTATGCCGACGATTAAATCAAGTGCTGACTTGCGGAACAATTATAATGAAATATCAACCTACTGTCATAATTACCCGGAACCTGTTTTTATTACGAAGAATGGAAAAGGTGACCTTGCTGTAATGAGCATTGAGGCATACGAGGAATTAACCAGCCGCTTTGAACTATATAGCCAGATTAAGGAAGGAATGGACGATATTGCCTCTGGCAATACCAGACCGTTCCAAGAAGCCATGGCTGACATTCGGAGCCGCCGCAGAAGATGAATTATCAGGTACACATCACCAAAACTGCGGAGCATGACATTGCGAAAGCAGCTGATTACATCGAATTTGTCTTGAAGAACCCACAGGCAGCAGACCATCTGTTGGATGTTGCAACGGAAAAAATCGGTGAACTGACCCAGATGCCGGAGAAACTGCAGCTGGTGGATGACCCCGTTTTGGCTGGGTGGGGAATCCGATTTATTATGGTAAACAATTATCTTGCGTTTTATACCATAGACGAAGACAAGAAGGTGGTAATCATTGTACGTTTTCTTTATCAAAAAAGCAACTGGAACACCATTCTTCGACAAGGCTTTTCACTCATTTAAGGAACCTGCTTTTGCAGGTTCTTTTTTGCAGTCCGCCGGACTGCCGACAGGATGCTTGGAAGGAGTGTGGCAAATATGAGGAAGAGAATGCTTTCAGGTATCAGAGACTTATGGATTGTCCTGTTCTGTCTGATGGAGAGAACGTTATTACAGATTCTTCTTGCAGTACCCGTTCCGGTCAGAATGGTTCTTGCGGGAGTACTGGCAGCAAAGTATGTGGAGTGTCTGTTTTGCACAAGCCTTAGTATGACAATCCTTACCGTTGTGATGACGGTCTTTGTCGCAACAAATATCAAGAAGTGGAACGCAGAATTTCAGATCATATATGTGACAGCAAGACTCAGAAAGCGTTCACGGAAAAAGGTATATAATTTTATTTAGAATAAAAAATCTACGGGCAGCCGAAAGACCGCCCTTTTTTAGACAGGTAATGTACCATCTTTGGGCGCAGAATGAGCCACGGATTGTACCAGGTTTGGGTTGAACTTTTCCGGGGCAGAGAATGTACCACTTTTGGGTTTATTTTGGTACATTTCCTGTACCGGAAGTGGAACAGAAAAACAGATACCTAAAATGGAACAATGATGTACCGAAACAGTCCCAGACTTGGTACAATGATTGTAGCAAAAAGGAAAGAACAGGCATTCCCTGCATTTGTGTACCAATATGCGCCCAAGATTGACCCAAATCTGGGCGGAAACTGGTACAGAGAATGGTTCACTTTTGAAAGAAAAAGGCATGACAAGCTGCGCAGAACCTTACGGTACAGTCTAAGGTCTGCGCAAAGAACTTTCTTGTAAACATTGTTTACAAATTTTGCAAATAGCGTCCCGTTTACACGTCGTCACAGACCCTTACGGCTTGTAAACAAGTTCACTTAAAAAATGCCCATTTTACGGGCGTTCTGGCACTCTCGTTTACAGCTGTAAACAATGTTTACAGAAAAGTGCCAATATTCTGACGGCTCGTTTACAGGCTCAAACCCGCATGGTTACGGAGTTTTCGCAGAAATCTCATTGCTTTCTCCGCTAAAGGCTCCGGAAAGCAAAAAGGGCATAAGCAGAGCTTGTCACATCTGCGATGTAAAAGAATGAAAAATGCTTTTGAAAAGAGAACTGAAAAATAAGAAAAGCTACACCTTATGGCAGGCTTATTTTTCACAAAATCATTTTCCAAAAGATAAGCAGAGAAGAAAGGCTCGAAAAAACAGTTGTACCAACGAGTGGTTGCAGGAAGAATGTTTGACATCCTGTGTCGGAACATTCATAATAAAATACAGGATAAAAATAAGGGAAAGCGAAAGGAGAAAGCAGCATGGAATTAGAGAAGTTTGAGGAAGTATATCAGGTACTGGAAGCACAGAAGGAAAAGGACGAGACTGCCGCAGAACTGTATGCAGATGTAAAAGAGTTTGCCTACAAGTATGCAACGATGCGGTATCGGTTCAGCGAAATGAGCAGAGAAGAGAAAGCCGAGAACGACAGCTACCGCACCAGTCAGCACAACCGGTTCATGGACAGTGTCCGCATCTATTTCCGTTATCTACAGAACAACGGGGTGAATGTGCCGGACATCAGCAAGCTGGAAGCAGATCGAAAGATTTTCGGTAATTTTGCCTGTTACTATATTTTCCGCATTGAGTGTGAACAGGCATAGAGAAAAGCCTGTTCCCCCAAAAACCGCCCATCCTCTTGACAAAACCGAAAAAGTGTGCTAATTTCTGAGTAGGTTGAGACATCGAGTTACTTGTGTCTCTTTTTTTGACTGATAATTCAGGAAAAGAAGAGATCAGGTTCAGATGTATGTTTCAACTTTGGGAAAGTGCAAAAAGAAATTTAAACATACATCTGGGTTTGTTTTAGAAACAAGTCGGATGTATGTTTTTTTATGAAATCAGACGGCGGCGTGGACTATCAAAAAACGGATGCAAAGGAGAAAAACGGATGAGCGGCAACACGCAAAAAGAAGAAATCTACAGAACAGCAATGCGGATTTGCAGAATGTGGGGAGTGGCAGAAACTTTGGACAGCGGGATACCGCCTTATGAAACTCCCATAGCTACACAGTCTGCGGAGAATGAAAAGCTGGTTCTGCAATGGGCAGAGGAATATGTACAGCTACGTGAGAATGGCGAAGAACTCTGGAGATTCTTTGAAAAGAAGATAAAGAATCTACGCAAGCCGGAGCAGAAATAGTACTATTATCATTTCTACAGGGGAATTATCATTTCCTTATATCTTCTATTAAATAGGATTCCCTGCCTTGCATTGCTGCCCGTAGGGTCGCATCTTCCGAAAGCATAGTAAAACCTGCTTTGCACCGCTGTAAGCGGCTTTGGGTTTGACAATGCATATGTATATAATGACCGTTTGGTTATTACATGGTGGTATTGCGATGACAGAACAACCATTGAACTGGATACGCTAACGGAGATCACAGAACTCCAGGACAAAAAGTCTAACAGAAAGTGTTCGACATTGACACAGATAACTCCATAGAAAAAATGCCGTTTTTGCGGCACTTTTTATTTTTCGTGTTGCATTTCATGTTGCCTCAACCAAATATCCGGAACGATCTTCAGGGAAGGCTATCTCTTTTGACTGTAATATACCCAAATCTGCTGAAAAAGTCAACAAAACTCAGTATAAGTGGTATAATTTCCAAAGAGTTTTACAAGGGAGGAATTGACAAGCTATGAAAATGAAACACAACAGATCTCAGAAACGTTTGATAACACAATTGTCACTATGGCTGGCACTGCTATTGACATTTACCGGCTGTGCGGAAAGCATCGTCACGCCGCAGGATAATACCTATACGATAGAGCAGCCGGCGACGATCCCCTACGAATTGCTGGAAGCATCGGAGACTGCAGCATCGGAACCTGAATCCGGACAGCCACAGGAAAACGCTTCGGATACACAAGAATCGCAGCAGGTCACATCTGCAACAGATGCTTCGACAGGAGAGGGCACGTCAGCATTTTCCCTCCGGGAGATTCCGGCATACTCCGGCACGCCTTATACAGAGGTCAATGGCAACAAACCTTATTTCACAGAGGTAGATCTGACCACACAGTCCTTCGAGACATACAGCGAGCTGGACAGCCTGGGGCGCTGTGGCGTGGCATATGCCAACGTAGGACAGGATCTGATGCCGACAGAACCGAGAGGGGAGATCGGAGCCGTGAAGCCTACCGGATGGCATCTGGTGAAATACGATAACGTGGACGGAAAATACCTATACAATCGCTGCCACCTGATCGCCTACATGCTGGCGGCGGAAAACGCCAATCCGCAGAACCTGATCACAGGAACCAGATATCTCAACGTGCAGGGAATGCTACCTTTTGAGACGAAAGTCTGCGATTATGTCAAAAATACAGGGAATCATGTCCTGTACCGTGTCACTCCCATATTTGACGGGGATAACCTGCTGGCAGACGGTGTCCTCATGGAAGCCTATTCTGTGGAAGATGTCGGAGAGGGAATCCAATTCTGTGTATTTGCCTACAATGTGCAGCCGGGGATCGGTATTGACTATGCCACCGGAGATAACTGGGCGGAGAGCAACGCAGCATCCCAGGAAGCGGCAGCACCCATTGTGATAGAAACACCGACACAACAACCCCAGACAGACACTACGGTGCAGATCACACCGGAACCGTCAGTGCCACAGGAATCACAGGAAACTACCTACGTGCTGAATACCAACACCATGAAATTCCACTATCCGTCCTGCTCCAGCGTGGATCAGATGAAGGAGAAAAACAAAGAGATATATACCGGCAACAGAGAAGATATCATCAATATGGGATATATGCCCTGTAAGCGGTGTAATCCTTAATCGGCAAGTGAATTAGATATAGCAGAAAAGGACCTTCGAGATACTGATAACAGCCTCGAAGGTCCTTATTATTTGCTTAGTAAAGATAAGAATATGGTTTGCTGCGACAGATATTAACTTTCCCGGATCGGACTAACCAGGGTTGCTGTACAGTAGTACTCTTTTTGGGTCTTTATGTTATCGTAATGGCATATTTGCGTCAACAGTTTTCGTATACTTGCAAACATTCTGCAAATGCTATAGACTAAGACTAGTTTCTATATCTATTTGAATCAGAACAAAGGAGTATATGTTATGTGTACAGCGGCAACTTATAGATCACAGGATTTTTATTTCGGCAGAACTTTTGATTATGAATTTAACTATGGGGAAGAGGTAACGGTAACACCACGCAATTATCCTTTTCCGCTACGGCATCAGAATGCCCTGACGGAGCATTATGCCATGATCGGCATTGCTCATATGGCAGGGGATTATCCTTTGTACTATGATGCAGTGAATGAGAAAGGACTCGGCATGGCGGGACTGAATTTCCCGGGAAATGCAGTATACAGCAAAGTGCAGACAGGTAAGGACAACATCGCCCAGTTTGAGTTCATCCCCTGGATTCTGGGGCAGTGTGCCAATGTGCAGGAAGCCAGAGTATTGTTATCCCATATCAATCTGGTGGATACACCCTTTAATGAAAAATATCCGGTTTCTCCACTGCACTGGATTCTGGCAGACAAGGAAGAGGCCATTACGATCGAGTCTGTGCAGGAGGGACTGAAGATCTATGACAACCCGGTGGGAGTATTGACGAACAATCCCCCGTTTCCAATCCAGATGTTTCGTTTGAACGATTATATGTCCCTGTCTTCCGAATCACCGACAAACCGTTTTTCCGCAGATCTGAAGCTGAAGCCGTACAGCAGAGGCATGGGAGCCATGGGACTGCCCGGGGATCTGTCTTCTGCATCCCGTTTTGTACGGGTGGCATTCACGAAGATGAATTCCCTGTCCGGATTGTCTGAGTCGGAGAGCGTCAGCCAGTTTTTTCATATTCTGGGGAGCGTGGATCAGACCAGAGGATGCTGTCAGCTGGACAAAGGGGAGTATGAGATCACTATCTACACTTCCTGCTGCAATGCAGACAGAGGAATTTACTATTATACGACCTATGAAAATCATCAGATTACTGCAGTAGATATGTACCGGGAGAATCTGGACAGTGATCGTCCTGTCCATTACCCGCTGGTACAGGGAGAACATATTTTATTGCAGAATGCTGCAGCAGGAAGCGCGGAGGAAAATCAGTAATGGATGTACAGAAAGAACAGGAGCAGCAAAACCGGACGGATCATGTAGTGTCCGGATTTGCATTCTATTCAGAGAAAGATGCCAGACTGGCAGAGCAGGAGAGACAGAAGATTGCTTATCTGGATAAGCGGATCGATCGGACAAATCTGGAGTCCGTACTGGTTATTTATAAAAAAGCATTGGATGACAGGGTGTTCCGCACTCCGGTAGGTTTGGAATACCTCAGGGAATTGCAGGGAGAACTGAAAGCAGAGCAGGATCTGTTGGGAGAAGAGATTCCGCCGATCCCTCTGTGGACGAACTTTGCGGACACCAGGGAAAAAACGTCTCCTGCCAGAAGAAGAATCAAACCGGCACCGGAAGAGAATAAAAATACGACGTTCCGGCTGTCTCTTATTATGAATATTGTGATGGTCATTGCAATTATTGCAATGTTTATCATCACGCTGAATTCCGATCAGCCCAATGTCCTGAATTATGAAAGAAATCTGCAGAACAAATATGCCACCTGGGAGCAGGAACTGACCCAGAGGGAGCAGACGGTACGGGAAAAGGAAAGAGAATTACATATAGAGACCGAAGTTTCACAAAATTGACATATTTACACGTTATAGTGTAAGTATTCAGGAAAGCCTCGAAGAGGCGATTTTGCGAATGGGGCTGAATAGTTACTATCTCAAGATAGGAGGGTGAGGGTGTATGGACAGACTGAAAGTACTGGTAGTAGATGATGAGAGCAGAATGCGTAAGCTGGTCCGGGATTTCCTGGTGAAGAGCAATTTTGATGTGCTGGAAGCCGGTGACGGTGAGGAAGCACTGGATATTTTTTATAAAGAAAAAGATATCGCATTGATCATTCTGGATGTGATGATGCCGAAGATGGACGGCTGGCAGGTGTGCCGGGAGATCCGGGTGAACTCCAAAGTACCGATCATCATGCTGACAGCCCGCGGAGATGAGAGAGACGAACTGCAGGGATTTCAGCTGGGAGTGGACGAGTATATTTCCAAGCCCTTCAGTCCCAAGATTCTGGTGGCCCGAGTGGAAGCAATCCTGCGCAGAACAAATCAGCTGGGACAGGAAGAGGCTCTGACCTGCGGCGGCATTACCGTGGATAAGGCGGCACACCGCGTGATCATTGATGGAAAAGATGTGGATCTAAGTTACAAGGAATTTGAACTCCTGACCTATTTTATGGAAAATAAAGGCATTGCCCTGTCCAGAGAAAAGATCCTGAACAATGTGTGGAACTATGATTATTTTGGGGATGCCCGTACCATAGACACACATGTGAAAAAACTGCGCAGCAAACTGGGCGAGGAAGGCAATCTCATAAAGACCATATGGGGCATGGGGTACAAGATGGATGAAACAGCGGAATAAACAACAAAAGAGAAAAGTACATTCTATCAGGGGACAGTTTGCCTGGATCTTTATCGGCCTGATGATCGGTACGATCCTGCTGTGCCTGATGATCAACTATTTATTTCTGGGAAAAGTCTATATGCAGAGCAAACTGGATGTTATTCATGATGCTTACGGAACCATCAAGCAGGCAGCGGAGAGCGACAGCTATGACACGGAAGAATTTGCCAGAGAACTGGATGATGTGTGCAGAAGCTACAACATGACGGTATGCGTTATGGATGTGAATTCCAATATGAAATATGTGTCCATCAACGGCGGTGAGAGACTGGAAAACCGCCTGATCGGTTATGTATTTGGACTCAGCATACCTTTCAATGACCAGAGGGTGATCGAGAACGGCGATGACTATGTGATCCAGAGAACCGGACAGGAGGACAAGGAATATCTGGAAATCTACGGAAGACTGAATACCGGCATTTCTTTTATTATGCAGACACCTCTTTCCAGTATTCAGGAGAGTGCAAAGATCGCCAACCGCTTCTATGCCCTTGCAGGATGTCTGGGAGCAATGGCGGGTGGTATTATTATCTGGTTCGTCTCCCGAAGTGTGACCAAGCCGATCCTGGAACTGAATAATATTTCGGAACGGATGGTACAGCTGGATTTTGAGGCAAAATATCAGGGGAAGGCACATAATGAGATTGATCTGTTGGGAGAGAATATCAATAAGTTGTCCGATTCCCTGGAGAAAACCATTTCGGAACTGAAGACAGCGAACAATGAATTGCAACGGGACGTGGAGAAAAAAGAAGCCATTGACGAAATGCGCAAGGAATTTCTGGCCAATGTATCCCACGAACTCAAGACCCCCATTGCGCTGATTCAGGGTTATGCGGAAGGGCTGCAGGAGGAGATCAATGACGATCCCGAGAGCAGGCAGTTCTATTGTGATGTCATCGTGGACGAAGCAGCGAAGATGAACAACATGGTGAAAAAGCTTCTGACCCTGAACCAGCTGGAATTTGGTAATGATGTGGTGGCCATGGAGCGGTTCGACCTTACGGCGCTGGTGAAAAATTATATCCAGTCAGCGGCAATTCTGACAAAACAGCATGAGATTACTGTGCGGATGGACGAGTATCCGCCGATCTATGCATGGGCGGATGAATTTAAAATAGAAGAAGTGTTCATGAACTTTTTCTCCAATGCGGTCAATCATTGTGAAGATGATAAGATCATCGAAGTGAAAATGGAACAAAAGGACGGCAAAGTACGGGTATCTGTATTCAATACAGGCAAACCGATCCCGGAGGACTCTATCCACCATATCTGGGAGAAGTTCTACAAGGTGGATAAGGCCAGAACCAGAGAATACGGAGGCAGCGGTGTGGGATTGTCTATCGTGAAGGCCATCATGGAATCCATGAACCAGCAATTCGGTGTGAACAATTACAACAACGGCGTGGAATTCTGGTTTGAGTTAGAGACAAAATAGTAAATATAAAGGATATATTTTTATATGAGGGAAGAACAGATACAGGAGGCACCGGTAAAGGTACTGTTAGTCGGTGTGGATGTCGGTGAAGAACCGGATTTTGAGCGTTCCATGGAGGAACTGGCAAGTCTGGCGGAAGCTGCGGAAAAAGAAGTGGCCGGTCAGATTGTACAACGGCTGGATCATGTCAATAAAGCGTTATATATCGGCACCGGAAAAGTGACAGAGGTGCGCAGGCTGGCAGAAGAATGCGGGGCACAGGAGATTGTGTTTGATAATTCTCTGACACCTTCACAGGTAAGAAATCTGGGAAATGAACTGGAACTGCCGATCATCGACCGGACTAATCTGATCCTGGATATATTTGCCATCCGGGCCCAGACAAGAGAGGCAAAATTACAAGTGGAGACAGCCAGACTGCAATATATGCTGCCGAGACTGGTAGGAATGTATGATGCACTGAGTAGACAGGGCGGTGCCAGTGGCAGCATGAGTAATAAGGGCACCGGTGAGAAAAAGCTGGAACTGGACAGGCGTAAGATCGAGCATCGTATCACAGAACTGAAAAAGGAACTGGAAGATGTGGGACGTACCAGAGAGGTGCAGCGGAAAAAGAGGCAGCAGTCCCGTATCCCGCAGGTGGCTCTGGTAGGATATACCAATGCGGGAAAGTCTACAATTCTGAACCGTATGGTAGAGCAGTTCGGCGAATTGCCGGATAAAACGGTCATGGAAAAGGATATGCTGTTTGCTACACTGGAGACCAGTGTCCGCAGTGTGGATACCGGACATAATAAGCCCTTTTTCCTGACGGATACGGTTGGATTTATCAACAAGCTGCCCCACGGACTGGTAAAAGCCTTCCGCTCTACACTGGAAGAGGTGAAGTATGCGGATCTGCTGATCCAGGTGGTGGATTTCAGCGATGAAAATTACAGACGGCAGATGCAGGTAACTGCTGATACCTTAAAAGAACTGGAAGCAGGTGACATTCCGCAGATCATAGTGTATAATAAGGTAGACAAATGTGGGATGGAACCACTGCCGCAAAAGAGACAGGACAACTGGTATCTGGCGGCAGGACAGAATATCGGTATCCGTGAACTGGCAGAGGCTGTTGAACAGAAAGTCTATGCGGATAATGCAGAGTGCGTATTTCTGATCCCGTACAGTGCAGGAAATGTGGCTTCCTATCTGATGGAACAGGCGCAGATACTTTCCAGAGAGTATAGGGAGGACGGTATTCTGATCCATGCGGACTGCCATAGACAGGATATGGACAGATACAGAGAGTATATAGTGTTATAAGATCACAGAAATTACAATGAGGGAAGGATAAAAGATGGAGACCAATACACAACAGGAACGAGCAAAGAGACTGGAACAACAGGCAAGAGAATACCTGATGCAGTCCAATGATCCGATATTTACCAGGTATTTACAGCAATTACTTCCAAGAATACAGAGACAGCCGGAATATGTAGAACAGCTACAGGCAGAACTGGATAAAAGCGTGGAATTCTGGTACCAGAGACAGCAGATCAATGCAAACAGAGGCGGAGAAACCGGAGCGGAGTCATCTGTGCCGCAGCAGAGTGTACCACAGGAGGCAGCCGCCGGAGAACAGCAGACAGCCGGGCAATCACAGACACAGCCAGTGGGGCAGTTTACCATGCAACAGGTGCAGGCACCGGTGACGCAGGCTCCGGCACAGAAGAAGCAGAATGCGGAATATCTGGTCGCAACCATTGCATTGTCGGTGGTTGGCGGAATCTTTATTCTGACCGCACTGGTATTGCTTGGTATGTATTTTATGAACGGCTGGATCAAAGGTATTTCTTTATATGCAGTTTCCCTGGGAGTGGTATTGATCGCAGAATTACTGATCCACAGAAAGCTTCCGAAACTGGCCCGGATCTTTTCGGCTATCGGCATAGCGGCGTTATATCTGTCGACCATGATCAATACGATTTCCCTACATAATTTCGGTATGCTTCCTGCAGCGGTGATCATTGCAGTGATCACAGTGGGCACGGTTTTACTGAGCAGAAAAAGGGATTCCCTGATACACAGAATGCTGGGAATCGCAGCATGCTGGCTTTGTGCGTATCCGCTTTTCGGTTCTTCATTGCTTTCGGAGCCGGAAGGCCTGCTGGTGCTGGCATTGATTCTGTTACTGAGTGTACTGAGCATCTGTGTGCCGGTAAGAAGATATCATACGGCTTCGCAGTTGATACAACTTGTCAGCACTACGATCCTTTTCCCGGTAACGGTATCCTGTGTGATCAGTACACAGGGAATGCCGGTCTGGGTGACAGCAGCTGCATTTGGAACCTTTTTCCTGATCGCACATCTGATCCTGGTAGTGCAGAACAATTACATACTAAAAGAAAAACAGGCGGGCCATGCAGTGAATGAAAACGGCTTGCTGGCAATCTATATAGCATTTCTTCTGGTAGCCGGAATTACAACCGGTACGGCGATGAACAATTATTGGGGAAGAGCGGAGAACGATGCGTATATCGGAATCATCGCCCTGACGGGAATGGCGTTTGTAGTCGCGGTTCTTGCGGGAATTGCCATACGTGGAACGTGGAAAAAATGGCTGCCCTGTTACTTTTTCAGTTTTGTTGCGGTATGTGCCTTTTCTGTAATAGAAAGTAACTGGCCGATACTCATATGCCTGACAGCGTTGCTTTTACTGACGAAGATACTGACCCGTTTTGCGGAAGGCGGACTGAGGGCACTGGATGTGATCGTTACATCACTGTACTGTATTGAACTTCTGGCAAACGGAAAGGAAATACCGTATGCATACCTGCTCCTTGCGGGAACCATCCTCAGTATGTTCCTGGTCTATGGATGGACAACGATACAGGAGCTCCTGCTTACTTTTTCCCTGGCATTTTTTGCAGCGGTCAATTTGATGCCGATGCTAAAGCTGCCGGCTTTTGCGGGGATCCTGTTTGTAAGTATATTGCTGTTTAATAATGTGAAATATATGCGCGGGAAAAACATCCTGGTATTTAATGTATTTGTAATGGTGGGGCAGATCGGAGCGTTGATCGCTCTGGCAAATCCGGTGTACCGGAACTCTTATCTTACTTATCTGTGCATGTTTGTGTTTGTACTGGCTTATCTGGTACTGACATTGCAGGAGAGATACTATAAGAAGTTTAAACGCAGAGAACTGATCATTGTGATCTTTCTGACCTATATGGCACTGATCGTTAAGACCAATGTTCCCGTGATCAATAGTGTTCTGATCATGCTGATTGCGCTGGTAAGTGTAACACTGGGCTTTTTGAAAAAAGATAAGCCGGTAAGAATATATGGACTAGTGCTTTCTTTGTGCACTTGTGGTAAAATAGCATTATATGATTACTGGGGAGCACCGGTATTGCAGAAAACGGTCCTTTTCTTTGCAGTGGGTGTGATCGCACTGGCGATTGCCGGGATTTATATCGTACTTGAGAAAAATACAGGAAACAATGGAAAAACAGACAGGGAAGGATAGAAGAATGACAGGAAACAAAAAGAGGATTGTATGCGGAGCGTTATTGTGTGTAATGGCGCTTGGCATGACAGCCTGCGGAAATGAAATTCCGGATCTGACAGAAGCGGAATCACAAAGAGTCGGAGAATATGCGGCGGTAACTCTCTTAAAATATGATGCGAATCACCGGAGCCGTCTCGTGGACCCGGAAATCGTCATTGCAAAACTGGAAAAAGACGCGGCCAAGGAAACCGGAAGACAGGAGAATGCACAGACGGAAGAGAAGCCTGCGGAATCGACTGCTTCAGAAGCCCAGGCACCTACCGCACAGGAGGATATTACCACCAGTCTGGAGGATTTCTTCGGACTTGCGGAGGGAGTGACCTTGACATACAGAGATTACCAGATAGCAGACTCTTATCCGGAGGACGGATCTACAGAGGATTATTTTGCGTTGGATGCATCCACCGGGAAAAAGCTTCTGATATTGAACTTTGAACTGACCAACGGAACAGACCAGGAGGAAAATGTTGATTTCCTGAGTACCGCATCCAGATACATCATTACTGTAAATGACGGCACACGTGGAAATGCATTGACCACAATGCTGCCCAATGACATGTCTACGTATGTGGAAACCATGGCTCCCGGTGAGACACAGGGATTGGTCCTGCTACTGGAAGTAAATGAAGATATGGCAAATGGGATACAAAACATTTCTCTTCGTCTCAAAAATACATCAAATGAATATACAATTCAACTTTTATAGGCATATATACTGTAAATTATGAGAAAAAGAGAAAAGACAATAAGATCCAAAATGACAAAAAAGCCCATGATTATGGGCTTTTTTACTGCTTTTGCAAAATTGTTTGAAAAATATGCAAAATAATGTTGACAAGTGGGGTACAGGGTGATATACTCAGATTCGTTGTTGAGGCAGCGCCGAGACAACACAACAGCTCGAAAGAAACTTGAAAAGATTTCAAAAAAAGTTGTT
>ERZ824473.1275-NODE-1275-length-36863-cov-16.524451_pt1 | contig 36863 bp, 31 predicted proteins | sample MGYA00519874_ERZ824473 | MGnify/ENA primary metagenome ERZ824473 (study PRJEB31778, sample SAMEA3449151) | human gut metagenome | biome: human gut; feature: human-associated habitat; material: faeces | place: United Kingdom | collected 2010/2012 ... | reverse complement strand
TTTTCTCCGGCTCCGCAGGGCGTTCATGGTTCCACTCGTCGCCGGAGAGAGAAATATATCCGTGTTCCGTAAAATGACCCTGTTCCTCCTGCATGGCATACTTGCCAAAAGGAACAGGGTCGATTGCCTTCAGAAGTTCCGGTGGCAGCAGCATATCCATGTGCTGTGCCAGATACCGCCAGCCCAGATCATTCAGATCGTGGATGTTGGGCTCAAATACGAAATAGTCAATGTTGTCCGCAAACTCCTTAAACTGCTCTGGTGTTGTCAGCTTGAAGGGCGAGGTCTGCACCGCCGCCAGCACCTCCCGGTCCTCCGGGGAGAGGGCAGCCACCGCCGCCCTCACTTCGGGCAAATGTTCCAAAGTCTTATTTTCTGCCATTGACACCTTCCTTTCTTTTCGGAAATTCCAGTTTGAAATTGATGTACTTGCCGCCCGTGTCGTTCAGGATCACCGCAGCGTCATAAGTGGCCTGTTTCTTTTCAGACCACATTCCCTTGACATTGGTACGACCCTTTTTCAGAAGGTCCGTTGCCATCTTCTTTGTCAGTTCCTTCTTGCGGCTCGCCCAGAAGCGGTCATTTTTCCAGAGGACAAAACCGCAGGACCGATCTGAACATGCAAAGTTATTCTTGCCCTCATAGACCGGCTGGCCGCAGCGGGGGCAGGTTCCGATCACTTCCTTCTCCGGGGCAAACAGCTTTTTGCCATCCTCGGAAATGCAGGAATAGGTGGACACGATCTCTTGGACCATCATGCGGATACCGTCCATGAAGGTATCCGGGTCAGCGCCGCCCTTTGCGATCTCCGTTAATTTCTGTTCCCATTCCGCTGTCAGCATGGGAGAGGTCAGCGGCTCCGGCAGGACTGTGACAAGGTTGATACCGGCTTTTGTGGGGATCAGGCTCTTGCCCCTGCGTTCCACAAATCCGGCTGCCACCAGCTTTTCGATGATTGCCGCCCTGGTCGCAGGCGTGCCAAGACCTTTCCGCTCCGCCTCATCGGGAATACCATCCTTGCCTGCGTTCTCCATAGCGGACAGGAGGGTATCTTCGGTATAGGGCTTCGGCGGCTGGGTGAAATGCTCGGTAACGGAAACCTTCGCACCGTCAAAAGTCTGTCCTTCGGTGAAGTCTGGGAGCGTGCCGCCGTCCCCGTCCGCAGGCTTTTCTTTTAGGGAGGTACGGAAAATGCGGTCGATCTCCCGCCAGCCTTCGGAGAGGATGCGCTTGCCCTTTGCGGTGAAGGAATAGCCGCCGCAGTCAAATGTGGCCGTGACCGTCTCATACACATACGGCTCTGCCGACGCACACAGCAGCTTGCAGCAGACCAGTAGGAACAAATTGCGCTCGCCCAGGGGCAGAGCCTTGATATCCGCTTTTTCAATCTCCATCGTGGGAATAATGGCGTGATGGTCGGATACGTCCTTGTCGGAAATCATGGCCTCCACCAGCGGAAAGAAGTTACCGCAGCCATCAAAAGGTGGCAGCTTCGCCGCCAGATGGATGACGCAGGAGGCTGTTTCCGCCATGTCGGAGGTCAGATATCGGCTGTCCGTGCGGGGATAGGTCAGCAGCTTCTTTTCGTAGAGGCTCTGGGCGTAGTCAAGGGTCTGCTTCGCCGTGTATCCGAACAGGCGGTTTGCCTCCCGCTGCAAGGTGGTAAGGTCATAGAGCTTCGGCGGCTGTTCCTTCTTCTGCTCCTTCGTGACAGAGGTACAGGTGACGGTCGCACCCTTGCACATGGCCGCTGCCTGCTCCGCCTCCGCCGGATCGGTGAATTTCTCCGACACCGCCTCGGCTCCATCCAGCGTCAGGCGCAGCAAATGATATTTTTCCTTGTGGAACAGCGTGATCTTTGCGTCACGCTCCGCCAGCATTGCCAGTGTGGGGGTCTGAACACGGCCCACATTCAAGGTGCGGTGATAGAGAACGGAGAAAAGGCGCGTGGCATTGATCCCCACCAGCCAATCCGCTTTCTGGCGGCAGAGGGCAGATTGATACAGGGCTTCATAATCGGCGCCGGGGCGCAGATCAGAAAATCCCTCCCGGATGGCACTGTCCTCCATTGAGGAAATCCAGAGACGGAGGACCGGCTTGCGACAATCCGCCATTTGATACACCAGACGGAAGATCAGCTCACCTTCACGCCCGGCATCACAGGCATTGACGATGGTATCCACATCGGGGCGATCCATCAGGGCGCGGAGATTTTCAAAAGCGTCCTCCTTGCCTGGTGCCAGCACATAGCGGAACGGCTCCGGCAGAATGGGGAGATCGTCATAGCGCCATTTCTTGAAATTCTCGTCATAGCCGCCTGCATCCATCGGGGATACCAAGTGCCCCACACACCAGGATACGAGAAGGCCGTTGCCCTCATAAAAGCCATCGGCCCTGGATGAAGCACCCAGGGCCGACGCGATAGATTTTGCCACACTCGGTTTTTCTGTGATAATCAGTTTCAATATAGAATCCTCCTGACATTGATTTTCTACACAGCCTCCTTTATACTTAAAACAATGATAATAATAAAAGGAGGCATTTCCCATGAATGAAAAGGTCACAAGATTTCCCATCACCCACTCCGAGCGGAGAAAGAATATGGTCGGTCCGCTCTGCGTCGAATGCCAAGTATCCGGGCGTTATCTTCGTTTCCATGAAAAATCTGATATTGTGCGGGCCGGTGAATTTATTACAGTAGATGTAATGGCTATGCAGATGGATGAAGATAAGCCTTCCAAGAAAATATGTGAGTTAATTATTACAAGAGAAGACCTTATGAATGCCTTGAAGCATATTTCTCCCAACGATTAAACGCTGTTTTCAATCATTCACATTGTCTTCTGTATCCTCATTGACCATTTCTTCATCCTCAAAATCGTACTCGTCGGGATCGGCGCTGACCTTCACGCTGCTGCGGTTCGGCTTGATGAACTTCACATAGGCAAAGACCCCGCCGCCTGCCAGCACCAACAAAAGAACAATGACCAGCAGACCGCCGCTGCTCTTTTTCTCCGGCTGCTCCGCTTCAGGCTCCGGCTCTGCCACCACCTCCTTGCCGTTGCACTCGGAGAGATTATTTTTGCAGACGGGACAATTCATATTCACCGCGCCAGCCACACACTTTTCCTTGCAGTTGCAGACGGCAGGCGTTTCCGCTGCGGGCGCATCGTCGCCCATGAGCGTCAGAAGGTCAGCCTCGTCCACCTGGTTCAGAAAATGCGCGGTTTCCTCGCCCTCGTCGTCACGGTCAATAATGAGGTAGAACATGTTGCCGTTCTTCGTTTCCACCGTGATAAACTGCTTACCGCTCCGGGTGCTGCTGCCGATATCGTCGATCAGCGAAAGGTTTCCGTCCGGCGTCAGGGCGGCGCCTCCGCTGCCGCCCATAAGCTGCTCAAACAGCTCGCTTAATTTATCGGGATCAATAGAGAAGGAAAAGTTACCATCATTCTCGCCACCTGTATCACTGAGCGTCATATAGCCGGAATAGACGTAGCCGATCTTCTCTGGCAGCCGGACCATATACCAGTCGCCGTCCGTGCCGACGACCTCCACAACCGTCCCATTCGGGAGCTGCGTAAAGGCGTAGTTATCCAGCCCAGCGCCCGTGCGAACATTCAGCTTGCCTCCATTCGTGGTGACGGTGCCGCTCTTGCCGGATTTCTCCGTGCCGCCCAGCACAGAGCCAAACAGCGCGGAGATCAGTTCGGAGAGATCGTCCTCGGTGATTTCCGCGCTGCCAGTCGGTTCCGTCTGCGCTTCGGAGGTGGGGGCTGCATCCCCGTCGCTTGCAAAAGCGACCGTGGAAAAGGCCGTCATGCAGAGCATAACGGCCAGCAGCACCGCAAACGTGCGGATCATATACTTATTCTTCATCGTCGGCGCCCTCCATCATGTCGGGATCAGCGGTGGCCTCCATTTCCATCATCCCCTCCGGCAGGGAGATCATGCCGCTGGCGTAGGCGCGCAGGAAGGCGGTCAGCTCCCTGTTGTCCATGTGGACAGCCTTTACCATGCGGACGATCTCCAGATTTTCTTCCTCCGCAAGCTGCGCCTCCAGCGCACGAAGGCGTTTCTGCTGCTCCGTGATCTTCTCCCGGACCTTCTCAATATCACGACGGATCTTCTCAGTAGTTGCCATAGTCAAATAAACTCCTTTCCAAATCGTTCTCTCCATGAATAGTTGCGTCCAAGCCCCTGAACGGTTTTCAGGTTGGCCCGTGCGTTATCCTCCAATGCCAGCGCACGCCGGAACAAATCCGGGTAATGCTCCCGCAGATCGATGATCTCCTCCGCCCGCATGCTGGGGCAGAAAAAACAGGAGGACTTTCCCGGCTGCGGCAGGCCAGCCGCCTCGATTGCCCGGATACACGCCTCCCGGTCCCAGCCCCATTCCATCAGGGGATACCATTTGCTGTACTTCGGGTCTGCCAGATCACGCAGAAGGACCTTATTGCTGCGGTAATGCTCGCCAGCATCATAGCCGATGAACTTGACCACCTTTTTCCCGCTGGCCCAAACCTCACGGCACGGAGGATAATTGTTGCAGAACTTTTCCTGCGGTCCGATCTTGTGTTTCAGAGAACACCGCTTGAGGCCGTAGGCGATAGAGGGCAGCGTGCCGCTTTTCAGACATTCATCCTCCAAGGTCAGCCGATTGCCGTCCTTTGTGGTCTTATAGACCCGTGTGATCTCCGGCATACCGTGATCCTTCAGCCAGCGATCCATGATATCCAGATAGGCGTAGGTATGGGGATGCTCGCCGCCCGTATCCGCAAACAGGATCAGGTCAACGGGGATACGGTGCTGATGCAGTCCAACAAGAAGGGCGGTGCTGTTCGCACCGCCGCCATAGGAAACAATATTGATATGCTCACCTCCATCAATCATACGGCGGTCTGCCGTAGGCGTAAAAGTGCTGCTGCCAGTAGCTCGTATTGAGCCTTGCGTACTGGATCGGGTCGCCGCAGTGCAGAAACATGGGGTTGCCCGCTTCATCCAGCCCCACATAGAATCCGACGTGGGAGATGCCTGCGGTATCATAGGTCCCAACGAAAAACACCAGGTCGCCCGGCTGCGGATCGGATACCCGTGCGGAAATGTTGTATAGGCCCTGCGCGCCCAGCCGCCCGGTATTGCAAAGGCCGCTGTTGGTCAAGACATAGCTGACAAAGCCGCTGCAATCAAACGAAGTGGACGGGCTGCTGCCGCCCCAGACGTAGGGGTATCCCAAGTATTTTTCCGCCTCCGTAATAAGCGCCGCAAAGCGTTCATCAGACAGGTATTCCGCAGGGATTTCATAGTCCGCTGGCGGGTTCGTGATGTACTTGTCCACATACCCGGATGATGGGAACAGGTCAGAGCGGTTTCCCAGCGTGGACATATACACGGCGTACATGGAGAGCGTTTCGGTATCCATGATGTAAACGGGAACGTGGCTCAAATCGAAGTTTTCAAGCTCCACTGTGCAGATGTAATACGTGTACGGAACGTCCACTTCATATTCGTTGCCCTCGCTGTCTGTTCTCGTCTCGGTACGATATCGGGTCTCCGTTGTGACCGTCTCGGTAAGGATATATTGCTTGTCAAACAGCATTTGAAGATCGTCCTGTACCTGGTCAATGGTGAACTGGCCCTCATGGAGCGCCGATAGGATGGACAGCAGCACATAGGAATCGTGCTTGATCTCGTCCAGATCAAAATGATACTCGTCGTAGTCGTGGGTCTGCTCATAGGCGTCCAGATACTCCCGTAATTCATCCTCCATCGCGCAGTAGGCGGCCTCTGCCGCCAGCAGGTCAGAATCCTCAGAGAGATAGGAGGACGCGACAATGTTGGACACGCCTCCGCCGAAGATGGAGGAACAGGATTGCAGCAGCCCCAGCAGCATGACCAGCAGCAGGCCGATCCCGCCCACGATCAAAAACGCCTTTTTGTGTTTGGAAACAAACTCTCCGGCCTTCTTCGCCGCGTCCGCGCTTTTCTTTGCGCCCTTCGCTGCCGTCTGCGCCGCTGCCGCCGCGTCCCCGGCGCTATGCGCTGCCCGGTATGCGGCGGCATACTGCTTTTGCAGCTTCTTTTTCTGCCACATCCGGGAAATGAGGTTGCTGGCTGCAAGCTGCGGATTCTCCCGCAGTGCCTTTTGATACAGCGCATCCGCATTGGCCTGGACCGCCGCCTGCTCTGCGCTGGATACCTCCCGCCAGGGTTTCAGCTTGCGGTCTGCCTGCCAGTTTTGGAGTTTGCGGTTTCCGTAGCGAACAGCCTTTTCCATGCCGCGCTCCGTCAGGTGCCCCGCCTCCACGCCGACATTTTCCTGTTCCACCTCATGCACCTTCGCATGGGCGGCGTGGCCGATCTCCTGTAACGGCCGCACCAGCGGATTCACCGGCTGATGGAGCGAGGGCTGCTTTTCGGGGACGGCGGCCCGTGCCGCGTCCAGCTTGTCTGCCGCCTTGTCGGATTTGCGGATCGCCTTTTGCAGCTCCGGCGCGGCGCGTTCCTCGTCTGAAAACTGCAAACGGGAGGATGGACGGTCGTTGGCCGCCGTACCCTCCCGATAGGACCTGCGCTGTTTCCGGCGCTTTTTCTTTTCGCTTTTGTGGATGCGCCGGTCATCCAGCCGCTCCGCCGCGCTGTGAACAAACGCCGCGGAATCGCCGGATGGAGAATAGTCCTGCTCCGGCGCACGGTCGGATACCCGGCTTGCCTTGCCTGTGACCATGTTGACGGAGATGGCCCCGTCACGGGTCATCTTCTGCGTTTCCTTTTCAGCGGCTTTCCACTCCTTCATGCTTCACCACCTGCCTTTCCGTAGGGGCAAATGCTCGCGCACTCGCCCGTCTCGATCATGGAGATGTATTTGAAAATGGGATATGCCTGGGGTGGACAGACCGCGTTGCCCAGGGTTTTCAGCCGTAGGGCGCGGTCCGCGGTGTTTTCGGTGATACGGGGGACTCCCTCTGGTTCGGCGGCCCAGAGGATACGTCCGTCCATTTCCGGGGGAAGCCCATGAGCCATTCCACCCAATCCGGGTTCAGCGCCGCCGTCTCGGATAGCGGCTGCTCCTGCCGGATCACCTGAGATGACAGGTTGGCAGACGGGGCGCTGTTGCGAAACGCCGCCGGTTTCAGCGTGGAGCGGTAGCCCTCCGATGCTGCCGGGGTCAGATAGAACACCGCCGCTGACAGGCTCAGGCTCCAGATCGCGCCGCTTTTGTTCACCTTGCGGAATATTCCGTTGTCGGAGAGGTACACATCCAGGTTGGCCGCGTCCCTGCAGGTGTTCTTGTCGGAGGCAAGGGGCGTGGGAAACATCAGCCGCGACGATAAAAGTTCGCTGGCGCTCATGCCATGCGCCGACGCCGCAAGCCGGAAATACGAATGGGAGAACAGCGTATCCCGCTTTTGCCAGGTCAAAGATCGTTTTGTCGAGCCCCATATTGATGAAGCCAGCAACATTTTCCCCAAGCACCCAACGGGGCCGCAGTTCGGTAATAACGCGGCACATTTCTGGCCACAGGTAGCGTTCATCCGCAAAGCCCCTTCGCTGCCCTGCGGTGGAGAAGGGCTGGCAGGGAAAGCCGCCGGAGATGACGGTAACGGTTTCAAGTCCTGTTTTTTCAAAAAACGCCTCCTTCGTAAAAGTCGTGATATCCCGGAATCTCGGCACCTCCGGCCAGTGCTTTTCCAGAACGGAATAGGGATAGTCCGCCCACTCGCATTGACAGACGGTGCGGAAGCCCGCCGCCTCCGCCGCTAGATCGAGCCCACCAATGCCGGAAAACAGGCTCACATGGGTCAGTTGATTTTCTATTTTGTGTTCACCTCCTGATTTTTGACATAGAAAAACCTCGCTTCGATTGAAGCGAGGTTCCATACTAACAATCTTATTAAATTTGTAAGAAGTACTCGGTAGCCGCTTGCTTATGAACGTCTATACGGTCGCTTGGATATTCAAGTATCATTGATTGTTTCTTGCAATTATCGAAGTACTTTTCGATTTTTTGGGAAAGCTGCTTTGTCTTATCCTTGTTCCAACCTTGTTTACCAGGCAAAAACCACTTCCACCATTTGAATGAGAACGCAGTTTCATCCGTGGGATGAAATGCTCTTGCGGATTCATGTACATACACGCCAAAAGGAGGAGCTTTTTGTTCACCAGTAATCGCCTGAATCATGGGTAAACCAAGCAAAAGCGAGTTCTTGTAATTTTTATCCGCAGCAATAGCATTGTTAACAGAGTCGTCGATATCTTTTCCGTGAGTCACGGGGCCATAGGCGATTGCCGCTTTTACAAGAAATTGGTGGTAAAATGAGTCCTCGGAAAGAAATAAATCTCCCAATTCGGAGAAAATATGGAATAAAGCTGTCTGCAAATCATTGATGGAAGTCGATGTAGGGCTCATAGATGACCTTGCCGCGACTGTCCCGCACCGGCTTTCCGTTCTCGTCCAGCTTCGGCGCGCCGTGCAGGAGCATTTTTCCCGTTTCCTTCAAAAGCTGCCCTTTGGGATCGGTGATGACATAGGAGCTGTGCATCTGCATGATAGACGGTTTGACAAAAAACCGCGTCTTGCCGCTGCCGGAGCCGCCGATGACGAGAATATTTTTGTTTCTCGCATACTTTGGCTGCTTCGGCCGGCTGGTCATGGTGAGGCTTTCTGTCCGGGTCAGCGGGATGTTCCAATCGGGAACAGGGTCTATGTAGGGCGCGATATCCTCCGGCCGGCCCCATCTCGCGCTGCCGTACTCAACGCCACGGCGATATTTCTTCGCGTTTTTCGCTTTCAGATACACCGCCAGCCGGACGAGGATCGCGCCGAAGATGCCGACGCAGATATCCAACACATGAAAACTGGGCGCGGAGCTGGCAAAGGCGGTCTGAAAGCCCTGCCCGATATGCAGCAGCTTTTCCGAGACGTCAAGCCCCGGCGCCAGCCGCACCGCCTGGCAGAGTTTATCAAAGAGATACACAAAGAACAGATACGGCAGGTTTGGCAGAAGATATTTTTTGAGTTTGTCCTTCATCGCTCCACGCTCCGTTCTCTAGTCTTGACCTTTTCGCCGCGCTCCTGCTCCTTGTGCTGCGTTTTGGACTGCTCCTGCGCCTTTTCCAGCTTGCGCCGGATGGAAGGGGCTTTCTCGCGGCTCAGGTTTTTAGCGGAAAACTCCCGGAAGGCCGCTGTAATCACATCGGCGTCCCGGCCCTTGAAGAACACCAGGTAACGGGTATGCTCGCCGGAAGTGTCCTTCTTCAACGCAAAATCCAGGCCGTACTTCTTCGCCGTGGAAGAAAAGGCCCGGATATTCTGATCCGTGATCTCGATGTTGGAAACGCCGGTGTTGTGCTTCATAAGCTGCCGGAGCGTCTGCTTGCCGTGTCGGAGTGGGGGATTTTTCTTGTGCTTCTCCATATCTGCCAGCACCTTCTTCATGGCTTGCTGCAAGAGCTGGGCGGTCATTTTGCTGGTCTCCACACAAAGCCCAAGGGTTTTCTGCGTGATTTCTTCCTGCAAGGCGTTCACCTCCGATCTCCGCTGCCGTACAGGTCATGGCTGACAAGGGATGTGTAATAGCTGTCCATCGTGACCGGGGCGTTATACAGCGCCGCCAACAGATATTTCTTGATGTTGCGGACATAGGTGGTGTTCTCCCGCATCCGATCAAGGACATACTCAATGTGCGAGGCGTTCAGCTTCAGGAACCGTGACCGGACGACCTCCGCCGGGTAATCATCCCCCGCCACGCGGATCATCTCCCGGTTGGAGCAGACGGTATCCACCATGAGCTCCACCAGCTCGTCCAGCCGGTCTTTATCCAACTGCACATTCTGCGAAAGAACATCATATTCGATGTTCTCCAAAATCAATGCCCGATAGCTTTCCCGCTTTCGCATCCCGTCCTGTCCGGTCCGCTCCCTGGGGGCTGGGGGACTTGATAGGATAGGACTTGATTCTTCCGTAATTGATAGATCAGTCTTTGATGGATAGTTACTTGATTCTTCTTTATTTAATTGGGCGGGGTTCTCCTGAATTGGAGCGTCCAACATTGGATTTGCCTGTACGGGATTTTCCCGTATAGGTTTTTCCAGTGTAGATGATGGCGTTTTAGGCTGTTCCAGAATGGTGTATTCGATAGAGCCGAGCTGTCCGTTTGCGCCGCGGACACGCGCACGGATCAGATAGCCGTGCGCCTCCAGCTCTCGGATGCCGCCGCTGATGCTGTCAATGCCGTCCTTGCAGATACGGGCAAGCCCCTTCATGGTGTAGTCCCAATTCTCCGGCAGGGACAACATGAGAGATAAAAGTCCCTTCGCTTTCAGCGACAGCGACATATCCCGCAGATGGTAGTTGGACATGACCGTGTAATCTCTGGTCTTTTCGATACGGAATACAGCCATCTTCGCACCTCCTTCCTGTGAAAATGAAAAGTGTTGATTTTGGGCGGTTTGTCCGCCTGTACGCCTCCGCAGCCTCCCACATGGGAAAACACCCGCGCCATGTTCGGAACGCAAGCCACAGCGAATGAAACAGCAGATTTTCCGCCCTAATCACAACACTTGAATTTGGGTATAGAAAAAAGGCGGCTGTCTGAAAAACAGTCGCCCAAAAAGGGGATATATACAAGTTATTTGCTACTCGTCCGCCTTGAAAACCGTTGATATTACTGGCTTTTTCAAAAAGTTCTGTATCACCACTCGCACCAAATCAGTTACCGTTGTTGATACAATATCAGCAACGGTAATTTTTTATTTTCCACCGTCTGAGGAGTGGTTTTTGCGAAAAGCAGGGCTTCTGTAATGTTTCATAGCCTTGTTACGATTTCCTTCCCGTCCTTAAACCGGAACACCACCCGCTCATCGGCGTGGACAGTGACATGGTCGATGGTGCCGTGCCAGAGTTTTTCGTCAAAGTCAACGGGCAGTGTGTCCAGTTCGCCCAGTTCAAACATCATACCGCCGATGGCAATGGCATCCGCTTTCATCTTGTCCCGCTGCCGTTGCAGTGCTGCCAGTTTGGCTTCGGTTTCCTCAAAGCGACTGCACAGTTCGGCGTGGGTGGTACGGTAGGTTTCTTCGGTTACGGTATTGGCTGCATTTTCTGTGATACACAGGCGCAGCTTCCCGGTGATGGTGGTTAGGTTCTCCTCCAAAGACCGAATGTCCTCGTCGATAAAATCCGTATCCGTAAGCACCCGCTGGGTATCGCGCAGCCGGACAATGACGGTCTCCCGGTCGGAAAGATACGCCCCAAGGGCCGACAGGAACAGTTCCTTCAACCGTTCCTCGGTCAGGTGGGGCGTTTCGCATTTGTGTTCCCCCTTAAATTTGTCGTTACACTGCCAGATGACCCGGCGGTAACGGTCGGTGGAGTGCCAGGTCTTGGCACCGAAAATCCCGCCGCAGTCGGCACAGTGGATCTTCCCGGAGAAGGGGCTGGTCTGACGGTGCCGATTGCGGCTGTTTTTACGTCGCTCCAACTCCATCTGAACCTGTTCCCATTCCCAAGGCTCGATGATGGCAGGATGGCTGTCCTCCACATAATACTGAGGAACCTCCCCTTCGTTGACCTTGGTTTTCTTGGTGAGGAAATCCACCGTAAAGGATTTCTGAAGCAGTGCGGAGCCTTTGTATTTCTCGTTCCGCAGGATGCTCTCCACGGTAGCTCTCTGCCAGACGGCCTTTTTTCCGGGGGTAGGGATGTCCTCCTTTGTCAGCGTGGTGGCGATGGCATTTGTGGATTTCTCCTGAAGGAACTCGCGGTAGATGCGTTTGACGATTTCCGCTTCTTCCGGGACGATCTCCGGCAGTCCGTCGGCACCTTTGCGGTAGCCCAGGAACTGGCCGTAAGGGATGCTGACCTTACCGTCGGAGAACCGTTTCCGCTGTCCCCAGGTGACATTCTCGGAAATGGAACGGCTCTCCTCCTGAGCCAGACTGGACATGATGGTGATGAGCAGTTCGCCCTTGGAGTCGAAGGTCATGATGTTTTCTTTCTGAAAAAAGCACTCACAGCCGGCTTCCTTCAGCTTGCGGATGGTGGTCAGGCTGTCCACGGTATTTCGCGCGAATCGGCTCACACTCTTGGTCACAATCAGGTCGATTTTTCCGGCCAGGGCATCCCGGATCATGCGGTTGAAGCCGTCCCGACGCTTGGTGTTGACGGCACTGATACCCTCGTCGGTATAGACCTCCACGAAGTCCCAATCCGGATTTTCCCGAATAAACTTGGTGTAGTAATCCACCTGTGCTTCATAAGAGGTAAGCTGCTCTTCACTGTCCGTGGAGACACGGGCGTAGGCGGCCACTCGGCGGCGCACCCGTTCCTTGGTAGGTGTTTTGGTATGGATATTCAGTGTGGCGGGGATGACGGTGACATTTTTAGCTTTCGGCATGGTGCTGCTTCCTTTCCCGTGTTTTCTCTCCGACGGCCCGGCGCATTTCCGCTGTCCAACTCTTGGCACGGGAGCGGTCCTGCCACCGCTTCACGGCGTTGGTTCCGTCCTTGAGGGTGAACTCCAGAAGATTATCGTTGCGGGCTGTAATCGCCGTTATTTCGCCCGTATGCCCAACCAGGGCGACGGTCTGCATCAGCTTTTCCTCCGGGATGGCTTTGGAGGGGCAGTAGGATTTGCCGTAGGAATTGTAGGTGGAGCAGATCCAGACCGGTCCCGTGGCGGTGGTTTTGCGGCGGTAGTGCTTGTTGCATATGGCGCAAGTGATAAGTCCTGTAAAGGGGGATGGTTGCTGCGGCTTGGTCGGCGCATACTTCCGCTTTCTGCGCAGGATCTCCGCTTGGACCGCATCGAATGTTTCCTGTGAAATGATGGCTTCGTGGGTGTCCGCCGCATGATACCGGGGCAGCTCACCCTGATTCTTCCGGGTGACCTTTGTCAGATGGTTTTCCCGGAACTTGGTCTGCAGCAGAAGATTTCCGGTGTAGGCATAATTGCGGAGGATCCGCTCCACGGCACTCTTGTGAAACACGCAGCCGCTCTGGGTGGCATATCCGCTTTCGTTCAGCCGTTTGGCGATGGCGGTGACACCCTTTCCAGCCAGGTAGTCATCGAAGATGCTTCTGACGATCTCCGCTTCTTCCGGAACAATGGCCAGCTTCCCGTTCTCCCGGCGGTATCCCAGCATGAAGAATCTCCAGGGAATGCCTTCTTCAAAATTTCGTTTCACACGCCACTTCTGATTTTCGCTGGCGGAGAGACTTTCCTCTTGGGCATAGCTTGCCAGAATGGAAAGCATCAACTCTCCGTCAGCGGTGGCGGTGTCGATGGACTGCTCTTCAAAATAAACGCTGATGCCCAGACCCTTCAGTTCCCGCACCGTTTCCAGAAGCGTCACGGTGTTCCGGGAAAAGCGGGATATGGACTTGGTAATGATGTGATTGATCTTCCCCATACGACAGTCGGTGAGCATCCGTTGAAAGTTCTCCCGGCTGTCTCTGGTGCCGGTCTTGGCTTCGTCTGCATAAACGCCCACATACTCCCAACCCGGGTGGTGACGGATGTAGGTGCTGTAATGATCCACCTGTGCCGCCAAAGAGTGAAGCATGGCATCCTTGCCACAGGATACTCTGGCATACGCCGCCACCCGAAGGGCTTTCGGCATGTGGGGAGTAAATTGGATTTGTTCTACGGTTCTCGGCATGGTCTTCTCCTTTGTATCAAGTATCGTCAGCTACATATATTGCTCGTTTCGGAGGATATAGCAAGTCCATATCATGACGAATTTAAAGGAAAATGCTGTCCCGTTTCAGGCCGGTTTTCATGGCGAGAACGGCATTTGCCCGTTCACGGGTTTGGGCGTCCAGTTCCCCCGCTCGGCCGAGGTGATCCAGCATTGCGCAGAGGATCCGATACCGAATGAGTTCTTCTTGCGTCGGCGTAACAGAGGCGGGAGCAGTATTTGCGGTTCCGGTTTCCATAGCTGACAAACTCCTTTCCGCAGTATTCACAGGTCAGACGGTAATAGGCTTTCCGCCGCACCTGTTCCGGATGGGCGTTCCACCATGCATTTCGGCATCGGTCGGAACAAAAGTATTTGGCCTTTCTGCCCTTCACTTGGAGAATTGGTTTCCCGCACCGGCGGCATCCAATCCGAACCGCATCTTCCAGCGGGTGGCGACGGATGTAAGAGCGAACGGTATTGACGGAGACTTGAAGGGCAAGCGCAATATCCGTGGCTGTTTTGCCCCGGCTGCGCATGATGTTCAGAATCTCAATTTCATGTTTGGTCATTTTGTAATCTCCTTGTTTGATTCCGGGGTAATTCCCCTTTTGATTTCGCCGTTTTTGTGCGTAAGACCCCGAGCCGTTGCCCGGAGAGAAAAGGCACAGAGATTGCGACCGCCCCTTCCCCCTTGGGTGCAACGGGCAAAACGGACGGGTCACGTATTCAGTACGGCAGGATTTGTTACATAGACCTCCGACGGACGGCGGCCAATGCCAGAAACCGGTTCCTGGGGCTTGACGGCAATGTAGCCATACTCGCATAGCCGGTTCAGCACGGGCTGCAGAGAATCTGCGGTTTTGAAACTGCGGCAAAGCCGCATGGCATCCCGGCGAGAGAACTCCGCAAGCCGTTCCCGCTTGATAAATGACAACAGATGCTGGGCGTCTTTGTTTACGGTGTCGGCTCCCATAAGGGAATAGGCGGCTTTGGCGTGCGCTAGAAAGTACCTGCCGATGGTTACGGCATGCTCCATGGTCTCCCGGTCAACGGCATCGAACATGGAATCCTTGGGGTATTTCATGACGTGCAGAATCCCGCTGATACGCAGAACTGCACCCACGAACTTACCTGCCCAGTCGGAGATCTCCACCAAGTCTCCTTTCAACCGACCTTCTATCTCGTTGAACAAGTCTTCCAACACTTCCCGGGCACCATCGTCCAGACTGATCGGCTCCTGCTCATTGTCACCGGACAGGATGGTTTCAATCAGAGCCTGATACCTGGATCTGACTCCTTCCGGGATCGGCTTCGTGGAAAAGGAGCGCCTGCCCACGGTGGACTTCGGCATGGAGTACAGGAATCGGGCGGTAAGGCCGCGCCCACGGAAGGTGTTGTTGCTCATCAGACCGTTCAGCACCTCGGGCTGTACCGCCAGTACCATGGTCAGCGCCAGATGAATAATGCTCTCACTGGCTCTGCCCACACGGTCGACCCGGATGGTATCGCCGCTGTGCCCCTTGAGGAATACGTCAATGTTCACATTGCGGTTGTACAGACCGCTCATGATACTGAAGATGCCGCCCTCTGCGGAAACCACCGCTGCACGTCCTTTGTTTTCCGCCAGAACGGAGGTCAGCTTTTCGGAGGTTACATCATCCACAAACAGCCGCAGCGGTTTGGTCGGCTCAAATTTGGCAAGCTCCGCAGCCTTGGCGCGAACTTCCTCCTCGGTGGCTTTACCCTTGGAAGCCCGTTCCACCAGGCTGCGTTTTTCTTTTTCCAGCTTGTCCTGAATCATCCGGCTTTCCACGATCTCGGCGTTGCGACGGGAATTTTCCTCTTTCTCGTATTCTTCCACCGGTCGGATCATCATGGACAGTACCGAGGATTTCCGCTCCGCCGGTTCCATGATGACAACCATATAGGTGTTGAGAGGTTCCGCCCAGTCCGCATTGCCCCGGATAAAGTACTTCCCCTGACAGCACAGGGACACGATGCCCAACGCCTCCACCGCTGCCATATCCACGGGAGTCTGCGTGGATTCTGCCACCGCCAACACATAGCGCCGGATAACCTCCGGCAAGGCGTCCACGGGAAATGCGGGAAGGTCGTACTCATCAAAGGGAATGGGCGTGTCCCAGGTAACGGGCGCTTCGCCGTTATAGGCATCCGGCGGGATGTACCCGACCTGCTTACGGATCTTGGCATAGAGCCGCTGTTTCCCCGCCCAGATGCGCTCCAGTTCCTGCTCGTCCAGCGGCGGGGTGCATTGCTCGGCGGCTTGCAGGAACAGGTTCTTTGCCTCCGGCGTATCGCCGTACCGCTTGATGATTCTGGCACCGATTTGCGACATGGTGCTGTTGCGGCTGCCTTCGGGAATGTTGCGCCCAAGGTCTGCAAAAGCCTGCTCGTTTTCCCGGTCATCCAGAAACGCATTCAACGAGATCGTACCGGGATGGTAGATGACCTTCGGATTTTCCGTGCCGAACAGGAACCGGGCGACATCCATGGCGTTGGCATCGAAAAATGGAAATGCCGCCAGCAGACGCTGCTTCAAGTCCGCATAACGCTCCGCATCCCGTTCGGGGCCGATGAGAAAAACGACATGGAACCGTGGTCGGGCACTTTTTTCGCCTTTGCTCTTCATGTGGTGGCGGCTGTAGTGCAGTACATAGGGAACATCGGCAAAAAGATCCGCAATGTCCTCCGGGGTGATCCACTCTGACGCTATCTCGGAGTGGTCATTGTCACAGTCTCCTGGCAGTGCATTGGCAACCTCAAAATTCGCGGTGCTGCGGTAGTTGTTTTTGTACCGGGCGCAGACCATATCCGTGGAAAAAGCCTGCTTTGCGGAGACTTCGTCCGTGATTTTAACTTCGTTGGGATATTGGCAGTTGGCTGCGTTGCCGATGCAGTCTGCCGTATATACGACGATTGGCTTTATTTCGGTCATGGCGATCACTCCTTTCTCAGTTCTTCTTGTTCAACCAATCATCCAGTGCGGCCCGGGCGATCAGCCACCGCTGCCCCACACGGCGATACGGAATCGTTCCGCTCTCCAGCAGCCGAACCAGTGTCGGCACGCTGATTCCCAGGTAAGTTGCAGCCTCTTTTAAGTTGAATACGGACTTGTGAGAATCTGTTTTCATAGATTTCACTCCTTTCTCTTGTGTTCGGCTGTATTATCGCATATAATAGGGACAACATTCTTTGCTCTATCGGTAAGAACTATTTTGAAATTTGATGTCCTAACGGTAAGAATTGCGGTAATAAATGAGCGTAACAATATGGATCTCAAGAGAGAACTAACGAATTATGAGATCGGCGGCATCGGAGACATAAAAAAACACACCCTCCGGTTCCATTCATACAGAATCGGAACGGAGAGTGGGAAGCTGACGATTTATGCGGAGTATGATCCGGAAAATCCACCTACGGTATTCGAGGGTTATCCATCCGGGCAGGAGCTGCTGATCGAGCTGTGCAATCTGAATCTGGAACTCCGAGGCAAATCACTGGAGGAGTGCGCCCGGATTTTGATCCGGTGGAGCATGGAAAATATCCATCCCTGCTATTTTTACGGGGACAGTGTGTCACATTTGGAATGGAATAAGGATGATCCGGCGAGTTATTGGGATGTCATGGTGAACGCTTTGGAATGCTATTATGTCCATGTAGAAGAAATGGTGCAGGATTTGGAACGGCTTTATACCGATACCATGACGGCCTTTGCCGTCCGTAGCTTGATGGAGGGCAAGGTGGCAGACGCACAGCGAATTTATGAGAATGTTCATGTGCGGGAACAAGAAAATCTGCTTCGGGAGTGGTATCGGACGGACGACGCCCACCGTCCCGCTGTGCTGCAGCGATTTGTTGAAAAAGTTGCGAAACTGAACATGGGGCTTGAATACGACCTAACCACCGGGCAGGTTCAACTACAGCCTGTGGTTAAGTCTGTGGTAGATGCGGCATATTTCGGCCTTGCCCGCTTTATGGCGGTGAATGCCAATGCGCTGGATGACTACGGCGGCAAAACCAATATTGCGTTCTGCCAAGCGTGCGGTAAGGCGTTTATAAAACGTGGCAACCGGCAGAAGTATTGCGGCACTCTGGAATGTCAGAGCGTGCGGAACAAACTCAAATCCAAAGAGTATTACTACCGGGAGAAGGCAAAGGGCAAAACGGAATAAGTGCTGATGCGTTTTACCCCAGGGGGGATTCGAATCTCTGTGCCCTTTCACAGGAAGGCCGGCGCAGGGGTTCACGCAAATTTTTGCGGAATTTGTATGGGGGATACCCCAAAACGCAAAATGCCTGACGGTACAAGCAAATTATCGGCGTGGATACGCCAAAAGATAGCGAAATTATGCTTGAATATGCACATGATCGATACCGAATGGAAAGGCGAAATGCCACAATTCTCGGAATTTGCTGCAAGCATGAGTTCAACATTTTCACGATACATTCGCACAATCTTGCGACAGTATCTTGAAAAATCTGACACCATATGATATGATTTTTTATATACTTGTAATATCATCGGGAGGTTTCCTATATGGCTGTTTCCTATAACAAACTGTGGAAGCTGTTGGTAGATAAAAAGATGAGCAAAGCCGACCTGCGAAAAGCCGCCGGGTTGGCCCCCAATACCATGACCAAACTCCGCAGAGATGAACCCGTGGCGATGGGCGTGCTGGAAAAGATCTGCGGCACGCTGGATACGGATTTTGGGGATATTGTGGAGTATATAAAGAATTCGGAAGTCTGAATATAGATGGTTTATTGGACAGAAAATGCAATAAAATGATAATTGATGGAGGAATCATCATGGATAAATACGTTGAAACGCTTGATGCGTTGATGAAAGCAAAAAAAGAAAAGAAAAGGCCTACAATTAAGGAAAAAGAAGCTTTTCGCAGCGCATGGCTTGGCCTTGTTGCGGATACAGGTTTGGTCGGTCGCGCCGAACAGTATTTGTACGAAGGATTTGCTTTCTGCGGTGCAGAGCCTTTCTATGCCTATTTGATTCAAACGGAAGATCCGAATGCAACTCTGGCAACACTGTTAGGCGGAAAATACTACGGCATTGACAGCAATGCATCTTTCCGGTTGATGGCGCATTTGTTAGCATTGATGCTTAATAACAATGCTCCCAGGAATATACTGGCACTCATAATTAAGCGGTTGCCGAGTGCATGTGTTAATAAAGATAAAAAACGACTCGGCACGGCTGAGAAAACATTGGAGAAGTATTTCTTGGCGGAACTGCGACCGGATGCAGAGCTATGTCCTCTTGCAGATATTGGAACCAAACCGGTATTCATTAACGAGTTCGTAGCGCTTGTTTCTTCCATAATGGATGGCATTGAAAATGCCGGTTCAACGAAAGGGGTTGTTGTAAAAAATATTGCGAAGATTCGCAAGTGGTTTGCTGATTATGATATTTCTCAAAGTGTCAGTGCAGACACAAAGACTGATCAAGTAATCCCTGAGGCAACAAAAAATACAGAAGAAAAAGCAAGGACCATATCTGTTGCAGATAATTCCCAAGAAAAGAAAGTTCAAACACCGAGAGTGGTCGTTGCTCAGCCTGAGGAAAAGGTTCCCTCCGACATGATAGCATATCTTACTGAGTTGCTTGGGAAAGCTGCTAAAGTTACAACCGTTGTCAAGGCCGAGAGTACACAGCAGAGGGTTAAAATTGATGCACTGACCCAAGCTCTGGAAGGAGAACAAAATAAACTTCAGGGAGCTAATCAACAGATAGCAGATCTACAGGATACTATCACTGAATTAAGGAAGAAACTGTCTGCCACTGAAGGTGATATCTTTGCGCTGAGACAGGCGGTGAAGCAAAGAGATGCAGTTATCGCTGAAAAAGATGCAGAAATAGCAGAAAGAGTTAAAATGGCAGAGGTTCTCAGTCGGGACAGAAGTAAACAGGCTGACGAGTTGCTTCAAAAACTGGCATCCAAGATTCGCATCGAATATCGGGATTTTGTGGATGCGTTGGATGTGCCTATGAGCTGTGATTTGGGTGAGAACCTGAGGCTCCAGCTTCAGAGTATCTTCGATATACTGGAAAAAGGCGGCATGAAAATTAAGTGAGGTGAAAAAACGTGGCAACAGGATTGAAATATTATTTTGGCATTGACTTCGGCACAACCAACAGTGCAACTGTTGGATATGTGGTGATGGATCAAAAGCCGGAAGCCGTTAAATACGGCGATGGAGAAGGACGTCCAGTTCCGTCCGTTGTTGCGATTGATAAAACCACAGGCGCTGTATTCACTGGCCGGGATGCATGGGATAAAAAGATGGAGCTGAGCGAATCCTGTGAGTATATCTCATCGGTTAAGACCATTCTGGATTCTGAGCAGATAAAAACAATTGCAGGCCGTGAATGGACTGCTGTCGATGTGGCCAGCGAGGTTTTTAAGCATCTGAAAGCCAATGTCCATAATCGTACCGGAATTGACATGGAAGAGGCAACTGTTGCGATCCCCGTTGGCTTCAGCGCATCAAAGCGTGCCAAACTGCGTGAAGCAGCAAAGAAAGCCGGTATTCATATTAGTTCTTTTATCAGTGAACCCACTGCGGCCTTTTTTGCAAACTATGATGAACTGAAAAGTTCTTCTGTTGTTGCGATTTTTGACTGGGGCGGTGGCACGCTGGATGTATCCATTCTTCAGCATGTCAATGGAAAAGTATCTGAATTGGCAACAGTCGGAAGAGGCATTGCCGGTGACTATATCGATGATAAAATTGCCAAGCGAATTCATGCAAAAATTGCCCGTAAAAAGGGTGTTGAGATGGCATTCGCAGATATGCCGTCCAGCGCCCAGGATATGATGCGGGTTCGTGCCGAGCGTGCAAAACGCATGCTGGGCGATGATGATACCGCCACGATTTCTATCAATAATTATGGCGTGTATGGTGCCTGCCGTGAAACATTGGAATATGACTGGTTTGCTGACATTGTAGATCCAGAAGTCACGATGGCGATGGACTGTCTGGAGGAAGCTATCCGTCAGTCGGGAGTTGGACTTGCCAATATTGATCGGATCGTTATGGTGGGCGGTAGCAGCAATTTGCGTCCTCTGTTGGAGAAGATGGATGACAAGTATGGAGACAAGCTGTTTTTCCCGGAAGAAACCATGTGGAATGTCGGCCAGGGTGCTGCTATGCTGGCAATGACTCCCGGTGGTTATTATGCCAATCAGTCTATTGGTATCGTTCTGAGTGACAATGCCTACTACGAAATTCTGAAGCCGGATACTCCCGTTCGTGGATGGGAGCATACATGCCATTTCGGAATTGTGGACTCCAGCAAGGAAGCCCGTTTTGTTTTTGGTGGCAGTCCTGATATCGAGGCCTCTCCGGAAAAATATAAGACGCTGCCAGTTCCTGCATACCGTTTCCTTCAGGAGCAGATTATACTCAATGCATCTGTTGATCAGAATATGGTGTTCACTGCTATTGCCGGAAGTAATATGCAGCCTGCAGAGTTCCGGCGGCTGTGGGAATACACACAATTGAAATGCTATTATAAGCTGCCTAGAAAGCAGGTGCAGCATGGAGAGTAATATCAGTACTGTAGCATTCCGGAGCAATTTGTATCCTGTAGAAAAGAGTTTTTATGAGGACTCTACTTTTCGTTCCAAAATACATGACCCATTTTCGCTGGAGATTCTCAAAAAACAATGTGCATTGACGAGCCTTCAGAAGGAAGAATACGATTATGCATCAGTTCACTGCGCATACGCTGCAAAAAATGACTATCCCTGGGGAACAATTAGAGACCAGCAGGGGCATGAGCAGGTCATCTGCAGGTGCCTTAACACGAAATGCAGCCACTTTCATAGTTGCCGTCCCGATTTTGATCTTTCCGAGTTAGCAATATATGAGGAGAACAAAAGGGCTCAGCCGGCAATTTTCGAATTGGAAGAAGCCGCACGAAAGAAGCGTGCACCAGAAGATGGAGATGCCGGAGCGGCAGCGAAACTGTTTGCAGGAGACACCCCGGAACAGAAGCACGCTGGAGAATCGGGGACTCCTACTCCTGCGGAGAAAAAAACGGACGATCCGTTCGTTGTCCGGAAACCCGTTCAGTCGGTGCTCCAGCCTGCGGAAGTCAGGAAAATCGATTTCAGTTCCTTTAAAGAAACCACACAGGACGAAATCATCGAAGCGGAACCTGCAGAGCGAAGCATCGTAAATGCTGGCCCCGGTACGGGCAAGACATGGACCTTGATTGAAAAAATCATCCATATGATCAACGAGGAGCAGGCTAAGGCAGAGAATATCCTGGTTCTGTGTTTCTCGCGCTCTGCCGTGGAGGTTGTACGAAACAGGCTCTCTGATGCCGCCGAGACGGGACGCATCGGTTATGAGTGGCAGGATGTAGATGTTCGTACATTTGACTCCTTCTCTACATATATGCTGGCATGGGTGCAGGAAAATCATCAGGATTTACTTCCCAAGCACTTCCTTCTGGAAGCATATGACTATGATCAGCGCATAAAAGTTGCAACATCCATTTTCAAAAAGAAAAAAGATATGCTGGCTGATTATGAGCATATCATCGTTGATGAGGTTCAGGATCTTGTTGGTAGCCGGGCAGAGTTGGTTCTGGCAATGCTGAAAGGCCTCCCTGACACTTGTGGTTTTACGATTTTGGGTGATTCTTGCCAAGCTTTGTACGACTATATGGCAGAAGGCGATCCTGCGATTATGTCCTCTGAGCAATTCTATCAAGACATTTTCAAAAGTTTCCCCAGTGCCAATTATTACGCACTAACAGAGAATCACCGCCAGGGTGATACCTTTGGGCAGTTGACTGTCCCATACCGGAAGGCAATCCTTACTGGTTCCACCCAAGATCGGGTTTCAGCAGCGAGTGATTTGTTGACGCACATCCCCCGGATGCCTGTAAAACTGACCAGGTTTTCAAGAAGCGATGCACTGCGATATGTTAGTCAGGGTGAGACTTTGGGTATTCTTACCCGCACAAATGGACAGGCATTGCAGATCTCTGCATGGCTCCAAAATGCAGATGTTCCGCATACCCTGCACTGTGGCCTGGGGTCTCCGACGCTGGGCGACTGGATTGCCCGTATATTCTGTGACTACGAAAATGAATCTATTGATGAAACTGCCTTTGTGTCAAACCATCTTGCTTTGTTTCCGGAGGCTGGATACGAAATGGCACATATGCGGTGGACGGCTCTTGTTTCAACACAGCGTGGTGAAGTGCGGAAAAGATACGAGGTTGCAGATTTACTAAAAGGTATCTTAAGAAACGCCAAGGATCCAATGCTGTTTGAATCCGGAACAGGAGCCAAACCCTCTATCACGGTCAGCAATATCCATCGTGCGAAGGGCAAGGAATTTGACTCTGTAATTGTCATCGATGATGTGATTGAGGCGATGGCCAAGCCTGATACAGAGGAAACTTTGGAGCACAAAGTGTGCTATGTAGCCTTAACGCGGCCTAAGATCAGGATTGAACGTGCAGAATTCCCAAAGCAGTACATTTATAGTATAAAAAACTCAACACGGCGGTGCTTTAAGCCGATGATTCGCAAGAAATACATCAACAACATCGAAGTTGGTAGTGATACGGATGTAGATGTACTGTCGCTTGCTGCAGATGAGAATACTCAAAGGTATCTTCGCCAAAAGGTTTATACCGGAATGCGATTGAAGCTAATTAAGTGTCCAGAGGGAACGAAACCATATATAGCGTATCGTATTGTTCCAGAGGATAATGAGAAAACTGTATTGGGATATACCAGTAAGCCTTTTGCTTGTGAGCTGGAGCATGCAATACAGCAAATTTATAATAATATGCATTATTCTGTGAAGTACGAAGTGTTTCCGCATGCATTTTGTGATGTGTATGTCCACGGTATTACAACATGTGTATCTGGGATAGGCCCTGCTCCCGCAGGTGCAAAAACTTTTGGAGATGTCAGTATTTGGTCTGGCATAACCATCACAGGGTTTGCAGCAGTTGACAAAGACACATACTAATTATACAGAACCGGAGGTTTTGCTATGGCTGACTATTCAAAATACTATGAAGCCAGAGAGGTTGTATCCCGCATTCTGGAGCAGGATTTTATTGGACCTGTCACAAAAGATGAATGCCTTGCTGAAGTTCCGGTTCAGTATTACATTATGGGAAAACTTTATCCGCAAAAAGATACTGTGGAGGCGTTGGATCTTGCGCGAAACCCGTTGTTGGAAAATGAGATTGAAACCTATGATGCATCAATTTCTTTGAGCAACCAGAACAATCCATCTTCCATGGGCGTGACAGTCACATTAAAGGCAGATGTCAATGCCATTTGCGTATCAGGCAGCTATGCTTTCTACGAGCCGGTTTCCATCGAGGACGCAAAAGAGTGTGGAATTGAAACCTCCAAGTGGGAACAAATGAAAAAGAAGCCAACGGAAATATGGCGGCGCAACGAATATTCATATGCAGAAAAAGTCATATTTACTGGTGAACGGGTGGAGTACGCAGACTTACCCAACGGACTCCAGCTGCAGGTTTATACACACTCTATTATGGATTCCGGTGAGCGTGTAATTACGATTGCACTGGTTAACGAGAACCAGTCCGAAAATGATATGACCTCCACCTCCAGGTGTTGTGCTTTTCAGCCCGTCATCAGAGTAAGCAGCAGTGATGGAACAGCTGTTTTCACCAGTGTACACCGGCAGACATATTTGACTACCGATCCGGAACTTCTGGAATTGGATATGCTGTATTCTGATGTCCATTGCTATGCGCAGGGACACGGATGCTCTGTTATGTGGGATATGGATAATGCCGAGCCTGAATGGGTAGAGTCTGCATTTTTTCCTACATTCAATCTTCGCCAGATGAAGGCTGCTGAAGTGGTAAGCGGAAACGTATTATCTATGCAGTTTTTGTCTACCGCAACCGTTGACGATGTCGTTCTGGAGTTGGATGCTTTTGCAGCGAAATACCAGAAGTGGATCAAAGATCAAAATAATGCCGTATCCGAGGTGAAGGAAAGCCTGCGGGAGATTGCCCGTAGCAACATTCAAAAATGTCAAGATGCATGCAACAGAATCGATTATGCTATTAGGCTGTTGAAGGAGAGTGCAGAAGGTGATGGAAAGGCTTTCCGTGCCTTCCAGCTTGCAAATGAGGCAATGTTGCTTCAGAGAAGACAAACGCTGCTGAAAAGCGGAAAAACCTTTGATCCTGCAAAAGTCTGCTGGTACCCCTTCCAGTTAGCTTTTGTCCTGCATGAACTGACCTCCTTTATTGAGCCGAAAGGACATCCCGGTCAGGAAGTTCCGGATCGACAGATGGTGGATCTTCTTTGGTTCCCCACCGGCGGTGGTAAAACAGAAGCGTATTTGGGGATTACTGCCTTTGTAATCTTTCTACGCAGACTTCGTGATGCAAGTGCAGATGGTGTTACTGTAATTATGCGGTACACACTTCGACTTTTGACACTCCAGCAGTTTGAGCGCGCCAGCATTCTGATATTTGCATGCGAATTGCTGCGAAAGAAATATAATTTGGGTGGGAATGAGATTTCTATTGGACTGTGGGTTGGTGGTAACCTAACCCCCAATCATTTGAAAGATGCAAGAACGAGTATCAACAAGCAAAAACAGGGTGGTGTTGATGAAAAGTCAAATCCTGTTCAAATCAAGGTTTGTCCTTGGTGTGGTGAAAAACTATATGCGCAGCATTATGATGTAGACCTTGTTCAGAACCGAATGACAATCAGATGCCCCAATCCGCATTGCCATTTCCATTCCGCACCAGGCGGTCTTCCTGTTCATATTATTGACGATGCTATTTACCAACAACTGCCCACTTTTGTCGTTGCAACTGTTGATAAGTTTGCCCAGATTCCGCTGAACGATAAGCCGGCAGCACTATTTGGCATTGGAAATAACAAAAAGCCTCCAGAGCTTATTATTCAAGACGAACTGCACCTGATTTCCGGCCCACTGGGTACTATGACTGGTATCTATGAGGCAGCGATATCGAAACTCTGTGAGCGTGATGGTGTTTGCGCAAAAGTTATTGCGTCCACCGCAACGATTCGTAATGCCGCAAATCAAATCATGGCACTGTATGGACGTAACCACACGCAGTTTCCTCCCCAGGGGCTTTCTGCAGAGGATTCATTTTTCGCTGTACAGTCTACGCCTGAAGAGAAGCCTGCCCGCCAGTATTTTGGCGTGATGGGTATCGGAACAACTGCCACCACGACATTAATCAGAGTGAATGCGGCTATGCTGTTTGCTACGCGCTACTTGGCCACATTGGGATACCCCGATGCAGTTGTGGATAATTTTTGGACTATTACTGGCTATTTTAACAGCTTGCGGGAATTGGGCGGTGCAAGCACACAGATCCTTGATGACGTTCAGAGTCGTCTTGATTACCTTGCGAAAACTAAATTTGTTTCGGTTTATCCCGGTGTTGATACCTCAAAAGGTTATACATATACGGAAGAACTGACAAGTCGCATGAGCAATTCTGAAATTACAGATATTATCCAGGTTAAGTTGAAACGCAGCTATACCAAGGATAACCATGCGGATGTATTTGACTACCTGCTGGCATCCAACATGATTTCTGTTGGTGTCGATGTCGGTCGTTTGGGTGCAATGGTAGTTGCCGGCCAGCCTAAGACTAATGCAGAATATATTCAGGCAACCAGCCGTGTGGGTCGCGATAATCCCGGATTGGTTATTGCTGTGTACAACGCATCCCGTTCCCGTGACCGCTCACATTATGAGCAGTTTCTGAAGTATCATTCTGCGTTGTACCGCTATGTGGAAGCAACAAGCCTTACTCCGTTCTCTGATCGTGCAAGAGATCGTGGCCTGCATGCATTATATGTTTCTTTGTGCCGTTATCTGATTGAAAATCTCAGAGGAAACAGTCAGGCAATCAATTATCGTTCTGACAATCCCGAAGTCCAAAAGGTTGAGAAGATTATTATCGACTATGTAAGAAAAGTTGATCCTGATGAGTTATCGGCAGTTATGGATGAACTTAAAGATATTCAGGATGCATGGGATATTGCGGCAACCGGTTCCCTTGTATATAAAAGCAAAAGAAATGAGAAAAAGTTGCTGAAAAGTGACACAGAAAATGATCGTTTTCGTACGATGAACAGTATGCGGAATGTGGATGGCCAATCTGGTATTTATCTGCTGGGAGGACTGTAACTATGGCAAGACTACACTTTGGCTCAAGCAAAGGGCAAGCCAAGCCTAAAAAAGTGGTTGGCAGATTGCGCAAAACGCAGTTAGTTACCACATTCGGTAACGGTTCCATTGTAGATATGCCGGATTACTCTGTCATTATTGCTGGTGCGAATTACTGGAAGGACAGCAGTCCGGTTCTGCATGAGCCAAATCTTGAAAAACTGTTGAAAGTCTCACATTTTAAAGAACCTTATGTATCCAATTCTCAGGATGATGAAATGACACCGGATGTTCCGGCATTCCGGTTTCCCTACTATCATTTCTGTCCTGATCCAAATTGCGGAAAACTGATGCCGTATTGGGGCTTTGGTGACGAGGCAGATCGCGGCTGTGCTAACGGTCATCCCAAGAGAAGTATTGTCCCATCCCGCTTCATTGCGGCGTGTATCAATGGTCACTTGGAAGACTTCCCGTATGAATGGTGGGTTCATTACGGTAACTTTAGTGAATGCCCTGCCGATAAGCGCAACGGCGCCCTTCGTATCAGTTTTTCAGATGAAACCGGTGGGTTGGACAGCATTGTTATCAAATGTACCGCTTGTGGAAAGATTCGTACAATGGCTGGCAGCATGGCGAAAGATGCACTTCGGGGTTACTCCTGTCGTGGAAAGCGTCCTTGGCTGGGCGGCAAAAAGGAATACAATGATCCAGTATCCTGTACCGCACAATTGCGGACACTTCAGCGTGGAGCCTCTAATGTATACTTTTCTATGACCGCCAGTGCATTGACCATTCCTCCTTGGAGTAGTAAGGTTCAGCAGGAGATTTCTGTGAACTGGGAACGAATTGAACCGGTCCTTGCCGGAAAGCCGGATGACTCCACTTTAAAAATAGTAGTTCAGGCTGTATTTCAACCACTTTTGGCAATGCGAATCTGTACGGTTGATGAGTTGATAACCGAGATAAAAAAACGTTATAATAATGGAGACGGAGGCGAGTATACCAAGCAGAACCTGCTTGAAGACGAGTATCGTGTTTTCTGCATGGGTGATTATGACAACCCGGAAGATATACAGTTCAGGATTGCACGGGCAACAGTCCCAGATTTCCTTGAAGACTATATTGAGGATATTGTACTGGCAAAGCGTCTGCGTGAGGTGCTCGCATTGCGCGGCTTCCGTCGGATTACTCCAGAGCAACCCAATACTGATGATGACAGATTCAAAGGATACCATTTATCCGGAGATTGTGTTCCTCTTAGTGATGTGGAGCTAAACTGGCTCCCTGCTATTGAAATGTTAGGGGAAGGTTTGTTTATCAAGATACGGGAAGATGCATTGGAAGAATGGGAAAATGCTTTTGAAGAGGAGTATAATCCCATGCGATTCCGGCTGGAACATAGTAATGTGGGCTGTGAGAATTTTTCCGCCCGGTATGTACTACTGCACACGCTTTCGCATCTGTTGATCCGCCAGTTGTCATTGGAGTGCGGTTATTCCGGTGCTTCCATTAAGGAACGGATTTATAGTACTTATCCGGGGTCTGATGTAAAAATGGCTGGTATTCTGCTGTACACTTCTTCTGACTCGGACGGCAGCTTGGGCGGATTGGTGAGAAAAGGACGCCCAGAGTCTTTTGAAGTGATTTTCAGAAATATGCTCCAAGAGGCATCTTGGTGCTCGTCTGACCCTATTTGCATCGAATCTCATGCGCAAGGGTACGACTCTCTAAACTACGCAGCGTGTCACGCTTGTTCGCTTTTACCTGAAACCAGTTGTGAAATGCGAAACTGCTTGCTGGATCGGGCGGCTGTGGTTGGTACGATAAAAGACAGGGAACGGGGGTTCTTTGGTCCCTTGCTGGAATAACAGGAGAAAAATATGGTTCAATTAATTCCAGATGTTTTGGCACCAGAAATTAAAAGTCCTGCTGAAAAGCGGCTATTCATCGAATTTCGGGACCATACAACAAGCAATAAGTATGTTATTCTACATTCACTGGGAATTGCAGAACATACCAATAATATCTTTGGTGAAATCGACTTTGTAATTCTGAGCAATGAAGGTGTACTATGCCTTGAAGTTAAGGGCGGGCAGGTATCCCGTAGAAATGGAGTATGGGAATTTACCAATCGTTACGGCAAAATCTCCCGTAAGAATGAAGGCCCATTTCAGCAAGTACAGGGTAATATGCAGTCATTACGACAGTATATGGTGCGCAGACTTGGAAATCATGATCCTCTGGTACGTTGCCAGTATGCATGCGCTGTTGCTATGCCAGACTGCCGTTTTGAAGCAACGGGTGTCGGAATCGATGTTGTTCCGGAGATTCTGGTCGATGCCAAACAGCCTTGGAATTTGGACAGTCTTGTCAATCAGACGTTTGGATACTGGAGACAGACTTGTATTGAAAAGCACGGCTTTGAGGGCGGACGACTGACCGATGCCGAAATCGATAAGCTGGCTAATCTTCTTCGGGGCGATTTTCAATTTGTTCCCTCGATGAAAGATGCGGTGGAACGTACAGTAAAAGAGTTGTGTGCGCTAACAGCAGAGCAATATGAGGTGCTGGAATCACTCTTTGAAAATCCACGGACAATGATTTCTGGTGTTGCTGGCGCCGGAAAAACCTTGATTGCTATGGAGCAGGCACGCAGAGCATATTGGGAAGGTAAAAGTGTACTCTACCTTTGCTTTAATCATAGTATTGCCCAATATGTGCAGTACCAGTTCGAAAAAGACAATGTCTATATTGAAGCGGTTACGCTTCATGCGTTCATGATGCATACCTGTGGCATTGAGTGGTCTTCGGATCTGAGTCAGTATTTTTATGAGGAAGAATTGCCTGCAACTTTTATGGCAGTAGAAAATGTGCCTGCGTATGATTTGGTAATCATCGATGAAGGGCAAGATTTGCTCACGGATACCTACATGGAATGCATTGACAGAGTTGTGCAGGATGGATTGAGTGACGGAACATGGGCAATCTATTATGATCCGAATCAGAATATTTTTAACTCCTATGCTCAGCTTGATGCGATGATAACGAGGCTTCGCAAAGAAACATATGCAATGAGTTGGAAATTACATGCGAATTGCAGAAATACCAAGCAGATTGCCAATGCCAATATTCTGATGACCAACATTCCCAATCAGGGAAAACCCACGGTTTCTGGTCCACAGGTCAAGTACGACAGCTATAGTGGAAAAGAAGACGAACGGCAAAAGATTAACGCAATCGTTCGGGAAATTAAGGACAGTGGTGCGATTGGCAGTGATTTTATAATTCTTTCCCGTTATACGCTGTCGAATCCTCTGAACGGACTTGGTCTAACAGGACTGGACAAAGGCCTTGGTACATTAAAGACAATGGGACCAATTTGGAAAGCAAGGAAGAACGATGTAAGATTCTCAACAATTTCCGGATTCAAAGGTTTGGAATCAAAAATTGTGATAATGATTGATGTCGATCACTTTTCCGATGAAGACACGCGGTTACTGAATTATGTGGCGGCTTCCCGTGCTTGCGCAATGCTCTACGTCCTTTATGACGGCAATGCCGAGCAAGAGCGTCAAAATATGATTTTGTCCGGGTTTATACAAGTCGGTACATAATGGCGGTCGCACATCAATATAAATGTAAGTTAGGACGGAATGATTTATATGCCTAGGTTTTTGGACCTGTTTGCAGGAGCTGGCGGATTATCGGAAGGCTTTCTGAGAGCAGGATATGAAGCGGTAGCGCATGTGGAAATGGATGTCGCAGCATGTTATACATTAAAAACACGTATGGCATATCATTGGCTGAGGGATCATAATCAACTGGCTGTTTATAGTCAGTACCTTAACCGGGAAATTACCCGTAATCAGTTTTACGAATATATCCCCCAGGGCGTTTTGGGCTCTGTGCTGAATTATGAGATTTCCACTGAGACATTGCCTGCCATCTTTAAGGATGTTGATGCATTAGTGGGCGACGGACCGCTGGATTTGATCATTGGTGGCCCCCCTTGCCAAGCATATTCCATTGCTGGACGATCCCGTTCCGAAACAAGAATGATGGGAGACCAGCGTAACTATCTCTACCGACATTATGCTGAATTCCTGAGAAGGTACCGCCCTAAATACTTTGTGTTTGAAAATGTCCTCGGCTTGTTATCGGCAAGAGACGAAGATGGCACGCTTCATTTTGATAATATGAGGGCATTGTTCCAGAAATGTGGCTATTCAACCGAATTCCGCTCCCTCAATGCTTCGGATTATGGAGTTCTTCAAAACCGGAAAAGAATTATCCTAATTGGGGCTCGTGGAGAACATGAAGGTTTCTACCCCGAAATTCCTGTAGTCCAGAATCGCTTTTTGGTAAATGAAGTGTTTGGCGACTTACCCACTATAGCTGCGGGAGGAGGAACGACTGAGCCTGTCGCAACTGCGCACTATGGTGGTGAATATCTGTATGAATCCGGAATCAAGGAATACGATACTGAACCAGTAACATTCCACCAAGCAAGACCACACACACAGCAGGACTTGGAGATTTATCGGATTGTTGTGGATACATGGAACAGAACCGGCACCCGGGTGTCATATGTTGATTTGCCAGCAAACCTACGGACACATCAAAATACGGATTCTTTCTTGGATCGTTTTAAAGTTGTTGCCGGAAATCTGCCATATGCCCAAACGATTGTTGCTCACATTGCTCGGGATGGCCATTATTTTATCCATCCGAATATCGAACAGAATCGCTCAATAACACCCCGTGAGGCAGCAAGAATACAGACGTTCCCAGATGATTACTACTTTGAATCCAAGAAGGGGATTCCTTCGCGAACGCTTGCATATAAACAAATTGGAAACGCCGTACCGGTTTGTTTGGCATATCATGTTGCCACAGCTCTGCTGGACAGATTTGACGAACATAACTAATCTTTGCGATGCGATTGCAGTGACAGACATGAACAATCCAGAACAATAAAGTTAAAGAAGGTGTTCGATATGCAGACAGACCTACTGCTTTCCACAGTAAGAGCCATTATATTCTGACATGCCATCGCAGACGCCTTGGGCGTGCCGGCAGAGTTTGAAAGCCGGGAGAAGCTGCACCGTTCGCCTGTGCTCGATTACCAAGGCTATGGGGCGCATCCTGTACCCGCCGGTACATGGTCTGATGATACCAGTATGACGCTTGCAACGCTTGACAGCCTTTCGCATGGGCTAAATTACAACGACATAATGCAGCGCTTCTGCAACTGGAAGGTACGGGCTGATTACACCGCTACAGGCATTGTGTTTGACATGGGTGTTACCACGCACCGCGCCTTATCGGCTTTCCTTGCAGGCACTCCTGCGCTGGAGTGCGGTTGCAAACAGGCGAATGATAACGGCAACGGATCACTGGTGCGAATCCTACCGGCGGCACTATATGCAAAGTACCGACAGAAAGTATATCCCGTTTCAGCCCGAATGGAAACCATTCACAATGCTTCTGCTCTTACACACGCCCATCCTCGCTCACTGATGGGTTGTGGGATCTATTCCTTCATCTTATGGGCGCTTATCGATCATCCGGGAAAGGCATCTGTGCGGGAGGGGCTACACCAAGCGCAGCAATTTTACTATAACCAGCCTGCTTTTCGTGACGAACTAACGGAGTATGCCCGTTTGCTTGCGCAACCTATGGATGATTTTGCCTTGACCCCAGAGGAGGAAATTCGTAGCGGCGGTTATGTGGTGTCGACGCTGGAAGCCGCAATCTGGTGTCTGCTGAACACGGACAGCTATGCTGACTGTGTACTAAAAGCGGTCAACCTTGGGCATGATACCGACACAGTTGCCGCCGTCGCAGGTGGACTTGCTGGCAGTTTATACCGCTTCGATGCAATTCCGCAACGGTGGCTGGACGGTTTGCTACACGCAGATATGATTTACCATCTGTGCGATGCATTTTCATCATCTTTGGTAAATGACGGAGAAAATACGAAATGACAATGTGCCATGCATGGAGAGTGTCCGTGCATGGCACATCTATTCAGGCGGAGATTCTCTCTTCCTCCTCAAAAACGACCGCACGGTATTCACACTGATTTCGCTGTGATATTTCCTTCGCAGAGCAGCCCTTGGCGGATAAGGTCAGTATCTGGCTGTGATCTCGCTTCGTGTTATACAGCCGAGTTCCTCTTGGGGTAGCGCCCAGGCGGTGGCGGTAGGTACTGCCGTCCAGAAAGTGAACCACCAGATTTTGCTTTGGCGTGACCACCATTTTGAATATTAGAATGCGGATCATCAGAGCATCGATTTGGATATTGAGTTTTCCCTGAGCGATGTCCTTCAAAGCAGACCTCGCCTCTGCCGGAACGGCTCCGAGCGTTTGCTCCAGCAAATCCGCACAGTCAGCAATAATGTGTTTGTGCGTCTGCAGCAGGCGCTGCATAGAGTTGCGGACTGCGGTATCCAATTCCTCGGCATAAATGTGACGGCAACGGCACTTGGTATGTCCGGCTTTCCTGTGATTGCACTCCCAGACAGTGTCCCTGTAGGTTGTGGAATGCCATGTTTTTCGCCCATACCAACCGCCGCAGTCTCCACAGACGATTCTGTTGGCGAAGGGAGAGAACGTGCAGTTCCGGCGACCGGCATCCGTCCATTTGACTTGCACTTCCTGCCACACGGCTTTGCTAATAACACCGGGATGCCCGTTCTCCACATAGTATTGCGGCGCTTCGCCCTCATTCGGCTTGCTGGTTTTCGTCAGGAAATCAACGGTGACCTGCTTTTGCAGGATCGCATCTCCCATGTATTTTTCGTTTTTCAGAATGCTGCGAACGGTTTTTGACTCCCAAACTTTACTTTCCCCCGGTGAGGAAATATTGTACTCCATAAGAATGCGGCAGATATCTGTGCTGCTTTTCTCAGCCAAGGCGAGCAGGTAGATGAACCGCACGACTCTGGCCCCGGCTTCATCGACTTGAATTTCGCCATCCAGGCTGCGCCGGTACCCCAAAAGCAGTCCGGGGAGATGGTAGATTCCTTGGGCGTATCGATGGCGGACGGCCCAAGTGACATTCTCAGAGATGGATCGGCTCTCCTCTTCGGCAAAGGAACTCATCAGCGTGAGGAGAAATTCGCCGGTGCTGTCCATGGTGTTGATGTTCTCCCGTTGAAAATAAACCGCCACTCCAGCGGCTTTCAGCTTGCGGATGGTCGTGAGGGCATCTACGGTATTTCGGGCAAAACGGGACAGCGATTTTGTGAGAATCAGATCGATTTTACCGTCCAGTGCATCATTCACCATGCGGTTGAAATTGTCCCGCCTGCGGATGGACAAGCCGGAAACGCCGTCATCGGTGTACATTCCGGCAAAGACCCAGTCCGGGTGATGCCGGATATACTCCGTGAAATACTCCTGCTGCGATTGGAGACTGTTTTCCTGCGAATCCTTCACGGTGGACACTCTGGCGTAAGCAGCGACCCGCTTCAAGAGTGTCGACTGCGACGGTAAGAGCGGTTTGGTGGGGAACTCAACCCGTGTAACCTTTTTCTGCGGCAACGCTTCTCACCTCCAATTCGCCAATGGGGGCGCTGTATTTCTCTGCGGCAGCACGGAGCAAGGCCTGCGCATCATTTTCTGAAATGTGCCCCATAGCGGCCAGCGTAGAGAAAATACTCTTGCAGAGCCGAAAACACGTTTCGGCTTCATATTCTGCCTGCGTCATAGTGACACCTCCTTCCGATATGACAGTATATTTTCGGGTCTGGGATAGTCAATGGCTGGGGAGGAGAGTTATCAGAAAGTTATCATTTACGAAGTTTCCGTACAAAACGAAAGTGCACAGAAACTTGACATCCCCTGCCCATAATTATGGATTGTTACGGCTTGACTATGATGAAATATTCAAAGTCTCTTTGCTGATTCGGAAAAATTTGCTTGAATCAGCAAAGAGACTTTGACTTACTTTGCACATTGAACATCGGTATCACCTGATTCATCAAAGAGCCATCCGAATCAGCAAACAAAATACCAAAGTGCAAACAGCAAAAACTGATTGCGCTATTGCTTGATCGAAAGTGTGCCTCAGAAATCTGACTCCACGAAAATATTATCTGAAAACTGGAACGGAAAAAGTTTTTTAATGCAGATTTCAGCAGAAAAAATCAATATTTTTAGGAAAACATTCATAGTGTACTATCAATAATCCTTGACAAGAATTGATTTTGCGGATATTATATTGAAAAAGGAGCTGATCTCAATGGCGATTACAACAAAAGAAAGCATCCTCAAAGTTCTGAGTGCTTATAATCCGTGGTGGAAAACCGGGACAGTTAGCCCGCAGATGTCAAAAACCTACAAGAGGTTTGCATTCCACGAAGCGATGAAGCGATTGACGGATAAAGGAATTCGCCGCTCTGTGGTTTTGACCGGGACGAGACGCGTTGGAAAAACAACCATCCAATACCAAATGATCGAAGCGCTGTTAAAGTCAGGTGTGGCACCGCAGAAAATTGTTTTTATTTCTTTGGATCATCCTATGCTGAAGCTCAGCCAATTTCAGGATGTTCTGGAGTGCTATCATGAAAATATCTATGCAGAGCAGGATGTCTATTACTTCTTTGATGAGGTGCAGTACGCACAGGACTGGGATCGATGGTTAAAGATCATTTATGATACACAACCCAACACCCGTGTTGTTGCAACCGGCTCTGCCAGCCCAGCGTTGATGAAAGGCAGTAGAGAAAGCGGTGCCGGCCGTTGGACCGTTATACAAGTCCCAACGATGTCTTTTTATGAATATTGTGAACTGCTGGATTTGGATCGGCCCAATATCGCCTCCGATTTGAAAGTAACAACATTGCTCCACAAAAGTCAAATTGAGCGGACTCAAATTATGATGCAGCTTTCCAAGGTTCAAAATCATTTTATGCGGTATTTGCAGGTTGGCGGTTTTCCGGAGTTGGCATTGGCTGACAATGATTTGATGGCGCAGCAGATCATGCGAGAAGATGTTGTGGATAAAGTTCTTAAGCGTGATCTTCCCTCACTGTACAATATCCGTAACGCAACGGAGCTGGAGAGAATTTTCTTATACCTCTGCAATGTATCTTCGGAAATTGTATCGATTGAGGCAATAACGAAAGAACTGAACGGTGTATCTCGCACAACTGTAGAAAACTATATTCAGTATCTGGAAAGTGCAAATTTGATTTATCAGAGTTGGCCGGTTGATATGGCAGGGAAAAAGGTATTAAAGGCGCGTCCTAAAATTTATATCGCCGATGCGGCAATTCGGAATGCTGTTTTGATGGATGATTCTGTTTTGACGGACCCTGTTGAGATGGGAAAGATTGTTGAAACGGCTGTTTACAAGCATGTCGCAGCGTTTTATTATCAATATGCTACTTCGGTGGGCTATTTTAGAGGTGGAAAAAAGGGCAAAGAAATTGATATTGTGGTGGACTATCCTAATACGAAAAACATCCTCATTGAAGTTAAATACAGGGAAGGTGCGCCAATTGCGGATGATGCGATCGTAGAATTGTGTGAGGAATCGTCGGCAGCAATAATTATAACCAAAAATGCGGACGATTATGGAGTTCATAACACAAAGTGCGGTAAAGATCTACTACGAATTCCTGCATTTGCGTTCCTTTATTTGCTTGGGAATGCAGAAAAACATGGATATCGCGGAATTGAACAATAAAATAGGTTATATTCTGTCCTTTCCGTCCGCAGTGTCCCAGCCCATCAAAACAAAACCCATAAAATAATGCACCACGCCTGCAAAGCATGGTGCATTGTATCCACGAGCGGTAGATTTGCCATATCGAGCGGATGTAACTGATTTCAGTTACATCCGCTTTTTTATTTTCATGTACGGAGCGGGTTTACGCCTGCTCCATTTCTTCTCCCTCAAAAGAATCATCATCCGCGTTGTATCCCTCCGAGAACAGCTCTTTCAGACT
>ERZ824473.1267-NODE-1267-length-36967-cov-5.278283_pt1 | contig 36967 bp, 33 predicted proteins | sample MGYA00519874_ERZ824473 | MGnify/ENA primary metagenome ERZ824473 (study PRJEB31778, sample SAMEA3449151) | human gut metagenome | biome: human gut; feature: human-associated habitat; material: faeces | place: United Kingdom | collected 2010/2012 ... | reverse complement strand
CAATTAGAATATATCTTTCTAAATTTGTTATATATCCAATAAATAGACTAATAAAAAGTGCAGAGAAAATTACCAATACAGAAGATAATAAAAATAAAATAGAAAATAATATAGATAATGTTGATGATATATTTGGGCTAATGACTACTGAATTAAAAGATCAATTAAATGATGTATCAACCAAGAAAAATCAAATAGAAACAATTTTAAGACATATGACAGATGGAATAATTGCATTTAATATGGACAAAGAAATTATTTTAATAAATCCAGAAGCAAAAAAATTACTAAGCATTAGACCAGAAGATGTAACATTTGAAGATATATTTAGTAAATTTAAATTAGATATAAATATGGAAAAAATAATATATTTGGAAAATTGGACTTCAACAGAGCAAAGGGTTCAAGTAGAGGATAAATATATAAATATATTCTTTGCACCATTTAAAAATCAAGATGATAGACCAGATGGCGTAATTGCTGTGGTTCAAGATATTACCGAACATGTAAAACTAGACAATATGAGAAAAGAATTTGTTGCAGATGTATCACATGAATTAAAAACACCAATTACATCTATAATGGGGTATGCAGATACTTTATTAGAAGGCGAATATGATAAAGAAACACAAGAAAAGTTTTTAGGTGTAATTGCTTCAGAAGCAAGAAGAATGGCTAAACTTGTAACAGATTTACTAACACTTTCAAGATATGATAATAACAAAAACAAAACACAAAAAGAAAGTTTTGATTTAGGCGATTTAGTAAAAAAATGTCAGGACAAGCTTGCAATAGAAATAAAAAAGAAAAATCATACTGTAAATTGTTTTGTAACAGCAGATGTACCTCCTGTATATGCAGATAAATATGACATAGAAAGAGTTGTATTAAATATTTTAACAAATAGTATAAAATATACCAAAGAAGGCGGAGAAATTAAAATATATGTTGGGTTTGTATATAATGATGCATATATAAAAATATTTGATAATGGAATAGGAATTCCAGAAGAAGACTTAAGTAGAATTTTTGAAAGATTTTATAGAGTAGATAAAGCTCGTACAAGAGAAATGGGGGGAACTGGGCTTGGACTTTCTATTGCAAAGGAAATATTAGACAAAAATGGCGGAAGTATTGATATAAAAAGTGTAGTAGGACAAGGAACAGAAGTTGTAATTAAAATTCCAACAAAAGAGAATTGAAAAAATGAAGGAAATATTATATAATAAAAAAATAAGGAGAGAGATAACGTGAATCCAAAAGTAAAAAATATATTAGAATGGGTTTATTGTATAGTAATTGCAGTTGTACTTGCATTATTATTTAGATATTTTATAGGAACACCAACAATAGTAAAACAAGTGTCAATGTATCCAACACTAGTTCAAGACCAAAGATTATGGCTTAACAGATGGGGAAGAACAACAAAAAAATTACCAAATAGAGGAGACATAATAACATTTGAAGCACCAAGTAAAAAAACATATACATATAGTGAAGTTGACCAATCAAATCCAGTAGCAAGATATGACAATGAACCAACAAGTTTATGGGGAAAATTTACATACCATGTATTAGAAATTGGAAAAGACAGTTATATTAAAAGAGTAATTGCTTTACCAGGAGAACATGTTGAAATTAAAGACGGAAAAGTTTATATAAATGGAGAAGAATTACAAGAAGATTATCTTCAAAGTGGTATAGTTACAGATTTATTAGGAGTTGGATTTGATGATTTTGTAGTACCAGAAAATTGTGTATTTGCTATGGGAGATAACAGAAATCATAGTACAGACTGTAGAGCGTTTGGATGTATTCCATTAGAAAAAATAGAGAGTAAAGTTTGGATAAGAATTTGGCCATTAAACTTATTTGGAAAAGTAAAATAAAATAAAAGCAGGAGATAGGATGTTTAATAATATATTAGGGAACGAGAATATAAAAGAATTATTAACAAATGCAGTAAAAAACAATAAAACATCACACAGTTATATGTTTGTTGGTACAGAAGGAATTGGAAAAAAGATGATTGCAAAAGAATTTGCAAAAATGATTTTATGTACTGATGAAAATAAATATTGTGGTAGATGCAAATCTTGTATTGAGTTTAAAAGTAATAACAATCCAGATTTTAGAATAATTGAACCTGATGGAAATAGTTTAAAAATAGAGCAAATAAGAGAATTTCAAAATAAAGTTGCAGAAAAGCCAATTATTTCAAATAGAAAAGTTTATATAATAAATGATAGTGACAAAATGACTACAGAGGCTCAAAACTGTCTATTAAAAACGCTAGAAGAACCACCAGAGTTTGTTACTATAATTTTAATTGGTTCAAATGAAAGTGCGTTTTTAGATACTATAAAATCAAGATGTATGATATTACGTTTTAATAAAATATCAAATGAACATATTGCCAGATTTTTAGAAGAAAATTATCAAACTAAAGTAACTAGTCAAATTATGTTAGAAGCATTCCAAGGAAGCATTGGAAACGCAATTAAATTACAAGATAAACAAGAAGAATATGAGCAAATAGAAAATGTAATAGTAAATTTGGAAAAACGAGATAAAATAGATACATTAAATAAGGCAGATGTAATTTATAAAGCAAAAGATGAAAAATTTGAGATATTAGATTATATAAATATTGTATTATTAGATATGGCAGAGAGGTCTAATAAATATGCAAATTGTATAAATATAGTAGAGGATACAAAAAAAAGATTGAAATCTAATGCAAATTATGATATGAGTATAGATAATATGTTACTAAAAATGTGGGAACAAGTGAATTAAGCTAAAGAAAAAAATATATAGAATTGGCAAGTTATTAGAAATATTATCTAAAAATATGACTAAAAATAAAATAATGAAAGGAACATTAATTTTGAAGAACATAGTAGGAATAAGATTTAAAAAATTAGGAAAAATATATTTTTTTAATCCAAAAGAAATAAAATTACAAAAAGGTGATAAAATAATAGTTGAAACATCTCAAGGAGAAGAATATGCTGAAGTATTAATTCCAAATAGATATGTTGAAGACGAAAAAATAGTAGCACCTTTAAAAAAAGTATTAAGAATAGCAACAAATAAAGATATAAAAAGACATGAAGAATGCAAAAAAATAGAAAAAGAAGCATTCAAGGTATGTGAAGAAAAAATAAAAGAACATAAATTAAATATGACACTTACAGATGTAGAATGCAAATTTGACAATAGTAAAATGTTATTTTATTTTACAGCAGATGGTAGAGTTGACTTTAGAGAATTAGTAAGAGATTTAGCAGCTATTTATAGAACAAGAATAGAATTGCGTCAAATTGGAGTAAGAGATGAGGTAAAAAGAATAGGCGGAAATGGTGTGTGTGGTAGAGAATTATGTTGTTGTACGTTTTTAAATGATTTTGAAACAGTATCAATAAAAATGGCAAAGGAACAGAATATCTCACTTAATCCATCAAAAATATCAGGAAATTGTGGAAGACTTATGTGTTGCTTAAAATATGAAAATGAAGTTTACGAAGACAAGTTAAAACATCTTCCAAATGTTGGAGCAATTGTTAAAACAGAAGATGGTGTAGGAGAAGTAGACAATATAGAAATCTTAAAAGAGCAATTAAGAATTAAATTTAAAGGCGAAGAGGGATATACTTATAAAAAATATGATGCTAAAGATGTAAAAGTAATAAAAGATGTTGCTAGAGAACAAGTAGATGAGGAAGAAATACAAAATAAAAAAGAATTAGAAGAACTTGAAAAATTAGAACAAGAAGATAAAAAAGTTTTAGGAGGTGAAAAAAATGGCATATAAAATTACAGATAAATGTATCTCTTGTGGAGCATGTGCAGCAGAATGTCCTGTTGGATGTATATCACAAGGTGAAGATAAGTTTGTTATAGATGCATCAGCATGTATCTCTTGTGGTACTTGTGCAGGGGTTTGTCCTGTTGAGGCACCAGAAGAAGAATAAGAAAAAAGAAGAGGGATTGAGGGACGTTCCTTAAATTCCCTCTTTAAAGGGAATAGGGGACAGCCCTTATATGATTTTAGGAATAATTTTAATTCAGGACTGTCTTCTAAAAGTTTTAATTCAAAAGAATTTTAAGTTTTGTAAATATGTAAAATCAAGTAATTTAAAATCAATTTTTTATAATTCAATAAATATTTAATAAGATTTATAGTAAGTTTTTTATTCAAAATTTAATATCAAAAATAATTGAAATCAAAAAATATCATAATTAAGTTAGAAACTAATTAGAAAGGGGTCATAATGCCTAGAGCATCAAGAACATTAATAAATTCAAAATATATTCATGTCATAACACAAGGCATAAAAAAGGAATATATTTTTAAAAATGATAAGTATAAGCAAGAATACATAAAATTATTAGAGGATATGGTAAATGAGTATAAAAATACAAAACTTTTAGCATATTGTATTATGGATAATCATGCACATTTGCTTATATATACAGATAAAATAGAGGAATTATCAAAAATAATGAGCAGAGTTAATACTTCATATGGAATTTTTTATAATAAACACAGAATGAGGGTAGGATATGTATTTAGAAATAGATATTATACACAAGAAATATCAGATAAAAACCATTTATTTAATGCATTGTCATACATTCATAAGAATCCTGTAAAAGCAGGGATGGTTAAAAATGAAATTCAGTATAAATATTCATCATACAAAAATTATATTCATAAAAATGTAGATATAGAGAAGATTAAGTTAATTTTTGATACAGAAGATTATCTGAAACAGTTTAAATTTATTCATAAAAACTTTTCACCAGAAAATATCATAGATATTAAGGATGAACAGGAAAAATCAGAAGAAAAAATGAAGAAAATAATTGTAAAATTTTGCAATGAAAATAATTTGGAATTAGATTATATAAAAAAGAATAATTATTTATTATTATTATTGATAAATGAAATAAAAGATAATTGTGATGCGACAAATAAAGTGATAGCAGAATATTTAAAGATAGGAAAAAATAGAATTTCTAATATTTCAAAGAGATAAAAGCAGTGGATATTAATGTGAGTATTTAAATAATAAAAAGTAAAGGGATTAATGGTTAAATAATTAGAAAATAAAGGAATTGAGGGGGTAATAATAAAAAAATACAGGGATTAAGGGGTGTCCCTAAATCCCTGAGAAAGGGGAATTCAAGGAACGTCCCTAAATCCCTTTTCCGATTTCTTCTAAATCCAAAAGTTCTTGCCATCTTGCATCAACCTCTTTTTGGAATTCCTCAATCATCCATTCATTACCAGGTTTAAACATATGTTTAAATCTCTTTTGTGGTTTTAAGAACTCTTCAATAGGAAGTTTTTTAGCAGGTTTATAAGAAATATGATAAACACCGTTAACAACTTCATATAAAGGCCAGTAGCAAGTTTCAACAGCCAATTTATTAATTTTCATTAAATCTTCTGTTGCATAACCCCAACCTCTAGGGCATGGAGTCATAACATTTAAAAATGTTGGACCTTCTGTATAGATTGCTTTTTCAGCTTTTTCATATAAATCTTTCATATTATTTACCGCAATTGATTGCGCAACATAAGGTAGATGATGTCCTACCATTATTTTTGTTAAATCTTTTCTTGATTGCATTTTACCAGGGATAACTTTTCCAGCTGGTGATGTTGTTGTATCTGCAAATTTAGGTGTAGCAGATGAACGTTGGATACCTGTGTTCATATATGCACCATTGTCATAACATACATATAACATGTCATGACCTCTTTCCATTGCTCCTGATAATGATTGTAAACCAATATCATAAGTTCCACCATCTCCACCAAATGCGATGAATTTTGTGTGTTCATCTTCTGGTAATTTTCCTTGTTTTTTAAGAGATTTGTATGCAGCTTCAACTCCTGATAAAGTAGCAGATGTACTTTCAAATGCTGTATGGATAAATGAATCTGTCCATGCTGTATATGGATAGATAAATGTTGATACTTCCATACATCCAGTTGCAGTTGATATTACTGCATGGTCTTCTTCTTTTAGTGCTCTTAAAATGTGTCTTGCAACAACAGGTGCTCCACATCCAGCACACATTCTATGTCCTTCTGTAAATCTTGAAGGCTTATTTGCAACTATTTCTTTAACATTATATGCCATGATTATTTGCCTCCTTTCATTTCTGAACGTAATCCTAAATATCTATAAGGATTTTCAACTTTTCCGTCTTTAGCAATTTCAGCTAAATCTGTATATACTGATTTGATTTCTTTTTCTGTTGTGTCTCTACCACCAATTCCATAAACATAATTAACAACTGGAACGTTTTGTTTTGCAACATACATGCTAGAAACAACATCTTCAAATAAAGCTCCACCAATAGCATTTAAAGAATCAGATTTATCTAATACTGCAACTGCTTTTAAATGTGATAAGGCTTTTGCAACTTCTTCTCCTGGGAAAGGTCTATAAACTCTAATTTTTAATAAACCAGCTTTAACACCTTGATCTCTTAATTTATCAACAACTGCTTTAGTTGTACCAGCAGTTGAGTTCATACAAACAACTGCAATTTCTGCGTCATCTAATTTATATTCTTCAAATAAATCATAATGTCTGCCAGTCCATTTTTCAAACTCTTTTGAAACATCTAAAATAACTTGTTTAGCAGCTTTCATAGCTTCGCCTTGTTGAGCTTTATGTTCAAAAAGATAAGCTTGTAAATCTAGTGGACCAATGGCCATTGGTTCTTTTTTATTTAATAAATAATGTTTAGGATGATATTCACCAACAAATTTTTTAACATCTTCATCATTTTCTAATTCAATATTTTCAATAGAATGTGATGTTATAAATCCATCTTGACAAATCATAATTGGAAGTTGAACATCTTTATTTTCAGCAATTTTGTGAGCCATCAAATTATTATCATAAGCTTCTTGATTATTTTCTGAAAATAACATTATCCAACCAGCGTCACGAACACCCATTGCATCAGAATGGTCATTGTGTATATTAAGTGGACCAGATACAGCTCTGTTAACCAAGTTCATAACTATAGGAAGTCTTAAACTTGAAGCAATGTAAATCATTTCCCACATTAAAGATAAACCATTTGCAGATGTAGCAGTCATAGCTCTTGAACCTGCAGCTTCAGCACCAATACAAGCACTCATAGCACTGTGTTCACTTTCAACAGCAACAAATTCAGTGTCAACTGAACCATTTGCAACAAATGTTGAAAAATATTGAGGAATTTCTGTTGATGGTGTAATAGGGAATGCTGCAACAACATCAGGATTGATTTGTTTCATAGCAGTAGCAACAGCTTCGTTACCACTTAATCTCTCTCTTATACTCATTATTCAGCACCTTCTTCCTTCATAACAATTGCACCAAATGGGCAAGCTTTAGCACAAACGCCACATCCTTTACAATAATCATAATTAAAATCTTCTCTTTTTAAAGAACCTTTGCAAACAGGAATGCTATTATCTGGACAAACAGGGTAGCATAATCCACATTGTTTACATTTTTCTTCTATCCATACAGGTTTAACACTTCTCCAGTCACCAGTTTTAAATTCTCTGGCATTACCTGCATCATATATATTTCCACCTATTGTTAAATCTTCCATAGGTGTTGTTTTATCTATTTTTGTCATAATTTTCTCCTTCCTGTCAAAAGAGTCGCTTCTTTCTGCCAAAAGGGACGCCCTTTTTTGACAAGTATATTGTTAGATTTTTTTAACTTCTTTTAATGCCATTTCTAAAGCTTTCATATTACCATCTATAACTTCAGGTTTTTTAGCAAATTTATGTTTAAATGAGCCTTTCATATCTTCTAGAAAAGCCTCATCTGACATGATACCACTAACTTTAACAATTGCTGCAAGCATAGGTGTATTTGGAAAATATCTTCCTAAAGCTTCAACTGATATTTTTCTTGCATCTATTGTGTAAACGTCACCTTTGTAACCGTTTAATACACTTTTTAAATAATCTGCTGATTTTGTTGTATTGATTACAATTGCACCAGTTTCTTTTAAACCAGCTGTTACAGGAACTGTTTCTAAAAGTGTGTCATCAACAACGACAACATAATCTGGTTCGTAGATGTTACTGTGAACTGTTATAGGTTTGTCACTAATTCTGTTATAAGCAGTAATTGGTGCACCCATTCTTTCTGGTCCATATTCAGGGAAACCTTGAATATATTTGCCAGTATTAAATGCGGCGTCAGCTAGTAGTAATGATGCTGTTTTTGCACCTTGACCGCCTCTACCGTGCCATCTAATTTCTATTAGGTTATTCATATTATTGCCTCCTTTAAAAATAATCAAACAAATGGCTTAAATTTTTAAATTAAGCTAGTTTGAAGTACGTATTTGAATACGTGTGTTTTATGTGTCTAGTATATGCCAAAAGTGTTGTGATGTCAAGGGAGTTTTTTGTACGAAGGAGTCGAAAAGTTACAAGAAAGTTATAGTTCAGTTCACAAATTATTTCATTATTTTTGTAACGTCGAAAAAAGGTTAAAAATTAATGATAATTATAATAAAAAATTTAGTTTTTATGATTAATTGTAATCAACTCATCTAAAGAGCAATTTAAATACAAACATAAATCTTCTAAATATTTAAAAGAAATAGATGTTGTCTCACTATTAATGATTCTATTTAAATTTCTATTAGTTATATTCATTTGTTGGCAAAGCCAGTATTTACTTTTATTATTCTTTTTTAGTAGTTTTTCAATATTAAATTTTAACATATTATTCACCCCTTAGAGATTTTATTATAAAAAAATTTTATAAATAAGCTATTTACAAATACCCTACGCTGATGTATAATAATTTTGGGATTTTACTATACTAATAGTTAGATTTTTACAAAAAATACATAGGAGGAAAGAAAAAATGAAGAATCGAAGTAATGGTATAACACTTGTAGCCTTAGTGATTACAATTGTTATATTATTGATATTGGCAACAATATCAATACAGTCATTGATGCATACTGGATTATTTGAAAGTGCAAATAGAGCAAAATTAGAAACAAAAAGAGGACAAATTACAGAATGGCTAGGTCTAAGATTATTAGAAGGGCAGATGAAAAATCCAACAGGGACAGCAGAAGAAGTAATAATTGCTACCAGAAATAGTGTTATAGAAAATAAAAATGAATTGCTAAAAATTGGAAAAGAAGTAAGTATAGAAGATACAAGCATCGAAGAAGACGGAGAGCAAGTAGACATATATTTTTATGTAATAGTAGATAGAGACATATATAAAGTAGATATGTCAGGAACAAAATTTATAGGTGAACAAGGAAAAATGTTACCAGTAATAAAATTAGAAAGCTTAACAAGTACAACAAATTCAATAAAAATAAAAGTAAAAACAAGTAAAAATCAAGGTGGAAAGGTAAAGTATTACATAAAAACAGAAGATGAAGATAAGTATGAGTTAAAAGAAACCAAAACAGATGATTCAGAATATACATATGGAGACTTAATACAAGGAAAAAAATATAATATAAAAGTAATAGCAAAAGCAGAAAATGGGCAAACAGCAGAAGTAACTGCAGAGCAAACAACAGGAAGCATAGCAAATTTAACAGCAGGGGATATTGTATTTACATATACAGTCGATGGAAAAATAATAGATAAAAGTACATGGACAAATGGAACAGTAAAAGTAAGTGCAAAAATAAATCCTGAAATAGATATGACAGGATTAAAAATACAAACGAGTAAAGATGGAAAAAATTATGAAGATGCAGATACACAATCATTTACAGAAAATGGAACAATGTATGTAGTATTAACAGATGGCAAAAATTATGGAGGATCAGCAGGAGGAACAGTAACAAATATAGATAAAATAAAACCGACAATAGAAAAAAGTATTGGAAGTACAACAACAGGAAATACTGGAACAATAAATGTAAGTAATATAATAGATATAGGAGGAAGTGGATTAAAAGGAATATATATAAGTAAAGAGAGTACAGCACCAACAGTAACATCAGTAACATGGATAGTAAATATACAAAAAGATTATATAACAACAGTTTATTCTAATGGAATATACAATGTATGGGTAATAGACAATGCAGGAAACATTTCTAATAATAGTACTTGTATAGTTAGTGGAATAGTATCAAAGACGAATATTACAGAATATGAAGGAATAACTATAATAGCAGGAAATAAAGAAACACCAAGATTGAGCTATACAGGAACACCACAAAAAAAATATTTTTACAGTTCGGATGATTCTATCGCAATAGTAGATTATAATACTGGAGAAGTAACAGGACAATCAGTGGGATATGCTTGGATAACAGTAGTCTTAATTGACTATGATGGAACAGAAGTTACATCTAGTTGTCAAATAGGAGTTAAAGAATACCTCTTATATTATGGAGATAAAAAAGATTCAAGAACAGGAGGATTTTCTTTATATAGAAATGGAACGTCTGAAATTTATGATATGTATTGGTATGACAATCGAGGATTTGGTTGTACAGTAAATGATTCAGGATATGAAGCGGCATGGGTATCTAATAATGCAATAGATATGTCAAAGATTAGTAGTTTGGAATTTCATTATCGATTAAGTAATAATTTAGAAAAACTATATACTTATTTAAAAGTAGGAACGTCATGGAATAAAAATGCAAATAATTCATTTAACTTTGCAGAAGGAGTTGAACGAAATTTACCATCACTGTATGTTGAGTATGAAACAATAAAAGTTAATGTTAATTATAATTATACAGGCTATTTAAAGGCATATTTTTATCATGGTACTAATAGAGGATATTCTTTATGGGGAGGAATTGAGTATATAATAGCCAATCCATAATATTGATTACAAAAAACAAAAAATTAATATCAAACAATAAAGACAGAAAATGCAAACAGATTAATAAGATGATTTATACAAAAAGAAATTGATAAAATACCAATTTCAGAAAAATATATACAAAAAAATAGAAGATTAGATAAATAATTATTCAAGAGCTATGTTTAATTATAAAAGTACCAACGAAATCTTAAGAGAATTATGTGCATAATAAATTGGAAAATTATTATTGCCATTTATATTCTTCAAAAGGCAAGAAAAATTTCTTGCTTTTTGTCATTTTATATAGTAAAATGAACAAAGAAAAAATGAGGAAAAGGATATCAACTTGATATAACTTCAAGAGCTGTTTCCAAAAAAACTAAAAAGGAAAAAAGGAGTGTCCCCAAATCCCTGAAAAAAGGGAAAAAAAGGAACGTCCCTAAATCCCGGGAGGAAAAATGTATTTAAAAAGATTAGAATTACAAGGATTTAAATCCTTTGCAGATAAAACAGTATTAGAACTAATGCCTGGAATTACAACAGTAATAGGGCCAAACGGTTCAGGAAAAAGTAACATATCAGATGCAATAAGATGGGTACTTGGAGAACAAAGTATGAAATCATTAAGAGGTACAAAGTCTCTAGATATCATATTTGCGGGGACTCAAAACAGAAAGTCTTTAGGCTTTGCTGAGGCTTCTTTAGTGTTTGATAATTCTGATGGTGCGTTACCAATTGAATATACAGAGGTAACTGTTACAAGAAAAATTTATAGAAGTGGTGAGACAGGGTATTTTATAAATAAAGTTCCATGCAGATTAAAAGATGTATTGGAATTATTTATGGATACTGGTATTGGTAAAGATGGATATTCAATTATTGGACAAGGTAAAATTGATGAAATTTTAAGTAACAAATCTGAAGATAGAAGACACATTTTTGAAGAGGCTGCAGGTATTGTTAAATATAGAACAAGAAAACAAGAGTCTGAGAAAAAGTTGGAACATACAAAATTGAATCTTTTAAGAATTAATGATATTTTAGCTGAAATTGAAGGAAATCTAGAACCATTACAAATGCAAGCAGATAAGGCTAAGAAGTATTTAAATTTAAAAGAAGAATTGAAAAATATTGAAATTGGTTTATTTGTTTACAACATAGAAAAATATAAGCAAGACTTGGAAAAAGTTGTTCAAGACATTGAAATTATGCAAGCACAATGCAATGATGAGGAAGGCAGATTAGAGAGAGTAAAAATCTTAAAAGAAGAGTTAAAATCTAGTATTGATGAAATTACAGAAACAATTGAAAATATGTCAAATATAGGTTTTGAAAGTCAAAAACAAATTGAACAATTAAATTCTGATATAAATGTTGCAAAAACTAGAATTGTAAATAATAATGAAAACAATGAAAGATATTTAAAAGAAATTGAAGAACAAAATGCTAAAATTCAAGAGTTAAAAGAAGAAATTGAACAAAAAGAAGCTAAAAAAGATAACTTAAAACAAAATAAAGAAAAGTTTGAAAAAGAGTTAAATGAAAAACAAGCAGAACTTGATAAATTAACAGAAAAATTGTCTTCAAAAGAACTTGAAATTGAAGGGTACAAACATACAGTAGAAGAAAACACGGACAAGAGATATGAACTTCAATCAGAAATAAATGCTCAAAACATAAATTATCAAAACTTTGAAAAAAGACAAGCTCAAATAAAACAAGAAATGCAATCAACAATTTCAGAACTTGATGGAACTCGTCTTAATAAAGAAGACATTGCAAAGCAATTTAATGAAATTGAAAACAAAAAAAATAAGGCTCAAAATTCATTAAATGAAGTAGCAAAACAAAGAGAAGAAGCAAACCAAAAAATCAAATCATTTGAAAGCAATATAAATATTTTATCAAGTGAAATGAGAATAAAAGAGTCAAGATTAAAATTTTTGATAGAAACTGAAAAAGAAAAAGAAGGATATATCAAAAGTGTTAAATCATTGCTTAAAGACTGTGAAAATATCAAAGAACTTGGAAAAGGAATGAATGGTGTTTTAGCAAATATTATAGAAGTTCCAGATGAATTACAAACAGCAATTGAAATGTGTTTAGGAGCAAGTCTTCAAAACATAGTAACAGAAACTGAAACAGATGCAAAGAGATTAGTTGAGCATTTAAGAAAAAATAATTTGGGAAGAGCTTCATTTTTACCAATTTCATCTGTTAAAGGTAAAAAATTAGACAAAATAAAAGGTAATGAAAGTGGCGTTGTTGGAATTGCGTCAGACCTTGTAAAATACAACAAAAAATATGAGCAAATTATTTTAAATTTACTAGGTAGAACTGTAATTGTAGACAACATGGATACAGCTATAAAAGTTGCAAAACAAAATGGCTATACATTCAGAATTGTAACAACAGAAGGTGATTTAATAAATCCATCTGGTGCAATTACTGGTGGTTCAGTTGCTAAAAAGACGGTTAACATTTTAGGTAGAGGAAAAGAAATTGAAAAATTAGAAAAAGAGATAAAAAATCTAAAACAAAAAATTGAAAAGCTACAAAATGATAAACAAAATTATGAAGAGTCAATTGAGGGAATTTTAGAATTATCTTCAAATCTTGAAAAAGAATTACAAGAAATTGACATTACATATGCAACTGAAAAACAAAAAGTTATTTCAATAAACGAAAATATTGAAAAACTTGAAAAACGTTTAAATAGGCTAAAAGAAGAACAAGCAGGTCTTGAAAAACAAAAAGAGGAAGCAGTTTCAACAAAAGGAGATTTACAAGTAGAAATAAACAAAATAGCAGAACAAAATGAAGAACTTTCTAAAATTATTACTGAATTTGCAGAATTAAACAAAGATGACCAAAAATATATTGATGACTTGAACTTTGATATTACAAATCTAAAAATTTCTGTATCATCATTTGACGAAAGTGAAGCATCAATTCAAGAAATTCAAGAAAGAATTAATCAAGAATTAGAAAATGCACATACAAGTATTGAAAATAAAAATGCACAAATTGAGCAAATAAAAAAAGACAATGAAGACTTAGAAAAATCAATAGAAGAAACACTTCAAAAAATAGAAGAAGTTAAAGAAAGTGTAAATAGTAGCAGTTCAAAAATTGAAGAATTGAAAAAAGAAAGAGCACAAAAAAGTGAAAAACTTTCAAAGCAAGAAGATGAAATAACTGCTAAATTTAAAGTAATTGAGGACTTAAAAGGACAACTTGTAAAATTAGATGTTAAAAAGACAAAAATTGATGAAGATATAAATAGTATTATTAACAAAATGTGGGAAGAATATGAACTTACACCTAATAATACAGAACAATATCAAAAACCAGAAAATGTTGCATTAACACAAAGAAGAGTAAATAATTTAAGAACTGAAATTAGAGAACTTGGAAGTGTAAATGTTGATTCAATAGAAGAATACAAAAACTTGAAAGATAGATACGACTTTATGAGTGAACAACGTTTAGACTTAGAAAATACAATGAGTAAATTAAGAAAAGTAATTTCAGATATGACTCAAATTATGAAAGAACAATTCAAAGAAAAATTCAAGGTTATAAACAAAAACTTTGGAGAAGTATTTGCAGAGTTATTTGGTGGAGGAAAAGCAGAACTTACACTAGAAGATGAAGAAAACATTTTAGAGTGTGGAATTGAAATTACTGTACAGCCACCAGGAAAGAAATTACAAAATATGATGTTACTTTCAGGTGGAGAAAAAGCATTTACTGCAATTGCATTATTATTTGCAATCTTAAAAATAAATCCAGCGCCATTCTGCGTGCTAGATGAAATTGAAGCAGCACTTGATGATGTAAATGTATTTAGATATGCTGAGTATTTAAAAAAATTTACTGAACATACTCAATTTTTAGTTATTACTCATAGAAAAGGTACTATGGAAGTTGCAGACACTGTTTATGGTGTTACAATGGAAGAAAGTGGTATTTCTAAATTGTTATCTATGAAATTAAAACAATAGAATAAAAAGCAAGGGACTGAACCAGTCCCTTGCTTTTTATTCTATTGTTAGATCCGACAGAACCGCTTTTCTTCTGCATTCCTGTAAATCTAGACTATATTTACAATTTACTGAAGTACCAGTAAATTCTCCATACCGGAAGCCTTTGATCCACGTTAGAAGTGATTCTATTTGTGTTCTTGTACCTTTAATGGTAATAGTGTCTTGGGCGTGGCATATTTTTAGTTCATTATTCATATAGTTGACCTCCTAAGTTTTATGAATATATTATACAATATTTTTAGCTAAAATACAATAAACTTAAATAATCCTATAAAGATTAATAAAAATCCAGAGACTATAGACCAAATATTTTGTGGTAATTTACAGAAATTTCTAATATGAATTCCTAAATACGAACCCATGCTTAGAAAGAACAATTGTAAAATACTAACTAAAAAAGGGAATAAATTTAAATTAATATCAGTCATTGAACCACAAATACCAATGCAAAAGCTATCAAGAGAAAGAGCAATGGCTAAAAATAATGCTTCTTTTGGTTCGATAACTTGAGAGTGGTCTAAATCAGATGATATAGGGCTATTAAATATATTTTGAGAATCTTTTTCTTTTTTTAAAGCCTGAAAGCATATGTATGTTCCCATGCAAACTAAAACAAAACATCCTAAAAAATTAGTTAAAGCATTTGGAAATATATATTGAATTATATTGCCAAAAAGTATTGAAATATATGTTATTAGTAGTGAGATTATAAACAAGATTATTTTTCCTAATTTAGATATTTTTGTATTTTTTATTCCATATGTTATACCTATTCCTAAAGAATCAATACTACTTGATATTGCTAAAAGTAATGAATTTAACATAATAACACCTCTTACAACATAATATGACAAAAAAATTTTGGTGTTACTTTGTAATAAAAATGTACAAGCCACATATATTTAATTAACAAACATACAAAGGAGTGAATTTTTATGTGGCAAACATTAAGAAAAGAAGAAGTATTAAGAAAATTAAACACAGATGAAAAGCAAGGATTAACAGAAAAAGAAGTGCAAGAAAGACAAGAAAAATATGGAAAAAACAAATTACAAGAAAAGAAAAAAGAAAGTTTTATAGTAAAATTTATAAAACAATTTAATGATTTTATGATAATAATACTAATAATAGCATCAATAATATCAGCAGTTGTTTCAAAAATGCAAGGGGAAAACGACTATGTAGATTCAATAATAATTATAGGAATAGTAGTTTTTAATGCATTAATGGGAGTAATACAAGAAGCAAAAGCAGAAAAATCAATAGAAGCTTTAAAACAAATGACACCACAACTTGCAAAAACTATAAGAAATGGTAAAACAGTAGAAGTCAATGCAGAAGAACTTGTAAAAGGAGATATTATTATTTTAGATGCTGGAAATTTTGTGCCAGCTGATTGTAGAATATTAGAAAGTCATAACTTAAAAATTGAAGAGTCATCTTTAACTGGTGAAACACAGGGAGCTGAAAAGGATGCAGATGTAATATGTAGCAAGAATGCACCATTAGGTGATATGAAAAATATGGCATTTATGGCAAGCATTACTGTAAATGGACATGGAAAAGCAGTTGTAACTGATACAGGAATGAATACAAAAGTTGGACAAATAGCTAATATGATAATAGAAGATGAGGCACCACAAACACCATTACAAAAAAAACTAGGTGAAGTTGGTAAAATATTAGGATTAGCATGTTTAGCAATTTGTGTAATAATATTTGTTATGGGATTAATAAAACACATAGAACCAGTAGAAATGTTTATGACATCTGTTGGACTTGCAGTTGCTGCAATACCAGAAGGATTACCTGCAATTGTAACAATTATGCTTTCAATTGGTGTTACTAAAATGGCTAAAAAGAATAGTATAATTAGAAAATTGCCAGCAGTTGAAACACTTGGAAGTAGTAGTGTTATATGTTCAGATAAAACAGGAACTTTAACTCAAAATAAAATGAAAGCAGTTGATGTTAGAAGTCAAAACAAAAAATTTATTATAGAACTTGCAACATTATGCACAGACTGTGATATAAATGTGGAAAGTGGAGTGCCACAAGTTACTGGAGAACCTACAGAGAAGGCAATTGTAGAAGAATGCATAAATATGGGAACAGTAAAGAATAAACTAGAAAATTTTATGCCTAGAATTAATGAAATTCCATTTGATTCTAATAGAAAAATGATGACAACAATTCATAAAATAGGTAATAAATATAGAATTATTACAAAAGGTGCACCAGATGTATTATTGCAAAAATGTACAAAACAAGTAGATTTGATAACTGATAAGCAAAATCAATATAATATTAAAATTAAAAGTTTAGAAAATTTGAAAATTCAAAGTGATAATAGACAGATGGCACAAAAAGCTTTAAGAGTAATTGCTGTTGCTTACAAAGATGTAGATACATTGCCAAGCAAAATAGATTCACAAAATATAGAAAATAATTTAACATTTGTTGGCTTAATTGGAATGATAGACCCTCCAAGAGAAGGAGTAAAAGAAGCGGTTCAAGTTTGTAAAAATTCCGGAATAAAAACTGTTATGATAACAGGAGACCATTTAGAAACGGCAAAAGCAATTGCTAAAGATTTAGGAATATTAGAACAAAAAGATATGGCAATAACAGGACAAGAACTTGACAAAATGTCACAAAATCAATTGGAAAAAAAGATAAGAGATTATTCAGTTTTTGCAAGGGTTACACCAGAGCATAAAGTTAGAATAGTAAAAGCATGGCAGAAAAATGGCGCGGTTGTTGCAATGACGGGTGATGGAGTAAATGATAGTCCTGCTTTAAAAAATGCAGATATTGGAATTGCAATGGGAAAAAATGGTACAGATGTTGCAAAAAATGCAGCAGACATAATACTTACAGACGACAATTTTGTAACAATCGTTGAAGCGGTAAAACAAGGAAGAAATATATATGATAACATCAAGAAAGCAATACATTTTTTAATTGCAACAAATATAGGAGAAATAGTAACAATCTTTATGGGGCTTGTGTTAGGATTAAAATCACCACTACTTGCAATTCAATTATTATGGATAAATCTAGTTACAGACTCATTACCAGCAATTGCATTAGGACTTGAAAAGCCTGAAAAAGACATTATGCAAAGAAAACCTGTTGATAGTAAAAAAGGAATATTTGCAGACGGCTTGTGGAATAAAATAATTGTTGAAGGCATAATGATTGGTGTGCTTACACTTGTTGCATTTAGTATAGGAAATAAATATTATGGATTAGAAGTTGGCAGAACTATGGCATTTTTATCAATAGGATTTTTGGAATTAATACATAGTTTTAATGTTAAAAATGAAAAATCAATTTTTGAAGCTGGATTATTTGAAAATAAGTACCTAGTAGGAAGTTTTGTTTTAGGAATTTTTATTCAGGCTATAGTAGTTGTTGTTCCTACTTTTGCAAAGGTTTTTGAAGTTGTTCCTTTGAATTTAACTCAATGGATTATTACAGTTGCTATTTCTATTTTACCTGTGCCAGTTATTGAATTACAAAAGAAATTAGATTTTAAGAATAAGATAGTAGAGAAGAAAGAAGAGAAAAAAAGTTTTTCTTTTGCAAAATTTTAAAAATTAGTTGCAAATACCAAAAAAATATGATAAAATAGCTATGCTTAAAAGGAGTATAGCTATTTTAAGCATCTCTACTTAACTAAAAAGTTAGGTTGCAAAATCCATAGGGAGGTGAAAATAATGAACAAATACGAAAGTGTTATCATTGTTAATCCAAATGTTGATGAAGCAGGTTTAAAAGCTTTAGAAGAAAAATTTACAGGATTAATCAATGAAAATGGAAAAGTTGAATCAGTTGAAAACATGGGTAAAAAAAGATTAGCTTATGAAATCAAAAAATTCAAAGAAGGTACATATATGTTATTTAACTTTGAAGCAAATCCAGATTCAATCAAAGAACTTGAAAGAGTTTACAGAATTACAGATGACGTAATCAAATTCATCGTTGTAAGAAAAGAAGACTAATAAAAAATAAAAAGTGGGACCTTAGATTAAAGTAATGAAAGGAAGAAAAGAAAATGAACAAAGTAATATTAATGGGAAGACTTACAAGAGACCCAGAAGTAAGATATACACAAACAAATAATACTCTAGTGGCTTCTTTTAGTTTAGCAGTAAATAGAAGATTTGCAAGACAAGGAGAAGAAAGACAAGCAGACTTTATTAACATAGTTGCTTGGAGTAAATTAGGAGAATTTTGTAGTAAGTACTTTAAGAAAGGTCAACAAGTTGGTATAATTGGAAGAATCCAAACAAGAACATGGGATGATGATCAAGGTGTTAAACACTATGTAACAGAAGTTGTTGCAGAAGAAGCATATTTCGCTGATAGCAAAAGAGAAGGAGATATGGGAGCCGGAACTTTTGAAAATACTTTTGGTAGTACAATGCCAGGAAGTATGGGATCAGATTTTGAGACATCATCTGCAGATGATTTACCATTTTAATTAATTACGAGAGGGGGAAATATCAAAATGGCAGACAAAAAACAAAGAAGAAATAATAAAAATTATGATGAAGATTATAACCCAAAATTCAGAAAACAAAGAAAGAAAGTTTGTGTTTTATGTAGTGACAAAAATTTTGAATTAGATTACAAAAACGCTGACCAATTAAAGAAATTTGTTAATGATAAAGGTAAAATCTTACCTAGAAGAACAACAGGATGTTGTGCAAAACATCAAAGAGATATTACTACAGCAGTAAAAAGAGCTAGACATATTGCTGTATTACCATATGCTCAACAATAATAAGCATATTAAAAGACTAGAAATAAATCAATATTTCTAGTCTTTTTCTAATTCATTATCATCTTCTATAGAATTGTATTTATTAACTTTATTAATAAGATTAGGCAATTCATTTTTAATATATTCATCAATTTCAAAATCAATTACTGAACTTTCAGAAGCCATTAAACCAGAAGCTTTTAATAAATCGTTTTGATTTATGTATATATTTTTTAAATAATATTCAGCATCAATTGAATCTGGGTTATGATTTTCTATTTGTTCTCTTATTGAATGTGCTAAACACTCATAAGGGTCATCATAATGAATTTTAATTCTGTTCTTAGCAGAAGAATCTTTATCTAATCGAGCAGTTGCATGTTTGGCAGAAATATTTTCGGCCCAAGCATTATAAATTTCACAACCTTTTTTATATAATCTTAATTTTAGTTCTTCAGATTCTTTTTTTGTTAATGAACAAAATTTATTAATGTCATTTTGCAATTTACTATCTAGGTTAATTCCTATTGGAGAATTGTTTTCTAGTACAACATTTTCTGGTGAAGCAAGGTATTTTAATAATTTGGTATATTTTTTGTTAAAATCTTTATTACCTTTTCTGATATCACATATCATGTTAAATAAAGATAGTTCTTCATTTGAAATAAATGTAGATTTACCAATATTATTTATCATCTTCATATTTCTTGTAGCATATGCAGATGGAACTTCCATAAAATTAGCTTCTTTTCCAGGCATATTACTATGTGCAGAATATCCAATAATACTTTCTTGGTGTTAATTAACAAACATTGTTTGTAACTCTATCGGAATATTTAAAACATTAGAATATAGACCAGAAAAATCAGCAACATATCCACTTTTTTCTCTTTTAGTTTTTGTAGCAGAACTATCAGGATTCATTGTGATTCCTAAAGCCTGAAGTTGTTTTGAGTTACTTACTATTTCAGGTAATGTACTTGAATATAATTTTAATCCTAATTTACTATCAATTCTGGAATCAAAATCTTTTAAAAGTTCTTTAAAGTCAACTTTTTGTGGATTTGAATCTTGCTCCAAAGAAGATAGGTTCATTTTAGTTGAATAATCTCCCAATGCAGTTAAAATAGAGATTTTTTTATTACATTCATTGATCAATTTATTATATTTTTCTTTTAAATCTAAGGCATAATTTTTTGAATATTCAGTTTCAGATTCAAAAATATTTAAGATATCTTGTAGTAACTGTTTACTTTTTGTATAGTATTCAAATGATGTGCAATTTTGATTATCGATTTTTGATTCAAATGCATGATTTTTTTCAGATATTTTAATATTTTCTCTTCTTTCATCTGCAAGCATTTTTAATGTTTCGTATTCAGGATTTTTGGGGTCAATGGTTACATTGTGAGGAATTTTTTCAACAATAATTCTTAAACCAAATAAATCTAGAATGTCTTTTATTGAAATACTTGAATCAGTTTCTTTTAATCTTTTTGTGTAATCTTCTAATTTTGCAATATTGCTTTTTGATGATTTTACTCTGGATGTTAGATAAATTGAATAATTAGGTTCAGAAAATTTTTTATTTATTTCTAGTAATAATGTTGAACATACAATTTCCATGTATCTCATTATTTCGGAATCAGTTGATAAAATTATTTTATTTATTTTACTTGATATAGTGTTATATAAACTTTCATATTTTTTATTTTCTATTTCATTATCAAATGGTTTATGCATAAGATTACCTCCTTCAGAATTTTAAACTTATAATATTAGTATATCAAAATTTACATAAATTTGCAAATTAATTGCAATTTACCAGAAAATATAGTAAAATATAGTAGATTAAAAGAGAAAAGAAGGTAATTAAATGTTAGAAAAATTGGGAATAGATGCAGATTTAGAAAATTTATCAAAAGAGGTAGAAAATGAAATAAAAAATCAATTTAAAACAATGGATGAAATATGTGAAAAAAATAGTATGAAAGTATTATCAGCATTTCAAGAGTGCAACTTACAAGAAATGCACTTAAATTCATCAACAGGATATGGAATAGACGAAGTTGGAAGAAACAAAATAGAAGAAATTTATGCAAATGTATTTAAAGCAGAAGATGCATTAGTACGTGCGCAATTTATATCAGGAACACATGCTTTAGCAATAACATTATCAGCATTATTACGTCCAAATGACACAATGATAAGTATAACAGGAGAACCATATGACACACTTCAAACAGTTATAGGATGTAATGAAACAGAAAGCAAAAGTTCATTAAAAGCATTTGGAATAAAATATGAACAAATAGAATTAGTAGAAAATGACTTTGATATAAAATCAATTCAAGAAAGATTAAAAAAACAAGATGTAAAATTAGTTGAAATTCAAAGATCAAGAGGATATTCAACAAGAAAAAGCTTAACAATTGAAAAAATCGAAAAAGCAATAAAAGCAATTAGAGAAGTTAACAAAGATGTAATAATTATGGTAGACAATTGTTATGGAGAATTTGTACAAGATAGAGAACCAATAGAAATCGGAGCAGATATTGCAGTAGGTTCACTAATGAAAAATTTAGGAGCAGGAATTGCAACATCTGGAGCATATATAGTTGGTAAAAAAGACTTAATAGAACTATGTGCAGAAAGACTAACAGCACCAGGAATAGGAAAAGAAATAGGACCATCATTAGGACAAAACACACAATTACTAAAAGGACTATTCTTTGCACCACAAGTAGTAGCTTCTAGTGTAAAAACAGCAATATTTGCAAGTAGAATATTAGAAAAATTAGGATATGATGTTGAACCAAAATATGATGAAGTAAGAGCAGATATTGTACAAACAATAAAACTTGGAAGTGAAGAAAATTTAGTAAAATTCTGTCAAGGAATCCAAATGGGTTCACCAATAGATTCAAATGTAATTCCATTCCCAAGTGATATGGGAGGATATGAAGATAAGGTCATAATGGCAGCAGGAACATTTACAGAAGGATCAACAATTGAATTAAGTTGTGATGGACCAATACGTGAGCCTTTTATAGCATATATGCAAGGTGGACTTACTTTTGAATATGGAAAATTTGGAATATTAAAAGCAATTCAAAAAATGAAAAATTAATAAAAACGGGATTGGGGACGTGTCTTTAATCTCCAAAAATTTGGGAGAAAAATATGAATGTTGTAGTAATAGGTGGTGGCCCTGCTGGAATGATAGCAGCAATTACCTCTGCTGAAAATGGAAATAATGTAACTTTATTAGAAAAAAAAGAAAGACTTGGTAGAAAACTTTTGATTACAGGTAAAGGAAGATGTAATATTACATCTTCTTTGCCAATAGATGAATTTATACAAAATGTACCAGGAAATGGACAATTTTTGTATAGTGCTTTTAAAAATTATACAAATACTGATATAATTAACTTTTTGAAAGATGAAGGCTTAGAAGTAAAAGAAGAAAGAGGAAATAGAATATTTCCAATAACAGATAAATCTCTAGATGTATTAAAGTGCTTTACAAAAAGATTAAAAGAATTAAATGTTAAAATAGAATATAATATGAAGGTTACTGAAATTGTGCCAAAAGATGAAAGTGGAAAATTAAAAGTGATTGCTGTAGAAATGGATAAAAATATTCATAAAGATAAAGTATTTGAAGCTGAAAAAGTGATATTAGCAACAGGTGGAAAAAGTTATCCTTTAACAGGGTCTACTGGTGATGGATACGAAATTGCTACAAAATTAGGACATACAGTAACTAAAATAAGACCTTCATTAGTTCCATTAGAATCATTTGATATAAATATGTGTAAAGAGTTGCAAGGATTATCTTTAAGAAATGTAAAAATTCAATTAAAAGATAAAGAAAAAAATAAATTAATATATGAGGATTTCGGAGAAATGCTATTTACTCATTTTGGTGTATCAGGACCTACAATTTTAAGTAGTTCAGCACATTTAGTTAGATATAAAAATATTGATGAACTTTTAAAAAACAAGAAAATTATTTTAAACATAGATTTTAAACCGGCTTTATCTGAAGAAAAATTAGATGAAAGAATATTAAGGGATTTTAACGAATTTAAAAATAAACAATTTAAAAATAGTTTAGATAAATTATTACCACAAAAATTGATACCTGTAATTATTGAAAAAAGTGGTATAAATCCTGATAAAAAGGTCAATGAAATTAACAAAAAAGAAAGACATAGACTTGTTAATTTATTAAAGAATTTTGAAGTTACAATAAAAGGGTTTAGACCTATTGATGAGGCAATAATAACAAGTGGAGGAATAAATATTAAAGAAATAAATCCTAAAACAATGGAATCTAAATTAGTAGAAGGCTTATATTTTGCAGGTGAAATAATTGATGTTGATGCATATACTGGAGGATTTAATCTTCAAATTGCTTATTCTACTGGATACGTAGCAGGAGACAAAATATGACAAAAAATATGAGACAAATTAGGACTGTCCCTTTTGTTTCAAAAAAGGAGAAATATGGAAAGTTTTATTTCAATTAAGGATAATATACAAACTGAATTAGTTGTAAAAAAGTCTAAATTTATATGTAATCTTATAAAAGTTGAGACACAAGAAGAAGCAGAAAATATGATAAAAAAAATGAAGAAAAAGTATTATGATGCAAAGCATAATTGTGTAGCATATAGGGTTATGGAAAATGAGCAAATAGTAGAAAAATCAAGTGATGATGGAGAACCATCAGGAACTGCTGGAGGACCAATGTTAAATATTTTACAAAAAAATAACTTGTGTAATATTTTAGTTGTTGTAACAAGATATTTTGGAGGAATATTACTTGGAACAGGTGGTTTAGTTAGAGCTTATTCAGATGCAACATTACAAGCTATAGATAGTATAGAAAAAGTTGAAAAAACTATTGGAATAGAAGCAGAAGTAGAAGTAGAATATAATAATTTGGAAACTTTTAAATATTATTGTAAAAAAAATAATATTTATATAAAAGATTACGAATATTCTGAAAAAATTATTTGTAAAATTCAGTTAGAAGAATGTAGTAAAGAGAGATTAATAGCTGATTTTAATACAAAAAAAGTTAATTTGATAAAATTGAAGTTTTTATCTAAAAAATTAATAGAGAAAAGTATAATAAAATAATGTTTTTGTAAATATTTGGAAAATATAATTGAAAAACAATTAAATAGATACTATAATAAGAACTGTAAAAAATTTACAGTTCTTTAATTTGTTGATAATAAAAGATTTGAAAGAACAATCAACATAAAACAAATGAAAAGATAACGGAAATAGGGAGGAAAAATTATGAAAGAAAAAACAACAATCTTGATAGCGGATGACAATCAAGAATTTGCTCAAACATTAGCAAAATACATACATGAGCAAGATGATATGGAAGTTATAGGAATAGCAAAAGATGGAGAAGAGGCTATTGATATGATAACAAATATAATGCCAGATGTAGCATTATTAGATGTAATTATGCCACATTTAGATGGAATAGGAGTATTAGAAAAATTAAATATAATAAAATGTGATAAAAAGCCAATGTGCATAATGCTTTCAGCTGTTGGACAAGATAAAATTACTCAAAGAGCAGTTGGTTTAGGAGCTGAATACTATGTTGTTAAACCTTTTGATATTGAATTATTAATAAAAAGGATAAAAGAATTGAAAAACTTCAGACCAAGTCAAAATGTTAATAATTTTATTTCAAAAGAAACTAAACAACAATATGTTGAAATTCCTATGGATGGAACTAAAAATCAAGAAAATTTGGAAGCTTTGGTAACAAATATTATTCACGAAGTAGGTGTACCTGCACATATAAAAGGATATCAATATTTGCGTGAAGCAATAATTATGGTTGTAAATGATATTGATGTTATTAATCAAATAACAAAGAGTTTATATCCTAAAATTGCAATGAAATTTAACACAACACCAAGCCGTGTTGAACGTGCAATTCGTCATGCTATAGAAGTTGCATGGGGGAGAGGTGACCAAAAAACAGTTGAGAAAATTTTTGGTTATACAATTTCAGCTGCTAAAGGAAAACCAACTAATTCAGAATTTATAGCAATGATTGCTGATAAATTAAGATTGGAATTAAAGAGTGCGTAAATTTAAGTGAATATTTAGAGAGAAGCGGATTATAAGATAAGATAAAAATAGCCCTAAAGCTATAAAGGAGTTGAAAATGCATATAGATTATGTGAAAAATCTGCTACTAAACCAATAAATGAAATAAAAAGAAACCTATAAACTTTTCTTATTCATTGGTTCATGTTTTGATTATTTAAAATATGAATTTTTGAAAAAGAGAGGTTTTTTATTATGGAAAAAATTGATTATGATATATATTAATGCACATATTTATTTCACAAAAGTAGATAACCAATAAAAAAACACACCTGTCTTGACCGGGCAATGTGTTTTTACATACAAACCTGGCAAACCACGTTTGTGGTTTCTCCATTTCCTATTATTATTATACTTTGAATTAATGATAAAGTCAATAAATTTTATTATTCTTCTAAATTTTTTAATCCAAACTCAATTATTTGATTTACTACACTATTAAAACTTAAATCATTTTTTTCAGCTAAATCACTAATTTTATCAAAAGTTTCTCCACTTATTCTTATTGTTCTAGTTACTGTATCATTGCTTTTTTTTGTTTTTTCAATTTTTAATTTTTTCATTTTCATCACCATAATTATTGTAACCAAAAAAAAAATTAAAATAAGTGTACAAATATGTGTACAAAATAAAAATTTTGTGATATATTGTAGATATAGAGAAAAAGGGGGAAAAAATATGAGAAGGTTTAAAAAAGAAAAAAAGAGTAAAAAGTATATAGTTTTATTAAGTATGGTTAGTATTTTAATAATAATAGGAATTGTTATCTATAATTTACAATCTATAATTTTTAAATTTCTATATGAAAGTAATAATTGTATTGCAAAACAAGTTTATATTCTTAATAAGAATAATATTAAATTTAACAACAATGTGGATAAGATGTTTTCTGAAAAATCAGATGAATATATAAATAAATATAAAAATAATATAATTACTTATGAGGAATTAAAGGAATACATAAGTAAATTTGAGGAATATAAAGATTATAATAGTAAATTAGAAGAAATAAAAAAAGAAAAAGAAAAATATGAACAAGCAGAACAATACTTTGAACAAAAAAATTATAAAGAAGCATTACCAATATATATAGAATTGAATGATAATAATTATGATGATTTAACAGAAAAGATAACAGAAACAAAAAATAAATTAAAGCAGACTGTTTTAGAACAAGTAAATCAATTTAAGCAAGAAAATAATTATTCTAATGCTGAAAAAGTAATGGAAGAAGTAAAAAATTTTTACTGTGAAGATAAAGAGTTTTTAGATTTGTTATCAGAAGTGCAACAATTAAAACAATCTCAAGAAGATACTGAAAAAGAAAAACAAGAAATAGAACAAATAAAATCATCTATTAAAGTAACAAAAATATGGGCAAGTACTCCAAATTCAGCAGGAGGGGTAGATTTATATATTAATTGGAAAAATTTATCAGATAAAATTATTAAATATGCATATTTTACGGTAATACCATATAATTCTGTTAATGATATTGTTAATTGTACAATTAGACATTATTCAAGATTTAATGCTCAAGATGAAGGACCGTATAGTAAAGGTCAAGGAACAAAAGGGACAGAATATTATTGGGAAAATGCTTGGTACAATTATAGTATAAAAAGTGTAAAACTAGAAAGTGTAAGAATTATATATATGGATGGAACAAGTTTAGATATACCTGAAAAATATATAGATTATATAAAATAATATGGGGAGAGAAAAAATGAAAGAAAATAAAAGAAATAATAAAAAGTTAATTATAATAGGAAGCATAATAGTTGCTGTTATAATATTTATCGTTTGTATAATTCAGACAAAATCATTTAGATATAAATTGGCTAGTGGACTTTTAAAGAATAAAAAATATGAAAGTGCATTAAATATATTTAATAATTTAGATGATTACAAAGATAGTAAAAATAAATTAAAAGAAGCCAAAATATGTTATGGTAAAGAACATACTGGTACGATGACAGGGCTTATAAGTTGGAAATATAACAATTTTGTAGGTAATAGAGGAGATACAGGAGCAAAAATATTTGCAGTAAATTTAGAAATACATGAACCATCAGATAGTTTAATTGACACAAATGCAACACAAGGAACTAATGGTATTTGGATTTCAACAGTAGATGGAAATGGAAACTATAAAATAGATAAAATACCTTGTGGAAATTATGCAGTATTTATCGTTTCAAATAATGCAAATGGAAATTACCCTGAATATAATGCATTAGATTCCGTAATATCACAAAAGGAATGGCTTACTATACAAACTATAAACAATAAAACTTTTATAAGAAGCATAAAATATTATAATAATATTCAGATAAATGAAAATGAAGAAACAACGTTATCATATGATTTTGGATTCACAAAATGGTAAAAATGATAAGGATTTGATTAGTATTAGATTGTATATAAAGATTAAAATAACTTGCTTGTTTTCTCGAATTAAATAAAATACATATGTATAGTATATAAAATACTGATATAATTACTATTGTAAAAATAATTATAATAGTAATTATTTTTATGAATTTAATAAAATTATTGCGAGATTAAAAGTGCATAAGCTAATTAATATAATAAAAAATAAAGAAAAGTCGAAAATATCCCACATCAAAAATACATAAAATAATCCGATTACAAATTTATCGGTTTAATCGCACTATATCAAGGAAAATAGATATTAAAATTTAATTTTCAATGAATTACATTTATATGATAATATTGCTAAAACAAAATAATTGTAAAATTTTACTATGTTCGGTTGAATAATATATATAAATGTTGTAATATAATAGCAACCTTTTCAAAGTCAGAAAGGTAAGTCTTTTACTAAGGGACGGAAAGGGGGCAAATGAGATGACACAAGCCGAGCTTATTCGAGAATTGGTTGAAAAGCTATTAGCAGAAAGAGATAAAAACAACGAACTTCAATCAAAACTTGAAGAATACAAAAAGAGTAAAGACTAATTGTTGTCATACATAGTCGAGTGGGGAAATTTGTTACAGGGTTTCCTCGCTTTTTTTGAGCATAAAAAAAGTAGATGTAGTTACAGATACATCTACAGCAAACAATATACACAAGCCGAACCAGAGTACATTGTTTAATGTAACTATATAATAACACTTTCTTTATAATTTGTCAAATGAGACTTTTAAAAAATATTTTGCGATTAGTAGAAATGATTCTTGAACAAATGAAACAGATTACTAAAGCAGAATTAGAGAAGAAAGAAGACTAGTACATAGTCAAAATAGAGTAGATATTGTGGGCTATTATTTATAAAAGAATAAATGAAAAACCGTGTCAAAAATTGACACGGCTTTTGCCTATTTAGTTTTTACTATTCTTTCAAAAAATGAAAGAATATCTTGTGCAATTTCATCAATTGCAGTCTGAAAATCTTCTAGCCACTCTCTCATGTAAGGCTCCTTTCTACAATTAGTACATATAATTTATTATACCACAAAATAAAAGCCAAGTAAACAATTGTTTACATAAAATATATAATAACAAGTATAAACTATAATATTTAAAATTTTTGTTTATATTTTAAAACAAATGTGATATAATATAAAAATCAAATAAAACCACCTAGAAAGGATGGAATAAAATGAATACCATAATAGGAGAACTAGGAAAATCACAAAAATTTATAGATTTAAGTAAGCAAATAGAAAAAGAAAAAAGTCCGATATCAATATCGGGCTTAACTAGCGTTGGAATGACGGAAATAATCTCTGCAATAAATGGGTACAACAAAAAATCAATATTGCTAGTTACATATAATGAAATACAAGCAAAAAAAATATTACAAAACTTACAAACATTTGAAAAAGAAAAAGTAGTATTTTTCCCTAAAAAAGAAGTAGTAACATATGACTATGTTGCAGAAAGCAAGGATTTGCCATATGAAAGAATAGAAACTTTAAACAAAATAAAAGAAAAGAAAAACATAATAGTTGTAACAACAATAGAGGCATTAATGCAAAAATTACCATCAAAAAAAGCACTATTTAAAAACACACTTGAATTTAAAGTAGGAGATATCTATAACTTAGAAGATATCAAAAAAAGTCTAGTAAATATGGGATATTCAAGATGTGACCTAATAGAAGGTAGAGGACAATTTAGTGTAAGAGGTGGAATTGTTGATATTTCTGAAAATGACAAAACTGGAATAAGAATTGAACTATGGGGAGATGAAGTTGATTCAATAAGAAACTTTAGTATAAGTAGCCAAAGGTCAATATCAACTCTAGAAAAAGCAAAGATATATCCAGCAAATGAATATGTTTTAGAAGATAAAATAGAAAATATTTGTAAAAAAATCAGACAGAAACTTACAGAAGGAAAGCAAGACGAGATAATTGAAGAAGACCTAGAGCAAATAAAAGCAGGAAACTATATAAGCAAAATAGATAAATATTTTGATGAATTCTACGAAGAACAAGAAACATTAGTCGACTACATGAGCAAAGAATGTTTGATAATGGTTGATGAAGTAAACAAAGTTGAACAAAGGGAAATGAATATCTTACAAGATATCGAAAACTTAAGTAAAAACTTGATAGAAAAAGAAAAAATAGTACCAGAAGCACTAACAAACACAATGTCTGTTGACTTTGAAAGTTTAGAAAGTAAATATCACACAATTTATTTAGAAAAACAAGATGCAGTCACAAAAAAACAAGCACAGAGATATCATTTTGAATACAGAGAAATCAATTATTACAAGAGTGAAATTGAAAATTTATTTGACGATTTAAACAAATGGAACAAAGAAAAGAAAAGCATATATGTAATGGTTGAAACATTAGAAAAAGCGAAGAAACTAAAAGAAATTTTAGAAAAAGAAGACATACTATGCAAAATAGAAGAAAAACTAGACAAAACAATTATAGTAAAATCAACTGAAAATATTGTAACAATTACAGTTGGAAAAATTACAGAAGGATTTGAAAATTTTGAAGTAAATCAAGTTGTAATTTCAGCAGATGATTTAATAGATGGTGGAAAAAAGAAAAAAACATTTGCAAATCAGGCATTTAAAGAAGGAGAAAAAGTAGTATTTGCAGATTTAAAAGTTGGTGATTATGTAGTACACAAAAATTATGGAATAGGACTTTTTGTTGGGGTAAATACTATAACTGCAGACAAAACAACAAAAGACTATATCAAACTAAAATATAAAGATGATGCAATTTTATATGTACCAACAAGCCAGTTAGATGTAATTAGAAAATATACAGGTGGAGATGCAATAAATCCACCAATGAATAGTCTTGGAAGTAAAGATTGGATTAAAACAAAGGAAAAGGTAAAGAAAAATTTAAGAGCTGTTGCAAAAGAATTAATAGAATTATATGCAAAAAGAGAAAAAGCAAAAGGTTATGCATTTGGACCAGATACACCTTGGCAACAACAATTTGAAGAAGAATTTCCATATCAAGAAACAGATGACCAATTAAGATGTATAGAAGAAGTCAAAAAAGATATGGAAAATCAAAGACCAATGGATAGACTTTTGTGTGGTGATGTTGGATATGGAAAAACAGAAGTTGCAATAAGAGCAGCATTTAAAGCAGTAATGGACCATAAACAAGTTGCATATTTAGTACCAACAACGGTTTTAGCACAACAACAATATGAAGAATTTAGAGATAGAATGAAAGACTTCCCAATAAAAGTAGATATATTAAATAGATTTAAAAGTACAAAATATCAAAATGAAGTAATCAAAAAATTGAAATTAGGGGATGTAGACATCGTAATTGGAACACATAGATTATTAAGTAAAGATGTTGAATTTAAAGACATTGGATTATTAATAATAGATGAAGAGCACAGATTTGGAGTAAAAGCAAAAGAAAAAATAAAACAATACAAATCAAATATAGATGTATTAACAATGACAGCAACACCAATTCCAAGAACAATGCATATGTCAATAGTTGGAATAAGAGATATGTCAGTAATTTATGAGCCACCACATAACAGAAAACCAGTACAAACTTATGTATTAGAATATGACCAAGAGGTTATAAAAGAAGCAATAACAAAAGAATTAGAAAGAGACGGACAGGTATTTTATATTTATAATAGAGTAGATACAATACAGAAAAAAGCAGATGAAATATCAAGGCTTGTACCTGAAGCGACTGTAAGTTATGCACATGGGCAAATGACAGGAAATCAAATAGAAGAAATAATGCAAGATTTTATTGATAAAAAATCAAATGTATTAGTGTGTACCACAATATTAGAATCAGGAATAGATATAGCAAATGCTAACACAATAATAGTAGAAAATGCAGACAGAATGGGGTTAGCCGCATTATATCAAATACGTGGTAGAGTTGGAAGATCAGACAGACAGGCATATGCATATATCACATACAGAAAAGACAAAATGCTTTCAGAAGAAGCGGACAAGAGACTAAAAGCAATAAAAGAATTTACTGAATTTGGTTCAGGTTTCAAAATAGCAATGAGAGACCTAGAGATTAGGGGAGCCGGAAGCATGCTTGGAGAAATACAATCAGGACACTTAGAGCAAGTAGGATATGATACATATTGTACATTACTAGACGAAGTAGTAAAAGAAATGCAAGGTGTAGAAGTAGAACCAGAAATAGACATACAAATAGATTTAAATGTAACAAGTTATATACCAGATGAATATATACCAGACTCAGCACAAAAAATAGAAGTATATCAAAGCATAGCACTATGTAAAAAAGAAGAAGATATCCAAAATGTTGTAGATGAAATAATAGACAGATTTGGAAACATGCCAGCAGAATTAGAAAATCTATTAGACATAGCAAGAATAAAATACTTAGCAAAACCATTTGCAATAAGCAAAATTGCAAGCAAAAAAACAGCTGTAGTATTTACTTTTGAACAAAGTAAGTATAAAATAGATTTACAGGGATTGTTAAAAATATATAGAAATAAAATTAAATTTTCACCTGGAATAAAAACAATGATTACATTAGATATAGGAACAACAAATGAAAGACAGATTTTAAATGACGTTACTGAATTTCTAAGAAAGTTGTCAAAAGGGACGCCCCTTTTTGACAACAATGCTAAATAAATTTTTTGTGCAGTGTAGAGAGATATATAAGGTTGTCAAAAAGGGGCGTCCCTTTTGACAACCACAGTGAAAGGAAAAAGTTATGCAAGTAATTTCAAGTAAAGATAATGAATTTGTAAAACATGTAAAAAAATTAAAAGAAAAAAAATACAGAGATTTAAACCAAGAATTTATTATAGAAGGAATAAAATTAGTAAAAGAGGCAATTGAAGAAAAAGCAGATATTAAGCATATTGTAGTTTGTGATAATTGTGAAGATTCTGGAGTAATTCCTAAAAATTTAATGTATGAAATTGCAAAATATGATTGTGTGTATGTTACAGAAAATATATTAAAAACAATGTCAGATGTAAATGCACCACAGGGAATACTAGCAATAATTGGTAGGAATAATCAAGAAAACAAAATAGATTATAATCAAGATATAATAGTTGCTTTAGATGATATACAAGATCCAGGAAATTTAGGGACAATTCTTAGAACTGTTGATAGTATAGGATTAAGTCAAATATTGGTATCAAAAGGAACAGCAGATTGTTATAATCCTAAAGTGGTTCGTTCTACAATGGGTGCAATTTTTAGGATTAAAATTATAGAATGTGAGGATATAGAACAGACACTAAAAGAAACACAAAAAAATAACTTTAAATTGGTAGTAAGTTCATTACAAACTAAAAATAGTTTATATGATATTAATTTTGATAAAAAAGTAATTATTATAGGAAATGAAGCAAATGGTGTTGAACAAAGAATTCAAGATATAGCAGATGAAAAAATAAAAATACCAATGCTTGGAAAAACAGAAAGTTTGAATGCATCTGTTGCAACTGGGATTATTTTATATGAATATGTAAGACAAAAAATTGCAAAATAATATAAAAAACATCAAAATTCTACAAAGAAATTTTACGAAAAATTATAATATGGGTAACAATTACAAAAATAATTGTAATTGTTACTTTTTTATGTTACCATTAAAACAGAAAGAATTTTTTCTAAAACTTAAAATTAGTTCATAATTTATTTCGCAATATAATTAAGTTTAAATCAGGTAATGAATGTAAAATTAAAATCTAAAAATAAAATGTTATAGGTCCAGAAATTTAATATCTTAGAATTCAATGAAAACGAAACATGTTAGACACTAGAATAGAAGGGAGGGAGTATGGTCTATTTCTCATTCAACGATTTTGTTGATTGTGAGCAAAGTGGAGAAATTTATAAAGTAAGAAAATTGGGAGAAAATGTAGTAAAATATGAACAGATAAGCAAAACAGGTAAAAACGAAAATTCAATCATAGAAATTATAAAAAACAAAAATGAATTGAAAAAATTTTTAAAAGATTTTTTTGAAATAGATGAAGCAATAGGACTTAATGATATAGTTTATTGTAATAAAATAAAAAGCAAAATAGATAGAATAAACGAAAACATTGTTATATGTAAAATTAAAAACAAAGAAATATTTATAATAATAAAAGAAATATCAGAAATTGATACAAATATTACGTATAAAATGTTTGAACATTCCACTAATATAATAAGTAGGTGGAATAAAGAGAAAGAAAATCAGAATACAAGAAATCCCATAGTGATTCCAATTGTTATATATACAGGTGAAAAAATATGGAAAAATTCTAATAGTCAAGTACGAGGTAAAATTAAGTATGTGAAATTTAAAAATAATAGAATAAATTTTTCATATAATGTGTTAAATATAAATGAAATGAGTGAAAATGATTTAAAATACATGAAATCGGGAGTTGCAAGAAAAATCAAAGAATTAAAAAATAAATATTTACAAATTAATTAAAAAATATTGACATATTTCCGTATAAGTGTTATATTTACAAACAAGGAAAAAGGAGGTAGAGCATGTCACCAGATTATTATGTTATAGGAAGAAGAATAAAACAATGTAGATTAGATAGAAAAATGACGCAAGAGGAATTGGCAGATGAAATTAATATTTCGGTAGCTTTTTTAAGTAGAGTTGAAAGAGGTAATGCACATTTGAATTTAAGGAGATTAACTCAAATTGCTGAAGTTTTAAAAGTTTCACCAGGTTATTTATTAACAGGTAGTAATACGACTTCTAAAGATTATTTAAAAGAAGATTTTAAAAATATTTTGGATAAATGCAGTCCAGAACAACAAAAATTGATATATGAAATTTCTGAGTTGGTTAGTAAGACTAAATTTGAAAGTGTAAATAATTAATATTCTAATTGTTTTTATAAAAGGATGTAATTTTTAAAATGAATTACATCTTTTTTGTTGAACTCATATGTAATTATAGGTTAATATTAAAATATAAAAGTAACAACCATTTTGAATTTTACATAAAATATACTAGGATAAATAAAAGGAGGCAATTTATGAAAAACATACTAGAAGTCAAAAATATAGGAAAAAAATATCAAAATAAAGAAGACGAAATACAAGCACTTAAAAATGTAAATTTCAGAATAAAAGAAGGGGAATTTGTAAGCATAATAGGACCAAGTGGATGTGGAAAATCAACATTACTTTCAATAATAGCAGGACTAGAAGAAAAAACGGAAGGAGAAATCTACATAGAAGGAGAAAAATGCAATGGAATATCTCCAAAAATAGGATATATGCTACAAAGAGACTGTCTACTAGAATGGAGAAACATATTAAGTAATACATTATTTGGATTAGAAATAAAAGGAATAAAAACAAAAGAAAATATTGAATATGTAAAAGAACTACTAAAAAAATACAACTTATATGATTTCAAAAACAAATATCCATCAGAATTATCAGGAGGAATGAGGCAAAGGGTAGCATTAATTAGAACACTTGCAGTAAAACCAAAAATATTATTATTAGATGAAGCATTTTCGGCACTAGACTATCAAACTAGAATAATGGTAACTGAAGATATATATTCAATATTAAGAAAAGAAAAAATTACGGCATTAATTGTAACACACGATATATCAGAAGCAATAAGTATGTCAGATAGAGTACTTGTATTAAGCAAAAGACCTGGAACAATAAAAGATATACACAAAATAGATTTTGAAATAGAAAGTAGAACACCAATAAATTGCAGACAAAGTCCTAAATTTAGCAAATATTTTGATTGCTTATGGAAGGAGCTTGGCGTAGATGAAAAATAAAATATCAGAAGAAAGAAAAAAATATCTAAAAAAAGTTAAAGCAAAAAAGTTGTTGGTAATAGTTACACAATTAGCAATTTTAATAGGATTTTTAGCAATTTGGGAAGCTTTAGCAAATGCTAAAATAATAGATAGTTTTATAACAAGTCAACCAAGTAGAATATGGAATACATTTGCACACTTGACATCTAATGACTTATTAAAACATATAAAAGTTACAGTATATGAAACAATAGTAGGATTTGGGCTTGGAACTTTAATGGGAGTTGCAATTGCTATAATTCTATGGTGGTCTAAGTTTTTAGCAAAAGTATCAGAACCATTTTTAGTAGTACTAAATAGCCTTCCAAAAGTTGCATTAGGGCCAATAATTATAATATGGGTAGGATCAGGAACTCCGGCAATAATTGTGATGGCAATTGCAATATCATTGATTGTAACAATAATGGAAATGTTAAATGGATATCTAAAAACAGATAAAGAAATAATCAAAATGGCAAAAACATTTAAATGTACTAAATTACAATTATTGACTAAAATAGTGATACCAGCAAATATTGGAACATTTATAAACTCATTAAAAGTAAATATTGGACTTTCATTGGTTGGTGTAATATCAGGTGAATTCTTAGTATCTAAAGCTGGATTGGGATATTTGATAGTATATGGTGGTCAGGTATTTAAATTGGATTTAGTAATGACTAGTGTAATTATTTTAGGAATTGTGGCAGGAATTATGTATGGTGGAGTATTGCTACTTGAAAGATTTATCCGTAAATAATATTTTGTTGCAATTCATATTTAAATAATTTATTATAGTTCTTTTGATAATATATTGTTTTTTTATACTTTGGTGTCGCAATCTACATATTTTAAAATA
>ERZ824473.1255-NODE-1255-length-37237-cov-5.836857_pt1 | contig 37237 bp, 36 predicted proteins | sample MGYA00519874_ERZ824473 | MGnify/ENA primary metagenome ERZ824473 (study PRJEB31778, sample SAMEA3449151) | human gut metagenome | biome: human gut; feature: human-associated habitat; material: faeces | place: United Kingdom | collected 2010/2012 ... | reverse complement strand
ACCGCCGCGACTAAAGTCACAAATATAGGGGATAGGCTCTCTTTTCTGGCGTCTGTTTCACAGCCTTACAAATCAGAATTCAAAGTTTCATTCATACTGCCTGTTCTATATCCTGTTAAGTCCATTGTAACGTAAGTAAATCCATATTCTTTGAAAGATTTCGTAATCAGATTTCGGTTGGTTTCTTCCACTAATTTCGGAAATTCTTCTGGCAAGATTTCAATTCGTGCGATTGTTCCGTGGATTCTTACTCGCACCTGATGGAATCCCATATTGAGGAGTAACTGTTCTGCCTTGTCTACCATTATTAATTTTTCTTCGGAAATAGTTTCTCCATATACAAAACGCGAGGAAAGGCAGGCAAATGATTGTTTGTTCCAAGTTGGCAGTCCTAAATCTTTTGAGAGGGCACGAATATCAGCTTTATTTAATTTGCTGGCTCTTAATGGACTTTTAATCCCTAATTCTGCGACTGCCTGTAAGCCTGGTCTGTAATCGCCGTTATCATCAAGGTTAGAACCTTCTGCGATTGCCACTACATGCTCCTCTTTTGCTATTTTCCATATTTTTTCGAAGAGTTCTTTTTTGCAGAGATAACAGCGATTCTTTGGATTATGTCGGAAGCCTTCAATGTCTAATTCTTCGGATTCTACGACTAAATGACGGATACCTTCTTTTTCACAGAAAGCTTTTGCTTCTTTTAATTCTCGTTCTGGAAAAGAACAGGATTTTGCGGTAACTGCAATACATTTTTCTCCTAATGTATCATGTGCAACTTTCAGTAAAAATGTAGAGTCTACTCCTCCGGAGAAAGCTACCGCAACACTACCGAGTTCTTTTAAATAATTCTCTAAATCTTCTTTCTTTTTATTCTGTTCTACTGATGCCATAATAAAATCCTCCAAATGTTATATTGTCTGCATAGTACAATTTTATTCCTACTTTGTCAATAGGTTTATATGTTGTTATGGATTCTATTTTTCACTTCCTGTAACGGAATATTATTCATGACATCCTCTTACTACTTTCTATGTATGAAAAATAGTGCTATAATTTAAGAAAATCTTTATTTTTCAGCATAGATCATATAGTAAATCTGCCAAAATAAATTTTTAATCTGGCTCTCACTTGATTCTAACTGTGAAATTATTAAAAGATTTTTAAACCTATTATAAAACCAGAACTAAAAAGGAGATTTTGACATGGATTACAGACGTTTTAAAGATACCATTTATCTCCGCCTTGACCCCGGCGAAGAAATTATAGAACAGATTGAAAAAGTAGCGAAAAAAGAAAATATTCAGCTCGCACAGATTAACGGATTAGGAGCACTTAATGACTTTACTACCGGTGTTTTTGACACGGTAGTAAAAAAGTTCCACCCTATTCACTTCGAGGGAGCTTATGAAATTGTTTCCTTGACAGGAACTGTCACAAGACAGGACGGCGAAGTATATCTTCATCTTCATATGGCTGCCGGGGACAAAGATGGACATGTGTTTGGTGGGCATTTAAGTATGGCCTATGTCAGTGCTACAGCTGAAATCCAGATTCAGATTAGCGATGGAGTAATTGACAGAAAATACGATAAAAAAATCGGCCTCAATTTGTTCGATTTTACTATTTAATTCATTAGACAAAGCCATTGTCCCGAATAAGACATATTTATGATTTATTCAGGACAATGGCTTTGTCTGTAGCCTATTAAACCAAACTTTATTCTTATATATGTTTTGTGTGTTATTGTTTATTCGTGTGTGTTAACTTATGTGGTTTTAATGTGTGTTGTTGTTTATTTATATTTCTTTATGTTTACGTTCGTATTATTCGCCAAAAACAGCTTTGTAATCAGCCTGGAATTTTACAATACCCTGATCTGTTAATGGATGTTTTGTCATCTGCTCAATTACAGAGTAAGGAACTGTTGCAATATCAGCACCAGCTAAAGCACAGTCTGTTACATGGATAGGATTTCTTACAGAAGCTGCGATGATTTCTGTATCGTATGCATAAATGTCAAAGATCTCAGCAATCTGTCTGATTAAATCAATTCCTGGCTGGCTGATATCATCTAATCTTCCGAGGAATGGAGAAACATATGTAGCACCTGCGTTAGCAGCAAGGATTGCCTGGTTTGCAGAGAAGATTAATGTAACATTTGTCTTAATCCCTTCTTTAGAAAGAACTTTTACAGCCTTTAATCCTTCTACTGTCATAGGAATTTTAACAACCATGTTTGGATGGATAGAAGCGATTTCACGGCCTTCTTTGATCATGCCTTCTGCGTCTGTTGTCGTAGCTTTCACTTCGCCACTGATTGGTCCATCTACGATAGAAGTGATTTCTTTAATTACTTCTGTAAAGTCTCTTCCCTCTTTTGCAATTAAGGATGGATTTGTTGTTACACCACAGATTACTCCAAGATCATTAGCCTTTTTAATGTCTGCTACATTAGCAGTATCCACAAAAAATTTCATTTGTTTAACCTCCATTTGTTTTTGCTTTGTTTGATGATATGAATATAACACATTTTAAAAGGAAATGCAAGCTTAAAACCAAGAAAAAATAAGTAAAAATAAGTAAACAAAGCTTTTTTCTTGTTTTTATCCTCGAATCTTAACTTTTTCTCTCTTTTCACTGGAATAATTTCACGATTCAGGGTATAATGAAACAACAATATATTGGGAGGAACCTACTATGATGCAATTAGAACGCCAGAAAAAGATTCTGGATTATCTGAATAAGAATAGAAAAGCAACTACAAAGGAATTAAGCCAGCTTCTTGATGTATCCACCACAACAATCCGTACTGACCTAAACCAGATGGATAGGGAAAATCTTATTACAAAAACACATGGCGGTGCCGTATATAATGATAGAAGCCTTGATAACATTGAATTAACGGGGAGAGCATATTTCTTTGATGAAAGGGCTTTGGAGAATCAAAAGGAAAAAGAAGCAATCGCAAATAAAGCGATAAAATTAATAAAAAATCATATGTGCATTTACTTAGATGCCAGCTCTACCTGCTACACACTTGGAATGAAGCTCTCTGGTTTTACCAAACTTACTGTCATTACAAATGGAATCAATCTTGCTATGGCATTAAAAGATATTCCCGGTATCACTGTTATTTTAACCGGAGGAATCGTAACTTCCGTATCCTCCTCTATCGAAGGATTACTCGGGGAAGATTTATTGAAAAAAATTCATACAGATATCGCATTTGTATCTGCCCGTGGTTTTTCTGTAGAAAATGGTCTCACTGACTTCAGTATCTATGAAGCGGACTTAAAACGAAGATGTGTAAAATCCTCTGCTAAGACCATTGCGTTAATCGATCATACGAAGTTTAACACAACTTCTATTTCTAGTTACGCATCATTAGATGACTTGAATATGGTCATTACTGACTTTGGCCTGTCAGAAAATACAAAAGATATTTATGAAAAAGCTGGAGTGAATCTGGTTATTGCCAAAGAAATGAACTAATCAAATAGGAATTTGCCGCAGGCAAAGAGACGCCCCCGAAGAGAGTCTGGAGCGTCTATTTTCTCCTACAAATCAGAACTTTCATCAAACTCGTAATCATTTCCTGGAAGGATAATGTTTAAGAGAATCCCTGCGATGGCCGCAATGGATAATGCAGTAAGTGTGATAGATGTTCCTGCTACTGTGAAAGTTAATCCATCACCAAATCCAAGTCCACACACAAAGATAACACCTGTGATAATCAGATTTCTTGACTTTGTGAGGTCTACTTTATTCTCGACAACATTACGAACTCCGATAGCGGAAATCATACCGTAAAGCATAAAGCTGACACCACCAATAATGGCAGATGGCATCGTACTGATAATCGCAGATACCTTTGGAATAAAGCTGATGATAATTGCAAGGCAGGCTGCAATACGGATAACTAATGGATCATATACATGACTTAACTCTAATACACCAGTATTTTCCCCATAAGTTGTATTCGCAGGGCCACCGATCAAACCAGCTAATGCAGTTGCTACACCATCTCCAAGAAGGGTTCTGTGAAGTCCCGGATCTGCTAAAAAGTTTTTATTTACTGTTGCAGAAATGGCAGACATATCTCCAACGTGTTCCATCATTGTTGCGATTGCTATTGGAGCCATAACAAGAATTGCCGTCACATCAAACTTACAAATCTGGAATGGAGGAAGTCCTACAAAACCAGAAGAAGCTACAGATGAGAAATTCAAAATGGCAGAACCATCTGGATTGGTAAAACCAGCTACATTCATAATCAGCGCAACGATATAAGAAATCACAACTCCCATAAGGATTGGGATAATTTTAAACATACCCTTGCCCCATATATTAAAGGCGATAATTACTGCCAATGCCACAAATGCTAAAAACCAGTTTGTTGAAGCATTGGAAATCGCAGAAGATGCGAGACTAAGACCAATACAGATGATAACCGGACCTGTTACAACTGGTGGTAAATATCTCATAACACGCTTAATACCAACTAAGCAGATAATAAGTGACATTACTACATATAAAAGACCAGCAACCACTACACCACCACAGGCATAAGCAGCCTTTTCATTTGCACTCATTCCTGCATAGATTCCCGTATTCAAATGCGCTACTGTAGAAAATCCACCTAAGAACGCAAAAGAAGAACCGAGGAATGCCGGAACCTTCATTCTTGCACATACATGGAATAATAATGTTCCAAATCCTGCACAAAACAGTGTTACCGCTACCGTAAGTCCCCTTGTCGGATGTTCTCCACAGGCATCCATAAAATAACTATTGACCAGAATCGGTACTAAAATCGTAGCACCAAACATCGCGAACATATGCTGCACACCAAGAATCAGCATCTTCGGCAGGCCCAGCTTCTTCGCATCACGAATTACTTGATTTGATTCATTCATAAACTTTCCTTATCCTCTCTTGTTTTTCTCTGCTATTATACGGGGATAAAATGAGAAAAACAAGAGGAAATTTATTTCACATTCTTTCCTAATGCTTCTAATTTTTTCAGAATCTCTTCGTCTTTTGCAATATCATCCTTACCCATTGCACTATAAGACTCATGGAACAATACATTCCATGACAGATACTCTGCCATACACTCAAACTGTTTCCAAATCAACTCATACTGCACATTATCTACTGGCGCACCACCCACAACAATGAGTCCTACCTTTTTCTCTTTAATCTGCATTCCACGGCAATAGCATTTATCAATAATCAACTTTAACTGAGCCGTCATTCCCCACCAGTAAACTGGAGTAGTAAAAAGAATCATATCTGCTGCCGCAATCTTGTCAATTGTTTCATTTGTATCATCCTTGTCCATACAGCCTTTGTGACACTGGCAAGCTCCACAGCCCTTACAAGGAGCAATATGTAACTTTTCCGGATGAATTACTTCGATCTGGTTACCCTCAGATGCCCCTTTTATAAAAGTATTGATTGCCGTTAATGTATTTCCTTTTCTTGCACTTCCGTCAATAATTACAATTCTCATGATGTATACCTCTTTCTTTTAAAATCCGTTTTTCTATTTTTCTAATACCTTTAAAATTAGCCGCTCAAACGATTTCGCAAACCTCACATCATCTTCTTCCGTCCGTTTTCCCGGCCCTTTCAGATGATTTTTATGGGAACCTCTTCTCGCTTTCTTATTCAGATGCCGTTCCATCAGCATCTGATCAATATTGTCATTCGTGTACCATTTGCCCGACTGATGAATCGCATACGCACCCTTTCCGAGTGCCATCGCCGCCACTCCATAATCCTGCGAAACGACAATATCCCCCTTATGACAGATACTGATTAATTTATAATCTACCGCATCTGCTCCTGCTCCGACAACAATTACTTCACTGTAATCCGAATACAAAATATGATTCGTATCACATAGTAAGGTAACTGGAAGGTTATATTTCTTTGCTGTTTTTTCTACTATGCCGACTACTGGGCAGGCATCGGCGTCTATGAATATGTGCATGGTAAAACTCCGTTGGTGAAGTACTCGACAATTGAATTACCGAGAATTCCCGCTTAATTCCCTAAAATTTATAAATAGTCATATTATCTACTTCTTTTCTTATCTGCCTGCAAAATGCTTCAGTGTATCTTGTAAATCCTCACTGAAATCTTCCAAATCTTCAAAAGTTATCGCTCCCTCATTCAGCAATGATAACATAATAAAAAATTGATTACAATCTATTCCATTTTAACTCTTCTCTGGCCGAACGAATATCTGCATGACTATTTCCTAGCACTTTTATCATTTCCTCAAGAATTTTCTCAGCCTTATCATATTCATCTTCATCCATTGCAAGATAAAAACTATCTGTCAAAATCTTTACTTTTTCTATTGTTCCCTGTCTGAAATTAAGAACATCCTGTACAGAATATCCATAGGCATTTTCCAAATAGATAACTTCCTTATCATCCGTAAGTAAAATTAAATGCTCATTCTGACAAGAAGATATTACAATCGGAGAATGCGTGGTCAAAATAAACTGTACGTTAGAAAATGTTTCTTCTAAGGCACTTACAATATCCCACTGCCATTTCGGATGCAAATGCATATCAATCTCATCAATTAAAACAATCCCTGTTGCTTCAGTTACATTTTCTGTTATATCTGGATTCAATAAAGCCCATCTATATGCCAGATTCATAATACTCCATAATAAAGACTGATATCCTGCACTCAGCATAGTAATCGGCATTACCATATTATTCTCCTGATATACCATAAGATATTTCTGTTGAAGCATCACCCTTCCCACTTGTTTTAAAATGAATATCATTCTGACTGATTCCTTTTGCTGAAACACTAGAAATACCTTTAAAAATTCCAGATATTGCCACTCCAATTGCTTCTAACATAGAACTTTTACCTGTGCCATTATCACCAATTAGGAGATTTACTCCTGATGTGAAACTCAGTTCCATGTCTGTGATGGCTTTGAAATTTTTGACTGTTACTTTATTTAGATACATTTTTTCACCTCCCAATTAAATGAAGCCATCTTGACTTGTGCTGTAAAATTTCTCATTTAATTAATTTATGTTCTCTAGCAAGTCCTTCATTTAAAACTGCCACTTCAATATCCCATATTTTACGAATTTGAAGTAATCTAGCTTTTAACTCTGCCATTGGACCAACCAGCCACGTAATATCCTCTGCATTTTTTACAACAAGAATAAATTTTAATTTAGCCTCTTTCATCGCATTTATAGAATTTAAAGAATCCCCTACCTCTGAAGAATCTTGAAATCTACTTAGAATTGTAGCCAAATAAATTTGTAGAGATGCGATAAACTTTTCCGTTATAGATGAATAATACTCTTCAAATTTATCTTGTTTTTCTTTAGACTCATATCTATTTGCTGCATTAGGACACGTTTTCTTTGCCTCCAAAAATACAATACTATTTTCATTATATTTTAAAACAAATTCTACTGTTTTTATTCCAGAACCAAGACTTTTATAGATTTTAGAATCCTCTATATGAAATAAATTTTTCTCATCAAATTCTCCAAAATCCATTTCAGACTCTCTTATTATTTTCACTTTAATGCCACCCCAATTTCTTCTCTATAAAGTTGGCGGAAAGTATCCATAATTGTGTTATGCTCTAATAATTCAAACTCCTTAGCTATCTCACACTGTACCTGATTCTTTTCATCTTTATACAAAGAAATATATTGAACATCGCTATCCTTCTCTCGCTTTACCTCAATATATTTAGACAGAAAATAATCATGAGTAGAGACAAATATTTGTACTCCTTCTTTTTCTAACATAATTAATAACTCTGCCAATACTGGGATATACTTAGGATTAATATTTGCTTCTGGTTCATCCCAAAACAACACAGACCCTTTTTCTAAAGTACCATTTTTAATTAACTGCCATAAAAGTGCTATCTTCCGAATTCCTTCTGCAACTAAATTAAACTCTAATTTAGCCTGCGTCCCTGGTTTTAAATAGAATCTATCATCTTGAACTGTTACTTTTCCATTACTGATTTTCTGTAAAATCTTTAAATATTTTTTTCTTGCTACAGAATCTACATCTGTGGAAATGTCAATTTTTGCTGCCGCAATAATATCTAGGTATGTGTCATCAAATTCTACATTTCCCATCTTTACTGCTGCATCCAGATTCCATGCGTTCGATAAAATCTCCTTTGCAGGAATGAATACACTAGTCGTACCTGACATTTGTTTTTCCCATTTTTCTTCTGATTTAACTTCTGCATCCCACTTTTTAGTTTTTGTCGAAAATGACATACCTATCTGGGCTATATCAGATTCTACTAGAACCCTCGCCGTATTTTCCCCATTCTTATTCCTATTTACTAAGCGTCCAATACCAGACTGGTCTGGACGAAAAAGCATCGTTGTTTTTTGAGAAAATGAGACATCATGCTTACGTGACTGACATGCTGCATATGCTAACTTCATAACATGTGTCTTTCCCATTCCATTTTCTCCGACCAGTATATTCAAACCTTTACTAAAAGGAATTGTTATGTCTTCAAATACTGTAAAGTTTTCAATTTTGATTCTTGTTAATGGCATTTTCATCCTCCATAAGCTAACCTCACTTTTTTAATAAATATTTAATCGCCTTTCTCCTTATACCTTCTTCTATAATAATCCATTACCCTATATTCCACAACATCTTTCATTTGCTTCATAAACACAGGATTGTCTATTACCTCTTGCATTTCATCTTTAAGAGCCAATGCCGCTCCTTCTTTTTTAACAAAAAAGCCTTTCCCCGATTCCAGTAAATAATGCACTGGTATTTTCATTCTGATAAAATGTCTCTCTTCATCTGCTGTAAGTTCTTTTAAGCTTCTCTGATAACTCAGATATCTTTTAAATGGATTCTCTTTTGTATGGATAATTGTTAATTCGTGACACCTTACCTATAGAAATAAAATACTTTTTATTACAAATTATTATTTTCTGAAATTTAAGATAATAATTCTTCTAAATCAAACGGTCTCATAATCATTTTACCAAAATTATCAATTATAGTTTCTTGAAGTTTTGGTTCTCCTATAATCCCAATACAATTAAGTTCTTGAGCTAGTCCAATTGCACTCGCTGGCTCATCATATATCTTTACTATATTTCTTATGCTTAACTGTTCCTCAAAACCAGATGATTGAATCTGTACATTATCTAACATTTCTAAATAAAGTAAGGCATTATATAAATAATCATTCTTGTAATGACAAATCTCTTCTAACATCCTCGAAACTAAACAATGGGTAACATACACTTTATCAAATTCTTCTAACATATCAATTTTATTTTCAATTGCTATTAAATATATCCCCCACGCATCAACTATAACCTCTCGTTTTATCGGAAATTGATATTTTGACTTAAGTTCCTGAACGCCTAATTTCCATTCCTCATCATTAAAACTATTCTTGATAGCAATAACTTTATCTTCTCTCATCCCACTCCAATTTTCTTCTATTCGAGGTGGAATTATTCCTTGCCACACCATAAATTGATAGCCTGCTGGAGTCAAATAATCCCTTCCTGATTCTTTATCTGGAATGACAAAATATGGATTCTTTTTATCATAATTATAATGTTCTCGTGCTTTTTCCCTATTTAGATTCAACATATATGCCACCATAACTTCTCCATGATATTTTTCCTGCTGCATTATATTTTCTCCAGCAAGTTGCGACCATCTATATTCAAACCTCTCCGGATCATTAAACGTATTTGTATATTTTTGCAGTTCTAATTCCCAAAAATCTGTAACTTCCAGATCTTTCATTTCGTTTTTATGCAATAAAAAAAATTCAATGGCTTTTTTTAAGTCACGATGATATGTGATAATATAATCTATATAAGAGCGATATATATATTCTGCCTCATCTTTATAATATTCTGGATATTTTTCAAATAATTCTTCAAATAATTTATCTGCTTTATCAAACATATAATTTCTTTTATAAAATTGCAAAATTTCCATCCACAATATAAATGAAGGATTTTTTTGCCAACTACTAACAAATTTTCTTTCTGTTTCTTCTAAAGAGTGTTTACTTTCAAACAAAAAATTTTCCATAGATATAATTAACTTTCTATCATCACTACTCCTAATAAATTTCATGTGCTTTTCCATTGAATCTTCGACATTCCATTTAAAAATACGTCTTCCTCTATCATATAAATTCATTAATCCAATGTGAATTTGCATTTGTTCCTTTATATCTATAAAATCCAAATTTTTCTCTGCTTCTACAATAAACTTCTTTAATCTCTTCTCTAATCCTACTAAGGATCTATTTGAAATATTAGGCAGCAGAAAATCGCTTTCTTTCAATAATTCATTTAATTTACCAAATGTATACAAATACACTTTATCCTCAGGTAACAATGCATCCATTTCATTTAAATCAACACTGCCCATTTCACACAAAATAGTAGCATATTTACTTTGAATATCTCGTTTTTCTTTATCTCCTAGATTTTTTATATTATCCCTAATTATAGTATATAATTTTAAAACTCTATATGGATCATGTAAAAAGAAAAATGTATTAAACACTATTAATCCTATTCTTTTCATAAGTGCAGACATATATATTGCATCTGCTTTACTCAAAAGTAAAAGTAAAAATTCTCTGGCTGTATATAGAGCAGCTTTATTAATTTTTTGAATATCTACTTTATCCTCAAAATCTACTGCATTTTCTATCGCCATAAAATAATAAGCTGCCGCTAATGTTTCTAACACTGCATTATCGCTTCCTATTTGATAAGAATAATTCAAACATCGTATAGCCTTTGTATACTCCTTATAGTGTTCTCCATAAACATATCCTATCATCTGATATACTAAAGCCTTTGTATCTAAATTTTCAATAGAAATTATTAGTTTTTGCGTATCATCCATTACCGTTGAAAAAGCATCTTCCGCCACTAAGTTTTTTGTATAAATATTAGCTAACATTTGAAATATTTTTGCTACTTGAATTTTTTCTGCAGATTCTACCTTTTCTTCTATAAGCTTGTTTGTAAATGATAATAGTTCTTCAAAATTTTTTTCACTAAAATTTTTTGTCAACCAACGTATCGTATCATGTCCTTCTAGCAACCCCTGTTCGTTTAACTCTTCTTCTAATAAATCAAATTCATTATCTAATAAACAAATTTCATAACAATATAGTAAATGCCCATAATGCTTTTTTATTTGTTCTTTACTACAATATTTAAAATTTTCATTTGTTATTACCTCTTTTGCTGTATCAATCGCCTTTTGTAATTTTAAATCATCAATATACGTTCTTACTTTTTCTGTGTTTTCATTTAACCATTGATTATATATTGAATCTGCAGGCTCCTCTATTTCACACTCACTTGCCATTTCTATTTGTGAAATATCTTTAATCATATAATTATCTGAGACTCCTACCAAGTATCTCTGCATAGTTATATTAAAATGATTTTTCATAATACTGTATATCGCATTCATTTTTAATATTTCTACTTTAGCACGATATGCCGTATACCCATTCGCCTTTGTAAGTAAACCAAATAAAATCAATTCATTGGTTTCTCTGTTCCATACTGGTGAACCTGAAAAGCCTTCTAATTCTACAATTCTATTTCCACTATCTAAATATCCATCTTCTATTCTAATACCAAATGTCAATTTAGATGCTATATTATGCAGCACAGTTCCATAAGCTTCATCAATTGATTCAACCATGGTGTCTTCCGTCATTCCACCTGGAAAACCCTGTACAAAGATTTTATTCCCTTTTTTAGGTTCTGCAATATAATAGTCTGTTTTTTTAATGTTAATAAAATTTTCTTTACATATTGGTATTACTGCTGCATCTACAGAATGACTTTTTCCATTATCATCTACTGTAATTTCATCAATAGCTGAATAAATCACATCCTGTTTTGATACCTCAAAAACAATTTGTTTATATTCCTCTTTATTCCTATCAATGGGTTCTATTACACTTATTTTTATGATATCTTCTATTCCATCTATGATGTGGGCACAAGTAAAAATATAAAAAATATCACCTACCCCAGAATAATATAAAATACCACTTCCACTTGTTGAGTTCATTTTGTCTGTCAAAAAAACAGAATATTCCTGACTTCTTAATTTCAATATTTCCTCATCATTTTCTACTACCATAAACTCTTCTCTCCTATTATAAAATGTAACCTATCTAAATATTTTTTATCTTCCTCTATTAGAAAATGATTCTCCCACCAATTATTAGAAGCATAAATATTTATTCTATCCTTCCATTTCAACAATTTTGCTATTGTCTGTTTATCTGGATGAGACTTTCCATCTGTACAAATCATAAAATTATTACATTGCAAGTCGCTCCATTCTTCAGAAATATTATAAATCGAACCATGATGTGGTAATTTAACCATATCATATTTTTTTGATTTAAGAGTAGTAATAATATCTTTTCCCCAAGCATCACCCGTAAATAAAAATTTTTTTCCTTCCAATTCTAATTCAAATACTATGCTTATCCGATTTTCAATTCTATTATCTGTTCCATTTATTGGCATTTCCATTAGTTCTTCCAAAGCATAGTTATAATCTGTTTTCTTTCTAGATAAATCACATGAAATTTTTCTATTTTGCAAAAACATTTTTTCTAAATTTTCTTCAGATGGACCTATAATTCGAAAGATTGCCCCATCTAGCTCTCGCATACTCCCCTGCTTAGCCGATTTTATTAAAATTCCCTGTTTGTATAATCTAGTATAAACTTCATCATTCTGTCTTAATGATAAATCTACATTGTTTTTTATTAATCTTCCATGATTCATCCAAACTTCTTTAATTGGAAGTCTCTCTTTTCTCCGGAGATTCCAAAGTAACCCACCTATATGATCATTATCTATATGAGTAAGAATAAAAATATCTATTTGCTCTTTGCTCTCCACTAAAGAATTACAAATTTGCTTAAATCTATAACCAAAATCTGCTCTTAATACTCCAGAATCAACCATTATATTTTTTGCTTCACCAGATTTTCCTATATAGCGTAATCTTATACAATCCCCCTTACCTGCATTATAATTAAAAATTTGTATCATTATTATTCCTCCAATACATAGCTGTATCCGAAGCCACAATTATAAAAGATAGTGGCATTTATAATTGGATTTTGAAAATTACAATCTCCTAAAAAATCTATACTATCCTTGATTCCCTTCATCTTCCATCGCTATAATATTTCAATCAAATTTTTCCTTTTCCAACTAATAGCATAAACTACAACTGCTCGTTCCCAACACCTAATTTAAATTCTATCTTTATATATTCTTACTGTATAATTCAACTATATAATTAATCGTATCCAATAATTTTACAAATTTACTGAAATCAATTTTTTTATATTGTATCAACACTTTTTCAGACAATTTATCTTTTCCATAATATTCTTTGTTATCTTTCTTTCCTGTTCTGTCAAAATCTTTACCATCAATTTTTTGCTTTAATATTTCTGATGGTAACAAATCTTCTATCTCACACTCATCTTTTCCCTCAACCAATGGTATCGTCATGAGAAAAAGATTACTATTTATTTTCTCACCTCTGCCTACGTTAGCTTCTAAATTTAAAAATAACTTTTCCTTTACTATATCCTTTTTATTGCTTAAATTGCATGCCCCTAAAAATTTATTTAATGGTTTTTTATTTTCCATTTCATTATCTAACAAAATAATCACAGGTGTTGCCGGTTTTTGCTTTAATTTATTAAAAAACTTAAATTGATTGAAATCCCCTTTTATATCATTATAATACCTATAAATTTCTTTTAATGAATCGCCCCCATCTTTTGTCACTCCAAAAAGTTTTTCAATTCTATCCGTTCTTTTAAGAAAATTAATCTGAAATTCAAATTCTGTCTCATTCTTTTTCTTAATAAGCAATGGATATCTTGTATAAAGATTTTTTAAAGCTGCTTTTATGTAGCGGCTATCCGTTTTTCCTTCTGTTATAATTAAAGGCATTTCATTTGCAAAAAAATACCTATAAAAAAGAAACCTTCTATATTCCTTTTCTTTTGAATTTAATTCCGTTTTATTCACATTATTACTAGATTCCATTATATGGTCAATATATGCAAATCTTCCTTCCAATTGATCTATAGTTCCAGGCACTCCATTTATAGTAAATTCACCTTTAGTATATAAAGAATGTGCCATTGCACGAGTATCCTTATAATATTCTCTTGGGACATTTATTTTTTCATTTACGACTAATCCTGTAACGAGTTGCCTTGAATCTTTATATTGCAATCTAGTTTTTTTATCGTTAATTTTAAATCCAGATAATTCAATTTCATTTTTCAATTTTTGAAAAAATTCATCTTTTTTTGTAAAAAAAGCTCATCATTGGTGGAAAATGTAAGATCATCTGCATATCTGGTATAATCTAATTTATAGCTCTTTGCTATTTTCAATAAACGCATATCCAAAATCTTACATATCAAATTCGTAATAACAGGAGATGTCGGTGCTCCTTGAGGTAACCTTCCTTTAAAACATGTTAATTGAGCAATTACTGTTGCTACCTCTGTAGGTAATTTAAAATATTTGTTTTTTATAAAAAATCCTCTTATTCTCCCAAAGTGAAAACTATCGAAAAAATTTTCTAAATCTAAATTTAATACAAATTTTTTATTTCTATGTATTTTTGCATTTGTTATAATGCTTTTTCCTTTTTCAAATCCATGTGAAATATTAGGATGGATATTATTTTCTTTCCAAATATCTAATTGATATTCTTGAAGTTTTCTAGCTAAATGTCTTTGTATGTATTTTAGACTTTTATTCGGAGCTTTAATTATTCTCACCCCGCCATTTCTCTTTGGAATTTTAAATACAGTATAACAATTTTCTGTTTTTTTAATATACAAAATATATGCTAAGCGTTTAGGTTCAATATCTATAAAGCTTGCCAATTCATTTCTTGTTTTAATCTCATTAAACTTATCCATATTATATTATTTCTCCCACAAAAAAAACGTATGGTAACTCTTTATGTCTAACAACAAAACTAACGAGAAAAATTGTACAGTTTCCCCCCTGACATTTTGGTCAACACTTGCGAAACACAAGCACAAAATCTTACCATACGTTTAAATATAATATATATCATATTTGTTTTATATTCAACATTATTTTGCAAAATATTTTTAACTCTATGTTTATTTTTATATGGAGTCTATTAATCTTAAAACTCCCTTTTCTTAAGGTAAGTGGTAGATAATCCATACCTTGACAAAATTTTAGACCGCCAAACGGCGGTCTTATTTTTTCTCTGTCTTTCTGCATTTCTCTGGAAGATTTGGTGACCATGGCAACAGGTCCTCACAAAAACTTAAGTCTTTATCATCCATATGCTTTGGTATCTCTTCCAATAGATATTCAAAGTATTCATATGGTTTTAGATGGTTCGCTTTTGCAGTTTCTGCTATACTATAGATCATGGCACTGCTCTGGGCTCCTCTTATTGTATCTATGATCACCCAGTTTTTTCGACCGATACAGAAGTTTCTGATTGCTCTTTCTGCTGCATTATTATCTAACGGGACGTTTCCATTTTCAAGAAATACTTTTAGATATTCTTCCTGATTGAGCGAATAACTTAACCCTTTTCCTGTTTTACTCTTTTCTGCGATACGTCCATCCTTCTTTTTCTCTTTTACCCACGCAAAATAGGCTTCCACCAATGGCTTTACGCTGTCCTGCCGGCGCTTTTTCCGTTCTTCTGGTGTAAGCTCTTTTAAGGTATTGTCCACATGATATATCATATTTATCTGTTCGAGGGCCTGCCATGCAAGACTGCTCTTCCGGCTCTTTGCAGGCAGGGCTTTTACAGCATCTTCATACCGGCATCTTGCATGTGCCCAGCATCCAGCTACGGTCAGATCTCCCTTTTCTTTTGCCAGTTTATGATATACCTGATAACCATCTGTCATACAGACTCCTTCATAATCCTTCAGGAACTTTTCCGGATGGTCTGCTTTTCTTGTTTTCTGGTATTCATAGAGAATGACGGTTTTTTCTTCTCCCCCGCCGGTACAATACACCCACATAAAGCTTTTGCTCCCTGCATCTCTTCCGTCTTTTCTCACAAGGACTGACGTCTCATCTGCATGGATGACTAGGCTTTGATAAATATACCTGTGCAGATAATCATAGAATACGGCAAGATACCGTTCTGCACATTCGATTGTCCAGTTTGCCATGTTCTGTCGGGTGATGGCAATCCCATATCTGGAAAACTCTTTTTCCAGTCTGGCAAATGGTACTCCGTTGATATATTTTCCATTGAGTACGGCTACTTCAAGGGAAGGAGAATGGTTATGGCAAAAGGTACAAAATATTCACAGGAGTTTAAAGAAGACGCAATCCGGTATCGATTGGAACATTCGGATATAGCACTTCGCAAATGTGTAGAAAATCTTGGCATTAGTGAATCTGCATTGAAGAAGTGGATAAGGGCAGCAAAGGAACATGAAGGCAGTGTTCCAACACGTGGATCTGGTAATTATGCAAGTGATGAAGCAAAAGAGATTGCACGGCTACAGCGTGAATTACGAGATACAAAGGATGCATTAGAAGTATTAAAAAAAGCAATCGGTATTCTGGGAAAATGACAAAAACTCTTTACTCTGCCACATCAAAATATGTGAAGGAAATTAATAACCTGCCAGTGAAACGCCAAGTTTCTGTCAGCGGGATACTGAAAAAATTAGGCGTTTCACGATCTGGCTATAATGCGTGGAAAAAACGGGTTCCTTCGGACATGTCTGTCCGTTGAACCGTTTTAAAAGAAAAAATCCATTGATATTCCATTGTGATAGAGGATGTCAGTATGTGTCAGAAGCATTTCGTAAAGCGACCGCCAGAATGATTCACAGTTATTCAAAGAAAGCTTATCCATGGGATAATGCCTGTATAGAATCATTCCATGCTCTTTTAAAAAGAGAGTGGATTAATCGATTTAAGATTTTTAATTACACGCATGCATATAAATTAATTTTTGAATACATTGAAGCATTTTACAATACAGTTCGAATTCATAGTCATTGCGGGTATTTATCTCCCAATGATTATGAGGAACAATATTTAAAAAAGTTAGAAATAACCGTAAAAGACTTGGCAAGCTAACAATTACATAAAAAGAGAAAATTGGTTACATTTAATTTGTACTTTTTCTTGACATAGGACCAAAGCCTAGATATTTCTTATCTAAGCTTGAGTGTTTTTTTCCCTACCTATAATCCCCCGCCACCTCCATATAACTCCTCTTCCCATTGATATAATCCTCATATGCAATTTCCGGGTCTTTGCCTTTGAATACAGCGCAGAGTCCACACATATCGCAGTCAGCGATGCATGGAAATATTTTTTTAATGTATTGTCTTCTTTCTTCTTCTGTAGAAGATTCTATTTCTGGTGGTCGCATAGTTTAATTTCACCTGCCTTGCTATCTTACCAGCCCAGTATGACTTCGATATTCTTCATTTAATTGACGAAGTTCTTTTTCGCCGTTGATGTATGGTTCGTAAAAAGCATCTACGAGGCCACCGCCTAAGTTGTCACAGCCATTGCAGAAGTCACAGGCCCCACCGCACTGGCTGAGTCCTTCCTGCACGATACGGATTCGCTCTTCTTTTGTTGTGTCTTTTATTAATATGCTTTTGATTTTCATTTGACATCGTCCTTTCTGTTTTAGATTTTGCCTTTCTATTTTCCTACCTTTTTAGTCTGTATATGTATATATTATCACGAAGAAATGTCTTTGTCGAACTGAACGCAAAAGCTATGCCAATAATATTTTGAAAATTATCCGCCTTTTTCTCAATATATTGTATATTTAATATTTTAAAACAGAAAAAAGATTTTTGTATAATCTTTTATTTTGCATAGAATCTATTTTTCTAAAAATATAATTTTTATTTTGCACTTTCTTACTCAACCATCTACCTTCTCCAATGTATCTGCTCCAGTATGCCCAGTGTTCTTCGAAGCTTTCAAATGGATAAAATCCTCCAGAATACATATCCTGAAATCCGTATTTTTTCTGAAAATCAGAGAAATATTTTGTGAATCGGTCGCCGGTATAAGTGAATCCTGCTGAAGTAGAAAGTCCTGCTCCCGGCCCGATAATAATCGTATCTGCTTCTTCTATTTTTTCTTTTAATTGTTCTATTTTATTGAAGGATTCCTTCGTAGATTGCTTTGTCCAAATCTTTGAAAACATTGAATATCACCTTTCTTACACTTGTATTTTGTTTGAGAAATTCTTTGACAGTTGCAACTGCAATTTGGGCTGCTTTTTCATTTGGAAAATGAAATTCCCCTGTCGAAATACAGCAAAATGCTACACTTTCAAGTCCATTTTCTGCCGCAAGAGCAAGACAGGATGTATAACAGGATTTTAAAAGTTCACAGTCTTTTTTTGTAACTGTTCCTTGTATAATCGGACCGACAGTATGTAAAATGTATTTACATGGCAAATTATAAGCTTTTGTAATCTTTGCCTTACCTGTTGCTTCAGCATATCCTTGTTCTTCAATAATTTCCGCACATTCTTCTCGTAGCTGCATTCCTGCAAATGTATGAATACAGTTGTCAATGCAACGATGATTTGGAACGTAACAGCCAGTCATACCACTATTTGCTGCATTTACAATCGCATCACATGCAAGCTTTGTAATATCTCCCTGCCAGAGAATAATCCCCGGCTGGATTTCCCCTAAATTGTCTGGCTCCACAATGCCTTTCCGCTTCTTTTCTTCCTGTAAATATGCATCCTGCACTTCTAAAACTTCTTTTCTTACAGGATGCGGCATGCGGATATTCATAAGTCCCCGAAGAAGCAGCCGCTGTTCCTCTGTATTCGTTGGAATCTCCATTCCACGATATTGTGCATTTTCTTTTAAAAGTTCCTGTATTAAATAAATTCGTCGTTCTGATTGATTCATCATGCACTTTCCTTTCTTTTTGCTATATTTTTCTGCTTACTATACCTTCTATTTGTTATATCTTGGGATTGCATTATTACGTTAAAAAAGTCCGTTATACCTCAAGATAGCACTATTATATCGAAAAATTTGCAAGAAAAAAAGTACGCACAAATTGATTACATAGTTACCTGGAAGTAACTGTGCTTTTTTATAATATTTATCCTTTTCCAGAGAATGTCACGCTAAGATTAACATAGTTAGTTTTACGACAAATGATAATTTTAATATAGAGGTATTTTCAGATGAAGGAACCACAATTACTACAGACAAAAGCTTATGATTATTTAATTGACCTGATTAAAAAAGGGAAATTAAAAACGGATAAAATCTATTCTTTAAATCAGCTTGCTAAGGATGCTGGATTTTCAAAAATTCCATTTCGTGATGCTGTATTGCGTCTTGAACAGGAACGTTATATCGACATCCTTCCAAGCAGAGGATTTACTCTCCATAAAATGACCAAAGAAGACATTATCGAAACATATCAGATGAGAAATGCCATTGAGATATACTGTTCTAAACAACTTGCTCTCCACTTGGATACCCCTCGTGGACAGGAATATTTTAATAAGCTTTCTACTAAAATAGAACTTCAAAAAGAGATACTGAACACAACACATTCTGAAGAAGACTTCGGCCGGAAAGATTATGAATTTCATCGAAGTATTGTGCAATATGTAGATAATGAATCTATGTTAGAGATTTATCGCCGTTTTATGTACCGCATATTCTGGCTGACAGTTACTTCCTTTTCTCAAAAAGGCCGAATGGATGAGACAATCAATGAACACATATCTTTATTAAATATGATACAAACACAGGACTTAACCGCACTTGAAAAACTCATCATGCATCACCTTGATGTGCCTCAAAAAATTACATTAAACTTAATTCAATAGCAACCTAAAGCCACATCCAGAATATAAAGACCTTTCATAATTTCTGATTTTGACTAAATTTTACAATTTAGACTCAGCTAAGGCTAAAGAAAAGAACTATATCGACATCTCAACTTGAATCTCCAAATCACACCAACATTGAATAATAATTTCGACCATCGCCAAAGACAGCCCGTAAGAAATAATCTAACCCCTATATGTGACCTCGGAGCAAGTGTTGAATACGAGCGCTAAAGCGAGCATTCAACACGCCGCGACTAAAGTCACATATAGGGGTTAGATTATTTCTTACGGGCGTCTCCTTTGCCTGCGGCAACTCAGAATTTAAAGCACCTGTTTTGCTGCACCATAAATTCCCGCATCGTTTCCGAGAGTTGCCAGTGTAATTTTTGTTTTCTGATTTCCATAGAATGCATGATCATAGAAATATTTTCTTACAGTCTCTAAAAGAATATCTCCTGCTTTTGACACACCCCCGCCAATGACGAATACAGCAGGGTCAACGGTTGCTGCTAAATTTACTAATGCCTGTCCAAGATATGCACCAAATTCTTCCGTAATTTCTAAAGCCGCTGCATCTCCTGCTTTTGCTGCATCAAATACTTCTTTTGCAGTGATTTCTTTTCCAGTTAAAATACTGTTTTTCGTATTTTTCTCAAAATATCTCTTAGCCAGACGGACAAGCCCGGTTGCAGAAGCATATTGTTCAAGGCATCCTTTTCTTCCGCATCCGCAAGCCTCTGTCTCATCATCTCTTACTGTGATATGTCCGATTTCTCCACCTGCTCCGTGAGCTCCGACTACCGCATGACCATCAATGATGATACCGCCGCCAACGCCAGTTCCAAGTGTTACCATGATCAAGTCTTTTTCTCCTTCTCCGGCACCCTTCCACATCTCACCAAGAGCTGCTACGTTGGCATCATTTCCAATAACACATGGGAAACCTGTGAGTTCTTCCAATTCTTTTTTGATTTCTTTTGCCATCCAGCCGACATTTGCGGCACGTTCAATGGCTCCGTTTTTATCTACAGGTGCCGGCACTCCTACTCCAATGCCACAGATTTCTTCGGCTTTAAGAAGTTTTTCAGCAATTTTTCCCTTAATTGCCTCTGCAACATCTGGCAGAATACGTTCTCCTTCGTTTTCTGTGTAAGTCTTAATCTCCCATTTATCAAGAAGTTCTCCTTCTACTGTGAAAAGACCAAGTTTTACAGTTGTTCCTCCAACATCCACTCCAAAACAATATTTCATCATGCTCCCCTTTCTTTTTCTACTTATTGCAATTATAAATTTATAATTGCAAATAAAATTCGTTTTTTATATAGTATTACGAATTCGCCCTGCTTGCTTCCATTATAATATTAATTACTGATACATTTCTATCATTCTTCAAACATGCTCTAGTAACCAATATTAATCATGAAGCGGCTGGATGATCTAACCGATATAATCGCCTCTGTCCTCAACCAGTTCGTACCCAGCAGAACGCACTCGGGCAGACAGACAGTTTTTACATTTAGCTGCCTCATCTCCTGTACATATCTTGTTATCATAAAGCTCATACTGCTTTCGATTTTCTACTGGAGAAAGATTTGGCATTACTACGTTCGCTCCTGCACTAAGACCTTTTTCTCTTCCTAATGGATCTAACGTTCCAAGTGCTGTTGTTGCCGGAAGTAATACTTTCGGTAATAACAATCGAAGTACCGATAATAATTTTAATGTTAAATCTACGCTTCCTGCTTCTTCTTTTGCAAACTTTGTATCATGATGTGGAATAAACGGGCCAATGCCAACCATCTGTGGTTGTAATTCCTGCAAAAAGACTAAATCTTCTGCCAAATGTTCCCATGTCTGTCCCGGGGACCCCACCATAAATCCGGCACCCACCTGATAGCCAAGTTCCTTTAAATCATAAAGGCATTGTTTGCGATTAGAAAGATGCATACTTTCTGGATGGAGCATGTGATAATGTGATGTATTGGCCGTTTCATGGCGAAGCAGATAGCGGTCTGCTCCCGCTTCCTTCCACGCTTTATATATTTCTTTTGATTTTTCTCCGACTGATAATGTAATCGCACAATCTGGATGTGCTTTCTTTATCTTTTTTACAATATCTGCAATCCGCTCTTGCGTATACCACGGGTCTTCCCCACCTTGTAATACAAAAGTACGAAAGCCTAACTTTTCACCATTTGCACAACATGCAAGAATCTCTTCTTCACTAAGGCGATATCGTTCTACATTACGATTATCTCTTCGTATTCCACAGTAATAGCAATTGTTTTTACAGTAATTTGTAAACTCAATCAGTCCTCTTGTAAATACTTTTGTTCCATAATACTGTTTGCGTACTTTGACAGCTTCCTCTTTTAAATATTCCATGACTTCAGAATTATTAAATAATGAAAATAATTCCAGACATTCTTCTTTCGTTAAGGAATGCGTCTCTACAAGTTTTTTTGAAATATCCATTTCTTTTCCTCTAAATTACTAGTTCCACTTTATCATTAATAATACTCTGGCTCATCTGGCATAATAAGCGCTGCAACAATATAAAATAATACACCGGAACCTCCTGCTAATGTAAAAAGAACAACGAGCAAACGAAGGATTGTCGCATCAATTCCGAAAAATTCTGCAAAACCTCCACAAACACCACATATTTTTCTGTCTAAAGATGATTTATAAAGTTTTTTCCCCATAACTTATTACCTCTTTTTATTTCATTTTCTGTTTTATTTTTTTGCTTTTTTCTTTTTTGTCTCTGTTATTACTTCTTTTTTGTTTCTGTGTGGCTGTTGTTGCCTGTGAAGCATTTTCTTTTGACTTGGCTGCTTCTGCCTGTGAAGCATTTTCTTTTGACTTGGTCCCTTCTGTTATCTGCTCCGCATCTTTTTTTGGCTGTTTTTCTTTGGCTGCCTTTCGCTCTGCTTCTGCTTTTTTTGCTGCTGCCTCTGCATCCTGCGCTTCTTTTTGCTCTTTTAAGCTATCACTCCACTTTTTATTAAATGTCGTATAGGACATAGCTGGCAGTGTGATTGTTCCGTCTTTTCCCGGAATCTGGCGAACTTCTGCAATCTGTGTCTGTGCATGATCTGCAAGATAGTTCATCTGATAATCAGCAAGTTTATCCGCAATCAACAATGCCTGCCCTCTTGTAATACGCTGATTGGCTGTTTTGCAGGAATCATCTACTGCTAATGCACCCGATGCAAAGGAAGCATAAGCTTCTTTTGCTGTTTCATCCATTGTATCTATACTGCTACAGGAAGCCAGCACTTCTTCTGCCTTTTTATCCGATATAGTTACTGGATATAATTCCTGAAGAAGCTGTGCAAAACGAGTAGTCGTTACAGTTCCATTTTCATTTTCGGAAACAAAAGCAGATAAGGTTGCATTATCTTTTAAAGAACCAATTGCTTCGAGCATTGTTCCAAGCTGTTTTCTTGTAATTGCCTTGTTTGGTGCAAACAGACCGTCTTTCTGCGCTGGATAACAATGAAGTGCAGAATATTCGCTATAAACCGCGCCGTACTTTTGGGAACTTCTCACATCGTAATTACTTGGTGTCAGGGTAAGTTTACCCTTTTTATAGTTGTTAAATGCGTAATCAAACAGGCTTCTTATAGAAGCAAATGTACTTTCTTTACTGACATTTCCAAAGTAGGCACAAATCAGTTCGTGTCCTTCATAATCCGCTGCTGTTGCAATAAATACATGACCTGCTGCATTGGTAGTGCCGGATTTTGAACCGATAATCTTATATGTATCACGGTCATAATAAGCCATTCCTTTCAAAAACCAGTTTGTTGTATTAACATACATTCCGCCTTTTTGTGTGGAATAATGTGCCTTTGAAACAGCACTTCGAATTAATGGTATTGCCATTGCGTAACGGCATATTTTAGCCATTTCCTTTGCACTGGCGTAAGTTTCATTATATCCTGCGCCAATATCAGAACCAACCGGATTATCAAAATGGGTCTTCTTTAAACCAAGTTCTTTACATTTTTCGTTCATTGCTTCTACGCAGGCCTTTTTAGAACCAAAAACACCAACTGCCAGAGAATCTGTCGCATCTGCTGCAGAAGACATCAAACTCATATGTAATAAATCTTTAAAAGTATAGTTTACTCCTGCACCAATTCCTAAGCTGTATGTACCCGGCGTTGTGCGGTATACAACATCAGACTTTGTCTTTATCACAGAGTTTACATTTCCCTTTTCTACACAAACAATCGCTGTCATAAGCTTTGCTGTACTTGCCGGATAAATCTTTTTATTTGCATCCTGCCCAAAAAGAACTTCCCCAGAGCCTGCATCCATCACCACATAAGCATGGCATTGTTTCTTCGGTGCTTTCACTTTTGCCTGTCCCTGCAAAGGCAGGGCAATAAACAGCAACAGTAAAAGTATTCCTGTTAATTTCTTTTTCATATCGCCTCTCCTTTTTAATTTTCTCTTAAGTTTAATGATTTTCCAAACACACTCTAAGAAAAGTTTCTGGACAATCTTCTCTCCTTACAAAAAGACATATCCATACTATGTAATGCCTTATAAAGCTTTATTATCATCTCCACACAAAGTTCCTGACTGCCGTTATAGAGTTCCCAGAGATGTTTACAGGTTTCTGCATCCGCCGGATTGATTTCTTTTGGAATAAAATGATGATGCAGATCTAATTCTGGACTGACATATCCGCCAATCACTGTTGTAATCGCTCTCTTTACTCCAAATCCAGAACGGAAAATATAATTGATCACCAGTTTCATATGAAAAAGACTGACTTGTATCTGTTTCGCAGACTTCTTAAAATATGGTGCAATTACGGCGGCAACCTCTTTTTTATCCTTTATATGGCAGGCTCTCTTATAATGATTTAGATTTCTGCCATCACGCTGCATCACCTCAAAATCCCAATCTGTCTCTATCTCTGTATGACTGATTCCCGTTTCCTTTATGCGCTTTCTTACATAAGGATGGCAGGAACTGTCCAGAATAAAATGTGTCATAAATCCAGCAAGATAGGCAAATGCCTCATTCCTATTTTTCTGTGCCTGAAACACCTTAAATGCCCGTTTAAAAAACTCTCTGGCAGGTTCGTGATGTACTTTTACCCCATACTGATTTACTTTATTTTTGCAATAAGAATGATAATAAAACAGAATATCCGGACCATGTACGCCAATATTATAGTATTCGATATATGGTTCTATTTTTCTTTGTAATTCTTCGGGAAGTTTATGAAAAACTTCCTGTCCATAGGCATAATGTGTATATGTTGTCGGCATAACATCATCTCCTTTTCTTGAGTAAACTGACTATTGTGAGACCTTAATTCCAGTAATGTATTACCGGAGATTTTCGCAAAATTTTTCTTTCTGTTATTATAATCACTACAGAATTTAAAATCAAACGTATCTGTAATACTATTTTCTTATTTTGCGGCATTCGGTATAGTAACGTTTATCCTGTGCATGTCCCATAGAAAATGTCTTTCTCGGTAATGCTCCATCATGAATTACTGTAGGGAACAGTTCTTCCTTTCCCATATCCGGTAAAATAAATCCTATGCTGTCTTTTTCCCTGGCAAGGCTTTCTACTACCTCTTCTCCATGAATGTAATCAATCTTTCCGCCATTGTGTGCCAGATATCCATCAAGAAATCTCTGCAGGCTTCCTACTGTTAACTTAGACGTTGGACGTTCAATAACACATTTCTTTTTCTTTCCATTATAAATAGTATAGAAGGTCTGCCCTTTTCCTTCTTTTTTAATATGTAAAGCCGCATTCATCTTGCTTAATAAATCTTCTACATGAACACCGGTAACAATTCGGTGAATCGCCTCAAACTGAAGAGCAGGGCTGTGAAGATTTACAACCTCTACGAGCGCATATCTCGCTGGGTGCTCCGACAGATCTTCATCTGGATGTGCAGCCTTTAACTGTTCATAGTATGCTTTAGCAGCTGCAAGTGAATGATTGCCATCTCCAACTGCAAACAAAAGAACCGGACGGTCTTTTACATGATATTTATCGGCAAAACACTTTGGATCTGCCAGGAATGTAAGTGCTTTTTCAATCCGTTTCTTTTCCTCTTTTCCAAGAAGATAGCCACATAGATGTCCGCCGCCCATCATAAGGTCAAAATCATATAAAAGTGGAAGATGTTCCTTTTCCTGCTCACACGGTTCTATGACATGCTTTCCCGCATCATCTACAAGTAGCATAACGTGTGGAAGTTCCACTACCGCATTGTTACGAATCTCCACTCTGGCTGGAATTCTTTCTGCTACCGTTGCCTCTGTTGCTCTTATAAAAGATGTACTCTTTTTGCTATAATCGTACTGTTCCAAATCAATCTTTCCAACAATACCTGCGCGAACATTCCCAACACTGTCTGTCCGCTCTACATAAATCATCGCATCTTTATATTCTGTAAAAACCTTTTCACGCAGATACTTATTCATAGAAGCCTCAATATTTTTAAGTTGCTCCTCATGATTTTCCTGTTCCAAATATACTTCCGGCAAAATCATATCGAGAGTAGAGGGACTATCACCGGCAAATTTCTTTACCTCTTCCCAATATTCTGGCTCACTGGTAAACTGGTCACAGGCAATAACGGACCACTTCTCCATATTTACTTCTTTTCCAGGCAGTAAAATATCTGCCTCTTTAAATGTTTTCATTATTATTCTCCCTCTTTTGTGCTTCTATTTTTTCAGCAAGATCATTTAAATATACCCACCGTTCCATTTTATCAGAAAGTTCGGCTTCCGTCTTTTCTTTTTCTTGCATTAATTCATTCAATTTTATGAAATCGGTCGCACATTTGCTGATTTGTTCTTCTAACTCTGCAATTTTTTCTTCTAATTTCTCAATATCCTCATCAATTGTCTCAAATTCTTTCTGTTCCTTATAAGAGAATTTCAACTTCTTTTCTTTATTTTTAGAAGCAAGCCACTGTTCTCTTCCTTCTTTCTTCTTCTCATTGCTCTTTTTAATATGAAGCCCGGAACCAGAATCCACACTGTCAATGGAATCCGCCTCAATTCTTCCTGATTTTTCCTGATATTCTGTATAATCACCCTCGTAGACTACAATATTTCCATTTTCAAAAGCAGCAATACGGTCAACTGTTCTATCAAGGAAATAACGGTCATGAGAAACGGTGATGACAATTCCCGCAAATTCATCAAGAAAATCTTCTAAAACCCGAAGTGTCGCAATATCAAGATCATTTGTCGGCTCATCAAGTATTAAAACGTTCGGAGACTGCATCAGCACTTTTAAAAGGTATAATCTTCTTCTCTCACCACCAGAAATCTTAGCAATCGGCGTATACTGCATATCTGAACTGAAAAGGAAACGTTCTAACATTTTTGATGCACTGACCAGTCCCTCGGAAGTTCGTACATATTCTGCTGCATCTTTAATGTAATCAATAACTCTTTCTCTTTCATCCATTACTTCACATTCCTGTGCAAAGTAACCAATTTTTATTGTCTCTCCCCATTCAATCGCTCCAGAATCTGCCTGCTCTAAATCTGCTAAAATCTTCATCAATGTGGACTTTCCACAGCCATTATGCCCGACAAATCCAATTCGTTCAAATCGTTTAAATATATAGGAAAAATGTTTAAAAAGTACCTTGTCTCCATATGCTTTTGAAATATCATAAAGTTCAATCGTTTTTTTTCCAAGTCTGGTTCCAACAGATCCCATCTCTACCTGCTTTGCTGTCTTTGGGGAATCCATCGCTTTTAACTGTTCAAAACGCTCTAAACGTGCCTTTTGCTTTGTCGAACGTGCCCTTGCCCCACGCATTACCCACTTTACTTCACTGCGGAGAATACTTTGTCTTTTTCTTTCTGAGGCAAGCTCTCTTTCTTCTCTCTCTGCTTTCCGTTCCAGATAACCAGAATAATTTTCATCATAATAATAAACTTTGCCACCTTCTACTTCCCAAATATGATTCGTTACCTTATCAAGGAAATAGCGATCATGCGTTACCATTAACAGTACACCACGAAAACTTTTAAGATAATTTTCCAGCCAGTCAGACATCTTATTATCCAAATGGTTCGTAGGCTCATCTAAAATCAAAATATCTGGCTTTTGCAATAAAACTTTACAAAGCGCGGCCCTTTTCTTCTGTCCACCGGAAAGATTTTTAATTTTCTCATCAAAATTCTCTAATTCTAATACAGTAAGCATCGCCTTCGCATCGCTCTCATAACCATAGTCATCTTCTATTTTCTTTCCTTCACAGACATACTTTAAAATACTGCTCTCTTCATCAAACTCAGGATTTTGCCCCATCCAGCCAATCGTCATACCATTTGAGAAAATAATTTTTCCCTCATCTGCTTCTTCCTCGCCCGCGATAATTCGAAGAAGTGTTGACTTACCGGTCCCATTAATGCCAATAATTCCAATTTTATCCCCTTCATCTACACTGCAGGATAAGTCTTCCAAAATCATCTTATCCCCATATAATTTTGAAATATGCTCTACGTTTATTACACTCATAGTAAACTCCTATTTTTTAACTTTTCTGCGATAACAAAAAAAGCTGAAAACCACAAAGGTCTTCAGCTTCTTCCAACAATGCAGTTGACGGGACTTGAACCCGTACCCAGTCAGCCCGGACTAGATCCTTAGTCTAGCGCGTATGCCAATTCCGCCACAACTGCTTATCAGTGGTTATCTCTCTCACCGACGAAAATCATTATATCACAAGGATTTTTAAAATGCAAGAATTTTTTTCAAAAATTTTTGACTTTTTATAAACAAAACAGATGAAACCTGAGAAACCAATACTGCATATTTGTGGTCTGGGTTTCTCAGGTTTCTGTCTCTTGCCTACAGAATAATTAAAAAATACGACTGCCACTTTCTCTGGGGGCGTCTCCCCCTTGCCTGCGGCAATTCAGAATTTACTTAAAGTATTCTACTCCACTTTCGAAAATCTTCTGATCCTGTTTTGCGTAAATATTCTTAGCAATATTCTCTCCGATACGTTCGGAATGTGCCATCTTACCAAGGACACGTCCGTCTGGGCTTGTGATACCTTCAATAGCATAGTAGGAACCATTTGGATTGTAGCGGTCATCCATTGTAGGTTCTCCGTTTAAGTTAACATACTGTGTTGCAACCTGTCCATTCTTGAATAATTTTTCAATCCATTCTTTGCTTGCAACAAAACGTCCTTCACCATGAGATGCAGGAATTGCATAAATCTGGTCAAGTACGGCTTTACGAAGCCATGGGGACTTGTTGGTTACTACTTTTGTATATACCATAGTAGATACATGGCGGCCAATCTCATTCATTGTCAGTGTTGGAGAATCTTCTGTCTGGTTAACGATTTCTCCATATGGTACAAGACCGAGCTTAATGAGTGCCTGGAATCCATTACAGATACCAAGTGCAAGACCGTCTCTCTCGTTAAGAAGCTTCATAACGGATTCTTTAATCTTTTCATTTCTAAATACAGTTGCAAAGAACTTCGCAGAACCTTCTGGTTCATCACCCGCACTGAATCCGCCTGGGAACATAATAATCTGTGCCTGGCTGATTGCCTTTTCAAATGCATCTACAGATTCAAGAATGTCGGATTCTGACTGGTTCTTAAATACAAGTGTCTCTACTTCTGCTCCTGCGCGACGGAATGCCTTTGCAGAATCGTATTCACAGTTTGTTCCTGGGAATACTGGAATAAATACCTTTGGAACTGCAACTTTATTTTTGCATACATAAATGTCATTTGTACGGTATAATGGCTGTGATACGTTATGTTTCGTTGCATTTGTCTTTGTAGGGAATACAGATTCTAATGGTTTCTGCCATACGTCACACATCTCTTTTAAAGAAATCTCTTCTTCACCAACCTGGAAGAATGAATCATCTGTAACTCGTCCTATAAATATATTCGGCAGAACTGCCATCTCATCCATCCATTCTGTAGGAATCTCTACAAGAATAGAACCATAATATTTCTTTGTAAGATCTTCCTTATTAAAGTCTCTTACTAACTTCACACCATACATATTTCCAAAGCTCATCTTGCTGATTGCCTCAATCAGTCCGCCTGCTCCAAGAGCATATGCAGATGCGATAACATCTTTACGCATTAATTTATGAATCGTATCATAAATCTTTCCGGCCTCTTTATAATCCGGAATACCATATTCATCAAATGGAATATCCACACGAAGAAGATTATTACCTGCTTTCTTAAATTCTGGTGTTACAACATGGGAAGCCTTTGTATAATCTACAGCAAAGGAAACTAATGTTGGTGGAACATCGATATCTTCAAAGGAGCCAGACATACTGTCTTTTCCTCCGATGGATGGAATTCCAAAACCTTTCTGTGCATTGTAAGCACCGAGTAATGCAGCAAATGGTTTACCCCATCTCTTAGGATCTGTGCCAAGTCTTTCAAAATATTCCTGGAATGTCAGACGAATCTTACGGAAGTCTCCACCGGCAGCTACAATCTTAGCTACAGACTCAAGTACTGCATAAACGGCTCCATGGTATGGACTCCAGCTTGAAAGATATGGATCAAATCCGTAGGACATCATCGTTGTAAGTTCTGTCTTACCTTCTAATACAGGTAACTTCGCTGTCATTGTCTGGATTGGAGTAAGCTGTGTCTTTCCACCAAATGGCATGGTAACTGTTCCAGCTCCGATAGAGCTGTCAAACATTTCTACTAAGCCTTTCTTAGAACATACATTAAGGTCAGAAAGTTTCTCTGTCCACATCTCTTTTGCGTCTTTGAATTCATCCTGTTTTTTGTAGTAACATTCTTTCTCGTCAGGCATTTCTACTTCAACCGTTGTTTCCTGATGTGCACCATTCGTATCTAAGAATGCACGAGAGAGGTTTACGATTTCTTTGCCTCTCCAGGACATAACAAGACGTTTTGCCTCTGTTACTTCTGCAACTACTGTTGCTTCTAAGTTCTCTTCTTCTGCGTAAGTGAGGAACTGTTCTACATCTTTTTTATCAAGAACAACTGCCATACGTTCCTGAGATTCAGAAATGGCAAGTTCTGTTCCGTCAAGTCCGGCGTATTTCTTAGGTACTTTGTCAAGGTCGATGCGAAGTCCGTCAGCAAGCTCGCCGATTGCTACAGATACACCGCCGGCACCAAAGTCATTACACTTCTTAATAAGGATACTTACTTCCTCACGACGGAATAATCTCTGAATCTTACGTTCTGTAGGTGCGTTACCTTTCTGTACTTCTGCTCCACAAGTATCAATAGACTTTGTTGTGTGAGCTTTGGAAGAACCTGTTGCTCCACCACAGCCATCACGACCAGTACGTCCACCTAATAATACGATGATATCGCCTGGATCAGAAGTTTCTCTGATAACATTCTTTCTTGGAGCTGCACCGATAACTGCACCAATCTCCATACGCTTTGCAACATAACCTGGATGATATACTTCATCTACTAATCCTGTAGCAAGACCAATCTGGTTACCATAAGAGCTGTATCCCTTTGCAGCGCCAGTAGTCAGCTTTCTCTGTGGAAGCTTACCTTTCATCGTCTCTGCCATAGGAACAGTAGGATCTGCACAACCAGTTACCCTCATTGCCTGATATACGTAGGAACGTCCTGATAACGGGTCACGGATTGCACCACCAAGACAGGTAGCTGCACCACCAAATGGTTCGATTTCTGTTGGATGGTTATGTGTCTCGTTCTTAAAGCTGATCAGCCATTCTTCTGTCTTATCTTCAAATTCTACAGGAACAACGATACTGCAGGCATTAATTTCATCGCTCTCTTCCATATTATCAAGAAGTCCGTCCTGTTTTAACTTCTTCATTCCCATAAGAGCAAGATCCATCAGGCAGATAAACTTATCCTTTCTGTCTCCATATACTTCTGCACGGTCAGCAAGATATTCATTATATGTCTTTTCAAAAAGAGGTTTATAATATCCATCACCAAATGTAACATCCTTAAGTTCTGTAGAGAATGTTGTATGACGGCAATGGTCAGACCAGTATGTATCTAACACACGAATCTCTGTCATGGAAGGGTTTCTGTCTTCTTCTCCATGATAGTAATTCTGGATATAACGGAAATCTTTAAATGTCATTGCAAGACCTAAAGAATCGTAAAGTGCCTTCAGTTCTTCTTCTGGCATATCCTTAAATCCGTCAAAGATTGCAACATCTGCTGGTTCTTCGTAATCCATAACGAGGGTTTCCGGCTTCTTCTCGTCTGTCTCTCTGGAATCTACCGGGTTGATACAGTATTCTTTGATCTTCTCAAATTCCTCATCACTGATATTACCAGAAAAAACATAAGTTGTTGCAGAGCGGATAATTGGTTCTTCCTTCTCATTAAGAAGCTGTAAACACTGCATAGCTGAATCGGCTCTCTGATCAAACTGTCCAGGAAGATATTCTACGCTAAATACTCTGTCTCCCTCTTTTTTAGGGAAATCTTCCTCGTACAAATCATCTACAGGTGGTTCTGAGAATACGGTAACTGCCGCTTTTTCCATCGTTTCTGCTGAGACATTCTCCACATCATAGCGAATCAGAACTCTGACATTACTGACATCATCTATAGAAAGATATGCCTTTAATTCTTCTGCAAGTTCTTTTGCCTTTACCGCATAGGACGGTTTCTTTTCCACATATAATCTCTTTACCTGACTCATGATATCCTCCAAGTATGTTTAATTAAATTGTGGGGACAATTCAGAAATTATCCCCTGCTTTTCTGTTAAAAATATGATAACACTTTTTTATTCTATTTCCTATGGTTTTATATCAGTTTCTTCAAAACCATGAATTCTGACAAAAATCGACGAAAAAAATTCAAAAATTTTTAGATTTTTTACAGATGAATCCTCTTGATTATCTGAAATACCAAAAGATTTGAATAGACAACCGGCCTTGTTTCCGCGTAAAAAATGATACCATCTGTTGGTGCTTTTACTTCGGAAATAATCTCCCCGCTATCTGCCTTCATAATCTGCGCCAAAACATCTCCTCTGCTGACTTCCTGACCACATTCTGCTTTCTTTATAAAAATGCCTGCGGCCTCTGTCATGATGGGCTCTAAATCTCCCTCTTTTAAGACGCTCGCAATATAACCGCTGTGAGAATAATAACGGATAATCCCCATTCTTGTAAGGAAACGCAGAATAGAAGAAACGGCCTGCGCTGCCAGTTCATCATCAATTTTTCCTGTCATGCCTGTATACAAAGAAAAAGCCTCCGTACCATTTCTTTGCCAGTTATTATGTAATGTTGTTCTGTCAAATGGTCTGCTTTTTGCCTCAATAACATAAGGCAGTCCGAACAGGTTTGCAAGGCTGGTACTTCCATGTTCCGGATCAAGCAATCGGATATGCGGCATAAACGTTCCCCCAAGATAAAAGGATGGCAGATGAATGCCATATCGGTATCCTTTTGTCGTTTCCATAATCGCATATGCCACACGGCTTCCCGATTCCCCAGACGGATTTCCAGGAAACAATCTGTTTAAATCGGTGTCATCAGAAATCCAGAAACGCTTTCCAAAATCCATCGACATATTACTTACAGAAGGGATTACTAAAATGCCATTCTCCCCCACAATGTCTCCATGCTTTTCTATTTTTTTCAATACATCAATCAGCTTTGAACAAATGTAAAGCTGCTGGTATTCATTTCCTCTCAAGGCCCCAACAATGCAGGCAGAATGTTCTTTTCCTTCATTTTTCCCAAAATAATATCCTTTTACATTAATTTCCTGTTGAAAAGGAGACTCCATCGAATATAAGACCTTTTCTTCCATGTAAATATCCTCTCTTTCTTCATGTACTTCCAAACCTTTTTATTCTTCATTCTGTAAGAAGATTTTTATGTTACCGGTGTCCCAATTTATAAGGTATGCACAGGGCGTACTCTAACAAAATTAGGATACATCTATCGGAGTTCTTACTTTTATTCGTACTTTCCAGCAGGTCTTTCTGTTTTACAAATCCTTGCCAAAAGCTCTCCCTCACAAACTGCCGGATATTCTCTTAAACTAAAAATCATTCCATCACACGGTACTGTTATCTCCTCGATTTCCGCACCAAGAATGGGACGCACGATTGAGCCTATCATCTGTCCTTCTCTCACATAACTTCCAATCTGCGCTTTGGGAATAAAAATCCCACTTGTATTACAGTGTACTACTTCCACGTCATTTTTCTTTACCGTTACAGTCTTTTTCGTAGGCGAAACTTCTCCATCAAAAATGTCTAACTCTTTCATCATCCGAAAAACACCATCCAACACTTTTTTACAATAGTCATAATCTATCTTCAGTGCGATTCCCGACTCAATCACCACGTTCGGAATGCCTTTTCTTCGTAAGCTGTAAGCAAGACTTCCCTCCCACACAGAAGAAGAATTACTATTCATCCACAACACAGGAATTCCTGACTTTTGCGCAAGTTCTGTCACTTTTTTTCCAGCATTTTCCGGCACTCGAATCTGCGGAATCTCCCGGATAAAAATATCACTCGAATGAATATCAATGCAAAAATCTGATCCCATTAAATCTGCAACGACTTCTGCCGCCATATATTCTATCGTATGTCCATGACGGCTACCCGGAAACATTGCATTCATATCTAATGCACCCGGAGCATTCCGCTTTCTTATCTCCAGTGCCATCGGGGTCACACAAGGATATATATCGACAATCCCTCTTAAATGTTCTCTCTCTTCCTTAATTCTTCGTATCAGCTCATAACAGATATACTGTCCCTGTAATTCATCTCCATGAACCCCGGCAACAATACTTAATCTTGGCATATCCTCCCGTATATAATCTGGCTCTAACCTGTTTTTCTTTATTTTTATTGGAAGTCCTACCGGCATCTGCGCCGTCATTACTGTCTCTATCATCTATAGTCTCCCTTCTGTTAATTAAAAATCATTATGACGCTTTTGAAATAACTCTCAAAACTATTTTTTATACTTCCTTTTGCTTTTACGGCCGCTTCACTTATTGACCTTTTGGCTTTTGTGAGCTATCATTAACTTCATATAGAATATACTATAAATTTATCTTTTGCAAATTTTTATATTAGGAGGATGTAAATTATGGATAAAATAGCAAGTTTTACCGTAAATCACCTTGATTTAATTCCAGGGGTTTATGTTTCAAGAAAAGACTATGTTGGAAAAGAAGTTCTCACCACTTTTGACCTGCGTATGACTGCACCAAACAGAGAACCTGTTATGAACACTGCCGAACTTCATACAATCGAACATCTGGCCGCAACCTATTTAAGAAATAATGATGAGTGGAAAGAAAAAGTTATTTACTTTGGACCAATGGGCTGCCGTACTGGATGTTATTTAATTCTTGCAGGCGATTACGAATCCAAAGATGTCGTAGGACTTGTACGCGACACTTTTTCATTTATCGCTGATTACGAGGGAGAAATTCCGGGCGCCGCTGCAAGAGACTGTGGCAATTATCTTGACCAGAACCTTCCAATGGCAAAATATCTTGCGAAAAAATATTTAAACGAAGCGTTAAATAACCCTTCTGAAAAAAATCTGATTTATCCTGCATAAATCTTTGAACTTTTCACATACTACCTCCTGTACCTAATCAATATGCTCTTATGTACTCTCGGAATCTTTTTATGCTTGATTTTGTGAGAAGATTTTTTGTCAGTTGTGCCCATTTTTTTGAAGCGTACGCGGTGCGTACGTTGATGAAATTCGGGTGCGGCTGGCGGAAAATCAGCCACAAAAGCACGTGCAGAAAGACTCCGAGAGGAAAATCAGCCACGAAAGCAAGTACAAAAAAGACTCCGAGAGTACATTCCTAAAAAAGGAGGATTTATCATGAAAAGTTCAAAGAAAACCTATCAGGAAGTTGCAGAAGCCTGTAGTAAATACCAGCCAGTATCTGAAGAATACGGATTTAAAAATTCTTCCTGTGAATGCAACACACCAAGCTGCTTAAACTGTACTCATTTTACAGATCAGGAACACTGTGATTTAGACTTATATGATCAGATTGTAGAGAGAATCAAGTAACTTCTGATTTGTAGAACGAAACGGACGCCAGCAAAGAGAGCCTATCCCCTATATTTGTGACTTTAGTCGCTGCGGTTTGAATACTCGCTTCATATGCTCGTATTCAAACCTTGCTCCGAGGCCACAAATATAGGGGATAGGCTCTCTTTGCTGGCTGACTGTGAATGCTGGCACAAAATCAGAATTCATGTTAGAAACCTTGAGGATTCTCCAGAATATTATGAATTTGCAAAAAAATTAGCTTCTCTATAACATAGTATAAAAAGATATTACTTTAGAGCATGTTTGAAAAATCATTCCAGCAACCTGCACGCTTCAATTTTTTCACTGATTTGTTGAAAAAAGTTCTTGCATTCTAAAATATATTGTGCTATAATGATTTTCGTTGACGAGAAAGCCAATTAATAATGTGCAGTTGTGGCGGAATTGGCATACGCGCTAGACTAAGGATCTAGTCCGGGCTGACTGGGTACGGGTTCAAGTCCCGTCAACTGCATTGAGTGAGAGCTGATGATTTTATCTTCGGCTCTTTTTATTTTGATCCATTAATCAATATAAAAATAGTTATGTATAGTTTATCTAGGGTGATATCTGCTACATAACTATTTTTTGTATTTAATCAAGTAGCTTGTTTGGATAACTATAAATTAGCTTTCTTTGGAATCGAATTCAAATAATTTTTCAATAGGAACATTTAAAACTTTTGACAATCCATAAAGTTCAATATCTGTAACAGTTCTACTTTTATCTTCTATTCTAGATATAGAACCTCGGCAAATATATATTGCAAGAGTCTCTAACTTGTTTGAAAGTTCCTGTTGACTGATGTGTTTTTGTTTTCTCAATAATTTTAAGTTATTACCTATTAAATTTTTTTCATTGCTATCAATTACTTAAAGATAAATTGGGCATGAAAGTTAACGAATCTTTCTATCAAGCCAATGATTGTATACCATTCTCACACAGCCAAAAGTCTTAGCAAACAAAATCTTCTGTTCATCATTCGGGTATATTCTGAATTTATATGCTCTGTTTGCCACCATCCCACTTCCTTTTTCGCTCCCTTTGTCCCTGACTTTCTATATATTTTTTGATTACTTCAATTGGAGCACCGCCTGTTGTAATCAAACAAAAACTCTGGCTCCAGAAATGTTCTTTCCACAACTT
>ERZ824473.1254-NODE-1254-length-37313-cov-32.892882_pt1 | contig 37313 bp, 67 predicted proteins | sample MGYA00519874_ERZ824473 | MGnify/ENA primary metagenome ERZ824473 (study PRJEB31778, sample SAMEA3449151) | human gut metagenome | biome: human gut; feature: human-associated habitat; material: faeces | place: United Kingdom | collected 2010/2012 ... | reverse complement strand
AATAATTTTCGTTAAAGTATTTCTCTGCATCTACTGCGTCTGTGTTTGTTGCCGGGTTTGGGTGATAATTAAGTCCTAAAAAATCAGTTTTAAGCATCTAAATCCTCCTTTTTTATATTTAATTTTTCTAATAATTTATTTATTATCTTTTCTTGTTTCTCTACTTTTTCGTTTAATTCTTGTACGGCTTTAGTTGTAGTAGCAAGGATTGCTAGTTCTCTGACAGTATATTTCATATCGTCATTTTTTGGATTTGGAATTTTAAACACATAATTTTTATCAATTTTTTCTAGTTCTTGTGCTATATATCCTATTTCTTCATGTTCTTTTGTATTTTTCCAGTCGAATTGAATGTGATTGATTTTTTTAATTCTTTCTAATGCATTTAATTTTGTTGATTTTATATTTTCTTTTAGTCTTTCATCTGAAACAGCAGAATAACTTGTTATTGTAAACTCTTGCCCGTCTCTTAATGTACAATACAGCATTCCATATTTATCTCCACTTGCTTCCCACGTAGAACCGCTCATATATTTTAAATTGTTCATATTTGCAATGTTTCCAGCCACAACATAATTTTCGAATAAATCTAATGTTTTGCTTCCTGCTTCGTTTTCATACATTGACAAAGAAGGGGTTTTTCCAACTGAATTTAAAATAGTAAAATCATCTGCTTTTATTGAGAACCCATAATTTCCTTCATCTTTAAATATTTGTCCTATCCAAGTATTGTTTTCTGTATCCATTACTTTTAAAGCACCTAATGTTCTTAGATATAAATTTGCTCCATCATCATCTATTTGTGCGTTCTGAAACTTAATAGCATTTGCATGTGCAATTAAATCTGTAGCTAGATGTAGTCCAAATTCTTCATCTCCGAATTTTCCAACGTACAATACAGGATAAACATTATTTCCACTTTTATATCCCCATGCCATTATGCCTTCACCATTCATCTCTGCATTATCTAAAAGAAACATTAAAGCTTTTTTAGTTTCATTATTTATAGTTATCTCTTTTAATGTAGTTTCTGCTATATTTTTATCCTTATTATCTTTTTGCGTCCAATAATGTTGTCCTGTTTTATCTAAAGACATTATTAGATTTCCGTTTTCATCTCTAACAACTAAACTAGCATTTCCTTTCAGAATTTCTAATTGTAAATACTCACAAATAGTATTCCAAGCTATTTTGACATGTTCATAGTTTTGTTCTATTGCTGTTCCCAACTTAGTCGTTTCAGTATAATTTTTTAATTTGTTATCTGTGCTAGAATTTGCACTACTTATTGCTTCTGTTTTTGCTGTCGATGTTTCTGTTTTTGTTGAATATGTTTTACTTACTTCACTTGTTATGCTTTCTGCTTTTTGCGTTATTTGCGAATTTGTTTCTGTTTTTGTATAGTAGTTAGTAGTTAAATTATCGTTAGTATTATCAGCTGTTTTCTTTGCTGTATCAGCCGTGCTCTTTGCAGTATTTGCTGTACTTTCTACAGTCTCTAATTTTTCTTCTACACTACTTACATTTTGTGTTATTCCGTTTATATCTTGTTCATGCTTTGTTATTTTTTTAGAATTTTCAGTTGTTTCTTCAACTAAGTCTTGTATTTTTCCTTCATTTTTTTTGGCCAGTCTTTCAACTTTTAAAGTTTTCTTTTCTTCTTTTGTTGTTACCTTATATTCTGTATTCGTTTCTTCAATTAAATCAGATCCTATATCACTTGATATTCCTGTGTTTATAGTAATATTTGCATTTAAATAAATCGATTTATATACATTTTCTTCTCTATCAGATAGTTCTATCAAGTCGCACGGATCGAGCCACATAACTCCTAAATCAGCTCCTTCATAAGAATAGTATTCTAACCCTTTAATTTGTTTAAACATATCATTTATTACTTTTTCTCTTTGATATTCAACAAATTCATTTTCATCAAACCTAATTTCTGTTCTTCCGTTTTTAGATATACTTTCATCGTCTTTTGACTCAATATTATCTTCTACATCTCCACGTCCCAAAACTAATACATTTGCAGGTCCAAACTTTTCTTTTATAACCAAATCTGTCAAATATGTTTTATCTAATCTATCAACAATTTCATCACCTGTTTTGCAAAAATATAATTTGTTATCTTTTATAAAAGCTGTAGTTAAAGTTGCTTGTGTAATCTTTTCTAGTACATCTCTATATGTTAATTCCTGAGCAGTAAAATAGTCTTCATTTACAACCAAACTAGCATTAAAAAAGTTTGTAGAATATAATTCAACTCCACAAACCTCACATATTTTTAATACTAATGTTAATAATGTACAAGGATATACTAACTGCAATTCTGACTGTTTAAAAGTTTTCATAAAACTTAACATCTTATCATACCCAGTCACTGTTAATTCATCTTTACTTTTATTGTCTTCTATATCTTTTATATAGTAATCTCCTAAGTCTATATATTCATATTCATTATTAATATATAACCCATATTTAAAATTAATATTTTTATCTTTAATTTCATTTGCATTTTTTACTGTTATTTCAATTTGTTTCATTATAGTTTTAAATAATTTGCCTTCAAAACTATATTTTAATTCTTTAGCAATAACTTGTTTCTTTTTTCTTAACATCCAAACAGGTAACTTATTAAAAACATTAACTGGCATAAAATGTATATCTTTTACTGTCAATTCTCCAGAATTTATTGTTAGTTTTACATCTTGTTGTTTTACTTTTTTAGTTTTTATTCTAAAATCTTTACTAACATTTTTCATGATAATTGTGGCCTCCTATCTATCGCGGTAAGCATTACAGAAAACTCTTCCCAATATCCTCCACATGGTAGAGGATTAGACTTAATTACTTGTCCGTTATAAAAATCTTCCGTAAATAAATCTCCTTGTTTATAATCTCCCATATCTTTTTCTAAAGAAAATTGAACATCCTCTAAAAAAGGATGTTCAAGCAATTGTTTTATTAAATTATATTGTTCATCTGTTACTTTCCCAAATTTTATTTCTAAAGTTGTAAAATAACCTATAAAAGTACCACTATAATGTCCATCTAGTGCTTTTCTCCCTGTTCCATCACCCCATAGAGGCTCTGGTCCAGGAATTAATTCAATAATTTCTGGTACTTGAATATTATTTACTATTAATTTTGGTTCATACATATTTAGCCTCCATTCGTTGCAAATCTATTTTTATTTTTAATTTTTTCCAGTCTTTTATTTAACTCATATCCATCAATATATAAATTAAAATCAAGGCTTAAATTAACTAAAATTTGTATTATTTTTTCAAGTAATTCTATAACTTTTTCGTTATTTCCTAATCCCATTTCTTGATTAGCCTTCTTATATAATGACATTAATTTGTCTTCTGGTGCAACTACCTCACCTTGATGTCTATTATCACCAATCATTGCTAGTTGTGGAGTATTAGCTTTTACATAACCACCTTGTGCTAGCCTAGGAAGAGATACTGTAGATATCGTTCCAAAAGATTTTCCTACAATACTACTAACATTATTAATACCTCTTATTAGACCGTTTATTCCTCTTATTGCTCCATTTACCATTCTTTCAATTCCGTCCTAATACAGAATTTCCTACACTTTTAATGCCTGACCATATTCCACTAAATGAATTAGTTACAGCTGTCTTCATTCCATTCCAGACATTGTTCCACGTGCTTCTTATGCTATTTAGTATATTGTTTATTATGTTTTTTACACTATTTATAGAACTTTTTATTCTATTTGGAATCCAATTCCATACGTTTGAAACTGTATTTTTAAATCTATCCCACATGCCATTCCAAATATTAAAAATATTATTTTTAAATAGATTTATTTCTGCTTTTATCCAACTTACTCCACCTTTAACAATGTCTTTCATATTGTTCCAAGCTAATTTTAAAAAGGCTGTTGCTATATTCCAAATATTTTCAAAAATAGCTTTTATGCCATTCCAAGCTTTATCCCAATCTCCGGTAAAAATTCCTACTATAAAGTCTATTAGTCCACCCAACACGCCAAATATTCCGCTTATTACATCTGCAACATATGCATATAAATTCATAAAAATATTACATACAGTCTGAAAAATTGGTGTTAAAACAGGTACTACATTCTTTATAATCCATTCTATTAAAGGTTGAATCCATGTCTTCCACAATTCACTTGTACCATTTATAAGTTTTCCGAAAAATTCTACAATTGAACTAAACATTTGCTGTAAATGTTGCGTCCAAACTTCATTGGTTTTTTGACCTAACTCATCTAACATTGGTTTTATGTTATTGTTCCATACTTCTAAGAATTTTCCTAAAATACTTGTAAGTCCGCTTTTTAGATTTTCAAAAGCTGGCTTTACATATATATCATATGTTTGTCTTATTTTACTAAAAGTCTCTTCTACAGTTTCTTTGATTCCATTTAGAACTGGAACATATGATTCAAACATTCCCTCTATTGCTTGTTTAATTGCATCTTTGTTCTGACTTACTGGTTCTGTTATAGCTTCAATAACATCAATTCCAAATTGCATTGCTATTTCCTGTACACTTAAAAAGCTTTCAGTAAAAATTGTTAATAAATCAGCAGTTATTTGCTTTGCGTTATCACTTCTAAAAACACTAAAAATATCAGCTACTGTTACGGCGAGCTTTCCTTGTATTTCGTGGCTTCTAGACGATAAGTCAAACATTCTAACTATATGTTCTTGTAAACTTTTTTTATTTTGTTCTAAAAACTTATTAAATCCACCTACAAGATTATCAGTAATTGTCATGCCTATACTAGCTATACTTCCAACCATTCTTCCTAGATTTAATATAACTGTATTAACCCATTTTTTTGATGCTCCTATAACTTCCGATGAAGTGAATATGTCTTTTAAATTTTCCTTAATATTTATTAATTGTTGTTTAAACCCATTCCAGTCAAAATAGCCAAATCCTTCTTGAAAACCTTTATTGAATATGTTAAATAATTCTTTTGCTTTATTTGTAAATTCGTCCATTTTTGAATTTGCTTGTTCTAGTAGTGAATTACCCATATCTCCAAAACCTGAAGTATTTAGATCTCCACTTCCGCTTCCAGAACCACTGTCATCACTATCACTTTTTAAAATTTGAGCAGTATCAAAAGATGCTAAATATTTTAGATCTTTAGCAGATTTTTTAGCACTATCTCCTATACCACTTACCGCATCACTTGCTTTTGATGCATCTGACGCTAAGTTTGAAACAGTACTTGTGCTATCATCTCCACCAGCATTTCCAAATATCATTTCTGTAAATGATTTAAAAGCATTTGCCAACACTTGAAGTTTAGATAGTACCATATTTATTCCTTTTACTATCGGTGTAAATATGTTAATAAATCCTTGTCCTAAAGTTGCCTTTAGTTCATTAAATCTTAAGCCTAATACCCTTGTTTGGTTTGCCCAACTATCACTAGTCCTTGCAAAATCTCCATTGGCTAAACTTAACTTGTCTAACACAAACTTATATCTTAGTGCAACTTTCTCTTGCTCTGACATTTTAGTAGTTGTTCTTCCATATCCATTCGCCAATGCATATTGATCTAATGCATTTTGTGTCATTACAACACCTAAATCTTTAAGTGTTTCTGTTTCTCCTGTGAATACTGATTTTAACTTTGTATAAGCTTCATCGCTTGATAAATTGTAAAAAGAAGCAACATCACCTGTAAGTCCTGTTAAAGTTTCTGACATTGCTAACGCTTCTTTATTAGAAAAGTTAAATGCTTTTGCCATTGCTCCAAATGTACCAACATATTTTTTTGTTACAGTTTGTCCTAATCCAAATTTATCGATTGCATTCTCTGCAAACTTATTTACTTCTGTATTTAAATTTCCAAATGTAACATCTACCACATTCTGAACTTCTGCTAAATCTGAACCTAAGTTAATACATTCTTTTCCAAAATTTACTATAGCTTTTACAGAAAACGCTGCCAAAGCAAGTTTACCTATTCCTTTTAAAGAACTTTCAATTCCAGAACTTTTTATTGTATTTCCTGCATTTTTAAGTCCTCGATTAAACGGATTAGAGTTTAATAGTAATTCGAAATCAACTGCTCCCACATTAGTGCTCATACCTACTCCTCCTTCCTTTCAAAATTCAAAGTAGGTATTGGCTAACTACTCACTAATAATAGTCGTGTTGCTCACTCTATCTTTTTTATCTATGTTAATTTTTATTATTTTCTTACATCGTATACATTTTATTTCGCCCTTACATTGTTCAACTCTAATTAGAAGTTGATTACAATTAGGGCATCTTACTTCTATCATTTGTTATCACCAGCCATTTCTTTAAAAGCTTTTTGCATTTCAGCGATAACTTTCTTATAGTCTTCTTTACTTATTTTCTTTGCTAATTTATTTCTGTATTTCCATCTTGTGTCTTTTTGTTCTTGTGTGAAGTTTTTTAGAACTTCATCATCATCTTCACTACGAATTTGAACAATATTTCCGTAGTGGTGTGTCTGGCATTAAACCAGAGATAAGATTACACAATTCTGCATAATCCATTGTGTCAATTTCTTTTCTTATTCTTATTCCATATTGTTTTGCTAGACTTGCCTCAATTAATGGCCAGTCTTCTTCCATGTCATACCATAATTCTGTATCATTACTTGTTTTGAAATCGTTTCTCCATTTCCTCATAAGAAATTTCATTTACTTGTGCCATAATTGCAATTATGACTGTTTTTAATCCATTTACTGTTAATTTCATTGCTCTAATATCTTTTTCGGCTTTTGCTCCTAACAATAATTTTATAGCTGTAAATAATCCTTCTAAGCTATCATCTTTCTTAAATATATCTTGTGCTTTTAACATTGTTTCAGCACTACAATCTACCTCGTATGTTTTTCCTTCCGCTATAGTTATTTCTTGTTTTTCGTGTCCTAATTTTGAACTTATATCTAAATTTGCCATTTTAAATTCCTCCTAAATATAAAATAAAGAGTAGGTTTAAACCTACTCTCTTTATGCTTCCGCTGTTGCTTCTGTATATGTTGGTTTTCCATTTGACATTACATCAAATTCAAGTGGAATAACTTCTGTTGATTTTCCGGCTCCCCAGTTTGTTATGTTGTAAATAGCATTTTCAAATAATAATATTGCACCATTTGGGAATGTCCATTGTAAACATCCTTCAACATCTCTTCCGTTTTTTAAGGCTAATCCTGCTACATAATCATTACCAGTATCTCCAAAGTTTCTTTTTCCTGATATTGATATTGTAACAGATTTAGAAGTCATCAATCTTCTAACCCATCCCTTTTGATCTAATGGATTCCATTCTTCAACTCCGTTGTCTAATTTTACTGAAAAACTTTCCATATCAGCTATTTCTGTTAATGATTCTTTTGCTGCGCCAACTTGAAATTGGTTTTCATATACTGGATATACTCCTGTTTTAGTTGCCATTATTTTTCACCCTTTCTATATAATAAATTAAATTCTATTGAAAACTTATAAACGTTGTTTTCATCTGCTCCTAAATCAATAGGACCATTATATAAGCACTCAATCGAGCAATTATAATCATCAATAAAAAAAGAACTACAGTCTAATAGTTCATAAATCTTATTTGCCATTATTTCAGCCATATTATAATTTTTAGTCCATCTTAACAGTAATGTAACTGGTAATATTCCATAACTTTTCAACTTTTTATATTTAGAATTATCTTCTAATTGTCTACGATTAGCATATACACTAATAGCTTTGTCTTGATTTTCATCCATTTGTCCTATATACCACTTTGGACATTCTGTAATAACAGTTTTTAAATAATCTCTTATTTTAGATACACTAATTCTTGCTATCATTATCTATTTCTCCTTTTTAACATTTGTTTAAAATATTCTATTGGTAAATCCTTTTTATTCCCAGAAATATAATCATCAAAATAATACTGTTTTGCATTAGGATTTTTCCCTTGTTTTATGTGTATTTCTGGATCAAAATAAATTTTTCTTGAATATACTGTATCTACAACTATTCTAGTAACACCTTTCATAACTTTTTTATCATCTACAAAAGTGCTATCATTTTGCATTGTACCAGTATTAAATGGCATTGTTTGACTTTGAATTAAATCTGTTTTTACCGCTTCTGCAGTATCTATCAATGCTAATCTTGCATTTTCTAATATTTCATTTATATTTTTAGTATTATATGTTATTTTCATATTACATCAACTCCAATGTCGTATGATGAACTGTTCCATCCGGATTTCTTGGTCTACTTGCTTGATAAATTTCATATTCTGTATTATTTACTACTACTTGTCCACCACTTATTTTCTTGATTTTTGGTGCTATGTCTCCAAGTAATATTACTTTTCCTATAAGTTCAATCTTCTTTCCATCAGAACTGATTACAATTGTAGTTTTTTCAACAAATCTACATTTTACATTTTTTAAATTTAAAGAAGTTAAAGGCTCACCATCTTCTGATAAGCCTTCTTGATATATAACTACATCACATTTATTGTTTAAGAATCTTTTCAAATGTTTTGGATTTAACCTTTTTATCATATAACCCTATTTGTTAATCCTGTTCTTTTTAAATAAGAAAAAGCCACTTTTGATATTTTTAATTTATCAGCCATATCTTGCGATTCAGTTTCATTTATGGTTAAATCTCCACCTATTGAATAACTAGATATGCTTTCATCATCATAAGTGCCTTCTTCTTTTATATAATCTGCTTGTATGCAAGTTGCTTTGATTATTAAATCTTTTTGCTGTGATGTTAAATTATCAAAACCTCTTCTTTCAATTCTTGTTAATGTAGCTCTGTTGATGTCTATTGAGGCTAACTCTAAATATTTTTCTATTTCATCACTTTCCAATGCTTTAGAACCATATTTAAAATAGTCCTCGTCTGTTGCATAAACATTTATCATTTGCAACACCTCTTATTTTACTTTCTTTTCTAATTCTGCAATTTTTGCTGTTAATTCCTTATTAAGTTTTACTAATTCAGCCTTTTCTTCTTCAACTTTTGTTATTTTTGCTGTTAATTCCTTATTAAGTTCTGCAATTTTCTTTAATTCTTTTTCTAAATCTTTAGAAGCTACTTTTTTAGTAGCTCCTAATTTTGAATATCCTCTAGCTTCATATTGTGTAAGCTCTTCTTCCTCAATAGATAATAATACATTATCTTTTACTACTCTTATTTTTGACATAGTAACCTCCTATTCTTCAGCATATTCAGTTGTATCAACATCAACATATATACTGTCAATTTTATTATCTTTTCCATTTGGGAATACAAATGTATCAGATAATGAGTGGTCTTGATATAAATATCCATCGCCTTCTGTATGTGAACCTGGTGCAAAATAATATATGTTAGATATTTTTGGAACTGTTTTTACAGTTTCAAGAGATGCAATCAAAACATTTATTTTATGAGAACCTGTTACAGCTTCTATTCCTTTGCCTGAATCAGCAGCTACTTTTTTAACTGGTTCAAATCCATCCGTAAAATCAAATTTGTCATAAAATCTTTCATCGTCTATAACTTCCATAATAGTTACACCATCGATGTCTGTAATTCTAGTTTCTATACCAATTCCACCTTCTGCTATCTGTGTCATTTCTATTTTTCTTGTGAAATCTGTAGATTGTTCTAACAAATCCATTATAAAACTTCTAACATAACAGATTAATGAACCATTTTTTACATATCTTCTTAATTTTCCAGCACTAAGTATACCTTTTAATTTTCCAAAAACATTTGCTTTTGTCCATTCTGATTCAGCTGTAGAACTGTGATATCCTGTTAATTTTTGTGCTTCACTAGCCACTTTTGAGAAGAAATATGCGTCCATTTCTGGTACTTGTTGTGTCTTATGGAATGTTTTAGATATATTTTTTATTGATGCTGTTTGATTTGTTTCATCAACGTCTGCTACATCTATTAAGAATGAGATGTCTCTATCATGTGTGACTGTATAAGGTACATCATTTTGGTCATAACTACCTTTATTCCATCCGCCATTTCTATTGTGTGATTTATAACCACTTGTCTTCATTTGTGTAAAATGAAATGTTTTAGCACCTACCCATTTAACATTTGATGTTATAAATGGTGATGTTAAACTATCTTGCTCCATTATTTCTAATAGGTCTGGAAGCCAAACCTCTGCATAATTCAATGAATTTGCCATAATCAATTACCTCCTAAAATGAATTAAACCTGTTCCATCTTTTTGTGGCTACAGGTTTTTTGTTTTTTTGACTTTCATCAGAGTTACTTTGTGTTGCTCCGAATTTAAATCCCTTTTCTTCTTTTTCTTCTTCCTTTGCGATTTTTAGTTCAGGAAATTCAGAAATTACTGCGTTGATTTCATCTTCTAGTTTCTTAGCATCTAATACACCGTTTTCTAGAACTTTTGACATATCAACTAATCTTGCTGCTCTTTCAACTTTCTTAACATCAACCCCTGCTTTGGCCATAGCAAGCGCTATTTTGTCAGTATAGTCTGCTTGAACAGTCTCTTTTTGCTCTTCTTGTCCTTTATCTTCTTGTTTGTTTTGAGTTTCTTGAACTTGTTTAGAAGTTACACCTTGTTCTGCTTTTTCAGCACCTTTGGCATACATTCTTCTAATAAATCCATCTAACTCATCTTGATTTTTGAAAACTATTGAACCATCGTCACTTTTTTGTGCTACTTGTTTTTTAGTTTTCTCACCCTCATTTTTGTTTTCAGTATCTGTTGCAGTTTGAGTATCTACATTTTCTTTTTTTTCGTCTTCCATGTTGGAACCTCCCCCGTTTAAGGTCCGTCGACCATAATTTTTGCAATAAAAAAAGAGCCTATTTAAAGCTCTAATTTTAAAAATGGCACAAGTTAATGGATTCGAACCACTACAAACAGTTTTGGGGACTGTTGTGCTACCGTTACACTAAACTTGCATAAAAATAGACACATCCTATATAATGTGTCTTGCTTTATTATTTTCTTTTTCCTGGTTTAAATTTATATCCACAATTCATACAGGTACATAAAACTTTTTTACTTCCTTTGTTTCCTAAACCTGCTCCGATTGCAGTTCCCACTCCTGGCAATATTGCAGTTCCTATTACTGCACCTAAACCACCTTTTACTACTCCGTATCCTTTTTTATTTCCAGATATAGAAGTAGAACCACATTTAGGACATTTTAACATTGAATTATATTGCTGTTGTTGTATTTGTAACTGTTGTTGCTGTATTTGCATTTGTTGTTGTTGCATCTTTAATTGCTCTAATTGTAATCTAGCTTGCAACTCTGCATTTGACATCATATTCTGATTGTTGTTTGTAGTAGTAATTGATTGTATTTTATAACCGCATTTTGAGCAAAATCTACTATCATCACTTATTATATTTCTGCATTTTGGGCAATACATAAAATTCCTCCTTTTACGTTTAATGTAACAAGATTATACTATTATTTTTTTGCAATATGATGTCGAAATCTGTCGTTTAATAAAAAAAATTATTTTTTATTAAACCATTCATCAATTTTTCCTTTTTCAACGGCTTTTGAAAATTCCTCTGCTTCTCTTTTCATTTCATCTGTTATTTCAACTTTTTCATTTATTGGTATTGGTTTAGGTATTTCATTTATCCATCTAGGATTTTTCATTAAATTTCCCTCCATAATAAATAATATTTATCATTTACTTTCTTTATATTTTCAACAATAAACCTACTATTTCTTGGATATAATATTTCAGATTCGTCTAGATTAAAGTTTCTTAAATCTTTTGCTTTGTTTGATGCTGTATATATTACCACATTAGCATTTGTATTATAATTAGATTTATTTGAAAATGATAAATATTCATTGAACATTATTGGTTTATTAAGCTTATTCATATGTATAAATTTTTCTAATTCTTTCTTATCTGTTATATCTAAAACCCTAACTATATTCCCATTATAATTTCTACATTTATCTAATGCTTTATCTAACTGTTTAACTATATTTTCTTGAATATCATCTAATTTAAGATTATTTCTTAATAGTTCATTTATTTTATAACTTTCTGAACTGATGTATTGGTTTATTGCGTATTGTTCATCGTCTGTTAGACTTATTTTACTACTTTTTATTTGATTTTGCAATGCATTGACTTTGTTTTGATAATTTATTATATTTTCAGGTAATAAACTTCCTGCCGCTAATCTTTGATACTGTTTCTGTCTTTGTTGTAAATATTGAGTATATTTATCTTCTGCATGATTGTGTTTTGCTTTTGTTACCTCTTCTGGTTCTTCATTTATGTCTTCATAATATGTGCTTAAACCATGGTGACATCTTGGATGCAAAAATCCTCCTTCAATTGCAGTACTTAACAATGGGTATTTCCCATCATCTTTTGTTCCACCGGACCATACATCATCTATATATACTCTGCCTTCCCATGGTGTACACTTATCACAAGCTCCACCATGTTTTGAAATATATACTAATGTATTGCCTAATTTTTTTCGCATTTCGCCTTCACCCATTAGATTAGCTCTTTTGTTAGCTGTTCTAATAGCCATATCGCAATAATCAGCTATATTATGTCTTGTACCATCTTTATACTCTATACAATTAAATCCTCTTGCTAGGAAGTCTCTAGATGCCATATCTATTGCTTGCTTTACTGTTTCTGCTCCTGTATTAGCATATACTTGTGCTTTATATATTATTTGTCTATATTGGTCATTTGCCATTCTTAAAGTTGCATATTTTATATCTTTCATATTTTCTTTTGTACTTTTTATTAAGGCATCTAGTTTCCTATGATTTAATCCAAAAAAAGACCCACCTAATTGTGAATCTTCTTTTTTTATAAATCCTGCTTTTATTGCTTCTTTATTGGTTCTACTAGCACCTTCTTTGAATTGGTCTTTTATATGTTTGTATATGTATCTATTTAATCCTTTTGTTTTTTCATTAAACATTTCCTTATTAGCATTTTTATATTCTTCAAATTGTTTTATTTTTAATGCTTGCCATTGTGGCCAATCAAAACCTTTTGCTTTTTCATCTTCTTTGTGACTCCATAATGTTCTTTTCATTCTTACAATTAAATCTTGTTCTATTTCTTCCATTATAGTTTTTATATCATATTCGTTTTGCATTTAATCACCACCTAAAATAACGATGGCTCTTCTTTACTAATTATGCCTTGTTCTTCTTTTAATCGTTTTACTTCTTCTTCTTTTTCTTCTTTTGTTAAACTATCACCATACATTGTATCAACTGCTTTTTCAACACTCATTATATTTTGATTTGGTCTAGCTTTTGATACTGTTTCTACTGTTGCCTCAAAAGAAGGATTTGCATATTCTTTGAAATCTGCTGTTGCTTCGTATTTTCCTGCTGTTTTATTTTGTGCTTTATCATAAGCCATTAAACAAGCACATACTAGCTTTGGAATAACTTTTTCTAATACATCTAATACTTTTCCTCTTGTATATTGTGTTGCTTTTTCTTTTTCTCTTTGTGCATCTGCATTATCTAATTTCTTTACATCTATTCCTAATGTACTTGGACTTATTAGTCCTTGCAAACATAAGTCTAATGCTGTTATATAGCTTTGTAACATTCCTTCATAATCAAAATCACTATTACTTCTTGTGATTTTATCGCTTTCTGTTTCAGAGTTGCTACTTCCTATTTTTGTAAACCTTCTATCAAATGTATTAGGTTTTAAGACGTTTCCATTGCTATCCGTTGGCAATAAATCTTCTGGAATATACTCAATTGTTCTATTATCTCTAATAGCATCTATCCATTGAGACCATACTTCATCAAAACTGTCAAAAGCATCTATTTTCTTTTCAATTATACTTTGCCCTCTGCCTTTGAATTTCTTTGATTTATTAAACATCATAGGAATTGCCATCATAAATGTATTATCAGTTACTTCTTTTAAATCCTTTGTTTCTTCTAAATCAGATAAATTACATTTTTGGTCATTTTTATATAACTTATATGTTATACTTGTTTTATCATATCTTTCTTTTAATACATAAGTAGTATCTTTTTTATTATAGAAGTTTTTAAATATTACTGCCGTTATTCTTCCTCTTGTATATTCAAATTCGACTTTGCTACCTGGATAAAATTCTATAATAGGATATTTACTAATATCCGTATCATAACTTATTTTAAATGCTCCATCATGTTCTACAAATACATCTATTATTGATTGTTTTACTATTTCTTTAAAATCATTATCTTCTGCTATATTATCCCAGTCTTTTTGAGCTTGTTCATTATTAGATACTGTTATTTTATTAAAACTATCTACAATTATATCTGCTAACATATCAATAATCATTGCTGGTAGTCCTGTATGTATTTTTCTAAAATCTATCCCATTTGTACTTTCGGCTGCCCAGAATTTAGCATTTCCCATCATATCATCTGTTTGTGTATAATATTGATGAAGTTCTGATGCATCTCCTCTATACCACAACAAGTTTCTAAAACAACTACCTTCAAATGTGTTTGTTTCTTGTATTGTTATTGAATTTCCGTGGCGATGGTTGTATATTTAACCAGTTTCTTACTATATCTTTTATCTTTTCATTAACTGTTCCCATGTTATTCCTCACTTTCAGTTATTACTGTTTCACTATCTTGACCTTCTATTATTCTAATTACTTCTATTGATGCTTGTTCTTTATATTGTTTATATTTTAATTCCTTTTGTATCAATTCTTCATATCTACTTTGATCTATCTCAATGGTTGGTGTTTGAAACAATGTGCTTCTTGTACTCATATATTATTCCTCCTCATCTTTAATCAATTTCTTTATTACTTCCCAATTGCCAATTTTCTTTTTATGCGGTAACCAAGCATATTGGCAACCATTTATACTGTGGTCGTTTCCATCTTCTGGTTGATTATTTTCATCAAAACTATAAACTCCACATTCTTCTATATAATCTTTGCAAGTATCAACTACTAAAAAATCACTAGTTCCCAACCACGACTCTTGTAGTTGTACTCTAGTGATTATTTTTGTTTTCTTCCATGCATTTTCAAAGTTATATATTAAGTTGTTCTGTCTTTTAGCTTTCTTAGCTTCCATTATAGTTCCTTGGTCTGCATTATCTATAAAACAAGTTCTTGCAAATCCCCATTCGTTTTTGAACTCTTCCATAAATTCTACAATCCATTGAACTACATCTGATGGTGCAAATGGTATTGTTCTATCTTTATTATTAAATGTTCTTTCTTTTAGTAATACACATTTTCCATCTGTTGTTATTCCTATTCCTTCAAGTGTTACTTTATCGTGGCTTTCTTTTGAATATGATGTATCACAACCAACAGAGAATATTTGAAATTTCATTTTTCTTGCTTGTTCTACTGTTATTATATTTTTACTTTCAAGATTAAAGCATAGCCCTGTTGCTCTACCTCTTAATCCTAAAATCTTATTTTTATACATTTTAGTCCCAAGTGGTGTTGCATCTATTTTTTCTTGTATATCTTCTTTTGTTAAACTAGCATTATCATTAAAAGTAAAATACCAATGTATCCAACCTTTTACATGAGGCTCTTTTAGTTCTTTTAAAAGTTCTGTTGGATAATCTTTTTTATATTTTTCTATCGGTCTACTCTTATTTATAAACTCTTTATATATTTCAAGATTTGGGTCATCTGGATTAGATGTTGTCATCATATATTTACATCTATGTGTAACTTCCCTCATAAACTCCATATCTGCTAAATTTACTTCATCTAGATACACGCAACCAACTTGTCCACCTAAAACCTTTTTCCATCTTTTTTTATCACCATAACCACATACATATATTATTTTTTCGCCTTTATTTGTATCATATCTGATATGTGGTAATCTTATTTTATCTTTTCCCTTTGGCCAGTACTCTGCTATATCTTCAAATTGTTCTAGTAAACCATTTTCAGAGTTTATTACATTCTTTTCTACTGTTCCTACATCATCTCCTGCAATAATATGATACTTTTTATCAGAACCAGCAACCATACACATAAACTTAAATATTCCTACCGTCGTCTTCCCTGCTGCAGTTGTTCCTTCTAAAAACTCTCTCTTGCATTTGGTTTGTAAGAACTCTTTATATTTTTGACTTAATTTTAACATTACACATCATCTGCACTTTGCATTTGATTTAATATGTCAGATATAGCATTTTTCTTTTCTTCTTTTTCTTTTACATTTACATCTATTTTGTCATTAAATATTCCTAAATGTCTTCCTAACAATTCAAGAGCTTTCGTTTTATCTAATAGCTTTACTTTTTGCGTATCACCTATTTTTTCTCTGTTGTCTCCATAACCATCATATTCTTCTAAAGTTTCTAGTGATGATATTGCTCCTACAGTCTCACTATCAATGTCTGCTATATTTTTTAATTGTCCATTTTTTGTGTATAGTTTTCTTATATCCAAAAATGCTATTTTAGCTAACTCCTTTATTACCATATCTTGTGTAATTTCTGTTCTTTTTTCTATTTTCTTTTGCTTTTCTGATATGTATTCTTGAACCTTAACATTTCTTAACATTCTACTTGCTGCTGCATTGGCTGTTTCATCTTTTTTACAGTTAGGATAAGCAACCTTATATGCTCTTGTTGCATTAAGATCTATTAAATATTCATCACAAAATCTTTTTTGTGCATCTGTCATATAAGATCACCTCTCTTTCTATTTTGTTTTTGCAAATTTTATGTTATTTGTATAATTACATTCTTTCCCGCAATACTTCTTATTACATTCTGTATTTTTATCTTTATCACATAAATATAGTGCTTCTATTCCTAAATACTGATTTACTATTTTGTTTATGAAATCATTTATGCTTGCAACTACTTCACATACATCTTCATAAGTAAAAGTTTTATCCTCGTTTTGATTATGACCATATTCGTATAGCCATACATGAGTTAGTTCATGTTTCAATGTCTTTATTATATTTGCTTGGTCTTTTAATAACATTATCATTTGAGTTTTATATATTGTTACTCCTAAAGTTCCATCTGATTTCATTTCATTATTTATTGTAGCCTCGTCTACTTCTTCTATTGTCCACTCTGTATTATTTATCTTAAATTTCATTTTATCAGGCACCTTTCTTTAATCATATAAGGACAAAATACTTTACCTTTTCGTAAGTTTATAATTTCTAAAAAAGAACAGCTTTCGCACTGTTCTGGTAATTCTTTTTTTAATCTTCTCATGTTTTCTATATCTTCATACTTTTGTATTTCTTCATTCATATTTATCACTTCTTTACATTCATCAAATACACAGTTTTTACATCTTTTGTTTGCATTTGAGCATATCTTATTATTTATTAAACATTGTATCATACTCTATTCCTCGCGTTCTTTCACATGTTGCTTCATTATTTGTATTAATATGTATTCCGTCGCAATCTTCTTTTAAACAATATTTACACTTCTCTTTTACATGTTCTTGTATTTTTTCTTGTATACTCATAACAACACCTCTTTCGTTATATATAACACTACATAAGTATAATAAAAGAGCTAGCTATACATATATAACTAACTCTTTGGGGAAATGTGTTACTTTTTAACTTGTACTAATTATATCACTTATTTTTTAAAAATTACGCCAGTTTCACGCCAACTTTTTTAATTCTTTTTCTACTGTATATATTAAATTACTTTTCTTTCTTACGAAACTTCTTTCTGATAAACTTAAATCATCTATTGTTTGCCACCTAGTTTTTCTTTTTACGTAATAATTATCGAATATTAATCTTGAATCTACATCTACTAATTCTAAAGCTTGTCTTACTGCTTTGTATTCTTTTAACGCTTTTTGTAATTCTTCATCTTCTTGTAACTTTATGTATTGATTGTACACACTATCAGATATTTTATATGGTGCTTTAGGTAATCCGTCATTATTAGATGCACCTATTGACAGTATATCTTCTCTTAATTCTATTATTCTTAGATAATTATAGTTATATCTTCTTAAACATCCTTCTGCTTTTTTATAATCTTCTTTGCTTAATCTCATTTGTACCTCCTATTTTTTATTTTTTCTCTTATTAATTCGTCTTTAAAATTATCTAATATGTCGTATACTTTATTTACTTTAACTTGACTTTCTTTTCTTTTTGATGCATCTACTAAATCAACACTTTCTAATTCTGTCATTGCTTTTTGTATTGTGTTGTATACATGTTCTAATTTCATTTGTATCACCTACTTCTTTTAGTTATTATCTACATATTCTTTTATATTAGGAATAGCCTGTTTCTTGATTATTCTTGCTATATCTTTTAATATTTGTTCTTTTTCCTCTTCTAAAATATCATTAGCAATTATATCTAATTTTTTAAATATTTCCCTATAGTCTTCTGGTTTTGGACTTTCTATTTCTATTTGCGTTAAAAATTTACATATTCTCATAGGTGTGATGTATTTATCTAAAAATGCAAATGGACTTTTTGTTTCTGAATTTTTTATATGTTTCACTTCTTGAAATTTATCTCCAACTATTTTTATTCTTTTTTCTCCATCTAATGTTTTTATTACTATTCCTTCTCTTATACAGTCTGTCCCTTCCAGTGCAGATTTTTGATTATCTACATATTTTTCTTTTAACTCTACATAACTTGTTAGATTTTCTACTGCTATTTCTGGTACTGTTTTAAATCCTATTTTATTTGATATATCTTTCATTTCTTCTATACTTGCAAATATTCTTGTAAAATCTTCATCTTCTGTTGGTTTATCCACTATCTCTTTTACCAAATCAAATGCATAGTATGGTTCTATTTTTCCTTGTTTAGCTAGTGAATTATAACTTATCTTTCCTTGATTTAACCATTCACCATATAATACATATCCCTTTGGTAAATATTCTAGTATTTTGTTTTCTCTTTTTCTAGCATATTTAACAAATCCATTTAATCCATCTTCTCCTGTTAATTCATTTGACCTACTATATAATCTTATCTTTCCATTGTCATTATAGATTGCAGTATTACTTCCATCTATTTTTTCTTGAATTACTATTCTTGTTCCTTTTTCTATTCGATATTTAGCATTGTCCGGTCTTTTTATTTTACAATACATTTTCATATTCTTTCCTCCTATTTCACATTTTTTCACAATTCTTGTAGTTTAGAAATTAATAACCACATATACGCATTTGCATCTAAACTTCATTTGCACATTTCATTTTCTCCTTTCTAGTAGTTCTTGTAAAACATATTGAACTAATTCTACTATAGTATAATTTTTTCTATTCATTATATCTTCAAGTTCTTCTGCATTAGATACATCATTTAATTTTTTAATCTTGTCTTCTATTTTTGATTTCGAAATGAAGTTTAATTTAATTGTTTGTGGAGTATAAATATGTGTTTTGTCATATTCTACTTGTTCTTTTGCTAATTCATTCTCTTTTTGTAGTTTTTCTATTATTTCACATAGTTTTAATACTGATAATTCTCTTATTTTATCGCAGTATTTATTTTCAGGCGTTAAGATATATAGACATTCTGCATAAGTAATATTACTTAAAAATTCTTTTTCTGTTTTATCTACATATTTTGCTTCAATATCTAACTCAATATCTTCTTTTTCTTCCTCGTTCATTTATTCCTCACTTTCTAGCAATTCTTGTAATCTCTTTTTTATATCTAAAGATTTTGTGTTCATTGCTCTTAATCTTACTATTTGATAATCATTTTTTCGATAACTTGCATAAATATTTGTATTTTTTGATATTATTTCTTTTGTCTTCTTTATATCATAATCAATTCTGTCTATTATATCTTTTAATTTTTGTTTATGTATATAATTATTATCTACAAGTTGTCTAGCTGAACTGTAGCATTCTTTATATTTCTTTAGTTCTTCATTCTCTTTTAATACTCTTTTATAAGCTAATAAAATATTATCAAATGAATTTTCCAAATCTAAATATTCGCTATATGGTAATCCGTATTCAATATATTCCTTTACATCTTCTATTCGTTGTTTTACTCTTGTTGTATCTTCTTCTATACTATTTTCTTTCACCTAAATTCCATACCTTTCATATTCTCTTATACTTGATAAAACCCATTTTTTTACTTCTTTATCAAGTTTTATTTCTTGATTATCTTTTTTTATGTAATAATATAATTTTTGCCCTCTTGGTTTTCTATAATACAGTGGATATTCTTTGTTATCTTTTAATCTTATATAATAACCTCTATCATCTGGGTGTAAATTAGTTAATATATATTCTTCTTTTGTTATCTCGCTATTTTCTTTCACTTAAAACACCTCCTAAACTCACTTATAAAATTATATAAATCTTTTTCCATATATTTTGGTATAGGATATTTATTTGCAATAACTTTACATGCATATAATCCAGTCGCATATCCTCTTGTTAAATAACAATGCTTTTTATTTTTAAAATTTATAATTATTGTTTTTTCTCTGCTTTGATTAAATCTTGTGTATATTCTTCTATTTTCATTCTTCTGCTCCTTTCTCTAATAAATCTAATATTTTTCTTTTTATTTGAGCAACTATTTCATATTTTCCAGCATTTTTATTAAATTCATCTCTTAACTGTATTGCATAATTATCTTCTATTCTGACATTATAGGCTTTTGCTTTTATTATGTTATATTCTTCAGTACACTTTACTTCTAATTCTTCTATATAATCTATTAATTCTTTTCCCATACTCTATCCCTCTACTTTCTCGACTAAATTTGCTTTGATTAAATCGTATAACGTATCTAAAAATTCATCTTTTATATTGGTCTGTGACTTATCACAATATTCTGTATTATGTCCATTTAAAATTCTTGTGTATGGTCTCAAAATTTTATCAGTACCTATTTGAATATAATTATCTACATAATCTTCATAATCTTTTTCACTATGTAACTTTGTCCAATTATTATAATGTTTTCTATAATTAAACCCAAACTTTTCAAGTTCTTTTAAATCTACATCATCTCTTATTTTTAACATATCTATTCTCCTCCTACTTGATAATCTTTAATTCCAAATCTGGATAAACTTTTTCAAATATTTTATGTTTTAATTTGAATACATCTGTCTGTATTCCTTTAACGTCTTCTACTATTGTTTTACCGTTTTCTATGTACTTAAAGTCTGCCACATATTCTATCTTTCTAAATGTTCTACCATTCTTTTTAAAACTATCTTGTAATAAAAATCGTGGTTGTAATTCTAGATCTTTGATTTTTTCTGCTCTTTCTAGTAACTTTAATTCTTTATATCTGTTTCCTTCTCTTTTACTGTCAAATTCTTTTTCATCTACTATTACTTTTTTATTTCTGTATTTGTTCACTTTTCTTTAGCTCCTCTCTTAATTTTTCTATACTTATCTGCTCACTTGTTGCATATTCACATCTGTACACTCCTTTAAAGTTTGCATCTTCAAGCTTATTACAGCCTAAACAGTTTACACATTTTCCGCTTTAGCGGTGGATAATTATATTTCATATCTATCACCTAACTTGCAATTTTAAACACTGCTACTCTTTTGCCTGTCACTGTATCTAAAGCTTTACCGACTATAACTACTTTTCTTTGCTCTAATAGGCTTGTAAGTCTCGGACTTGCATTGTTCCTTTCTACTGTATTTGTAAATCCTCTTTCACACATTTCAAAAGCTACTTCTCTTGCAGTTCTTTCTATTCCATCGCTTAATATTTCTAGTACTTGTTGCTCTCGCACTTTTTTATTTACTTTTTCGTTACTCTCTCGTCTAGTTTGTATTGTAGTTGTATTCATTTGTTATCACGCTCCTTTAATTCGCATAAAAATTATTAAAATCTATGTCCTTATATTCTCTTTGGTCATAATTAGCATATTTTATAGATGGCTTTTCGTTATCTACAATCTCTGCTAAACTTGGTATATATTTATTTGTTACTATTAATTTATCAACTTTTTCTTTAAATACTTTCCCATCCATAAATTGCAATTTGTTCCACCAAAGTTGTAATTTATCAACATTAAACGTTGTATTGTAAGCATTTTGTATCTTTTTTATACCTTCAATAAATTCCTCTTTAACCATTTAAAAATTCCTCCATTGCGTTTTTTACTTTTGTATTTTGTTTTAAAGGGAAAATCCCTTGCCAATTGTTCATTATAGAATTATTTAATATTTCTATTTGTTCATCTATATTAGTTGTCATTCCACAAAGCTTTTTTATCATTAACTCTAATCCTCTCGTTGTTAATGGTTTTTTTATGGCTTTTCTCATTTTTATAAATTCATAAACTGTATTTCTTAATTCTTCATCTTTAAAATTAGAATTAATTAAATCATCGATTTCTGTTGATTTTTTTTCTTTTTTATTACCTATACTATCCTTACCTATACTATCCTTACCTAACCTAACCTGGGTATCCATTTGGTAGACATCTGGTATACCACTGGTATAAGCATTATTTTCATCTAGTATTAATGTTGATTTTTCTTCTTTGTATGTTGTTTCTTTGTATCTGTCATTTCTTATATAATTGTGTATTTTCCAATGTTTTATTACTATAACTCCACTTTCAAATGTAATTATAAATTTTTTTGTAATTAATATTTTTAAATCATCTTCACTACAACCTATCATTCTTTGAATCTTCTTAGGATTATTTATAAATCCATCATCATCTGCTCTCATACTAAGATGGAAATATAATAATTGTGTAGATTGTGGCATGTCTAGAAATGCATCACTATCTATTATTGTTTTTGCAAACATTCTTCTTTCCGCCACTTTTCTTTTGCTCCTTTCTAGCAGTAACGACATTTTTTTCGCTAACTGTCTAAATAATTTTTGCCAAATTCTTTTAAGAATTTTTCTTCACTATATTTTTTTATAAATTTCTCTCTTGCATAATCATGTAAATCTTGCCTCGTATTTTTATCTAAATCGGCTTTCTGGTGACATTTTCTACAAAGGTAATATACTAATCCATGTTCAATACTTTTTTGTCTATTTGAGCCACCAAAAGCTTCATGCTTATCTAATTCTTTAAATTTTCTTTTACATACAAAACATTTACCATCTTCTTTTTGCAAAATACTAAATCTATCTTTTTCTTTCTTTGCTAATTTATTACTTTTTTGCTTAATCCTTGTTTTAACTTTTTCTTTTTTTATTGTGTTTTTTGGGCAAGGATTAAAACTATTACTTAAATCTGTCACTATCATAATTTTTCCTTTTTTAAGAGGCCTTATGGCACTAATAAATTAATTTCCTTACTTACACTTTTTATTAACTTCTATTAGTGCCACTTTCCCATTGCTTTAATAAACTATCTATTTCGCTTTTACTTTTGATTTCTATATTTAATTGCTTACACTCTTGTACTATTAAATCTATTAATCTGCTCATTTCTTTAGTATTATAAGTAGAACTACCGTAATAAGCTAAAACATTCGTAAATCCTTCTAACTTACTTTTTGTTGTTTCACATACCCAACCAATTCCGTTATGTTTCCAAGCTTGTACAAATCTTTCTACTGCTTCATTCTTTACTGGTATTACTTCATATACTCCTATATTTTTTATTGCATCTTTGTATATTTCTTCTTTTTGTATATCTAATTTTTCTTGAAGCTTTGATATTAATACCCACATATAAGCATTGGCATCTAAACTTCTTTTTTCTCTATACTTCTTTAACTCCAAATTGAGTTTATTTTCGTTTTTTAGTTCTTCTATAACACTTATTTCATTTGTATTTAATAAAATGCTTATTTTTGGTTTTCGTGTCTTAAAATCTATATTTATATCTGTTATTTGCCCTGTAGTTTGCATACTAATCACCTTTCTTAAAAACAAATACTCTTTCTTTTGTTGATAAATTTATTATTGCTAACCCTATAATTTCTTTATTTTCAATCTTTATCTTTTCTACAATAAACTTGTCGTATGTTGCATATTTCCCATTCTTAGATATGATCTTACACTTATCTGATGGAATCCATATAAAAGGACTTGTATAAAGTTCTACTCCTATTCCCCACTTAAAACCTGCCCTTTTAAATGCATCACTTGCTTCGCCTTTTTCTTTATCTCCAAATGCAGATTCTACTCCGCAATCTTGTTTTGAAATCCATTCTTTCTTTTCTGAGTCATATATTGAAATTGTGCAATACATATTCCCTTTTACTTCTTCATATTTGCATTGCCAATTCATCTCTCCATATGTTTCATCTAAAATTGCCATATCAGTTCTTGCTGTTTTATATAAAAGAAGTGCACAACCTTTTTCATTTATTGTAGAAACTTTACATTCAATTTCGTTTTCTTTTAAGTCTCTAATCATCTTCTGCTCTCCTTTCAGCATCTTTTAACAATTCTTGTTTTCTAGTGTAATAAAACTTCTCCATTTTTATTACATAAGCTAATTCATTTATATATTCATCATTATTTAAGTCAGTAACTTTTTTACTATCTTCCATCAACTTACATCCTCCCATTCTTCAATCCAATTTCCACTATAAAACCAGTCTACTAACATTTCTTTAAATTCTTGTTGTTCATTAAATAATTCTTTACATTCTTCTATTGTTAGTTTTAGTGTTTCCATAGCAGTATTAAAAGCTTCATCTTCATAGATTCTTCGTCCTGTTTGTGTATGTACAAAAACTTTAATTTTCATTTTTACCTTCTCTCTTGCATTTCTCTGTAAATTATGTTAATATAATTACAGAGAATGCGTTAATTTAAGTATTTTTGATTAGTATGCTAGAAATGTTTACCGACACATAGCATACTTTTTATTTTGTTTTGTAAATTTTCAACACTGTTGTATTGATTAGTATTTAATTCATCTGCAATAGCTTTTGTCATTCTTGCATATTCGACATTTCTTCTTTCAGCTATGTCTTTGTTAAACTTTAATTCTTCATTTTCAAATCTTAATTCTTTATTCTCTGCGTATAATACTGCCCACTCTTCATTTTGTTCACTTATTAAGTCTTCTTGTCTTTTTATCTTTTCGCCTTGTTTTACTATTGTTTTTACACTTCCAAAAATATTAAACATTTCTTTTCACCTCTTTTTTTATTTCATAAACATATATATAATCCCAGCAAAACCTAAGCTGTATAATGTAATTAGTCCTAATGTACATTTAACAGCTCTTATTTGAGCTTGTCTTACTAATCTTTGCTCTCTTTTTGTCATTTGTATCACCTCTTTCAAATTTTTATTTTCTTCGACATCTTTTGACATTCTTTTTATTTTTGTATTGTTATAATCACTCCAGATTGGAGGTGATTAGTATGTCATTTAATATTAAATTATCTGGTTTAGATAAGTTTCAAAAAGAATTAAATCAAAAAGTTCAAAACTTTAATTCTAAACCAAAAACATTTGCTGATATTTTCGATTCTTCTTTTATGAATACATATACTAAATTTTCTAACATCGATGATTTCTTTAATAATGGTGGCTTTGTTATCAATTCAAAAGAAGATTTAGAAAATATCAATGAATCAGATTTAGATAAATATGTTTCTAATAATTCAACATTTAGCAGTTGGAATGAAATGCAAAAAACCGCTAGTGTAGAATATGCTAAAAAACAATTATTCTAAATCAGTTATTTTTAAAGTATTAAGCGATTGAATTAGTTCGTTTGCTCTTTCCAATAAACTTACTAATTCTTTTGCTTTTTTTATTTCTTCATCTGCATTAGTTTTTATAGTAACTTTTACATTATTCATCTCCATCTCTACTCACCTGCCTTTCTAAACAACTTGTTTAGCTGTATTTCCTATTTGTTCTAATACAGTTTTTAATCTTATATTTTCTTCTTTTACTTTTTCGTATTGCTCTTTTGGTACTGCATCTTCATAAATTGGTATTTTGTAATATCCACCTTCTGTCATCTTACAAGGTATTTCTCCCAATCTACATAAGCGCTTTACCTCTTCAACCCCTAATCCACTTTCTTTACTATATTTTTCCGCGGATATATATTTTGGTATGTTAACACTCATTTATTTCGTCCTCCTTTATTATGCTTTAAGTGAACTTATAGGATAAAAAATTTTATCTATACTACATTTTGGAAATCTGATTTTTAGTCTTTCCATAAATTCAAAACTTGGATTTCTTATTCCATACTCTATTGCTTTATAATGTGCAACAGTTACATTTAATTCTCTTGCCATTTGCTCTTGGGTTAATTCATTTTCTTTCCTAAAAATTTGTAAATTTTCTCTCTTCATATTTTCCTCCTTTCCTTTGTTCGCTCTCAGTATAATATACTTTTAGCGAACTGTCAATACTATTTTTATAAAAAATATTTTTATATTTCAATAATTTTTCTGTAATCATTCTCGCTCTAAGAAAACTTTTTTCAAAAAAATATTGAAAAGTATACTTTGAGTATGCTATAATAATAAACGAAAGGATTGATTTTTATGAATCGAATAAAAAGCTTAAGAGAAGAATTTGGATTTACTCAACAAGACTTAGCTAATAAATTAAATGGTGCTAAAAGTACTATCGCTATGTATGAAAATGAAACTAGAAAACCTAGCTTAGAAATTCTTGTTAAACTATCTGAAATATTTGATTGTAGTATAGATTATATATTATGCAAAACAGATATAAGAAAAGCAGGACAAGTTAATATAGACGAAGTTGATATAGCTTTTGCCTCTGGTATAAAGGGACTAAATGAAACTAATAAAGCTATTATTAAAAGTACTATAGAAGCTTTGCTTGCAAAACAGGAAAAAGATGAGGAGGAAAAGAAATAATGGCAGAATTGGATATAAAATCTCAAACTATTGATAAAGCTTTAGATAAACTAGTAGAACCAGTATATACCGATGCAGCGAAACCATTAATAACCACAACAAAAGGGGCTTTAGGTTTTTGCTCACAATTTATAGTTTCAGGTGTAAAACCGTATATGTATTCTAAAATAAAAGAATGTGAATATAAAATTAAAGAAATTGATAAAAAACTAGAAGAAAAATATAATAATATTCCAGACAAAAATAAAACAGAACCTAGAACTAATATATTAGGTCCTGCTGTAGATGTGTTGAAATATAATTTAGAAGAAGAACATATAAAAGAAATGTTTATAAATTTAATTGGAAATGATTTAGATATATCTAAACAACCAAAAGTATTGCCTTCCTATATAGAAATTGTAAAACAGTTAAGTAAGTCTGATGCTGAATTGCTAACTTATTTTTCTAAAAACAATATGATATCTGAACCTATTTTAAAGTTAAAAGTCGCTTATTCTACCGGTGGATTTACTTATTACTCAAATGACTTAATACTAATTAACAACAATACTTATAAAATCTTAAAATCTATTACTTTAGACAATCTATGTAGATTGAAAATTATAGAATTAGATTTTATGGAACACAGAAACGATAATTCTATATACGAAACTGCTTTTAAATCTGTTACATCTGGCAAAGAATTTGAAGTATTTTCCTCTCAGGCGGATAAAAAACTTGACTATTCAAAAGGATTATTAAAAATAACTGATTTCGGAAAGAATTTTATTGATATATGTCTTTCTTAATTTTAATTACATCTGTTTTTATACTGGCTATTTGATCAATGCTTTTTTCAATATAATTTTGATGTATGTCAATTATTTTTTGATTGTTTTGGTATAATTTAATTACTTGATAGCAAGTAATTTTAAATGTTATAAAACAACATATAAAAGTAAATAAAATATATAATAACCACATAATTTTCACCTCTATTGATATTATACAGTAAAAAAAATAAAATATCTATCTTTAGGAGAAAAAAATGAATTTAGAATATATCGAAGAAATAATCGAAAGAGAAAAAATAAATTTAGTTGATACTTACTTAGAGTATACAGAAGGAGCATATGTTAATTATGATAAATTAAATATCATTTTGTATGACTCTTCTAAAACAAGAAATTCACTAAAGAAAAAAGAAGTTTTAGTTGAAGAATTACGGTCACTATTATATGAATGCTACATATAAATTTAATTCTGATTTAAATTTAATTAGCAAGCAAGAATACAGAGCGAAGAAATGGAGTTTCTGCACTCTAATTCCTTACGAGAAATTAAAATCAGTAATTTTAAAACGGCATAGATGATATTTGTAGTCTAGCAGATTATTTCGATGTCACATGCGAATATATGCAAAATGCATTAAAATTCTATGAATCTAAATATGGATACATTTACTAAAGACATGCAGTATATTTATACTGTTTATATTTTTTTACTTCAAGGAGGATTTGAATGGCAAAGAAAACTAATTATTCAAAAAATGGAATTGATTATTATAGGGTTACTCGAACTATTGGTAAAAAAGCTGATGGAACACCAATAAAAAAAGAATTTTATGGAAGCTGTAAAAATGAAGCTGAAGAAAAAGCAGATGAATATATGAATAAATTAAAAAATGGTTTATCATTAGATTTTGAAAGTGTTACAATTAACGATTTAATGTCAACTTGGTTATTTGATATTTTGAATGTATCAGATAAACTTAAGCCTTCCACTTTTGCAAGATATGAAGGAATATATAGAATATATGTTAAAACATCTGAGATTGCAAATTTAAAGGTTTACAATACTAAATCAATACAACTACAGCTTTATTATAACAAATTAGCTGAAAATGGAAAATCAAGTTCACAAATCAAAATGCTAAATAAAGTATTAAAAATGTTTTTTAATTATGCTTATAATGAAGGTTATATAATAAAAAATCCTTGTAACTCTGTTACTATACCTGGAAACAAAACCGAAAAAATAAAAAAAGAAAGAGAAATTGAATATTTTTCTGAACAAGAAATTAGAATTATAAAAGAATATATTAAAAATACTAAAAATGAAGCTCTTATTCTTTTAGCCTTAGGCACAGGACTACGTCAGGGAGAATTGCTTGCTCTTAGATGGAAAAATATAGATTTAAAAAAGCAAACTATAAAAGTAGAAGAATCTGTAAAAAAAGTAGATATATTTGACAGAGAAGGAAATAAAACATCAAAAACCATATTTCAAACGCCCAAAACTCAAAACAGTATTAGAACTGTACCTATCCCCACTTCTTTAATTCATATTTTAGAAGATTTTAAAGAAAAAGAAAGTAAAAAATATAACAATTTTGACGATGATTGTTTTTTATTTACAAATGATGATTGTGAACTATTAACAAGTAAAGCTGTGTTTGGCAGATGGAAAACTATTTTAAAAAACTGCAATATAAAATATAAAAAATTTCACTCATTACGACATACTTATGCTACAACATTATTACTAAATGGTGTAGATTTAAAAACTGTATCTACTCTGCTTGGTCACTATGATATTTCTATTACTCAAATTTACACTCACATTTTGCCAGAACAAAAGGAAAATGCTGTTGATAAATTAAACTATTTATTCGAATAGTTTATATATTTTTCAAAACTCAGTCGGGAAAAAGTCGGGAATAACAAAAATAGAGTATCAAGTTTTTCTTTTAATCCTTGATACTCTATCATTTTAATATTTGGTGACCCGTACGGGAATCGAACCCATGATTCAGCCTTGAGAGGGCTGCGTCTTAACCGCTTGACCAACGGGCCATGAATGTGTTACTTAATATTTATAACACATTTTCTATAATTTCGTCAATATTTTATATGCACATATTTAAAATTTCTTTTAATCTTTCATCTTTTTTTGTTAGATATAAATACCCAATCAGTGCTTCAAAAGCTGTAGAATACATATATTCTTCTACGTTTGCGTTTTTAGGTAAGTGATGATTTTCTGCATTTCTTCCTCTTCTTACTATATCTTTTTCTTCTTCTGTTAAATTTGGCTCAATTTTTTTTAATATTTCTGCTTGTGCTTTAGCTTTTACATATTTTATAGCTTCAATATGTAATTTATGTGGTTTTAACTTTGTTTTATTTATTAAATGAGTTCGTATAAATAATTCATATACACTATCTCCTACATATGCCCAAGTAAGTGGCGATAATAAATTAACATCTACTTCTTTTTTTTCTCTTTCTATTAATTCTATCAATTTTTCCTCCTATATATTAGCTTTTTCTAAAGTTATTTTTCCTAATTTTCCGCTTCTAAATTCGTCTAATATTATTCCAGATATTTTTTCATCATCAATTCTTCCTCCTGAAAGAATTGCTCCTCTTTTTTTAGCAATAATTTGCATTATAGTATATATTTTGTCATTTTCTTCTATATCTTTTTCCATTATACTATCTATTTCTTGCTTATCTAATTTATATCTTTCTATAATATTTTCTTCATAATTCTCTATTAAATATTTAAGAAGTTCATAAGCTATTTCTACTTTTTCTAGTATATCATCTTTTATTGTTCCTGTAAAAGCTAAGTTATGTGCTATCTCATTTGATTCAAATTTAGGCCAAAGTACACCTGGAGTATCCATTAGTTCTATTCCTTCTGCTAATCTTATCCATTGCTTTTGCCTTGTAACTCCTGGTTTATTTCCAACTTTTGCTGTAGATTTTTTAGTTATTCTATTAATAAAAGATGATTTACCTACATTAGGTATACCAAGTATTAAAACTCTAACAGATTTGCCAATTCTTCCCTTGTTTATGTATTTGTCTTGATTTTCTCTAGATATTCTTTTTATTTCTGTTATTACATCATTTATTCCTTTTCCTGCATTTGCGTCTGTTATTACTGCTGATACTCCTTGTTTATTAAAATACTTAATCCACTTTTTTGTTTCTTTTTCATCTGCCAAGTCACTTTTATTTAGTACCATTATCTTTCTTTTTCCTTTTGTATATTCTTTTACATCTGGATTTTGACTAGCTAGTGGTATTCTCGCATCTAATATCTCTACCACTATATCTATTAGTTTTAAATCTTCAATTATTTGTTTTTTGGTTTTTGCCATGTGACCAGGATACCAATTGATACTTGTACTTGCACAACTTTTTTCATTATTATTTTCCTTATTATTATTCATAAATTAACTCACTTCCTTTTTTGCTATAATATTATAAAAATGCCACTTTTTATTATCTGACTCTCTAACATATTCTATCTCATCTAGTTTCAAAATTTTGTATCTTTTTAAATATGCCTTTGCTTCTTCAATTGTAAATGTATTAATTAATTCATTATCTTTCCATTCATCTCTATCTCCAAATAATTGTCCCACAAAATATCCATTTACATTTATCGATTCATATATCTTATCCCACAATTCATTAAAATGCTCAGGATTGCAAAATGGTATACTGAAAAAAGCTGTTACTGCATCTGTACTTTCTAGACGGACTGTTTCAAAATCTTGCTCAGAAAAAGATATCTTTTCTTTTTCTTTATCATTTAATCTATTTAAAATAAAATCTTTATTCAGTTGTCTATCTATTGCAGTTACTTCTATTCCGTTTTTTAACATATATACTGTTTCATTTCCGCTTCCACATCCTAAATCAATAGCATCTTTAATTTTATAGTTGTTTAAAAAATAAATTAATAATTTGCACACATCATTGTTATATGTTCTATTTTGATAATTTGTCCAATCTTTCATTATTCGCACCTTATTTCTTCTTATATTCTATTTTTATCGAACCATCTTGATTTAAATATATCATATTTATTAAATCAAAAATATACTTTCTATTCAATTTATCTATTTTTTTAGCTTGTCTATTATTTATTTCTGTAATAACTTTTTCTTCTAAAATATCTTTTCTTATAGTATGTTTGTTATTGCATCCTCTTTTCCTTACATGTGATGAGCATGCATAATATGTATATTCTTTGCTCTTTCTAATAGTCAAATTACTATCACATTCTTTGCATTTCAAATATCCTGAAAAAATATCATATTCATTATTTGAATTTACTTTTACTGAATGTTTAATTATATCTTGCACTCTTGCAAATTGCTCTTTGCTTATTATCTCCATATGATTATTCTTTGTAATTATTAACTCGTCTTCTTTTGTCTTTATTAATTTATGATTTTTAAAACTAATTCGTTTTCGCTTTTGTTGAATTAAGTCTCCAGTATATACTTTATTTTTTATAATTCCAGTAATCATACTGACATTCCACTTTTTGCCTTCATTAGTGTTTTTAATATGTTCCATTGGAGTTTTGAATTTTTTATTATTTAAAATATCTACTATTTCTTTCTTACTTAAGCCTTTTTCTATACTGTCAAATATCATTTTTACAGTTTTTGCTGCTTCTGTATCAATAGTTATTTTATTTTTTTCATATCTTGATTTTTTATATCCATATGGTGCATAAGAAGTTACAAATTCACCATTTATCTTTTTAGTAGTTAATGCTGTTTTAACTTTATTAGATATATCTCTTGGATAGTTCTCGTTATAAATATTAAGTAAGCCTTTTAATAAATAACTATCTTCTTCATCATTTAATCCATCTATATTATCATTAATTGAAATAAGTTTTACATCATATAATGGTAATAACGAGTCAAGTAATTCTCCTACTTCAATATAATTTCTACCTAATCTTGATAAATCCTTAACAATTACTATATCAACCTTTTTATTTGATATATCTTTTAACATTCTTTTTAGCTCTGGTCTATCAAAGTTTGTCCCACTATAGCCATTATCTACATAGTAGTTATATATCTTCATATCTTCTTTATCTTTAATGTAATAATCTATTAAATCTTTTTGATTTGATATGCTATTTACTTCTTTTTCTTTCTTTGAAATTCTTATATATGCAGCTACCCTTAATTTTAATATTTTAAATTCCTCCTACCAAATTTTTTAGTATAGTAAATTAGAAAGTTATTTCTTCTAAGCTATTATTGGCATATGTATCCTTAAATCTATTGTAAAAAATTTCTACCATACTATTAATTTCCTTAATTAATAAAAATTTGTCTTTATTATATTTTCGTTGATAATTTAAATCAATGCCCTCATTTATATGCTCTGCATATTCGCATATTGTCCCAGCATCTGTATGTGTATAGTCACAGTTTATTTTATATATGTTTAAATATAAATTATAAATTTCTGGCACTGTTTCCGAAACATTATCAACTCTTTCCTTTATTGATAATCCACACCAATTAGACAGTTTTCTTTTATCTTTTGGATTAATATTATATTTTTCTAAAAACAAATTATAATTTTTTAATGTAACATTTTCATATTTATCTTTATCTACTTTTTCTTGTATATCACTTGAAACAGAATTATATAATAATACACGATTTATATCTTGATATTCTCCAAATCTTAAATATAAATTTTTTCTGTCTGTTTCACAATATAGAAAATCAATTAATAGTTCAAACATACTTCTGACTATTATATTTCCTGCTACCACCATGTGATTATTATCTAAAATAGCGACACCTCTAAGTAAATCTATAAAAGAAAATAATAAAAACATGGTGCTAAGCGAAATTGTTCATAATTGCCTTTTATAGTAACACTTTTCAACAGGTCTTCTAAACTAGTTATATGCTCATTATACTTGTTCAATTTTATTCTATCTTCATTAATAATATTTTCAGCCATATTATTTACCTTTTTTTTCTTCAATTTGTTTTTGTTCTTCTATATATTTATAATTTAAACTATTACTTTTAGATATGGCAGATTTTTTAGTTTCCTTCTCATATAAATCTTTTGCTCCTTTTGCAACTCCTCCACCACGCTTAGCAACATTTAAATTTTCTTTTAATCCCTGTGGATGTTCTTCTCTTGCTATATCTCTTGTTGCGATCTCTCCTATATTAGTAAGTGCCACTTCTATATCTGTCATATTATCTCTTAAAGATTCCTTCCTAAGTCCTTTTAACTTTTTATACTCACTAGCTTTCATTCCAGACCATCCTTTATATATTTCATTTGTTAAAAGTGCATATTCAATTGGCTTAGTTATTCCTCCCTCTTTCCAAACATCAGTAAGTTTAAATCTATCTACAATACCATTTAATCTTGCTTTTATCCATTCATCATCATATCCTTTATTACGATAATATTGCACTGCTCTATTAACTGCAATTTCTGGATCAAATACTTCATCAATTCTCTCACTACCTAAATTTGCAAGCCAAACTTTAAAAGGTTCTGCTTTGCTACTTGGAACAGATTCAATAAGTCTAAAAATTCCTTTTGTATCCAAAGTGTCTGTTTCTCTCATTTTTCCATCTTGTGCTTTCATTTTCAACTGCACGATATTTTCGTGCAGTTCACTTCCTTCAGATTTTAACTTTCTTTTCAAATCACTCCAATAATTTCTTGGAATATTACTATCTGTTAATGCACTTATAACATCTACGACACTAAAAAAATATTCTTCTTTTTCAGAATCCCATACACTTCTAATTTCCTTATCTTCAAAGAGATTTGAAATCGTTTCTATTTTGTTATTATCCATAAAATTCCTCCTTCCTAATTTATTCATTACGCGTATCCCGTCGAATTCGACGGATTTATATTAATCTTAAGCATTCTTTCTCTAATTTTGTTTTCAAAGGTCTCGGATTCGATACCTTTAAAATTTATAATATATTTTTATCTATCCAATCAAAAAACTCTTTACTTGCATTTTTTATTTCATAATATGATATTTCTGCAACTTCATAGTCATGTATTTGTTTAATTTCATTTTCTATTTCATTGAATATAGTCTCTTTTGTTCTAAATTCTAATTTGTATTCATCACATTCTTCTAATTTATTATTCCACCAATATTTTGAATGAACTTTAGTCACTTGGCTTCCAACTATAAGTTTCTTTTCCAATAATGTATCTATAATCTTATTTGCTATTTCTTCCTTATTGCAAAGTGTCGTTACTATAATATATTTATCCATTATAATTACCTCTCAATTTTTCTATTAAAATTTTTGCATCACAATATGTTTTTGATTCTTCTCCATATCTATTTTTTATATCTTCTAGTCTTTTATCATATCCAACATCATTACCATATTTATCAATTTGCATATCTGCTTTATTTAAAATCTCTAAAAACATTGATGTATATTCTGAAATGATATCTCCATGATAATAAACTTCTTTCCAATATTTATAATTATTTCTTTTTAATATTTCTCCACCTATATGTGCATGATTTGAATTATCTCCATATTCATATCCAATATCATGATTAAATCCTAATACAAATAATTCTTGTAATTCAAATTCATTCAAATTATATCTTCTTCCAATTTCTATCATTTTTCTAGCAACGGCTATCGAATGTTTTAGTCTATCTTCATCCATATATTCTCTCCAATATTAAAGTTTTATCAAAATATGTAATATATTTAAAGTAAGAATGTCTGTATTTTCAATGCTTTTAGGAAGTTTTCCATAAATCCGTCTCACCCAATTTATATTAGTTTTATTTTCATTCATCCAACTCAACTCCTTAATTTAGTTCTATTTTATCATAAACTTTAAATGTTCCAACTGTTCCAACTTCTGATATACCTAAGTTTATCTCTTTTATATTTAATTCTATAGGAAATTTGAATTCATTTGATAATTCTTCTATCATTTTATCATGCTTATCAGATATTTTAGAATCTTGAAACAATGTTGAGTGAAATCTAAAATTATCTCCATCAAATTTTATTAGAGGTATATTATATCTATTTAACAATTCATTGTTTAATATATTATGTATATTTCTAAGTTCTTTTGTTTCTTCTATATCAAACCATATAACTCCATTATTTATTTTACTAATACCAATAACACTAATTGACAATTGAGAAATATTTGATAATACATCTTTTATATAATTAATTGCTTCATTATAGTTTTCATAATAAAATGATGTCTTTAAAGATATATGTTGAGGTAAAGTATACGATACTTCACTTAAATTATAATTTTCATTAATCTTTTTACATATATTTCTTATATATTCTTCCTCTTTTTTATTAAAAACTAAACCAATCCAAACATACATAATATCACCTCTTTTTATTAATATAAAATGTGTCGGCATATTACAAGCCAGCGCCCTAATTTCTCTCAAAAACAAGTATATTTTAACTTACTTTTTATTATTTTTCTTACTTTTTTATTAAATCTTGCAAGATTTCATTCCTTAAAAACCCCCATTTTATAATGATTTAAGTAATAGTCGTCATAAATACAAGTCAACCAGTTGATTCCGACTGATGGAAAACTTTTTGGACTATCATCTTTTTTCTTTTCTGCTCTAATTTTTCTTTTTTGATACATATCCATTTTAATCACTTTCTTTTTACAACTTGTAATTTGTCACTCTGGCAAACTGAATTTTGGTGTGACTATACTTTATCATTTTGAGTTGTCTTTTGAATAACAAACACACCTGCAATAAACACACATAGAAAAAATATTACTACTCCCCAGAATATACCACCCGAAATATCTGGCTTATTATAAAGAATAAAATCTGGCAAATTTGCAACAGCATGGGCTATAATACATACCCATAAAGACTTAAACTTATAGAATATATAGCCAAAAATCAATGCCATTAGTGTCGCACCAATTACCAGTACAATTCCACCTGCCATGAAATGCATTAGTCCAAATAAGATAGAACTCACTATAATAGCTGTTACTGCATTTGTCGTCTTTTCAGCTCTTGTATAAACAATTCCTCTAAGTGCAATTTCCTCTGCAATAGGAGCTATTACTAATAAATTAGCCACCATCATTATAGTCCCAAACAGTGGAACTCTTTCGTTATAAAAATCAACTGATTTGGATATCATTATTGAGTTTTCCATAGGTACGTTATATGTACATAAAGCAAACAAGAATGAGAATGAAAATGCTATTACAGATGCTAAAACAACATTTTTAATTTTAAATCGATTAAGTTTCCATTCTTGCTTAACTTGCTTTTTGCGAAGCTTGAAAACTAGATACAGAACCCCCACAGTCAGTATACCCGAAATAACTGTCATTCCCAAAATATTATTGTATGCAAACTCCATAATCAAAGACTCTTCATTAAGACCATTCGCTACACCTATTGCCATAAATACTATAGATAACAGCATTTGTAAAATCATTGTTACTCCAAAATACAGAACAAAATAAGCAATTGCTTTCCATATACCTTTCATACTTTCAATCCTTTCATCTCTAAAATAATCTCATAATCGATTGTAACATACTGACATCAATCAAGAAAATTACTATTTTATTTCATCAAGTTTCTTTTGCTCTTTTATTTCTAATTTTTTCCTT
>ERZ824473.1247-NODE-1247-length-37403-cov-4.556121_pt1 | contig 37403 bp, 37 predicted proteins | sample MGYA00519874_ERZ824473 | MGnify/ENA primary metagenome ERZ824473 (study PRJEB31778, sample SAMEA3449151) | human gut metagenome | biome: human gut; feature: human-associated habitat; material: faeces | place: United Kingdom | collected 2010/2012 ... | reverse complement strand
TATTAAGGTATGTGCTCGTATTTGTTGTCCGGCACCCTTTTCGATGCAGTTGCGTGCATCATTTATGCCATGAAAAATACTTTTGGATGGATTGAAAAAACGGGAGGATGGATATTCCTGCAAAACACGCAGTAAGGGGTGGATGGATTTTTTTCGGGTTTTCGGACCCTGAGGTAGAAGCTTTTTCCTGCGGAGGTTCGGTCGCTGTTCGGCAGATTTTTTGCGGACCCCGGAGTGTAGGCCCGCCACTCCCCGGCCGGGGAGGCTTCGGGTGAAATAACCACACAAACGGGACTGCGATGACAAAAAACCTTTTGACCCTGCAACGGGACGAGACTACCTTGTGCGAAGTTTACCGCCGGCTGGCCGGACTGGAAAAGGATCCGGTCCGCCGACGGACGCTGCTGCGTATCATGCAGGACGAAAGACGGCATTGCGAGGTCCTCAGAAGCCGTACGGGCCGTACGGTGACTCCCGATCCCAAACGTGTTTTGTGGTATGTGGGCATGGTCAGGGTGCTGGGACGGGCTTTCGTGGTCCGGCAGATGGAGCAGTGTGAGAAAGGCACGGCGGCAAGCTATTCGCGCTATCCCGAACGCGAGGAGTTCGTGCGGATAGCTTCGGAGGAGCGACGTCACGGGGAGGAGCTGACGACGCTGGCCGGCGGGATGCGATTGTGCTACATAAGTTCGGTCGTGCTGGGGTTGAATGATGCTTTGGTCGAGTTCACGGGCGCGTTGGCCGGATTCACGCTGGCGCTGAACGAGCCGCGGCTCGTGGCGCTTACGGGCGGCATCACGGGCATTGCCGCGGCCCTTTCGATGGCGGCTTCCGAGTACCTTGCGACCAAGTCGGAAAAGGGCCGGGAGAAGCATCCGCTTCGGGCTGCGGTCTGCACCGGGGTCACCTATCTGGTGACGGTCGCCATACTGATACTTCCCTATCTGCTCTTTTCGAGTGCGCTTGCCGCGCTGGGAGTCATGCTTCTGGCGGCCCTTACCGTGATCGCCCTGTTCAATTACTATTACGCCGTGGTCCGGTGCGAGAGTTTCAGACGGCGTTTTTTCGAAATGGCCCTGCTGAGTTTCGGCATCGCCGGAATCAGCTTCCTGATCGGCTATATCCTCAAACTGTTTACGGGTGCGGACGTATGAGGCGGCCCCGCAGTCCGTTCGTGCTGTCCGGCAGGCCGGATCCGGACATGCGGCGGCTTGGGCGTCCCCTGAAAAAAAACTGATTCTCAGCATGAAAAATATTTTTCGGACAATTTCAACCTCAATGGAATACCATTTGCAGGTATTCCGGTATCATTCATCACTTAAATTCTTTATATTATGAAAAAAATTCTTTTACTCGTCGCAGCTGCGGTATTTGCTTTTGCCGTGAACGCTGCTCCCCAGAAGGTGGATTTCGGTAAACTGCCGAAGAATTCGCAGGAATTCATTCAGAAAAATTTCCCCGGCGAAAAGGTGAAGGCCGTGGAGATGGACCGCGAGGCGTCGTGGGACAAGTACACCGTCTACTTCAACAGCGGCAACCAAGTCTCCTTCGAGGGCGGCAGCGGCGATTGCTCGCAGATCATCATGAAGAACGGTTCGGTTCCCATGTCGGTGATTCCCGCCAAGATCAAGACCTATGCGGGCAACAACTATGCGGGGCAGCGGATCGTCATGATGGAGACGACCGCCGACGGCTACAAGGTGGCCCTCGCGGACAAGACGGTACTCGATTTCGATAAGGACGGCAACTTTACGAAAGCTACGAAATAGTTTTTGCCGTATGAAAAGCGCAGGGGGCGACCGTCGTCATGCTCCCTGCGTTTTTATGTCTCGAACGGGCCGTGCAGGCCCGAATTGTAATTCTGTCATGCCATGTGTTATCATATTTTCCTCGCTGCCGGGCCTGAGGGGCTTGCCCGGCATTTCGGCCGGAAGGCCGATCTGATCCGTAATCTCCGCCCGCCCGTCCGTGCCTGCGCGTTTTCGCACCTCCCCTATCCGGTCCTGACCGGGGACGAACAGATCCAGTATTCCCGGTGGGGGCTGATTCCCTATTGGCTGCGCAGACCGGAGGATGTCGTGACGGTCCGCAACCAGACGGTCAACGCCCGTGCGGAAACCATTTTCGAAAACGCGTCGTTCCGGGTTCCGATCCGTCAGAGACGGTGTCTGGTTCCCGTGAGCGGATTCTACGGATGGCGCCATGAACAGCATCGGAAAATCCCCTTGTACGTGACCCTGAAGGAGCGTCCTCTCTTCTCATTGGCCGGGATTTACGATCGCTGGTACTGCCGTGCGACCGCTGCGTGGACGACGACATTCTCGATAATCACTACCGAAGCCAATCCGTTGATGCGCTACGTCAACAACGCCAACGGCCGGATGCCCGTCATTCTCCGTCCCGACGATGAGAGCCGCTGGCTCAGTCCCGCGCTGTCCGATGCGCAGATCGCCGCCCTGCTCAAACCTTATCCGGAGCAGGAGCTGCACAGCGAACCCGTGCGGTGCGATTTCATGCACGAAGTCGCTGCCGATCCGGGCATACTCGTACCGGCTTAGACGGGCGCAGCAAAAAAGGGAAGTCCGAAGACTTCCCTTTTCTGTTGCCGGGACTGCCGGGTCATACTTTCTCCTTGATCCGGTTCGCCGCCTGCGTCGCCGTCTCTTTTACCTTGTGGGCGGCTTTGGTCATGCCCTCTTTGGTGGCATTCTTGACTTTCGTGCCGGCCTCTTCGATTTTGCCGGCCATCTTGTGAACGCCCGTTCGGGCTTCGTTCTTTGCTTCGATGGCCGCCTCTTCGGCGTCATCCTTCAGCTTCTGCATGTTTTCCTGCAGGTTGTGTCTGGCCTTCTGGCCGTGTTCTTCTACCTTGTGAACCGCTTTTTCGGCGTGCTCCCGGTAGGTTTCGTTCTCTTTAGTCGAATACTTTTCCATAATTACATCGTTTTAGCGGGTTTGTGCCGTGTGAACAGCGATACGATCCACAGCAGGACGATGGCACCGATGATCGAGGCGAGGAAAGTTCCCCATGTGCCCGTCGGAACCCATCCGAACAAAGAAACGAGCCAGCCGCCCAGAATGCCGCCGATCAGACCGACGATCAGATTGACCAGCAATCCGGAGCCGCTGCCTTTGAAGATCAGGCTGGCGATCCATCCGGCCGCCAGGCCGATGAGTAAATACCATAAGAAATACATAATTTTTATAATTTTGGTTGACAGTCAATGTAATACAAAATTTGTACCCCGGAGGATGAACTTCCGGGAAATTATTCGCAGTATGCGATAAGCGCCGAGGAGGGGGCCATGCGGACGACCTCTCCGGAGAGACGCTCGCGGCTGTCGGGATCGATCCGGCCGTCGCGGCAGACCACGATCCGCTCCGCTTCGGGAATCCGGAATTCGGCCGGATGGCGGTTGCCGTTGTAGGCCACCAGTATCTCTTTCCACGCATCGCCGTTGGCGTGTTCGCCCAAAGTATAGGCGATCACGCCCGAATCGCCCGTGTCGAGGAACCGGAGCCACTGCCGCAGCCCTTCGGCCGTCGGGATGCGGAACGCCGGATGCGCTTTGCGCAGGGCGATCAGTTGCCGGACGTAGTCGAACAGCCCGCGGTGTTCGGCTTTCAGCTCCCAGTCGATTTGGTTGACGGCATCGGGCGAGCGGAAGCTGTTCGGTTCGCCCTGCTTGTCCTGCATCATCTCCTCGCCGGCGCGGATGAAGGGAACGCCCTGCGCCGTGAGCAGGATGGTGTGTATCAGTTTGTCGATCGGGAGCAGCTCCTCTTCGGCCCGGTCGCCCGTGACGGAGAGCCGGAGTTTGTCGATGACCGTGTAGCCGTCGTGGCTGGCGACGAAGTTGACCGCTTGGGACGGGGCGGCCGCGTAGGGCACGGAGCTGTATAGCAGTCCGTTGTAATCCACCTGAGGATGCTGCGTGGCGCCGACGATCCCGAATTTCACGGGTTCGTAGTGTCCGCCGATATTTCCGGAAGCGTATCCGCAGGCGTGTTCGTCGAACGTGCTGCCCCGCACGGCGTCGCGGAAGTCGTCGCAGAAAACGGCGATGCCCTCCATCTGTCCGACGTGGTCCCGCACGGCGCGTTTTTCCGGCGGCAGGGGAGAGTCGGCCGCAAGCCACCCCTCGCCGTAGATGAAGATGGTCGGGTCGATTTTCGACAGCTCCTCCCGGATGCGGTTCATCGTCTCGATGTCGTGTATGCCCATCAGGTCGAACCGGAAGCCGTCGATATGGTACTCCTTCGCCCAGAACTTGACGGACTCGACGATGTAGTGCCGCACCATCGCGCGCTCCGAAGCCGTTTCGTTGCCGCAGCCGGAGGCGTCGGAATAGGAGCCGTCGGCGTTGTGGCGGTAAAAGTAGCCGGGGACGGTAAGGTTGAAATTCGAATGCTCCACCGAGGCTGTGTGGTTGTAGACCACGTCGAGAACGATGCGCATGCCGTTCCGGTGCAGGCTTTGCACCATTTGCTTGAACTCCCGGATGCGTGCCGCGGGGTCGGCCGGATCGGTGGAGTAACTGCCTTCCGGAACGTTGTAGTTCTTCGGGTCGTATCCCCAGTTGTAGGTCTTGTCGTTCAGTCGGGCTTCGTCCACGGTCGCGTAATCGAAGGAGGGCAGGATGTGTATGTGCGTTACGCCCAGCTCTTTGAGGTGGTCCAGTCCCGACGCCTCCCCTTGGGGTGTCTTGGTGCCGGTTTCGGTCAGGGCGAGGAATTTGCCTTTGTTTTCGATCCCGGAATCGGGGGCGACGCTGAAGTCGCGGTGGTGCAGTTCGTAGAGAATGATGTCGGAATACATTTTCAGTTCGGGCGCACGGTCCGCCTCCCAGCCTTCGGGATCGGTCTCGCGCAGGTCGATTACGGCCGCCCGGTCGCCGTTTACGCCGACCGCCTTGGCCCAGATGCCGGGCGTTTCGTCCAGCCATTTCCCCTCTTTCTCGATCTGGAAGGTATAGAAAGTCCCTTTCAGGTCGCGCTCTGCGGCGACGCGCCATGTCCCGTCGTCGGAGGACTGCATCTCCAGCCGCTCCTCCGGCTCTCCGTCTGCGCCCGAAGCGTAGAGGTTCAGCCGGACCTTGTCGGCCGTGGGCGCCCAAAGCGTAAAGACGGAACGCTGGGGAGTGTACGCCAGCTCCAGATCGCTCCCGTAATAACAGGGATATTTGTCGAACGCATCCGGCTGGCCGGTCGCGGGACGGTTTTGCTGAGTCGTCATGGAATGTTTTTTAGGAGTTCTGAATTTGCGTACCGTCTGCGGCTGCCGGTTCGCCGCCGGCTTTTTCCGCGTCGTCCTGATGCACGAGCAGCGTGCGTGTGGGGAAGGCGAATGTGAGTCCCGCTTTGGCGAAGGAGTCGAGGATCTCCAGATTCACGTCCGACGTCGTTTTCAGGACGTCGCCCTGCTTCTCGATGTAGTAGTAGAACGTGACGACCAGCGCCGAGTCGGTGTAGTCCGAGAAGTAGGCCGTGACGTCCGACGGATTTCCGGAAACGTCCTTGATTTTCGCGGGGATGGCCCGCAGTATCTCCAGCGCCTGTTTCATCTTTTCGGCTCCCGTGTCGTAGGTCAGCCCCAGCTTCACCATGGCCCGCCGCATCGGCTCCGAGGAGATGTTGACGATGGAGGCGTCCGTGATCTTGTAGTTCGGATAGCTCGTGATGCGCCGGTCGTAACCCAGTATCCGCGTGCTGCGCATGCCCACGTCGACCACGGTTCCCTCCAGTCCGTTCACGTTGATCGTGTCGCCGATGCCGAAAGGCTTGTCCGTAAAGATGGTGAATGCGCCGAAGATGTTCTTCACCGTGTCCTGCGCGGCCAGCGCGAAGGCGATGCCGCCGATGCCCAGCGTGCCCCACAGCGCATTGATGTCGACACCCACGTTGCTCAGGGCCGTTACCAGACCGATGATCCAGATCAGGACCAGAATCGTCCGCCTGACCACCGGCATCATTTTCACCGCATGGCCGTCCGACCTTTGTCCCCAGTACTGCTGGAGCAGGGTCGTGGAGAGACGTGCGAGGACCCACGTTATGTCCAGTATGATCAGTATGCGGTAGGCGTTGTCGACGTACTTCACCAACTGGTCGGGATAGACCAGCCGGTGAATGGCGATCCAGATGCCCAGCAGCATCACGGCGAATTTCAGGGGCGCTTCGAGGGAGTAGTAGATGATGTCGTCCACCCGGTTGTTCGTGCGGGCGATAAACGGCTTTATGACCTTCCTGCCCAGCAGGGAGAGCAGTTTTACGACGACGAACGCCCCTATTACGATGAGTATGGAAACGACCCATGTCTGGACCGTATTTCCCCAAATTTCATATTCCAACATTTTTCGATCGGTTTTAAATTATCTGTTCAATTTGTTATTTATGTCTCCTCTTTTGCCATCCGGATTTTTACAATGGCGCATGCCGCGAGGTTTTTTTCTTATCCGGAGATTCAATTTTTATGCCTTTGGAGACAAATTTGCACGATTTCGAAATGAAAATCTGGTTGAGGATGAGGATGATAATTCATAAATCGAGGAAGAAGGCGGTGTGTATCACCGTCGCAGGGCTGCTTGCGGGCATCGCCGGCGGACTTGTTCTGTACTATGTCCGCGACGTCGTTCTGGGGTGGTGTTTCGTGATAACGGCGGGCTTCGCCCTGTTGTACGGCATAGGGTCGCTGTTCGACCGCCGGCCCTATATCGTCCTGACCGAATACGGCATCACCGAACCGTTCGCGATCCGCGAGCAGATCGAGTGGGATGCCGTCCTTTACGCGGACGACTTCTATTTCCGGGGCCAGTACTGGGTCCGGCTGCTGCTCGGCCGCGACTACAAGCCGCAGCTCATAAGGCTGGCTTGGTTCTGGCGGTTCGACCGTCTCTACGAGTCGAAAGGCGTCAAGGCGGTTTATATCCGTACGATGGGACTGGAGGTCGATTCGATGCGGCTGGCCGCACTGATCCGCAGGATGAAAGAGGCGGATATGTCCGAGAGGATCGGACTGCTCAGGGAATTCCGTTCGGAGTGACGCGGAATCCGGTGTACTGTTTCATCCGGTTTTCAGGTACACCGAATAGGCCACCGCCGACCTGCGTTACATTGCTTTTCAATGCCTGTGGACTAAATACACAAAACCCCGCAAATGTCTAATTTGCAGGGGTTTGCTATTTTATTCGTTGCATTTCTGCGGAGAGAGAGGGATTCGAACCCCCGGTACAGTTGCCCGTACACCGCATTTCGAGTGCGGCCCGATCGACCACTCCGGCATCTCTCCAATCTCCCGGACGAAAAACCTTTCGTTTGGGACTGCAAATATAGACATATTTTTTATTTCTCGGCATTTTCGTGCGAAAAAAAATTCAGTCCGCAGGAAAAAATGCGGCTATAGCGGTTCGTTTTGATGCTTTTGCCAAATAATTTCTATCTTTGTATCAGGCGGACAAGTGCAGTATTGCTGCGCTCCGGCCGTTTATATGGTGAAAACGATACTAAAAGCGGTATGGTTTTCGTTTATTGGAAAAGAACTAACGCAAACACCATGTGCGCTATGAAAAAGTTGAATATTTTAATTGGAACCCTTATCCTGTCTGCAGGATTGGCCGGCTGTTCGTCGAGCTACTATGCGTCGTCGGGGTATGCCAACGACGATTTGTATGCTCTGCACGATAAAACGGCCATCGCCCGCAAGCAGCAGGCCGCTGCCGAAGCCCGCAAGGCCGAGGCCGAGGCGCGCCGCGCCGAGTGGGAGGCGAAGATCGCCGAAGCGCAGGCTTTGGCTGCGGAGAACGGTTATTACGACGAGTCGAGTTCGAACCCTTACAACGATATTCTGGCCGATACGTACGAGAGTGCCTATGCGCGCCGTCTGAGGGGATTCGAGTCGCCGACCTACCGGATGCCGTCGAGTTACTACAACTTCCGCTACGGCAGTTCGTTCACCTATGCCACGGCGTATGATCCGGCTTTCTACAACATCATCATTTCCGGCGACGAGGTCTGGGTCGAACCCAAATACATAACCTCGATGTTCGGAACATGGGGCGGCACGCCTTACGGCGGCTGGTATTTCGGCTGGAACTACTCGCCCTCGTGGTGGGGCTATCCCAGCTATGCATGGGGCGGCTGGAACTGGGGCTTCGGCTTCACTTGGTATGATCCGTGGTGGGGTCCCGGATGGCATCCCTACTGGGGACCCGGTTGGGGTCCCGGATGGGGCGGCGGCTGGCATGGACATCACCATGCGGGATACAGGCCCCGCGACTATTACGGCAATCCCGGCGGACGCGGCAGGAGCTACACTCCCGGCCGGAGCACTTCGGGGGCGCGGTACGGCAACGGAGGTTATGCCGGCGGTTCGCGCGGCGGCCGCAACGGCTCCTACAGCACCAGCTACGGCAGCCGCAATGGCGACAGTCCGTTCAGCAGCGGCTCGCGCGGCAGCAGTTACAACAACCGGGGCAGCAGTTACAACAACCGCGGCAACAGCTATAACAGCGGTTCGCGGGGCGATTTCAACAGCGGTTCGCGGGGCGATTTCAACAGCGGTTCGCGGAATGATTTCAACAGCGGTTCGCGCGGCAGCAGCTACAACGACCGCGGCAGTTCGGGCAGCGGCAGCAGCTTCAACAGCGGCGGTTCGCGGGGCGGCAGCTCCGGCGGCGGTTACAGCGGCGGCGGCTCGCGCGGCGGCAGTTCGGGCGGCGGAGGACGCGGTTATGGCAGTCGGTAGCAACTAAAACGGAGAGAATTATGAAAAGCATGAAAATAGTGGCATTGTGCGCGGCCTTCGTTGCTGCGGCGCCTTTGCAGGCGCAAAATACGGGTCTCGAATTCGGCGGTTCGGTGCTGAACCACGACATGTTGTGGGCTACCGATCTGGCGCAGCTTTCGCAGACGCACGTTTTCGGCACGGCCCGCGTGATGGGTATGGGCGGGGCTTTCACCTCGCTGGGCGCCGACTTGTCGTCGATGTCGCTCAACCCGGCGGGACTGGGCATGTACCGCCGCAACGAGATTTCGCTCACGCCGCTCGTGCCCATGGCGAAGGCATCGACCGCGGGAACGGCTTCGTGGAAGGGAAACAGCAAATCGCAGTTCGCATTCGCTAACGTGGGCGTCGCCCTGAACGTCTTCGAGAGTTCGAGAAGTTCCCTGACCAGCCTGACGCTCGGTATCGGCATGAACCGCATCGCGGATTTCAACAGCCGCTACTCGTTTTCGTCGGAATCGCGCTACGATCCCGACCGGCCCGACCGGCTGATGCCGACGATCGCCGATATCTTTTCGCAGCAGATGAATAATTTCGGCGTAAGGCCCGACCGTGAGGCCGAGGGCGGAGGCCCGAACGGACCGGTTCCCGTCGATGCGTGGAATCCCAATGTCTGGCCGGCCATATTGGCCTACGACGCCTATATGCTGGGGAACTACGGAACGGTGAAGGACCCGATCTGGGCGGTGGAGCGTATCGGCCGCAACGCTTCGGTGCTGCATTCGATGGATGTGGTGAATTCGGGTTCGATCAACGAGTTCACGATTTCAATGGGCGGCAATATCAACAATATCCTCTACTTCGGCGCGTCGATCGGCATTCAGAGCGTACATAAGAAACTGGGCGTGACCTATCAGGAGGAATACGGCTATTTCAACACGGACGGCATCGGACACGACGGCAGCGGCAATGCGCTCGCCGAGCAGCTCGACGTGATGAATCTCTATCAGGAGATGGAGATGAACGGCAGCGGCGTGAATTTCAAGCTGGGCTTCACCGCACGGCCCCTGACCGGCCTGCGTGTCGGCGTGGCTTTCCATACGCCGACCTACTATTCGCTCGACTATTCCTATCGGGCCGATATCTTTTCGGATATCAGGAATAATGCCGACAACAAGGTGGCTACGGTGGGAAACGCCACGCCACGGGCCAACAACAGCGGCGGCAACAGCTGGGATTTCACCTCGCCGGCGCGCCTGATGTTCGGCGCTTCGTATACGTTCGGCACTTTCGCCATCGTGTCGATCGATTACGAGCGCGACTGGTACAACGGGATCCGCGTGAAGAACGTTCCGCAGTATAACTACTTCTCCGAAGAGGACTACAAGGCGGAGTTCAAGCATAATTTCCAAGGCACGAACTCGATCCGTGCGGGCGTCGAGGTCAAGCCGCTGCCGATTCTGGCCCTGCGCGTGGGCGGCGGTTATACCGATTCGATGCTCAAGGAGCGGGATTTCTATGTGAACGACGCCTATACCAGCATGCCGACGACCTATGAGAGCTACTATTTCTCGGCCGGCGCCGGCGTGAACCTCGGACGCAACACGACGCTGGATCTGGCCTATCAGTATGTCACCAACAAGCAGACGCAGTACCAGCTCTTCTTCAGCAGGCCCGAAAACGGCGGCGACATGGAGACGTGGAGCGGTCTGTACGACACCTCTCTGAAACGTCACTATCTGGCCGCGACGCTCAGCTTCCGTTTCTGATGCGGCCGTTTCGTCAATATAAAGGTCCGTCCCGGTGACGGACCTTTATTTTTTTATTATATTTGCAGGCTGAAACAAAATCAAAAATAAAGATATATGGCAAAGGAACTCAAGGACCTCACCAAGTCGGACGAGAACTACTCGCAGTGGTACAACGATCTGGTCGTGAAGGCGGGGCTGGCCGAGAATTCGGCCGTACGCGGTTGTATGGTCATCAAACCCTATGGCTATGCCATCTGGGAGAAGATGCACGACGCGCTGGACAAGATGTTTAAGGATACGGGGCATCAGAACGCCTATTTCCCGCTGTTCATCCCCAAGTCGTTCTTCTCGAAAGAGGCCCACCACGTCGAGGGCTTTGCCAAGGAGTGCGCCGTGGTGACGCACTACCGTCTGAAGAACGATCCCGAAGGCAAGGGCGTCGTCGTCGATCCCGACGCCAAGCTCGAAGAGGAGCTGATCGTGCGTCCGACCTCGGAGACCATTATCTGGAATACCTATAAGAACTGGATTCAGTCGTACCGCGACCTGCCGATCTTGTGCAACCAGTGGGCGAACGTCGTGCGCTGGGAGATGCGTACGCGCCTGTTCCTGCGCACCGCCGAATTCCTGTGGCAGGAGGGCCACACGGCGCACGCCACGCGCGAGGAGGCTGTCGAGGAGGCCGAAAAGATGATTCATGTCTACCAACAGTTCGCCGAAGAGTGGATGTCGCTGCCGGTGGTGGTGGGCCACAAGTCGCCCAACGAGCGTTTCGCCGGAGCCGAAGATACGCTTACGATCGAGGCGCTGATGCAGGACGGCAAGGCGCTGCAGAGCGGTACGTCGCACTTCCTCGGCCAGAATTTCGCCAAGGCGTTCGACGTGCAGTACGTCAACAAGGAGGGCAAGCTCGAATACGTGTGGGCTACCTCGTGGGGCGTTTCGACCCGCCTGATGGGCGCGCTTATCATGGCGCATTCGGACAACAACGGTCTGGTGCTGCCGCCGAAGCTGGCGCCGATTCAGGTGGTGATGATCCCCATTTACAAGGGCGACGACCAGCTGGCCGAGATCCGCACGCGCTTCGAGGCCATTGCCGCGCAGCTCAAGGCCAAAGGCATCAGCGTGAAGATCGACGATCGCGACAACGTGCGTTCGGGCTTCAAGTTCGCCGAATACGAACTCAAGGGCGTTCCGGTGCGTCTGGCGATGGGACCTCGTGACATGGAAAACGGCACGATCGAACTCGTCCGCCGCGACACGCTCGAAAAACAGACCGTTTCGCAGGAGGGACTCGTGGAGCGTATCGAGGGCCTGATGACCGAGATTCAGGAGAACATCTACCGGAAGGCGCTCAACTACCGCGAGTCGATGATTACCAAGGTCGATACGTGGGAGGAGTTCAAGCAGGTGCTCGACGACAAGGGCGGCTTCCTGCTCGCGCACTGGGACGGCACGGTCGAGACCGAGGTGGCGATCAAGGAGGCCACGAAGGCCACGATCCGCTGCATTCCGATCGACGCGCCCGACGAGGAGGGCGTATGCGTCTTCTCCGGCAAGCCGTCGCACCGCCGCGTGTTGTTCGCCCGCAGTTATTAGTCTGCGGCGTGCGCGATGCCGCGCGATCGGATGGAATATCCCCGGCGAATATCCGCCGGGGATTTTTCGGCCCGTTGTGTCGGGTGGTGCCGGCCGTGCGGAGAGTTTCGGGATGGGGTAATCCGGCCGGAAAAGCGATTGCCGGTCTTGGGTTTCCGTAAATTTCACTATTTTTGTTCATTGTCGTAAAAACGTGCGTTATGTCCGGTGAGGCTGAAATCCGCAAAAAGAAAATATACCGCGTGACCTTTATCGGTTTCGCGGTCAATCTCCTGCTCGCCGGGATCAAGCTCGCGGCGGGTATTCTGGGCCGAAGCGGCGCCATGGTCGCCGACGCCGTACATTCGTTTTCCGACATGGCGACCGACGTGGTGGTGATCGCCTTTGCCAAGATTTCGGCCAAACCCAAGGACGAGGGACACGATTACGGCCACGGCAAATACGAGACGCTCGCTACGATCATCATCAGCCTTGCGCTGGCCGCCGTAGGCACGGGGATTCTGGTGAACAGCATCGGTGCCATCCGCGTCGTTGTGGACGGAGGGCTGCTGCCCCGTCCCGGCACCGTGGCGTTGCTGGCCGCCGCGGTCTCCATCGTCGTCAAGGAGATTCTTTACCGCTATACGGTGCGCGAAGGCCGCCGGGTGTCGAGTCCGAGCATGATTGCCAACGCATGGCATCACCGCAGCGACGCCCTTTCGTCGCTGGGAACGCTGGCCGGCATCGGGTGCGCCTATTTTCTGGGCGATAAGTGGCGCATCGCCGACCCGATCGCGGCGCTCGTCGTGGCGGTTTTCATTTTCAAGATCGCGTTCGACCTGATTCGCACCGGACTCGACGAACTTCTGGAACGTTCGCTTCCGGAGGATGTGGAAGAGGAAATCCTGCGTGTCGTTGCGGCGAATCCCGAAGTGCGGGAGCCGCACAACCTGCGCACGCGCCGTATCGGCGCGTCGATCGCCGTCGAGGTGCATGTGCGCGTGGACGGCGCGATGAGCGTCTGCCGCTCGCACGAGCTCACCGTGGACATCGAACGCCGCCTGCGCGCCCGGTTCGGCGAAGGCACGATGATCGCCATTCATGTCGAGCCGCTCAAGGCGGCGTGCCGTGCGGAGTGATGCCGGGTGGCGGGGCGGATTCCCGCGAAAAACGGCGTGCCGGTTCACCCGCCTCTTCGACCGTTTCGCCTTGACCGCTGATTCCGAATAAAATGCCTTTCGGAGCTGTTCCGGCACGGATTTTGCTGTTTCTGCAATCCGAATAAACAGGCCGGGACATTCCCGCCGGAGTAGAAAGAAATTTGGATTTTCGGAAAAAAGTGTTTATCTTGCCGCCGACAAGGCTCCGGAACTCCGGGTTTCCGAAAGCCCGAACGATGAAATTATCGACATACACAACTTAAAAAGGATTGCCTATCGGGAAAAGTCTACTCTTAACTACATTTAGGAGACAAGAGTATGAACGTGCAAGTATTAAGTGACCAGGTATTGCTTAATCACTACCTCTCAGGTGACCAAAGTGCCATATCCAAGCTCATCGAACGCCATAGCCGCCGTGTGCGCGACTACATCAATATGATGGTGAAGGACCGCGATGTTGCAGAAGATATCTTCCAAGAGACATTTATCAAAGCCGTGCGCGTAATCGACGACGGCCGCTATACGGACAACGGGAAGTTTCTCTCGTGGGTTTTGCGCATCGCGCACAATCAGGTGATCGACTATTTCCGCGCCCAGCGGCAGAACAAGGCCGTCACCGAAGCCGAAGCCGGATACGATGTATTGGGATCGCTGCGTTTCGCCGAGCGGAACGTGGAGGACGCCATGGTCAGCGAACAGATCGAGCGCGACGTGCGCGCATTGGTCGAGCTGCTCCCTGCCGAGCAGCGCGAGGTGGTGATGATGCGTTATTTCGCCGGTCTCAGTTTCAAGGATATCGCCGAGCAGACCGACGTGAGTATAAACACCGCGTTGGGCCGGATGCGCTATGCGCTTATCAACCTGCGGCGGATGATCAAGGAAAAAAATATGATTTTGTGCTGACCGGCACACAATATTTCCAAAGGCGCGGCGTTTAGTTAGTACAAAGCAAAATTACAAGATGCCTATGGAGGATATTGACAAAAACGAAGTTTCGGACGACGGCATCTCCGATGAAGAAGAACTTCTGCATCGGGAGGTGATTCAGGGTGATGCGGATCTTTACTACCTTCACCACTACCTCTCGGAAGTTTTTCGGAATGGGGATAATTTTTAAGGGTTAATTTTTGATGGGGAAGGGCGCCGGGAGGCGCCCTTCATTTTAGGGGATACGGCCCGTTTGCGCATCTCTTTTTTAATTGGACGATTATGAAATTCAGCAATGTGAGATTATTGGTCAGGGACTATGAAAAGTGCTTCCGGTTCTATACGGAAAAACTCGGTTTGGAGGCGGCGTTCGATATCGAAGGCTGTTACGGCAGTTTCAAGGTGGCCGAAGGCATCGAGGGGTTGGCGATATTTACGTCCGACCTCATGGCGCCTGTCGCCGGCAATGCAGACAAGGAGCTGCCGGCCGGCTGCAGGGATAAGATGATGGTGTCGTTTGAAGTCGACAATGTGGACGAAGCCTTCGAAACGCTCTCTGCGAGGGGCGTGGAGTTTGTCAACCGTCCGACCGACATGCCCGGCTGGGGAATGCGGGTCGTGCATCTGAGAGATCCCGAAGAAAATCTGATCGAACTTTTTACGCCTTTGGCAGCGAACTTATGACACGCATACGAATCAAACGCGTTTACGAACCCGCCGCTCCGGACGACGGCTGCCGCGTGCTGGTCGATAAACTGTGGCCGCGCGGCGTGCGCAAGGATGCCCTGCATTACGACGTGTGGGCCAAGGAGATCACGCCCAGCCCCGAACTGCGCACATGGTATCACGCCGATCCGCAGACCCGCTGGCCGGAGTTCCGGCGCCGGTATCTCGAAGAGCTGCGCGGCTCGCAGGCCGTGCGGGAGTTTGTCCGCCGCATCGCCGGAAATGAGACTGTTACGCTGCTGTACGCATCTAAAAATGCGGCTGAGAATCATGCGCTCGTCCTGCAGGAATTTCTCGAACACGCCGTGACGGAGATCGCGCACGCCTGACCGGCGTGATGGGCGTTTCGCTCCGGCCGTTCGGTTTTGTGTTCCCATGGCTTGTGCCGTTTCCGGTTGCATCGGTTTCGCCGCCGGGAGGGGCGGTGTGCCGTGGTGTGGGAAAGGGGAAGCCCCTCCTTAGAGGGGCTTCCCGTGTGAAACTTTTTTGTGTGTGTGGCAGTCGCTGTTTGGGGACGGCAGAGTTCCCGGTGCGGCGGCGGAGAACAAAAAAAGCCCCTCGGTGCGAGGGGCCTATACGGTGAGAGACTTGACAGCGTGCAAAAAATATCAGCGGTTGCCGAGACAGCGGTGCGCCTGCCGCAGCTGGATCGAGAGCGAACAGGCGGCAATGCCGGCGAAGAGCAGCGAAATGCCGACCCAGATCACGACGGCCGTGGTGCCGAATACCAGCGGTTGGAACAGAATCCACAACGAGCAGAGCACCAGCAGGATGCCGCTGAAGACGGTCCAGCCCGATCCGGGGACCTCCATGGCGTTCATGTCGCCGCCCAGACCGATGGCGCTGAATCCGCGCAGCATGAGCCAGAAACCGAGGAAAATCGGCAGCGTGGCGGCCGAAAGCGCGACGTTGAAGATCAGGATGATGCCGAGGATGATTTCGATGATGCCCCCGGCCAGCATCCAGCCGCGGCCCGTGATGAAGTGTTTGTTGGCCGACGAAAGCACGACTTCGAGAATGCCCGAAAAGAGCATCAGCCAGCCGAAGACGAGCGACATGCCCAGATAGCTCTGGGTGGGGTAGACGAATATCAGGATGCCCACGACGAACAGGGCGATGCCGATGATCAGGAGCAGCCACCAGTAACGTACGGCCCGCTTCGAATTTTCGATCAGTGAGGAAAAATTGTTCATAGCATATGGATTTTCCTCCCTCCGGAGCAAATTGCATACCAGAGCCGGAGCGCTCAGGTCCTGAGTATGCGTGGTAAAGGCCGTTTTTTCCGCGGGTGTCGGATGCGGGTTTCCGTGGCCGTAGGTCGGCGCCTCACTGCCGCCGCAGATGTTTCGGCGCGGGTCGCGGGCTTCCGGCGGAATGAGCCGGCCGGAACCGGGATAGCCGCGTTGAAGCCGGACCCTGTCCAATGCGCTATAATCCCGTCGGATCGTCGGCCTGCGCACGCTCCGGTTGCGGAGTTTCCAGCGGAACCACCTCGCCGATTTCGGGCCGCAGGAGGTGCAGCGCGGTGTCCGCGGCCAATGCCGCCTCGGTCGCCAGCGGCTCGTCCCAGCGGTGCTTGGCAAGGGCGTATTTCGAGTGGTGGACGGTCATGATCCGCCTTGCACCCAGCTCTTTTGCGGCTTTGGCCAGTTGGTCGGGCATCGTGTGGATGTATTTCCACGCTTCGTCATACTGGCCGTTTTCGAGAACGGCGAGGTCTATGTCCGGAAACTCTTCTCCGATCTCGGCGAAATGGCGTCCGTATCCGCCGTCGCCGCCCATGTAGATTTTCCGGGCTGGCGTTTGCAGCAAGAACGATCCCCACAACGTCTGATTGGACGACAGCCCGCGGCCGGAGAAGTGGCGCGAGGGGAGACAGCGGACGGTGAATCCGTCGCCGAGCGTCTGTTGTTCGTGCCAGTCCAGCTCGACGATCTTCGCCGGGTCGAAGCCCCAGTACTCGAAGTGCTCGCCCACGCCCAGCGGACAGATGACCGTGCCGATGCGCTCTTTCAGTTCGCGGACCGTGCGGTAGTCGAGATGATCCCAGTGGTCGTGCGTGACGATGAGGTAGTCGATGTCGGGCATCTCTTCGGGGCGGTAGATGTCGGTGCCTTTGAACGGACGGTTGAGCATCGAGAGCGGCGCCGCGCTGCGGAAAACCGGATCGACGAGCGTCCGGCGCCCTTCGGCCTGAATCAGGTAGGACGAGTGCCCGAACCAGACCAGCAGGTTGCTCTTGGGATCGAGCGCCCGCAGGTCGGTGCGGATCGCCGGCACCGCATCGTGGGGACGGAGTCCCTCGCGCTTGCGGAAGAGGAATTCCAATATGCCGCGCAACCGGCTCTTGTCGCCCGTCATCATCGGACCGGCTTCCTGATTGCGGAACCGGCCGTTGCGGTAGTTCGGCGACTGCCGGATGCGTTCGAGACGTTCGCCTTGGGGCAGACGCCCGAAGCTCGGCAGACGGACGATGACGAATGCGGCGGCCAGCGCCGCGAGCAGGATGCTTGACAGTATTATCATTTTGCCTCTTTTTTGCTTGCCCGACATGATTTTTCAGGTTTGTATGGTGCAAATATACCGTTTCTTCCGAGACGGTGCGTATACGGATTACGGTTCGGGCTACCATTATTCCGGAAATGTCTCCGGCAACGGCTGCCGATAGGTTGTTCCGGGCTGTTTTGACCGACGATTCGGCTGATTTGTTCTATTTATTATGATATAATGCCAAAGTTTTATATTTTTGTGACGGATTGTTTCTGCAATGTGATGCCTTATACGTCTTACTCTGAAAAATTACCGGGACCCGGTTGCCGGATTTTATTCCGCACTCTGGTCTTGACGTTCTGTTTGTGCCTGTTCTCCGGATTCGAAGTCCGGGCGCAGTCCGCGCAACGGAAATTCGTGGTCCGGGGCCACGTTACCGACCAGACGGGGGCGCCTCTTGTCGGGGTTACCGTCGTGGAACACGGGACTTCGAACGGCGTGGCGACCCTCTCCGGAGGTGAATTCTCCATCAGCGTCGCTCCCGGCGCCGTGCTCGACGTCTCGTGCGTGGGCTATGTGCCCCGCAGTGTCCCGACCGAAAACCGCACCGGGTTGGACATCACGCTGGAGGAGGACGTGAAAGCTATCGCCGACGTGATCGTGACGGCTCTGGGACTGGAACGCAACTATGCCGACCTGACCTATTCGGCCGACAAGATCAAGGGAACGCAGCTCACGAACGTCAAGTCGTCGAACATGATTCTCTCGCTCGCGGGCAAGTCGGCCGGCGTGCAGGTGAACGAAAGCTCTTCGGGCGCGGGCGCCTCCTCCAAGATCAGCATCCGCGGCGTCCGCTCGGTGGCCAGCGACAATCAGCCGCTGTACGTGGTCGACGGCATGCCGATTCTCAACTCCTCGCCTGAGCAGGCCTATACGGCCATCGGGGGTGTCGCCGATGCGGGCAACCGCGACGGCGGCGACGGCATCTCGAACCTCAATGCCGAGGACATCGAGAGCGTCTCGATCCTCAAGGGCGCCCCGGCGGCCGCGCTGTACGGCAGTCAGGCCGCCAACGGCGTGATCCTGATCACGACCAAGAAGGGCAGCGCCGCGAAACGGCAGCCCGTGACCTTCACTTCGAACCTTACGTTCCAGAGCCCTTTCCGCCTGCCGGACTTCCAGAACCGTTACGGGGTGAGCGGCGGCGTCGAAAGCTGGGGCGCGCGCGCCGCGATGAAGGCATACGACAACGCCGGGGATTTTTTCCGGACGGGCGTTACGGCGATGAACTCGCTGTCGGTCTCTTCGGGCACCGAGCAGATGCAGACCTACTTCTCCTACGCCAATACCGCCGAGCGCGGAATCACGGGCTCGAACCGCCTGATGCGGCATAACTTCAACCTGCGGGCGACGACCGGGCTGTTCCGGGACCGGATCAAGCTCGACGGCAACATCAGCTTCATGCGTCAGGTCGTGAAGGACAAACCGGTGCCGGGCGGATTCTACATGAACCCGCTGGTGGGACTTTACCGCTTCCCGCGCGGCGTCGATATGACTCCCTACCGCGAGCATTTCGAGGTCTATGACCCGGACCGCAAACTCAGCGTGCAGAACTGGATCGCTCCGAGCGACGATTTCGAACAGAATCCCTATTGGATCACCAACCGCATCCGCAGCAAGAGCCTGCGCAACCGGGTCATGGCCTCCCTCTCCGCCGACTGGAAGGTGAACGGCTGGCTGCGCATCCGCGCCCGCGGCAACGTCGACTATATCGACGACAAGGTTCGCCAGAGGTTCTACGCCTCGACGGCTCCGGCGCTGGCCGGGAACAACGGCCGCTACATCGAAAGCGGTTATTCGGAGACCCTTTTCAACGGCGAGGTGCTGGCCCTCTTTGACAGGCGGTTCACGCCCGACTGGACGTTCAGCGCTACGGTCGGCGCCTCCCTGAACGATCGCACGGTGAATTCGCTGCGCATTGATTCGAAGACCGCGTCGCTCTATTACCCCAATGTGTTCAACGTGGCCAATATCGTCATGAACAGCTCGGCCTACGTCGACGAGCAGATCGACGCCCGCCGCCAGATACAGTCGCTCTTCGCCACGGCTTCGGTCAAATACGCCGAGAGTCTCAACCTCGAAGTCACGGGGCGCAACGACTGGGCTTCGACGCTGGCCTACACCTCGCACGAGGGCAGCGGGTTTTTCTACTGTTCGTTCGGCGCGTCGTGGGTCGTCGGCAAGATGTTCAAACTGCCCGAATGGATGTCGTTCGCCAAGGTGCGCCTGACGTGGAGCCGCGTGGGCAACGACATTCCGATGTTCATCACCAACCCGAAGGCCCACATTACGGCCGGCGGGGGCATCAACGCCGCCGATGCGGCTCCGGGCACCGACCTCAAGCCCGAAATGACCAATGCGCTCGAAGCGGGTTTCGAATGGCGTTTCTTCGGCGACCGGCTGGGAATCAACGCCACTTACTACAAGACCAACACCCACAACCAGTTCTTCAAGCTGCCGGCCCTGTCGGGCGAAGCCTATGCTTTCCGGTACGAAAATGCCGGCAACATCGAGAACGAGGGCGTCGAGGTGTCGCTGAGCGCCTATCCAGTTTACGGCAGCGGTCTGACGTGGCAGTCGGTCGTGAACTTCGCGCATAACAGGAACCGGGTGATAAAACTGCACGACGAACTGCGCGAATATGCCTACGGTCCGTCGAGTTTCTCGTCGTCCTACGCCATGAAACTGGTCGAGGGCGGGGCGATCGGCGACATCTACGGCCGGGCGTTCGAGCGCGACGCCGACGGGAATATCGTTTACGAAACCGAAGGCGATTACGCCGGTCTGCCCCGCACCGCGGGCGACGGCAATACCGTCAAGGTGGGCAATGCGAATCCCGTATTCGCGCTGTCGTGGAGCAACACTTTCTCTTACAGGGGCGCGTCGCTGTCGCTGATGCTGGACTGCCGTTACGGGGGCCGGCTGCTGTCGCAGACCATGGCCGATATGGACTCCTACGGTGTCTCGGCCGCAACGGCCGACGCCCGCGACCGCGGTTACGTGACGCTCGAAGGGCGGCGTATCGACGACGTGAAGGGATTCTACAAACTGGTCGGAGGACGCGCCGGCGTGACGGAATACTACATGTACGACGCCACGAATATCCGGCTGCGCGAATTGGCCGTCTCCTATGCGTTGCCGCAGAAGCTGGTCCGCCGCACGCGGGTGCTGAGCGGCGTCACCCTGTCGCTGGTCGCGCGCAACCTCTTCTTCATTTACAACGCCGCGCCGTTCGATCCCGATCTCATCCTTTCGACGGGCAACGACAATCAGGGAATCGAAGTGTACGGCATGCCCACCGTGCGCAACATAGGATTTAATATCAAACTGGAATTTTAAGCATGAAATGCCGGCATACATATCTTTTCGCGGGACTTTGTGCGCTGCTTTTCGGCGCGTGCACGGGTAATTTCCGCGACATAAACGACGATCTCTCCGGCATTACGGACGGCGAGCTGGAAGCCGACAACAACGGCTTGGGATACCGTCTGGGCATTATCCAGCAGGGGGTCTATTTCAATTACGATTTCGGCAAGGGCAAGAACTGGCCTTTCCAGCTCACGCAGAATCTCAATGCGGACATGTTTTCGGGCTACATGCACGACCCGAAACCCCTGCAGGGCGGGAGCCACAACTCCGACTATAACCTGCAGGACGGCTGGAACAGCGCCATGTGGCAGTTCACCTACTCCTATGTGATGCCCGAAATCTACCGGCTGGAGCAGACCGCCGCTGAGCTGATGCCGCCCTTCTATGCCATTGCGAAGATACTCAAGGTGCTGGCCATGCAGCGGGTGACCGACTATTACGGGCCGGTGATTTATACCCATTTCGGCGCGCAGGGCGCCGAATACGTGCCCGACGGCCAGCAGGAGGTCTACATGCACTTCTTCGACGATCTGGACGAAGCTGTAGAGATTTTGTCGGATTATGTCGCGGAGCGTCCGACGGCCGGCGAATTTGCGAAATTCGACCTGTTGCTCGACGGCAGCTATGCCGCATGGCTCCGCTTCGCCAACTCGCTGCGCATGCGTCTGGCCGTGCGTCTTGCGTCAGTCGCGCCGGAGAAGGCCCGCGCGGAGTTCCGCAAGGCGGCTGCCGACCCGTACGGGGTGATCGAGGTCAATACGAACAATGCGGCGGTCAAGACTTCGGGAATCTACTCGAATCCGCTCGGCGCGATCAACCGGAGCTGGAACGAGGCCGTCATGAACGCTTCGATGGAGTCCGTGCTGACGGGTTTCGGAGACCCGCGTATCGCGAAGTTTTTCGAACCCTGCACCGAGGATCTCGTTATTGCGAATGACGGCGGGGAATCCGTTTCCGTTCCGTTGAAAGGACAATATCACGGCGTCCGTCAGGGAACCGCCTTTTCGCATAACTATTACGCCGCCTTTTCGCGGCTTACCGTCGAGCCGACGACCGAAGTCGTGCTGATGTCTGCGGCCGAAGTGTGGTTCCTGCGCGCCGAAGCCGCCTTGCGGGGGTGGACCGATGAAGACGCCGGAACGTGCTACCGCGCCGGCGTCTCCATATCGTTCGCCCAATGGCAGGTGTCGGGTGCGGAGCAGTATCTGGAAAGCGACGCTTCCGCGGCCGATTACCGCGACCCGATCGCCCCGGAGAACGATATTGCGGCCCGGTGCCGCGTGTCGCCCCGCTGGGACGAGTCGGCGGCCGCGGAGATCGGACTCGAACGGATCATTACCCAGAAGTGGATCGCCATGTATCCCGAAGGCTGCGAAGCTTGGGCCGAGCAGCGGCGGACGGGTTATCCGCGTCTGTTTCCGGTGCGCTTCAACCATAGCAAGGGCCAGAGCATCGACACCGAGACGATGATCCGCCGCCTGCCCTATCCCGCGACGCTCGAAACCTCGGACCCCGAACAATACGAAATGCTATTGAAAGAGCTCGGAGGTCCCGATCACGGCGGTACCCGCCTCTGGTGGGACACGGGGCGCAATTTCTGAGACTTGTCCGTCGGCCGGAAACTGAAACACACCGCTTTTGCGGTGTGTTTTTTTGTTGTGTCCGGCGACGTCCGGCTGGTCCGTGTCCGGTGAATCCCGGCGGCGTTGCCCGGCCGGGGCTTAGCCCCGGCTCTCCATGCTGTCTACCGAAGGGTTGACCGCCACGACGTCCTGTTCGATCTGCTGCCGGGAGGGGATTCCGTTTGCGGATGCGGGGGCGATGGGGCCGTCGTCGGAAATGTCGTCCGGCGTGATTTGGGTGCGGGTGGTTTCCTGAGTCTGCTGCGGATCGGCGGAAGGCTGTCCCACTTGCATTCCGCCCTTGTTTTCCCGCAGAGCTTCCTTGTCGTATGCAGGTCGTTTCATAATTCGATTTTTTTTTGTTCCGCGTGCAAAGGTCATACCATAGTGCGGACAGTCGCAGGGTATCGTCTCCGACGGGAATTTGCACGGAATTTGGGGCGGGTGCAAAGGTATTCACCGTAAACCGGACGATTATGAAAACAAAGAATTTGTTGCTGGGTATGGCCGCCGTCTGCGGCGGTTCCTTTCAGGCGGTCGCCTGCACGGGCATCGCGCTCACGGCTGCTGACGGCAGTTATGTGCAGTCGCGCACCATCGAGTGGGCCCGCGGCGTTTTGCAGAGCGAATACGTCGTCATCCCGCGTGGTCAGCGGCTTCGCTCCTTCACACCCTTGGGAGCCGACGGGATGACCTTCACGGCCAAATACGGCGTCGTGGGGCTGTCCGTGGTGCAGAAGGAGTTCATCGCCGAAGGGATCAACGAAGCGGGGCTGTCGGCCGGACTCTTCTTCTTTCCGCAATACGGAGGGTATGAACCCTACGAACCGGCGCAGAACGACCGCACGCTCGCCGATCTGCAATTCGTGACGTGGGCGCTGACGCAATTTTCGACCGTCGATGAGGTCAAAGCCGCCGTCGGAGGCGTGCGCATCGTCGCGTTGGAAAAGACGTCGGTCGTACACTGGCGCATCGGAGAGCCGTCCGGACGGCAGGTCGTGCTGGAAATCGTAGGCGGAGTGCCGCATTTTTACGAAAACGAGGTCGGCGTGCTCACCAACGCCCCCGGTTTCGAGTGGCAGCTCACCAACCTGAACAATTACGTGAACCTCTATCCGGGCGACGCCCCCGTCCGCCGGCTGGACGGCGTAACGCTGCGGCCTACGGGCGGCAATTCGGGGTTTCTCGGCCTTCCGGGCGACGCTACGCCGCCGTCGCGCTTCGTGAGGGCCGCCTTCTACCGCGCCACGGCTCCGCAGCGCGCCACCGGGTTCGAGACCGTACAGCAATGCCTCCACCTGCTCAACAATTTCGACATTCCCATCGGTATCGAACATCCCGAAGGCGAGTGTCCGGACATTCCGAGCGCCACGCAGTGGACCTCGGCCATCGACCTGACCAACCGCCGGATCTATTACAAGACCGCCTACAACAATACGATCCGCTGTATCGACCTCGCGGGGATCGACTTCGGGAAAACGGCCTATCAGTCCCATCCGCTGGACCCGAAACGGGAACAGCCCGTGGAACGGATCGCTGTTCCGGAGTAAGACGGCGGTTGCGGTCCGTTTTCGGCCGCTTCTTCGTCGGCGTCGCCGGGGCTGAACTCCTCGTCGGCGAAAAAGCCGGTTAGTCCCGTGAGCTGTTTCTGGCGCAGCAGTGCGTCGCGCTCCGTGCCGATATGGCGCATGGTTCACCGGTCGGACCGCCGCGTCCGGATAGGTTTCCCTTTTGCAATCGGCCGGCGGGGATTCCCTGACGACCGGTTGGCCGCTGGGTGTGGTTCCCGGCCGGCGGCTATCGTATCCGCCGGACCCATATATCTTCTCCTTTTGCATCCGAAGACAAAAGGCTGCCCGCGGCAAAACCGGACTGCTTTTTCATGCCCGTCCCGAATATTGGTGTGGAAGCGTTCCATATCGGCTTGGAAAGCTTCCCCGGATTCCGGACCTTTGCCGCGCAAACGAAAAAAACGGCTTTCCGACCATGTCTGTACGACCTTGCGAAATACTGAACTGCGGGGATGTCTATCTTTTTCCTGAGACGAATTCCCGGTGTCAGGGCCGCTCCTCGCTATGGAGCGTGATCGTCTTGCGGAAGAGGAATGTCGTGCTCGAATCGGATACGGGGGATTATCGGCATTTTGCGATGTGGCGGCCCCTTGCCGTCGGTTGCCGTTATTGCCCACTGGCGAAACGCTCCCAATTTCGGGATTATAGGGTGAATCTCACGTATGCCGAAATGCGTAAAATAGGATAAGGATAATGTCGTCCTGCTTAAAACTTTAGCGGTTATGAAAAAGGATAACGAGAGTCCCTATCGTTACTATCGTGTCGTAAGCGTCAAAAAGATCGATCGGTGGTTTTTCGACCGATACGATCATCGCAGAACCCACGCGAAAATCTATGAAACGGTCATCCGGCCCAAATTCGGGATGTGCGAGAACACGTTTCTCGACTACCGTCATGAACCGGACGAGCTGTTGGAACTGTTTCCGCAGTCGGCCAGCGTCGAGTTTTCGCTGTGGCTTCCGACAGTACAGACCAAGTACATGGTTCCCGCCGAGGCGAATCGATTCAGCCTGATGCTCTGGGATTCGATCGACAAGGCTTTTCGCTGTATCCGGCGACGGGAGCCGGGCTGCTGCATAGACGCCGACAAGTTACTGACGTATATGACGCTTTATCTGGAAGAAAGATCATCCGTCGGGATGAAGTGACGCAACTTATGAATGAAGAGAGGGGCTGTCCGAACAATTCGGGCAGCCCCGGTATTTTCGTGCGGTCTTTTCGTTTTCGGTTCGGGGTGTCGGCCGAAGTTTTTGCAAAATGATGATATACAGACGGTTTTCCTCTTTTTGCGCCGGACAGGCAACAAAAAAGGAGCCTCGGAAAAAGGCTCCTTTGTGCGGATAAAGGTGCTCCTGCACATTTGTAAGCCTGATGTATATCAGCGGTTTGCGACGCTTTTCCGGTTCCGATTCCCGCATCGCCTACCGTCCTTTTGCATGGTCTTGCGCTCGCCTGCCCGTTTCGCCTGCGCCGTCGCCGTATCTCCTTGCATGACAGTGCAAATATAGCGATTTTCGGCGAAAATCCAAATATAGGAAAGTTTGGAAATACAGATGGATTATATTGTCAAATCGGGTATGCCTGAAATTGGATTATGCGAATCGGGTAAAACTTGATTTATGCCGATTGCCAGCTATATGAATGCAGAATTTTTCTGGAAAATATATTTGTGTCATAAATTGACACTAATGAGGATTACCTTTGCTTCAAATAAAATATGAAAATATGAATAGTAGATTATTAACCGTGATGATTGTTGGACTGTCGTCGTGTGCATCCATTCCGCGAGCAACAGTCGATATGTCTATGATGTTAGGTCAACAAATCAATGCGTTGGAGCAAGGGCATATTGCAACTATCAATGCTTATTACAAGGAAAAAGAACAATCTGCAATCCTTTTTCTGGATGAGGTTTGGTACCATCGTTACTTGACCGATTTGTTCGCAGAATCGGAAACAACAGAGTTCTGGAATGAAGTTCTTGTTGAAGAACTTCCGCAGCGTATTGAATCTCTTAAGGTTTTGACGGATTTAATCCAATCGGACTATATGGAAGAGCGTGCTTCCCTTCTGACTCCCTTGGAAGATGGTAGAGAAAAACTGCTTGGTACTGTTCGGGAACACTATGCTATTGCTCGGGAAATGAATGATTTGATTACGGAGAATGTGAATAGTGCTCATAATATAAAGGAAAAATACAAACGATTATTTTCCAAATTCACAGATACAAATAAGATAGAGGCGCAGATGAATCGGTATTTTCTGCAAGCCGATTCTATTTTGAATGTAGCACAAACGGCTCTTCAAAAGGTAGATAGCAAACTCAAACAATAGATATTATGGCAGACATTACCAAAGTAAGGGCTAAGGCGGATATTGTGAAAGCACGCCTTAATGAGGAATTTAAAGCGAAAGTCAACTCATTGACAACTTTTGAGATTGACGAAATTGTTTCCACGCTTGAGAGAACAGGAATTAATCGGAATGAGGTAATCGCATTGAAGGCAGAGATAACGCAATCAACGAATAAAAATCAAGTAATTGCGCGTGTACTCGAAACTCCGAGCGCGTTATGCGAACAACTGAAAAGCATCGTGAATAAAATTAAGCGATAGCTGATTCTAATTCAGCGTACACAGGCAAGATTAAGTAACAACTTTAAATCATATTACGATGGATACACTTGGTTACAGTAAGATAAATTCTTTGTTCATTCTAACTTTAATACAAAGAGATGATGGACAAAAGAAACAGACTTTGGAGAAGAAAACAACAGAATCGTGTGTTTAATGTGCGTATGATTTACTATGCTGTCTGCGGATGGGAGATTCTGGAGGCAGACGGCAGCCTGAACCGACATCCTCATTGGTTTGAATTGGCAAGGGCAAAATGGGCGCAGGTCTACAAAAGAACGGGCACTCCGTGTAGTTGCTGTATGTGCCGGGGCGAACAGTATGATCGTCGGGCATATACGAAGGAAACTTCGCGAATGATTATGGAAGCGCACTTGGATTCTGCGTATGTGGAATGTAACGATTGAAAAAGATGTTGAAGAATTTTAATTTCAGAGCCTCATAAGTGTTTAACCGGTTCGTAAAAGTTACGGGCCTAACCTTATGAGATCATGAGCAGAAGCAGGAAACGAACACCTGTCAGCACGATCGCGTGTTGCAAGTCGCAGAAAAAGGACAAGCAGTTATGCAACCGTCTTTTTCGTAGCCGATCCAAACGATTTATCCGGGACGGTAAGGAGCTGCCGCTTCGGCTTCGGGAAGTAATGAATGTTTGGGATTTTGCCGGTGACGGCAAATGCTATTGGGGCTATGATTGCAAGTATTTCGAGAAGTTGATGAGAAAGTAGCAGTACGCTCTCCTTTACTTTTTGGTAAGGGAGGGCGAATTGTATTTATCTGGTAAACCCAATAAATAGCTTCGACTGATTTTCGATATTTCAGGCTTATTCGTATCTTTGTTTCTATGGACAGAGGAGAAATTATCATATACCAGACGGCCGACGGCGAGACCCGCTTGGACGTTCGCATGGAGAACGACAGCGTGTGGCTGACGCAGGCGCAGATTGCGCATTTGTTCGGAGTTGACAGAACGGTTATTGTCAGACATGTCAACAACATTTATAAGTCGTCCGAATTGGAGCGGGACGTAACATGTGCAAAAATTGCACATGTTCAGCATGAGGGGCAACGGCAAGTGCGACGTCTGATTCCATTTTATAACCTCGATATGATTCTATCGGTGGGCTATCGCGTCAATTCCAAAAATGCCACTCAATTTCGTATCTGGGCGAATAAGGTCTTGAAAGAGTATCTAATAAAAGGCTATGCAGTCAATAGCCAGGCCAAGGCCGAGCAGTTGGAGGAGCTGAAACAAACCGTTCATCTGCTCTCGAACGTGTTGTCGGCAAAGGATGTTACGAAATCCGAGGCAATCGGGTTACTGCGCGTGATTACGGACTATACTTATGGCCTCGACACGCTCGATCGTTATGACTATCAGCAGTTGGAAATGTCGGCTACTACGGTCGAAGAGCCGTTTCACGCGACCTATGAAAATGCGATGGCGGCATTGCTGGTGTTGCGTGAGAAATTCGGAGGCAGCGAATTGTTCGCTCACGAAAAAGACGAATCGTTCAAAAGCACAATGGGGGCAATTTACCAGACCTTCGGCGGGTGTGATCTCTATCCGAGTGTCGAGGAAAAGGCAGCCAATCTGCTTTACTTGACGGTCAAGAACCACTCGTTCAGTGACGGCAACAAACGCATCGCAGCGTTTCTGTTCCTGTGGTTCTTGGAGAACAATCGGATTCTTTACCGTGCCGACGGCTCGCGTCTCTTGGATAACAACACACTGGTGGCCCTGACGCTGATGATTGCTGAGAGTCGCACAGAGGAAAAGGATGTGATGACGAAGGTCGTGGTGAACTTGATTAACAAGAATAATTAGGATTCTTTACTTGTTTTTCGTTGCCGCAGAGGCTTTGTGGTGCCGGAGTGTTGATTCCCGGTTGTCATCCGATTAATTTCAGGAGTTTGCTTTCTGTTGTGTTTGGAAATAGGTGGCGGAGGTGTTCATAAATACGCTCGAACGATTCAGTGGGTGTGCGCTCGACGCGGAGTGGACCGTAGAATGTTTCGGGTGCTGTATACCGTGCGATACCCCAGCCGTAGCGGTTGCCGCGGCGATCGACGTTGTACTCGAAATCGGCGATCACCAGCCGCACCTCCATCTGAAGCCTTGTCAGAATCGGATCGAGTGAAATCTTCTCGTCTTCTACGACTTTCGACGGGGTGTTCGTCGAATGTTTTCCGCGTCCTTGTACGAACCCCAGCATTTGACGCAATTCTTTGATGGTGGCCGTTCCTTCGACCAAGATAGTTTGTAATACTACGTCGTCGAGGGCTGCTGTGTCCTCATTTGGGGCCAGCGACCGGGAGCGGCGGTAGTTCGTAAGGTCGGGCAGCCACTCGCGGCTGACAAAGCCAGCTTTGCGGGCGAAGAATTTGCCGTAGGCACAGTGTCCCTCACGGATGACAGGGCCTTTCCACTCCCAGGCTCCTTCTTCGTCGGTGAACCAAAACTCCGGGGCGACCATCTCTTCGACGGAAAAACCGGGGATGCCGCATCGGAAAAAGGGTAGGAATCCGAATTCTGCACAGCGCGCCTCTATGTCCGCAGGACTTTTCAAACGTCGATCCATGGTATTGTTTCATTTTAAGGTCTTATACCTTTTTAATAGTCTGTAAATATAAACTGAATTTATTATCTTGTCAAAAAAATATATGACTTAGAAGCGGTATGAAAAAGAGATCAACGATTCATAACAAATGTTTCGGTGATGACGGTAAGATAAATGGGGGAGTTTTGCAATCGTCTGAAGCAAACGAAAGACTCTTTGCTGAGCTGAAGGCGGCGATTCGTGCCGGGCTTAATAGCGGTGAGACAGAGATGTTTGATCCTGTACAGCATTTGGAAGTGCTGAAGGTCGCTCGTCGTAACAGATAAAATTTGTTTGCGTTCGATTATAAGGATCTCAAAGAAAATTGATAGTGAGCAACGATGTCTTGTAACTCATATTTCTGTATGGTTGTGGATGTTGGAAGTGCCTATATGGGGTAGGTCTTCGCGGAAAAAATGATGGGTGATCCAAGTGATAATTTGACTTTTATGACCAACCGTGACAATTAGTCGCGGTTGGTCATTCAAATTCAAGAGTTAATTCAGAAAATGGATATGGTTAGCGTAGTAGTTTTGACATTTGCTCCATGCATCTTTTTTTCTGTTCCAGATTTGGATGCACATATAAATTGAGCGTAGTACTGATGTTCGAGTGTCCCAGCAAAACGCTCACGGTTTTGTAGTCGCATTTGCTTTCGATGCATCGTGTTGCAAAACTGTGTCGTAAACCGTGAAATTTCATGGCTGGTAAGCCGAGTGTCTGCATGAATTGTTTGTAATAGTTTCGGTAAGTACGCGGTTCGGTTGGTGTCGCTTCGTTGGTCAATACATAAAAACGGTCGTTTACAACTTTTTTGAGTGGGCGGATCATTTTTAGTAAATCCCGTGTCATCGGAATTTCGCGGATCGAGTTTTTGGTTTTGGGAGTGTCAAGAATGATCTCTGTATGTTTTCGATTGTCTTCGATGATATAGATACGCTGAATGGTCTTTTGTACATGAATAATTCCATTCTCAATATCTAAGTCTTCCCATGTAAGTGCGCAAATTTCTCCGATACGCATCCCGGCACTCAGGCAGATATAAATACCTAAGTTCTTGAATGTAAAATGTGATTTAATATATTCCATGATTTGACGATGGTGCGAACGGCTCAATATATCAATTGAATGTTTGTCGCGTTCCGTAGGGAATTTTATGTCTATCTGACGGTATTCGATCAGTTTGTTCTTGACGCCGAATCGCAATATCATTTTCAAAACGATTAAAATGTCTTTGATTGTTTTGTGGCTCAATCCTTTGTCGAGTTCCCGAAATACGAATGATTGAACATTCTGTTCTTCGATGAGCGTTTTGTTGCCGAATGATGGTAAGATGTGATTTTCAATAAGTAGTGTATAAGCTGAAAATGTGGAGCGTTTTACATACTGTCTTTTGTCCTCTTTCCATAGAGCGACAATCTCCGAAAGTTTGGTTTTTGCTATCATATTCTAAAAGGTTTGAATAATATAGCAGGAAGATAGGAATAAAGAAACTTTTACAGTTCGATTTTCTCCAATGTTCCCCCTTTGAGATTTCCGGAGTTTAGTGGGGAGTGGGAAGAAGAGCAATTAGATAGTATTGCTACTTTGTCAAAAGGGATAGGAATATCCAAAGAACAACTTTCTGAGGATGGCGAGCCATGTATCCTATATGGTGAATTATATACTAAGTACAAATCCGAAATCATCAAACAAGTTGAGAGCAAGACCGACATTGACTGTTCTAAGCTTAAAAGGAGTAAAGCAAATGATGTAATCATTCCTTGTTCTGGTGAAACAGCTGTTGATATTGCTACTGCTAGATGCGTTCCATTTGATAACATTCTATTAGGAGGTGATTTGAATATCATCAGTTTACATAAATACGATGGCGCATTTATGAGCTATCAGTTGAATGGTAAGCGTAAATATGATATTGCAAGAGTTGCGCAAGGTGTATCTGTTGTACATCTGTACGGTGAGCATCTAAAAGCGATTAAAACCTATAATCCAAGTTTGCTTGAACAACAAAAGATTGCAAAACTCTTATCACTCATTGATGAACGTATCGCTACCCAAAACAAAATCATTGAGGATTTGAAAAAACTAAAGTCTGCGATTAGTAAACATTTGTTCGCACGCAAAGATTTGTTAGAAACTACTATATGCTTGTCGAATATTGCGACATTGAAAAATGGTTACGCATTCCAGAGTGGCAAGTATAATGCACTGGGCAAATGGAAAATCCTCACAATAACAAATGTGTCTGGCGAGCGATATATAAACGATGAATATTGCAATTGCATAATCAACTTGCCGAACGATATACAAGACCACCAAGTATTAAAAGAAGGAGATATTTTAATATCTCTTACGGGTAATGTTGGGCGTGTTTCTCTTTGTAAGAATGGGGACTATTTACTCAACCAACGAGTTGGTTTGTTACAACTTGCGAAAAATGTAAATCAAGAGTTCCTATATCAAATTCTATCTTCTCAAAGATTTGAGAATAGTATGATAGCTTGTGGTCAAGGTGCAGCCCAAATGAATATTGGTAAAGGGGATGTAGAAAGCTATGTGTTACCGTATTCCTCAAATGGCAATAACATTCTTTGGGTCGCAAAAATATTACACTCATACGATGAGTGCATCATTAATGAGCTGCGAAGATTAACCTTGTTAACCATGCAAAAGCAATATCTCCTTACCCAGATGTTCATATAAACATCTGGGACAAAAGATAGTTCTTTTGCCTATTGAATAGTTTAAGTACTGATAACTCATTGTCGATTTTCACATCAATGCCTTGCAGTGTTGACGCAATTTCCATATTGCGACTATGTCCATAAGTTGGAATCATTATTCCGCGAACAATATCAGCGTTGATATTGCTTTGTGTTCCAGTTTCAAGATACTTGTGGATGTGGCGATACTTAAAGTATGACAAGTAGTAGTACAGATAATCCAATAAATCTTTGTCTTTGAGTTGCATTGCAAACATTGCCTGGCTTGTAGTAATAGGTATTTCATTTATAGTTACCAAGCCAACTGATGCGTACATTGACATTATTAAACTATACTTTGGAACTACCCATGCCGAAGAGTTTTCTAATCCACTTTGGCTCAAATGATTTTCTGTGTATCGGACATACCTACCTTGTTTTGTTATATCGTTAATACTCAAGAATGGTATTTCTCCATTATAGTATTCTTTATTTGTGGAAGTCGGAGTACCACCAGCCTTGCCTTTTGAGAACAAAGTGTCTAATCTACTCCATCCATTAGGTTCTTGAGCAAATACCTGTTTACTAATCGCAGACTTTAGTTTCTTCAAATCCTCAATGATTTTGTTCTGAGTAGAAATGCGCTCGTTTATCAATCGCAATAAATCAGCTATTTTCTGTTGCTCCTGTAATATGGGGAAATGAAGTTTTACTTTGCTCAACCCATCCTGTCCGATATTAAAATGTTGCGCACCTGCGCCCATCGGAATAACCTTTTTTCTAGCATAAGGACTTGCTAACAGATACCGAAAGAACATAGGATTGTATTCAGCTTTCTTTTTCCCTCGTATTACAAAACCACCAAACACTGCTGGTCGGTCATCCATATAGACATTCGCTCTACCGACATCCTCCAATGTTTCAGAACTTCGTTGGAACAGCATATCACCCTTTTCAACAGCAAATGCCACTTGTTCCTCTGGTGTTATTTCCACAGAAGTTCTGATGCAATCATAAGTAATAAAGTCATTATTCAGAATATCCATAACAGATATGAACTTTATACCACTACCAAATTTATTAGCACTGGGGTTTAATCCGTTCTTGAAATCTAAATATTCAGCTAAATAATGCTCCTCCCACTCCTCCGTAAACTCTGGAAATCTCAAAGCCGGAACTAACCACACTATATTTCTCTAATTATAAGAACCAATTATTTAGAAATCATGATTCATAAAACAGTTAGAGAAATTGCGGCAGCTTGGAAAGAGTACAAGCGGCCTTATGTAAAGCAGTCCACGATGGCGGCTTATGTGTTAATCTTGGAGAACCACGTCCTCCCATATTTCGGGGACGGTGATTCACTCCACGAACAGGCAGTGCAGGCATTCGTCTTGCAAAAGTTAGGAAACGGCCTAAGTGTCAAAACAGTAAAGGACATTCTGATAGTCCTTAAAATGGTGATGAAGTTCGGAGTTAAAAATGAATGGATGACTTACTACGAATGGGATATAAAATACCCCACGACCTCCACCAGCAAGGAACTGGAAGTGCTGTCTGTCGCCAATCACCGAAAGATTCTGAACTACATTCAGAGCCACTTTACCTTTACTGGGTTGGGAATTTATATCAGCCTTAGTACAGGGCTGCGCATTGGAGAAATATGCGCTTTGAAGTGGAGCGACATCAATGTGGCAGATGGAACAATAACGGTCAGTCGCACGATTGAACGCATCTATATCATTGAGGGTGAGAAAAAGCATACGGAGTTGGTCATCAACACACCCAAAACAAAAAACTCCTGCCGCGAAATTCCTATGAGCAAGGAGTTGTTGTCTATGATTAAACCGTTGAAAAAGGTGGTCAATGAAGATTTTTATGTGCTTACTAATGATGAGCGTCCAACAGAACCACGCACGTATCGTAACTATTACAATGGTTTGATGGCGAAGCTCGACATCCCCAAACTGAAATATCACGGTCTGCGGCACAGCTTCGCCACCCGTTGTATTGAAGCCGGATGTGACTATAAAACTGTCAGCGTATTGTTGGGTCATTCAAACATTTCAACTACGCTCAACCTTTACGTCCATCCCAATATGGAACAAAAGAAGCGGTGCATTACCAAAATGTTCAAATCATTGGGAAAGTAAAAGTGTGTAACTCATCTTTTGTATATAGCCCATAAAATTACGGCAAGATAACTTACAGACAAAACTATCACCACGAATATGAGCCACGGTGTAGAAAGCCAAATGCCTTCATTGCTTTGGAGGCGTTTGGCCATTTTCTTACAGTGCTTCTCCAACAGTTCTTCTTCGGTCTTGATATGGTCGGCTGTACATTGATGCACTTTCGCCAGTTCATCGGTACCGATTTTGGCACGGATGACGGTGTGCTGTTCTGCTTTGACAATGGCACGGTTGATGCCGTCCATGATATTGTCCGCACTGTCTTTTGCCGCAACCAAGGCATTGAAGGCAGTTCGTTCACGTTGGACGGTATGCTTCAAACTACCGTGTATGCCGTGCAGTTCTTCCTTGAGCGCATTGATTTCTTTCAGCAGATTGCGAAACTCGATTAGCTGGCAGTTGACTTCCTGAGTCAGTCCGTCAAGTTCCTGCTTATCCTGTTCCAACTCATCTTCGGGTGTATAATTGGCAAGCCTCTCACGGAGTGCTGCCGTATCGGGTTGTTTCATTGCATTTCTGTTTTTTAGTTTTTTATTTACGTTTTATTCCGCCTTTGGAATGTCTGCCGATTCTCTTTGAAGCGGCCTGCGCACATCAACGGGCAAACTCTATCTCATCCTCTTTCGGGTCACGCCCCCATTTCAAGTCAGACTGCGAACCGCCGCCACCGCCGCCCGATGTCACCTCGTAGGGTGATGCTATCAAAGTGAAGTAAGCCATCGCAAGGTTTTGCAGGGCTTGCCAGTTGGCCAGTTCCAGATAGTCGAACTCATAGTTGAAGAAGTCAAGCACCTTGTCTGGAAGATAACGCTTATAGGTCTCGCCGTCATATTCAAACTCTGTGGGCTGGTGATTGGATTTATAAGTGGTATAATCCTCGAATATAGGATTACGATGTTGTACAAATGGCTGTGACCTATGTTCCGTACCATTAAGAACGGATGGTTTCGGTGTCGGTACAACTGGCTGTTTGGTTGCCGGACGGACTTGTTGCTCATTGCCGGAATGTAGCTTTTCCCATGTCTGCCTGATGCGTGATGCGGTCAGGTTGCGTCCCTTTCCAAGTTCCGATGCCTTGAATTTCGTGTTGCCTTTAAGAAGCACATAGCCACGAATGACATCTTTCTTATCTTTCCGCAAATATAACTCGTAACCTTTGGCGGCAAGCCTTTCTTGGTAGCCGTCCCATGACCAGTTGTCAAGTTCGCGCAAGACTTCCATGCAGTCGGCACTGACTTTCGGGATGTTGGTTTCGTGTATGTGTTGTGCCGTAGTCCATCCCCTTTGCCGGGCTATCATTTCCGCCGCCCGTTGTGCGCGGAGGTGTATGGCGTGGTCGTTGTTGATGTTCCCGTTTTCGTCCATCCGGCTGACGATGGCATGAAGATGGGGTATTCTGCTGTCGGATTCCTCATGCAGCCAGACGGATGACTTGCTGCCCGATATGTTTGTCTGCTCGGAAACCACCTTGCCGTCCTTGTCTCGGATTTCCTGCATGTCGAAAGCGGCGGCGAAGTCATGCCACAGTTCCCGCCAATCATCCAAAGTGAAGTTTTCGGTATGCTCCATCGCCGGGCTTATCTCCATGCGAATGATATTGTTCTTGATGTTCGGATGGTTCATCGTGGCAAACTTCATTTCCGTAAAAATGCCTGTCGCGTCCATTCCCTGCGGCATGAAGTTGTCGCAGATACGGATTATCCTTTCGGGATGCTTCTTGTTCCTCGATTCACCAGACACATACAGCATTGCCCTAATGCCGTGGGCTACGGCCTTTGCCTTGGCTATCATGCTTAGTCCTCCTTTGCATTTTCGTTTGTTGTTCCTGCCGGATAGCTGTTGGCCGTCTGTGCGGACTGCAAGAAGTCGGTGACACGGTTCGTGACATATGCCACTTTCTCGTACCAGTCAAGCATGGTCGGCTGGTGCCGGAAAAGTTTTACCTTCTCATTGTCGCTCAAACCATGCAGGGCGTTGGCGAAGTTCACCATGTCCGTCCTGCAAGCCGCAAGCTGGCGCAAACCATCCAATTCCGCATCGGAAAGCCTCAATCTTGGCTTATAGCCGAGTGCCCTTGCACGGATGAAGTCGCTGCGGGTCATGCCGCATTGGTTGGCGGTGCTTTTGATTTGTGTAAGCTCCTGTTCCGTGACTTTGGTGACCACCACCTTGTCACGCCTTACAACAGGCTTTTCCTGTTCGGATTGCTGCTTGGAAGTATCTTCTTCATATGCCATAAACAAAAGTTCTTAAAATGGAATAATACGGTATCTACAAAAGGGATGGTGCGAGCCTGCGAGCGGCAAGGACAACGGGCTGCCAGACCGTTGCGAGAGTGTCGTGGTAATACCGTCCGAAGGCGGTAATACCTCGGCATATCTCGCAACTCAACGCTGACGCTCCACGCCATTCATCCCTTACGTTAGCCATCGGAAAGCCTTATGTGTGCCGGATGATTTGCCGGATTGGAGAACAACGGGAAAGCGGGAAATCAGCCAGTCTGCCCGTTTGCCACCATTTAGAGCGGTTCTATTCTTTCCCTTTGTTTGTGGATGAACGGATTAGAAACTACGCTGCCATCCTTTGTCATCCATTGCAGGAGGCATGGAAAAGTCATCACGGACGCAACCCTTGAACGGGAGGTGTCTATGAGTTCCAGTCTTGCCAGTTCGTCCAACAGGCGGCGGATGCGCTTCCTGCCCATGCTCCATTGTGTTGAAAGCTGTTCTTCGGAATACTGCGCCTGACCGACTGACAGCGTGAGCGGTCTGTAGAAACCTTTGGCCGTACCGTCCGCAAGAGCCATCCTTGCCAAGAGGTCGCCAAACAATGTGAAGTTGCCGATTTTCCTGCCGTTGTCATCGGTTGTTGTTCCGTGCAACCATTGTAGTGCATTGCCCGAAAAGATGAACGCAAAAGTTTCAATCCCTTTCGGGTTCAAGAAACTGTATTTTTCCTTGTCCATAAAATTTTGTTTCTATAAGTGTGATATAAATGTGATGCTTCTGTTGTAAGAATGGAATGAAGCCGTACAAAAGTATGTACGGAATTGACTGTTAGTTTTTCGTTGTTCCCTGCACGGCTTCATCCTTTTGTGTAATGCGCAAGCGTAAAACTGTTTCGCTGATAAGCAACACCCGTTACTAAATGTGTTCCAATCCGAAATAAGGGAAAAAAAGGAACGGGATGCAGCCATATCCATAGTGGATTTTCATCGGTCATTTGAATTTTCCAACCGCATACGGTTACTTTCCTGCGCCACTGATGCCTGTGCTATTGGGGAACGGTTGCCCCGGTGCTGGA